>JAESGS010000095.1_pt1 | contig 148788 bp, 119 predicted proteins | sample 9269761 | NCBI WGS metagenome assembly JAESGS01 (sample SAMN15741799, study PRJNA653493) | algae metagenome | isolation source: Cyanosarcina radialis HA8281-LM2 and co-occurring heterotrophs from damp... | place: USA: Makauwahi cave, Hawaii | collected 2011-01-06 | reverse complement strand
CTCCCCAACCCTCCCCCCCAAGGGGGGAGGGAGAAAAACATTCACCCGCGATTTGAGACTTCTTGACCATGGCGCGCTTCACGACCGTCCTCGCCCTCGCCCTCAGCCTCCTGCTCGCCGCCGGCGTCGCCGCCGCGCCGCCGGCCGTCGAGGGCGTCGCCCCGCTCGCCGGGCAGCGCGGCATGGAGTTCACCCTCACCCTCGCCGGCGGCCGCCTCACGGACGCGCAATCCGTCCTCTTCTACCAGCCCGGCCTCACCTGCACGAAGCTGACCGCCACGTCCGAGACGGAACTCGTGGCCACCGTCCGCGCCGCGGCCGACTGCCCGCTCGGCGAGCACGCCTTCCGGGTCGTCACGAAGGGCGGCGCGAGCGAGCTGCGGACCGTCGGCGTCACGCCGTTCCCGGTCGTGTCGGAGGCCGACGCGGCCAACGACTCGCCGAAGAGCGCACAGAAACTCAACCTGAATTCCACCGTCGTCGGCCGGATCGACGCCGGCGACGTGGACTGCTACGCCGTTACTCTCTCGAAGGGGCAACGGCTGTCGGCGGAGGTCGAAGCGGTCCGCCTCGGGTCGCCGCTCGACGCCGTGCTGACGATCACCGGGCCGGACGGCAAGGTGCTGGCGGAAGTCGATGACGCGCCGCCGTTCCGCCAGGACCCGGTCGCGTCGGTCGTCGCGCCGACGGCCGGGGTGTACGTCGTGGCCGTCCGCGACACCGCCTACGGCGGCGGCGACGCCGAGCGGTACGCGCTGCACGTCGGGACGTTCCCGCGGCCGGCCGCGATCTTCCCGGCCGGCGGGCAGATCGGCGTCGAGACGAAGGTGAAGCTGTTCGGCCCGGCCGGCGACCGCGAACAGCTCGTGACGCCGAAGGGCGCGAACTTCCTGTTCTTCCCGAGCGACGCCGACGGCACGGCCCCGACGCCGCACCCGTTCCGCGCGTCGCCGTTCCCGAACGTCCTCGAAGGCGACGCGAAGCCCGCCGCGTGGCCGGTCGCGTTCAACGGCATCCTCGAAAAACCCGGCGAGATCGACGCATTCAAGCTGACCGCGAAGGCCGGCGACCGGCTGGACGTGACGGCGTTCGCGTTCCGCATCGGCTCCCCGCTCGACACCGTGGTGACGGTGCTGGACGCCGACGGCCGGGAGGTGGCGGCGAACGACGACGACGAGACGCACGACAGCCGCGTCCGGTTCACCGCCCCGCGCGACGGCGTCTACGCCGTCCGCGTCGCGGACAAGCGGAAGGACGGCGGACCGCAATTCGCGTATCGCGTCGAGGTGACGAAGCCGGCCGCCGGGCTGGGCCTGTTCCTCGCCACGCCGGGCCGCAAGGCGCAGGACCGCGGCACGATCACCGTCCCCCGCGGCAACCGCGTCGCCGCGTTCCTCGCCGTGCGGCGGGACGGCGTGACCGGCCCCGTCACGATCCACCCCGGCGACCTGCCGCCCGGCGTCACGCTCGCCGGACCGGTCGTCGTGCCGGCGGACGAGTACCTCGTGCCGGTGGTGGTCGAGGCGTCGGCGACGGCCGAGCCGGGCGGCAAGCTCGTCGAGCTGACCGGCCGCGCCGGGGACGTTGCCGGCGGGTTCGCGCAGACCGTCACGCTCGTCGCCGGGCCGGGCGACCTGAGTTTGCACGACGTGTCCGTGTCGAAGCTCGCGGTCGCCGTCGTCGAGGACGCGCCGCTCCGCGTCACGCTCGACCCGCCGGCCGCGGCGCTCGCCGCCGACGGCAGCCTGGACGTGACGGTGCGGCTCCAGCGATCCGACTTCGACGACGCGGTGGAAGTGTCGTTCCCGTTCCTGCCGCCGGGCGTGGAAGCGCCGGCGTCGGTCGTCGTCCCGGCCGGCAAGGCCGAGGCGACGGTCACGCTCGTGGCGAAGCGGAAGGCGAGCCGCGGAGAGTGGCCGGTTTTCGTGGAGGCGAAGCCGGCCCCGGTCGCCGCGACCCGCGAGCGGCGCGACCCGGACGCCCCGCGGCCGGCGGGCCGGCGATCGCGCAAGACCGCCGCGGCGATGCCGCCCGTCGCGTCCCAGATCGTCACCGTCCGTGTCACCGAGCCGCCGGCCGTCGGCATGATCGCGGCCGCCGTCGGCGAACAGGGGAAGACGATTTCCGTGACGCTCGCGTTCACCGGCGGTAGCCCGCCGGCCGGGTTCACGGCCACGCTCGCCGGGCTGCCGCCGCGGGCGGCGGCGAAGCCGGTCGTCGTTTCGGCGGACGCGAAGCAGATCGAGTTCCAGGTTTCCATCGACCCGACCACGCCGCCGGGCGACCACCCGTCGCTCGTGTGCGAGTTGGCCGGCACGGTCGAGAAGCAAGCCGTCGTGTACCGCGTCGGGCGGCCCGGCACGCTGACCGTCTACCCGCCCGGCGGCGTGGCCGTGGACAAGGACGGCAAGCCGCTCAGCCGCCTCGACGCGCTCCGCCAGGAGCGGGCCACGAAACCGATCAAGTGACCTCCGACCACCCGCTGGGAGATCGAGAATGCGTTCCTGTTTGATGGCGGTGATGCTGCTCGCGCTCGCCCAACCGGCCGCGGCCGCCGGGCCGGCGGTGACGGAGCTGGCCGCCTACCCGGCCGCCGTCTCGCTGACGACCGCCCGCGACCGGCAGGGGCTGGTCGTGCAGGCGACGTTCGCCGACGGCAGCACCCGCGACGTGACCGGCGAGGCGGAGCTGAAGCTCGACAAGCCGGTCGCCGCGATCACGAACGGCGAACTCGCGCCGCTCGCCGACGGCGAGGCGAAGCTCGCGGTCGCGTTCGGCGGCAAGTCCGCCGAGGTCGCCGTGAGCGTGAAGCGCGCCGCGGAGGCGGACCCGCTGCGGTTCCGCGCCGACGTGATGCCCGTGTTCACGAAGGTCGGGTGCAACACCGGCAAGTGCCACGGGTCCGCGTCCGGCAAGGACGGGTTCCGCCTCTCGCTGTTCGGGTACGACCCGGACGGCGACCACCTCCGCATCACCCGCGAGGCCGGCGGCCGGCGGGTCAACCTCGCCACGCCGGACGACTGCCTCTTGCTCAACAAGGCGACCGGCAAGGTCCCGCACACCGGCGGCAAGCGGGTCGAACCCGGCAGCGAGAACGAGCAACTTCTCGTCCGCTGGCTGGAGGCGGGCGCGGCGAAGGACCCGGCCGACGCGCCGAAGCCGGTGAGCATCGAGGTGTTCCCGAAGCGGGCCGTGTTCGCCGCGAAGGGCGGGACGCAGCGGGTCGTCGTGCGGGCGAAGTACACCGACGGCACCGACCGGGACGTGACTAGGTTCACCGTCTTCCTGAGCAACAACGACGCGGCCGCGTCGGTGGACGACGCCGGCCGCATCACCGCCGCGGCCGCCGGGGAAGCCTTCATCCTCGCCCGGTTCGACGAGTTCACCGAAGGGCTGCCGGTCATCGTCCGGCCGGGCAGCGCGTTCGTCCCGACGCCGGACGACGGCGCGAACGAGATCGACGCGCTCGTGATCGCGAAGCTCAACCGGATGCACGTCTCGCCGAGCGACATCTGTACCGACGAGGTGTTCGTCCGCCGCGCGTTCATCGACCTCGTCGGCCTGTTGCCGACGCCGGCCGAGCGGGCCGCGTTCCTCGCCGACGCCGACCCGAAGAAGCGCGAGAAGCTGATCGATTCGCTCATCGCACGGCCGGAGTTCCGCGACATCTGGGTGATGAAGTTCGCCGAACTGCTTCAAATCCGCACCGCGAACGGGATCAGCCCGAAGGGGCTGCAACTGTACGACAAGTGGCTGCGGGCGAAGGTCCGCGGCGGGGCGACGCTCGACGCCGTGTTGAAGGAGCTGCTCCCCGCCAGCGGCGGCACGTTCGAGAACCCGGCCGTCAACTACTTCCAGACGGAAACGTCCGCGCAGCTCATGGCCGAGAACGTTGCACAAGTGTTCCTCGGCACCCGCATCCAGTGCGCCCAGTGCCACAACCACCCGTTCGACCGGTGGACGATGACCGACTACTACGGGTTCGCCGCGTTCTTCGGGCAGGTCGGGTACAAGGCCGCCCAGGACCCGCGGGAGCTGACGGTGTTCAACGCCGCGACCGGCGACATGCCGCACCCGCTCGACGGCCGGCCGGTCGCCCCGAAGTTCCTCGGCGGCGCGACCCCGGAACTCACGCCCGGCCGCGACTACCGCGCGATCGTCGCGGACTGGTTGACGGGTCGGGACAACGAGTTCTTCGCGCGGAACTTCGCGAACGTCGTGTGGGCGCACTTCTTCCCGAAGGGGATCGTGGACCCGGTGGACGACGTGCGGGTGAGCAACCCGCCGTCCAACCCGGAACTGCTCGCGGCCCTCGGCAAGCGGGCGGTGGAGTACAAGTTCGACGCGGCGAAGTTGGCCCGCGACATCTGCCTGAGCAAGGCGTACCAGCGGTCCACGGCCCGGACGCCGAGCAACCAGTGGGACGAGCGGAACTTCGCCCGCCAGGGCGTCCGCCGGATGCGGGCCGAGGTGCTGCTGGATTGCATCACGAAGGTGACGGAAACGACGGACCGGTTCGCCGGGCTGCCGACCGGCGGCCGGGCGGTGGAGATTCCCGACGGCCGGACGCCGAACTACTTCCTCACGACGTTCGGCCGCTCGACGCGGGCGACGGCCTGCACGTGCGAGGTGAAGACCTCGCCGACGCTCTCGCAGGCGCTGCACCTACTCAACGGCGACACGACCAACGGCAAGATCGCCGACGGCAAGGTGGTGGAGAAGCTGCTGGCCGCGGGGGCGGACCCGGCGGCGGTGGCGGACGAGCTGTACGTCCGCTGTCTGGGCCGCAAGCCGACGGCGGCGGAGGCGGAGCGGATCGGCTCGAAGCTGGCCGCGAGCGACGACCCCAAGCGAGCGCTGGAGGATTTGTTCTGGGCGTTGCTGAACACGAACGAGTTCATCTTCAACCGGTGACGTTCGTTCTTAGCCGCGGAGCGGCGGCGGTTGTTAGCCAGGGGCGCAAGCCCCTGGTCGGAGTGTATGGCGACAAGCCCCGGAGGGGCGAAAGAACCTGCCGCCCCTCCGGGGCTTGTCGCGTCGGGTGGCGGGTTCCAGGGGTTGCCACCCCTGGCTAACAACTGCCGCCGCTCCTCGGCTGAAATCCGCCGGCGCGGGCGAGTAGACACGAGAGCGAAATCGAGATTCGTCCCCAAGGGTTTCACCCCATGCCTGTTCGAGCGGTCGTATTGTTCCTCCTCGCCCTCCCCGCCGCCCGCGGCGCGGGGCCGGTCACGTTCGAGACGGACGTGAAGCCGGTCCTCCGCAAGCACTGCCTGACGTGCCACAACGCCGAACGGCCGCGGGGCGAGCTGGACCTGTCCACGCGGGCCGCCGTCCTCGCCGGCGGCACGTCCGGCAAGGCCGTCGTCGCCGGGAAGCCGGACGAGAGCACCGTCTACACGCTCGCGGCGCACCTCGACACGCCGAAGATGCCGCCGAACAAGCCGAAGATGCCGGAGAAGGACCTCGACATCATCAAGAAGTGGATCGAGGGCGGCCTTGTCGAGAAGGCGACCGGCGACGCCCCGGCGAAGCCCGCGGCCGGCGGGAAGGCCGCGGTCCTGCCGCTCGCGCGGCCGACGGCCGTGACGGCGCTCGCCGTCAACCCGGCCGGCACGCTCGTCGCGCTGCCGGGGAACAAGCAGGTCCTCCTGTTCGACCGCGCGACGCAGAAGTTCGTCGCCGCGCTGCCGTTCCCGGAAGGCGAAGTCCACGCCCTCCGCTTCTCCACCGACGGCACGCTGCTCCTCGCCGGCGGCGGGGTCGGCGGGCAGGCCGGCCTCGTCGTCGCGTTCGACCCGCTCACCGGCAAGCGGGCCTTCGCCGTCGGCGACGAGGGGGACGCGGTGCTGGCGTGCGACCTGTCGCCGGACAAAACGAAGGTCGCCCTCGGCGGGCCGACGCGGGCCGTGAAGGTGTTCGCGACCGACGGCAAACTCCTCCACACGTTTCGCAAGCCGACCGACTGGGTGACGGCGGTGCGGTTCAGCCCGGACGGGCTGCTCGTCGCCGCCGGCGACCGATTCGGCACGCTGTTCGTCTGGGAAACCGATTCGGGGAAGGAGTACGCCACGCTCCGCGGCCACACGAAGGGGGTGACCGGCCTCGCGTGGCGGCCGGACGGGAACGCCGTCGCGACGACCTCCGACGACGGCACGGTTCGCGTCTGGGACGCGCACACGCTCGCCGAGCTGCGGCACTGGCCGGCCCACGTCGGCGGCTCCCTCGCCCTCGACTGGCACGGCTCCGGCCGCCTCGCGACCGCAGGCCGAGACAATCGCGCGATCGTCTGGGACGCCGACGGCAAGAAGCTCGCCGAATTCGGCCCGGCCGCGGACCACGTCCTCAAAGTCGCGTTCACGCCGGACGGTGTCGTCACCGGCGACTGGGCCGGCGACGTGAAGGCGTGGCGGACCGGGGCGAAGGACGCTGCCCCGATCGTGCGGCCGACGAAGCCGAAGGCGGCGGTCGCCGTGGTGCTGCCGCCGAAGCCGGCGACGCTCGTGGCGACGACGGCGGTTCCCGCGGCCGACGACCTGACCGCGGCGAAGCGGGCGCTGGCGCGGAAGGCCGCCGCGTCCGCGCTCGATCAGTTGAAACTGGCCCTGTCGCTCGACCCGGACAACGCGCCGCTCGCGAAGGCCGTGACCGAGGCGGAAGCCGCCGTTCGCACGCTCACCCCGGAGGGCGGCCGATGACCCGCTTCACCGTCCTTCTCCTCTCGCTGTTCGCCGTCGCCGCCGACTGGCCGACGTGGCGCGGGCCGACCGCCGACGGCAACGTGACCGACCCGGCCGTGCCGACGGAATGGTCCGCCACGAAGAACGTCGCGTGGAAGGTCCCCGTGCCGGGCGTCGGGCACTCGTCCCCGGTCGTCGCCGGCGGCCGCGTGTTCCTGACGAGTTGCGTCGGGACGGACCGGTGCGTCCTCGCGTTCGACGCCGCCACCGGCAAACCGGTCTGGACGGCGAAGGCGGCGACGGCCGCCGTGGAGAAGATGCACAAGAACAACACGCCGGCGAGCGCCACCCCGGTGACGGACGGCAAGCACGTCTGGGCCGCGTTCCTCACCGCGACGGCGATCGCCGTCGCGTGCCTCGACGCCGACGGCCGGCCGGCGTGGACGAAGTCGTTCTCCGGGTTCGCGTCGCCGCACGGGTTCTGCGGGTCGCCGATCCTGCACGGCGAGAAGCTCATCGTCAACGGCGACTCGGACGGCGACGCCTTCCTCGCGGCCCTCGACAAGAAAACCGGCGACATCATCTGGAAGATGGCCCGGCCGAACCGCACCCGGTCGTTCAGCGTGCCGGTCGTCGTCACCCACGCCGGCCGGCAGCAGCTCGTCCTCGCCGGGAGCAAGTCGGTCGCGGCCTACGACCCGGAAACCGGCGACCGCATCTGGGTCGCCGACAGCGCGACGGACAAGTTCGTGGCCACCGCCGTGTACGCGGACGGCCACGTGATCGCGACCGGGACCAGCCCCGTCTCGACGCTCGCCGCCATCCGGCCGGACGGGACGGGGAACGTCACGAAGTCGCACGTCGCGTGGTCCGCGGCCCGCGGCGCGGCCTACGTGCCGTCCCCGGTCGCCGTCGGCAAGCACGTCTTCGTCCAGGCGGACGACGGGCAGGCCACGTTCCTCGAAGCCCGCACCGGCAAGGTCGCCTGGGCCGAACGCCTCGGCCGGTTGCACCACGCCTCGCCGCTGCTCGTCAACGACCTCGTCTACAGTCTCGCGGCGGACGGGACGATGTTCGTCGTCCGCCCGCAGCCCGCGTTCGAGGTCGTGGCGAAGAACGCCCTCGGCGAGCCGTGCCACGCCACCCCGGCCGTCGCCGCCGGGCGGCTGTACCTGCGGTCCGCGACACACCTGTGGTGCGTGGCCGACAAACCCTGACGGAACATTAACGGCGCGCACACCGGTTCTACACGGGTGCGGCCTACCACAACACCGACGCACGCGGCTTCATTCGTTCGCCCACACTGTTTTTGTCCCGAGGTGCCGACATGTTCGCGAAGCAGAAACGCCCTGGGTTCACGCTCATCGAGCTGCTGGTGGTGATCGCGATCATCGCGATCCTCATCGGCCTGCTCCTCCCGGCCGTCCAGAAGGTCCGCGAGTCCGCGGCCCGGATGAAGTGCCAGAACAACCTGAAGCAACTGGCACTCGCCTGCCACAACCTGGAGAGCACGACCGGCAGCTTCCCGCCCGGCGTGCCGCACTTCGGCGAGCAGCTGACCATCGACCCGAACAACATCAACGCCGGCGGCGCGACGTTCGTGCCGTACTTCCTCATCACCGGCAGCCAGGGCGGCGGCCTCGTCAGCCAGACCCGGTGCTACGGCCCGTCGTGGTCGATGCACGTCAACTCGTACATGGAAGAGATCACCCTCGACGCGCGGGTGACCGCCGGCGTCGCGTCCGCGTCCGGCGACCTGGACGAGTCCGCCCCGTGGGACAACCTCGACGGCCTGCCGTGGCGGCGGCCGGACATCGACACGCAGACGTACACCCGCAAGTTCATGTCCTGCCCGAGCGCCGAGCAGTCGGACGTGATGTACTCCGACCTGAGCATCGAGAACAACCTGAAGGGGAACTACGTCGCGTGCTTCGGCGGCGGCACGATGCGGGACGCCACCCCGCGGGGCAACACCCGGCTGGCCGGCATCTTCGGCGTCGTCACGAACGTCAAGAAGTACCCCTACGGCGAGCGGATGGGCGTGGGCAAGGGGACGAAGATCGTGCAGATCACCGACGGCGCGTCGAACACGGTCATGATGAGCGAGCTGCTCGCCAACCACCAGCCGGACGGCCGCACGTCGAGCAGCCACCCGGCCGGGATGAACCGGGACGTGCGGGGGTCGATCCTCTGCCCGATGATGGGCGGGAACACGTTCAGCGGGCTGTTCCCGCCGAACTCGAAGGGGACCGACATCACGTCCGGCTGCCCGGCGACCGGCGACCCGGCGGCGAAGCCGAACACCGACCCGATGTTCTGCACGCAGGACCGGAACATCGACACCACGACCGGCGGCCAGTGGGCCGTGTCCGCCCGCAGCCGGCACACCGGCGGGGTGAACGCCGCCCTCGGCGACGGGAGCGTCCGGTTCTTCCGCGACAGCATCCCGCAGGCCGTCTGGAGCGCGCTCTGCACGAAGACCGGCGGCGAGGCCGTCGTCGATAACTGACACCCCGGTGTCACGTCGATTGTTTTTCCCTCCCCCCTTGGGGGGGAGGGTAGGGAGGGGGGTTAGCTCCCTTCCCCCGACGCGATCGTCTACGGGACGGGAAGGCCACCCCCTCCCTACCCCCCCCCTTGGGTGGAGGGAACAAGACAAGACCCCGGAGCCAACCCCAGGCCGCCAGCCCGCCCGACGTGTGGCGGGCTTCCTTCTTTTAACCGAGGGCACGACCGTGACGCCGATCCACCGGGTTTTCGTGGCCGCCGTCCTGCTCGCCGCCGCCGGGTGCGGGTCCGACTCGCCCGGCAAGGCGCTCGACGTGGGCGGGCCGGACGCCACCGCCATCGCCACCGTCGTCGAGGACCTGAACGACGCGGTCGGGTCGAACAAGAAGCTCGACCCGCTGTTCGTGAAGGGGAGCCGGCCGACCGACACGAAGAAGATGGCGAAGTGCAGCTACTACATCGCCGGGAAGCCGGCCGTCAGCGGGTCGTCCGCGACGTGCAAGGTCCGGATCGACGACGCCGGCGGGAAGACGCTCGGCGAGCCGGAGTGGGCGTTCGAGAAGGACGGTGACAAGTGGAAGGTGAAGGCCGCCCCGCTGCCGTGACCCGGCCGGCCGGGTGGCTCGTCTCCCCGGCCGTCGATCTCTTCTTCGTCGCCAACCTGGGCTGGCTGCTCCTCTTGCTGCCCGGCGTGACCACCGCCACGGACACGGCCGTCACGTTCTGGCAGGTCTACTTCGTCACGCTGCCGCACCGGTGGCTCACGCTCGTCCTCGTCGCGCTCGACCCGGACCGCCGCGGCGGCCGCACGCCGACCTTGATCGCCGCCGCCGTCGTCGCGCTGGTGCTCGTGGCCGGCGTCTACCTCGGCACGGGCGCGCTGACGTGCCTGGCCGTCGTCGATTTCGTCTGGAACGCCTGGCACTTCGGGGCGCAGCACGCCGGCGTCCTCCGCATGTACGGGCTGAAGGCCGGGGCCGCGCCGAGTCTCGTCGAACGCTGGGGCGTGCGGCTGTTCGTCGCGTACACGCTCCTCCGCACCGCCAGCTGGACGACCGGCTGGACGCTCGGCGATTCGTCCCTCGAACAGGCCCGACTCGTCGCCGACCTCGCGGCGCTGGCGCTGCCCGTCGCCGTGCTGGTCGCGAGCCTCGCGAACGGGACGATGACCGCCGGCCGGGCCGCGTACCTGTTCAGCGTCACCGCCCTTTACGCCGGGCTGCTCGTCGCGCTGATGACGGACGCCGGGTCGTTCGTCCTGCCGCTCATGACCGCGTCGGCCGTGTTCCACGCGGCCGAGTACCTCGCGATCGTCTCCCTCTACGCCCTCCGCCGGCGGACCGTCGGCTCGGCCGGGCCGTTCCGGTCGCTCGGGGCGGTGTGGCCGACGTTCCTCATGCTCTACGTCGTCGGCCTCGGCGCGCTGGGCTTCGTGCTGGAGGGGGCGGGGCCGAAGTGGGCCGAACTCTGGCTGGCGGTGAACGTGTGGGCGGCGCTCGTCCACTACGCCTTCGACGGCATGATCTGGAAGCTGCGGGCCGCCCCGACCGCGCACGCGATGGGGGCGACCGCATGAACCACGCGGCCGCGATCCTGTTCGCCGTCGCCGCCCCGGCCGCGGCGTGGCACGTCCTCGCCGGCGGCGACCGGCTCACCGCCGCCCCGTTCGGGTGGCCGCGGCTGCTCGTCGCGCACCTCGCCGCCGCGGTCCCGCTCGCCGTCTGCCTCGCCGCCCGGATCGGGCCGCGCGGCGGGCCGTGGGCCCGCGCCGCCGTCGCGGCCGGCGTCACCCTCGGGACCGCGGCCGCGCTGCCGTTCGTCGCCGACTTCCTGACGGCCGCGGAGGTCGGCTTCACCGGCCGCGCGATCGTCCGCACGCTGCTCGCCGCCCTCGCCGCGACGGCGTGGGTCGCCGTCGTGCCCGTGCCCGCCGCCCGGCTGCCGTGGGTCGCTGCCGTCGCGTTCGCCGTCGTCCCGCCACTGGCCTACGCCCACCGCCTCGCCGAGACGCGGGCCGCCGATTTCGACACGTTCGCGAAGACCGGCCGGCTCGTCCGGGCGCTCGCCGCGCTCGACGGCCTCGCCGACCTCGGGTCGGACAAGCGGTTCGCCGGGAAGTCGGTCCGCGAGTTGATCCCGTTGTTGAAGAAGGACGTGGACAAGCTGGCCGCCCGCGCCGCCGGCCCGCTGCCGCCGACGGAGGAGGGGAAGGTCGGCCGGGCGATGTTACTGGTCGCGCTGAACCGCCCGGCGGAGGCGGAGGACGTTTTGAAGGAGATCGCGTCGCCGCCGCCGGCCGCGCTGATGGTGCGAGCGGCCGTCGCCCGCGAGCGGGGCCGGTGGGCCGACCTGGAGGCCGCGTGCCGATCCGTGACGGACCGGACCGACGTGCCGCCGGAGGTGCTCCAGGATGCGTTCGACGGCCTCGGCGAGGCGCACCGGAACCTCGGTCGGGCGGCCGACGCGGCGGCCGCCTACCGCGCCGCCGCCGACCGGTTGCCGCACCGGGCCGGGTACTACGAACTTCAGCTCGGCCTCCTCGCCGCGGACCGCGGCCGGCCGCACGACGCGCTGGCGCACTTCGCCGAAGCCCTCCGCCTCGACCCAACGCTGGAACCGACGGTCGCCCCGCACCGGCGGCGGGTGAGTACGAACTCGCCGAGTTGCCTGGGCGGGTGGTAGTGAGATCAATTTCGAGACGAACTGTCTGCTAATTTTGCAAGTTGTGAGAAGGATCGGGTTTTTTCCGTTAACTCTGCTTGCACACGTCTTCGCCACTGATTAAATTTTCACCCGCCCCCTTACTCTCCTTTTTATCCCCAGGTATTTTCATGTCCCGCCGCAACCGCTCCCCACGGTCGAAAATCTGGAAACTGGAACAGCTCGAAGGCCGCGAAGTGCCGGCCCTGACGTTGTCCGTCCTCCCGCCGGCCGTGAGCGAGGCGGCCGGGGCCAACGCCGCCCTCGGCACGGTGACACGGGACGGCGACCTGACGCAACCCTTGACCGTGACGCTGAGCAGTTCCGACGCGACCGAGGCGACGGTCCCGGCGAGCGTGACGATCCCGGCGAACCAGACGAAGGTGACGTTCGCGATTTCCGCCGTGGACGACCTGCTGGCCGACGGGCCGCAGCCGGTGACGATCACGGCGGCCGCGACCCCGGCCGGCGGCGGGCCGGTGCAGTTCGACCCGACGTTCGGCACCGGCGGGCTGGCCGACACGTCCCTCCAGTCGATCCTCCAGTTCCCGCACGCGGCCATCGCCCGGCTGCCGAACGGCCAAATCCTGGCGGCGAGCGAGGAGACGGGGACGAGCTGGCAAATCACCCGGCTGAACGCCGACGGGACGATTGACACCACGTTCGGCACGAACGGCGTCGTCTCGACGACGATCTTCTCGGCCCGGTCCACGAACCCGGTCCCGCACGTCATCGCGCTGCAGCCGGACGGCAAGTTCCTCGTCGGCGGGAACCTCGCCGCCGGGACGGGGCAGGCGATTCTCGGCCGGTACAACCCGGACGGGTCGCTCGACGGGAGTTACGGGTTAATCGCGACCGACGCCCTCAGTTCCCTGACGGCGTGGGTGACGGACATCGCCGTCCGGCCGGACGGCCGCGTCCTGCTCGGGTTGCAGGAGAACGGGTCGGTCCTCGGCCGCGTCGCCCAACTGACGACGACCGGGGCCTTGGATTCGAGCTTCGGGACCGGCGGCATCGCGACGCTCAACGCCACGTTCAACCTCGGGACCGGGGCCGAGCAGGTGGAGCTGCTCGAGGACGGGACGTTCCTCGCCGCCGGCGCGTTCCAGGCCAACGCGAAGGTGGCGCGGGTGGCGGCCAACGGCCGGAGCCTCGTCACGGCGTTCGGCACGAACGGGATCGCGGCGCTGAACTTCGGCGGCGGGTTCGTCGGCCTGACGGAACTGCTGCGGGACAGCCAGGGCCGGATCGTCTACGCCGGCGGGCACTCGGCCGGCGGGGCGGCCCAGTCGAACTTCGCGGTCGGCCGGCTGACGCCGGCCGGCCAGCCGGACGCGGCGTTCGCCGGGGACGGCACGGCGATCATGACGCTCCCGGACGGCGGGAACGAGACGGCCACCGGCGTGGTGCTGACGCCGGACGACAAGGTCGTCCTCGGCGGGGTGAGCATCGTCGGCGGCGTGTTCGACTCGGCCCTCGCGCGGTTCAACGCCGACGGCACGCAGGACGGCACGTTCGACGGCGACGGGTTCTTCCGCCAGTCGCTCGTCAACACGTTCTCCGCCGACATCATCTACGACCTCGCCCTGCAGCCGGACGGCAAGCTGCTCGCGCTGACCGGGTGGGCCACCGACGTGCGGGTCGCGCGGTTCGCCGCCGGGTCGAAGGTCGAGTCGGCGACCGCGCTCCTCGGCGTGCTGGACGACGAGCCGGCCGCGCAGTCGCTCGACTTCGCGACGCCGGAGGACACGTCCCTCGTCGCGGCGCTGGCCGCGACCGACCTCGACAACGACCCGCTGACCTACGCCGTGGTCACGCCGCCGGCGAACGGCGTGGTCGTCATCACCGACCCGGCGACCGGGGCGTTCACGTACCGGCCGAACCCGAACTTCGCCGGCAAGGACTCGTTCACGTACAAGGTCAACGACGGCGGCGGGGACAGCAACGTCGCCACCGTTACGATCGGCGTGACCGCCGTCAACGACGCCCCGACGGCCGCCCTGTTCCAGTTCGGCACGCCGGAGGACACGCCGCTCGTCAACTTCCTGAAGGGGGCGGACGTGGACGGCGACCCGATCACGTACTCGGTCGTCGCCCCGCCGGCGAACGGGACGGTCACGATCACGAACGCCGCCACCGGGGCGTTCACGTACACCCCGACCGCGAACTTCACCGGGACGGTCAGCTTCACGTACAAGGTCAACGACGGGCAGCTCGACAGCAACGTCGCCACCATCTTCGTGACCGTGAGCGCCGTCAACGACGCCCCGACCGCGGCGGACGACGGCTACGCCGTCAACGAGGACGCGATCCTCACGATCACCGCCCCCGGCGTCCTCGGCAACGACACGGACGTGGAGAACAACCCGCTCACGGCCGTCCTGGTGACGGCCCCGACGAACGGCACGCTGACGCTCAACGCGAACGGGTCGTTCACGTACCGCCCGCGGTTCAACTTCAACGGCACGGACTCGTTCACGTACCAGGCGAAGGAGGCGCTCGTCGGCGCGCCCGGCCTGCTGAGCAACGTCGCGACCGTGACGATCACGGTGAACGCCGTCAACGACCCGCCGTTCCCGACGCCGATCGTCACGGAGGTGACGACGGCCGAGGACACGCCGCTGTCCGGGCAGCTGGCCGCCCGCGACCCGGAGAACGACGCCTTCACGTTCGCGCTCGACATCGCCCCGCCGAACGGGACCGTCGCGGTCAACCCGGACGGGACGTGGACGTACACGCCGAACGCGAACTTCTTCGGCACGGACCAATTCGTGTTCCGGGTGACCGACACGCTCGGGGCGTCGAGCCAGGGGGGCGTCGTAATCACCGTGACGCCGGCGAACGACGCCCCGACCGCGGCGAACGACGCCTTCGCCGTGGACGAGGACGGGACGCTGTCCCTGACCGTGGCCCCGGTGACGCGGCTGCGGATGGTCAGCGAGCCGGGCGACTTCATCGGCCAGGGGCTGACCTACGACTTCGACCCGACGACCGCCCTGTTCCAGGCGCGGCCGAACTTCGACAACGGCGTCTCGCTGTCCGTGGACCCGCCCGCCCCCGGGAGCTTCTGGTTCCTCGACTTCGCGGCCCCGAACGAGGCCCTGCTGACGCCGGGGACGTACCTGGACGCGATGCGGTTCCCGTTCCAGGCCCCCGGCAAGCCGGGCCTCAGCGTGTCCGGCGACGGCCGCGGGTCGAACACGCTCACCGGCCGGTTCGTCGTCTACGACGTGACGCGGAGCGCCGACGGCACGCAAATCCTCAGCTTCGCCGCCGCGTTCGTGCAGAACAGCGAGGGGAACCCGCCGGCGCTCGTCGGGTGGTCGATGTTCAACACGACGTTCGGCGCGGGCGGCGGCGTGCTGGCCAACGACACGGACGTGGAGGGCGACCTGCTCCTCGGCGCGACGCTCGTGACCGGCCCGACGAACGGGACGCTCGCGTTCCGGGGCGACGGCACGTTCGATTACACGCCGAACCCGAACTTCAACGGCACGGACACGTTCACGTACCGGACGAACGACGGCCGGGCCGACAGCAACGTCGCGACCGTGACGATCACCGTGCGGTCCGTGAACGACGCGCCGACCGCGACGGAGCTGGCCCTCGGGACGCCGGAGGACACGCCCGTCGCCGTGCCGCTCGCCGGGGCGGACGTGGACGGCGACCCGCTGACGTTCGCGGTCGTCACGCCGCCGAGCTTCGGCACGGTGACGTTCGGCCCGACCGGGGCCGCGACCTACACGCCGAACGCGAACTTCAACGGGTCCGACTCGTTCGCGTACACCGCCTCGGACGGCACGGTCGCGTCCGCCCCGGCGACGGTGCGGATCGACGTGGCCGCGGTCAACGACGCGCCGACGGCCGGCGGGGATTCCTACGCGACGAACGAGGACACGCCGCTGACGGCCGCGGCCCCCGGCGTCCTCGGCAACGACGCGGACGTGGACGGCGACGCCCTCGCGGCCGCGGTGCTGGCCGGCCCCGCGAACGGCACGCTCGCACTCGCGGCCGACGGCTCGTTCGCCTACACGCCGAACGCGAACTTCAACGGGACCGACGGCTTCACGTACACCGTCGGCGACGGGAAGGGCGGGTCCGCGGTCGGGGCCGTCACGATCCGGGTGAACGCGGTGAACGACGCCCCGACCGCCCTGGACGCGGCCGCGAGCACGGACGAGGACACGCCGTTCGACGGCACGCTCCTCGGCGTGGACGTGGACGGCGACGCGCTGCAATACGCCCTCGTCGGCGGCCCGGCGAAGGGCGCGCTCATGCTGAACGCGGACGGCACGTACCGGTACACGCCGGGGCCGAACTTTAACGGCACCGACAGCTTCACGTTCCGGGCGAACGACGGCGCGGCCGACTCGAACGTCGGGACGGTGACGATCACCGTGCGGGCGGTGAACGACCTGCCGGTCGCGGCCGCGCTCGACCTCTCGACCGACGAGGACACGGCCGTGGGCGGGACGATGACCGCGGTGGACGTTGACGGGGACCCGCTGACCTACGCCGTCGTCACGCCGCCGGCGAAGGGGAACCTGGCGTTCGACCCGGCGACCGGGGCGTTCACGTACACGCCGAACGCGAACTACAACGGGGCCGACTCGTTCACGTTCCGGGCCAACGACGGCACGGCGAACGGGCCGACGGCGGCCGTGAGCCTCACCGTCCGGCCGGTGGCCGACGCCCCGGTCGTGACGCCGGCGACGTTCACCATCCCGGAGACCGCGGCCAACGGCTCGGCCGTCGGCACGGTCGTCGCGACGGACGCGGACGGCGGCGGGCTGACGCTCGCCATCGTCGGCGGCAACGCCGGCGGGGCGTTCGCCGTCACTAACGCCGGCGCGATCACCGTCGCGAACGCGGCGGCCCTCGACTTCGAGACGCAGCCGGTGTTCACCCTGACGGTGCGGGCGACCGACCCGACCGGGCTGACCGGCGAGGCCGTCGTGACGGTCCGGCTGACGGACGTGAACGAGAACGCGCGGGTGACGATCGACATCGAGCCGGAGGACCGCCGGAACCGGATCAACCTGCGGTCCGGCGAGGCGATCAGCGTCGCGATTTTCTCGACGGCCGACTTCGACGCCCGGACGGTGGACGTGGCCAGCCTGCGGTTCGGCCGCACGGGCCAGGAAAACTCGCTCCTCCGCGACCGCCACGGCCGGATCAAGTTCGACCTCAAGGACGTGAACGGGGACGGCCGGCTGGACCTGGTGGTGCGGTTCGAGGCGGACATGACCGGGTTCCGGGTCGGCGACACCCGCGGCTACCTGACCGGCCGGCTGACCGACGGCACGGCCTTCTCGGCGGACGACGCCGTGTCCGTCACCCGCGACCGCGGTTGAGGCGACGACCGGCGGTGCCAGGACGGCCCCGAGGTCGCCAACGTCGCCAACCCGTGACCCGCGGGTTGGCGATGTCGTTTCCCGCGACGCTCGCGCGGACCAGCTCCGGCGCGGCGTGGGGATTTTTTTCCATTTCTTTGGCGGGTCGCGCCGCCGAACTCGACTCCTCCGAACGTGCCCGCCCGCGGGGTCGTCGATCTTTGGAGTCCGCGATGAGCCGTTCATTCAAACCCTTGTCGTTCCGCCCGCGGTGCGAGCAATTTGAAACCCGCGACGTGCCGGCCGCGTTCCCGATCCCCGCGGGGGCGGCGGCCATCAGCCCGGACGACGGCGGCATCCCGCGGGTCAAGATCGTGGACGCGACCACCGGTGACGACATCGGCGAGATCGAAGCCTACGAGGCCGCGTTCCGCGGCGGCGTCCACACCACCCTCGGCGACGTGACCGGCGACGGCGTGCGGGACGTGATCCTGTCTCCCGGCCGCGGCGGCGGGCCGCGGATCCGCGTCCTCGACGGCCGGACCGGGACGACGCTCAACGACTTCTTCGTCTACGAGCCGGGGTTCACCGGCGGCATCTACACGGCCGTCGGCGACGTGAACGGCGACGGCCGCGACGACATCATCACCGGGACCGGCAAGGGCGGCGGCCCGCGGGTCCGCGTCCTCGACGGGGCCACCCTCGGCAACACCGTCCTCCGCGACTTCTTCGCCTACGAGGACTCGTTCCGCGGCGGCGTCCTCGTCTCGTCCGGCGACATCGACGGCGACGGCGTGGACGACATCCTCTGCGGGACCGGCAAGGGCGGCGGGCCGCGGGTCCAGGTCTTCTCCGGCGACGACGGGGCGGTCCTGCAAAACCTGTTCGCCTACGAGGACTCGTTCCGCGGCGGCGTGCTGGTCTCGTCCGGGGACGTGGACGGCGACGGCCGGGACGACATCGTGTGCGGGACCGGGCCGGGCGGCGGGCCGGTCGTCCGGGTGCTGAGCGGGGCCGACGGCCGGCAGCTGGCCGCCCTGTTCGCCGACGACCCGGCGTTCCGCGGCGGCGTCCGGGTGGACTGCCTGGACGTGGACGACGACGGCCGGGACGAGCTGCTCGCGTACCTGCGGCACGGCAACGACGACGGGTTCCGCGCGTTCGACGACGACGGCCGGTTCCTGTTCGGCGTCAGCCGGGTGGTGGACGACGACCCGTCGCCGGGCGACACGCTCGCCGACGACGGCCGCGTCATCCCCGGCGTCGTGTCCTACGTCGAGGGCCGGCTCGTGTCCGCGGACGCGGCCGCCGGCACGGCCACGATCGCCCTCCGGGACGGCACGACCGTCACCGTGCAGGCCGGGCCGGGGACCGAGATCAAGCGGGACAAGGTGGAAGTACCCCTGACCGCGTTCCAACCCGGCGACAAGGTCGAGGCACTGGTCGGGGCCGACGGCATCGCGTGGGAGATCGAGGCGAAGTCCCCGGCGTTCCTGAACGGCGACGGCGACTCGGACGATGATGACGAGGACGAGGACGACGATTCCGGCGGCGGCAGCGGCAGCGGCAGCAGCGGGGACGACGATGATGACGAAGATGACGACTAACACCAGGGCCGGGCGCGGCCAGGGCGAAACGACGTCGGCGAGTTTCGTCGTCGGCAATCGCGGCGGGGTGAAGGCGGGGGCGGGCGGGCGCGTCATTGTCAACGCGGCCGGCTCGACCCCGACTTCCCCGCCGTCGATTCCGTTCCCGCCGGCCGCCACCGGGTTCTCGCCCGACGGCCGCGTCGTCGGGGCCGTCACCGGCGTGGACCCGGCCGCCGCGACGGTCACCGTCCGCACCCGGTCCGGGGCGGCCGTCGTCGTCCGGACGGACGCCGCCACCGGCATCGCGTTCCCGGACGAGGGGGCCGCCGCGACCCTCGACGACCTGCTCGTCGGCGACATCCTCGTCGTGACCGCCGAGCCGGACGGGGTCGCCCGGCGGATCGCGGTCGAACGGGTCTAACCCGGTGGCCGCGGGTGTTTGTGTCTTGTTCCCTCCCCCCTTGGGGGGGAGGGTTAGGGAGGGGGTGAGCTTCCCACCGCGGATGCGATCCTCACATCGGGAGGAAGGCTTACCCCCTCCCTAACCCTCCCCCCCAAGGGGGGAGGGAATAAGACAACGAACCCCGTCCCCGTGGGGTACGATGGACCGTGGCGTCGCGGACCGTTCCCCCCGCGGGTGTGTCGAATGTCGAACCCCCCAGCCCCCTCGGACCAGTCCCTGCTCGCCCGCGTGCAAGACGGCAGCCAGGGGGCCGCCGGCGAGTTGTACCGCCGGTACGCGCAGCGGCTGCTGGCCCTGACGCGGGCGAAGGCCGGCCCGGACCTGCAGGCCCGCGAGGACGCCGAGGACATCGTCCAGTCGGTGTTCGGCAGCTTCTTCCGCGGGGCGAAGCGGGGCCTGTACGCCGCCCCGGACGGGGAGGAGCTCTGGGGCCTGTTCCTGGTCATCGCGCTCAACAAGATTCGCGCGAAGGGCGTCCACCACCGGGCGGCGAAGCGGGACGTGCGGCGGACGGTCAACGAGGCGGCGCTCGAGACCGGTTCCGGGACCGTGTTCCAGCCGCCGGCCGACGACGCGGCGGCGTACCACTTCCTGCGGCTGGTGGTGGACGAGGTGCTCGCCGGGCTGCCGGAGCCGCACCGGGCCGTTGTGCGGCTGCGGGTCGAAGGGCACGAGGTCGCGGAGATCGCCGCGGCCACCGGCCGGGCGAAGCGGACGGTCGAGCGGGTGCTGCAAGAGTTCCGCACCCGGATGGGCGGCCTGTTGGGGGCGGGCGATGAACCCGGCGACGGTCCTGCTACCGGACGATGAACTCGACCGCCGGGTCGCGGCCTACGAGGCCGCGTGGGCGGTCGCCCCGGCCGACCTCGCCCGGTTCCTGCCGGACCGGGCCGACCCGCACTTCCCGCAAGTCCTCGCCGAACTCGTCCGCGTCGATCTCGAACTCCGCAGCGGCCGCGGCGAATCCCCGCGGCTCGATTCCTACCGCGGCCACGCCCCGGAGTTGTTCGCCGACCCGAACTGGGTCCACGACCTGGCGTTCGAGGAGTACCGCCAGCGGCTGGACGGCGGCGAGCCGGTCCGCCCCGCGGAGTACGCCGCCCGGTACGGCATCGACACCGCCGACTGGCCCGCCGCCGCGGACGCCCCCGCCCCCGCCTTCCCGGCCGTCGGCGAGACCGTCGGCCCGTTCCGCCTCCTCCGCGAACTCGGCCGCGGGTCGTTCGGCCGCGTCTTCCTGGCGGAACAAACGGACCTCGCCGGCCGGCGGGTCGCGGTCAAGTTCTCGACGCGGTTCGGCCGGACGGAGCCGGAGACGCTCGCCCGGCTCCAGCACACGCACATCGTCCCGATCTACGCCACGCACCCGCACGGCCGCTCGCAGGTGATCGTGATGCCGTACCTCGGCGGCACGACGCTCGCGGACGTGCTGGCCGCGCTCCGGGCGCAACAGCCGCGGCCGGCGGCCGGCACGGTGCTGGCGGACACCATCGCCGACCGCACCGGGCGGACGAAGCTGCTCGACGACCGGCCGGCCGAGCCGGACCCCGCGCCGCGGCCGAGCGTGCCGCTCGACCAGCTCCGCAAGCTGTCGTACCCGGCGGCGGTGCTGTGGATCGGGTGGAAGCTGGCCGAGGCGCTGGCCCACGCCCACGACCGCGGCGTCCTGCACCGGGACGTGAAGCCGGCGAACGTACTGCTGACCGACGAGGGGCGGCCGATGCTCCTCGACTTCAACCTCGCCGGCGACGCGGCCGGCGGCGGGCCGGACCTCGGCGGCACGCCGGCGTACATGGCCCCGGAGCAACTGGCCGCGATGAAGGCCGGCCGCGGGACCATCGACGGCCGGGCGGACGTGTACTCCCTCGGCCTGGTGCTGACGGAGCTGCTCGTCGGCCGCGTGCCGGGGAAAGACGGCCCGCGGATTCGGGAGCGGAACCCGGCCGTGTCGCCGAGCACGGAGGCCATCCTGCTGAAGTGCCTCGCGGCCGATCCCGCCGCGCGGTACGCCACCGCCCGCGAACTGGCCGACGAGTTGCACCGGCAGTTGACCGACCAGCCGCTGGCGGCGACGCGGGAGCCGTCGGTCCGCGAGCGGTTCGGGAAATGGCGTCGCCGCCACCCGCTGCTCGCGTCCACCGGCAGCGTGGCGGTGGCGGCGGTGGCGGCGGTGCTGGCCCTCGGGTTCGCCGTCGTCGCCCGCCAGCGGCACGTCGAGCGGTTGACCGAGGAGCGGGCCGCGGCCGCGCAGTTCGGCGACTTCCAGCGGGCCGTGCCGGGCGTCCTCGACCGGGTCGCCGCCCACGACGGCCGCGCCGCCGGGGCGCGACTCGACGCGCTGCTGGCGCGGTACGGCGTCCTCGACCGCGCGGACTGGGCCGACCGCCGCGACGTGGCGCGGCTGCCGGCCGACGACCGGCGGGAGTTGATTGACCAGGTCGGGGAGCTGCTGCTGTTGAAGGCCCGCCGCGAGTCGGACCCGGCGTGGGCCGACCGCGCGGAGGCGGCGTACCGGCGGAACGGCGACGTGCCGCGGGCCGTGTGGGAGGACCGGTACAACATCGCGACGAAGCTCGGCCGCGACGCCCGCGCGTTCCACGACCGCGCGAAGGCCGCCCCGGCCCGCGGCCGAGACTGGTACCTGTCCGGACTGGCGGCGCACGCCGAGTACCAGTTCGAGGAGGCCGCGGCCGCGTTCGAGAAGGCGGTCGCGGCCGACCCGCGGCACTACTGGTCGTGGCTGTTCCTCGGCGACGTTCGGACGAAGCTCGGCCGGGACGACGCGGCCGAGGCGTGCTTCACCGCCTGTATCGCCCTGCGGCCGGACCTGGCGGCGGGCCACTTCAACCGCGGGCTGTGCCGCCACCGCCGGCGGCAGTTCGACGCGGCGGTCCGCGACCTCACGGCGGCGCTCGACCGCGAGTTCGACCCGGCGCGGGCGCGAATCGTCCGCGGGATCGCGTACCAGGACTGGGGGAAGTGGGCCGAGGCGGAGGCCGACTTCACCGCCGCGGTCGCGGCCGGGACGGAGGAAACGCGGGTCTACTTCCGCCGGGCCGACGTGCGGGCCGCGCGGGGCGACGCCGCCGGCGCGGCCGCGGACCGGGCCGAGGGGCTGCGGCGGCAACCGGCCGACGCGGTCAGTTGGGTCACCCGCGGGCTGGCGCGGGCCGCCGCCGGCGACTTCCCCGGCGCGGTGGCCGACTACGACGCGGCGCTGAAGCTCGACCCGCGGTCCTACGACGCCCACATGAACAAGGCGAACGTGCTCGACGAGAAGCTGCACCGCGAGGCGGACGCGATCCGCGTCCTCGGCGAACTGCTCCGGCACAACCCCGCCGCGGCGACCGCCCGCGCCGGCCGGGCCGTGCTGCTGGCGCGAACGGGCGACCGCGCCGCCGCCGTCGCGGACGCCGAGTACCTCCTCGCCCGCAACCCGGACCCGCTGACCCGCTACCAACTGGCCGGCGCGTACGCCCAAACCGCGAAGCTACACGCCGAGGACGTTCGGCCGGCGCTCGCACTTCTCCGCTCGGCGCTCAACGACGGGTTCGGGCTGGAGTTCGTGGATTCCGACCCGGACCTCGCCCCGCTCCGCGGCCGGGCGGATTTCCGGAAGGTCGTCGAAGCGGCGCGGACGCTTCGCCCGTCGAAAGAGTAACCCTCGAGACCCGGACCCGTGACGCGAACCCGCCTCCTTGCCGTCGAACTCGACCGCCGCGACTGCCCCGCGGTGTTCGGCAACCCGTGGCTCGACCCGAACATCACGCTCTCGTTCGTCCCGGACGGCACGCCGGTGAACGGCCTGCCGAGCCAATTCGATGCCGCGCTCGCGACCGTCCCGGCCCGGCGGCTCGAAGTCCTCCGCGCGTTCCAGGCGTGGGTGGCCGTCGCGAGCGTGAACGTCGGCGTCGTGCCGGACGGCGGGCAGCCGGTCGGCGCGGCCGGCACGGCGTTCAACGACCCGCGGTTCGGCGACGTGCGGGTGTCGGCCGTGCCGCTGCCGGCGGACAACGTCGCCCTCGCCCTGCCGTTCGACCTCACCGCCGGGACGCGGGCCGGGGACGTGATGTTCAACAGCGACCTCCCGTTCCGGGCCGGGACGCCGGGCGGGTTCGACCTGTTCTCCGTCGCGCTGCACGAGGCCGGGCACGTCTTCGGCGTGCCGCCGAGCGCCGACCCGGCGTCGGCGATGTTCCAGGTCGCCGACCGCGTCCGCACCGGGCTGGCCGCGGCCGACGTGCAGGCCGTCCAACAACTCTACGGCCCGCGGCAGCCGGACCGGTACGAGGGGCCGGCCGGGAACGAGACGGTCGAGACGGCCGCCCGCCTCCAGTCGTCCGGCGACGACGACGACGAGGCCGCGATCACCACCGCCCGCGGCGACCTGACGACGGCCGCCGACGCGGACGTGTACGAGTTCGCGGCGGACGACGACGCCGCGCTGGTCGTCACGTTCCGCACCGCCGGCGTCAGCCTCCTGGTCGCGGCCGTAGAAATCCTGGACGAGGCCGGGCAGGTTCTCGCGGCCGGGGCGGGGGCGGACCCCGGCTCCGGCGACGTGGCGTTCCGGCTCACGAATCTCGACGACGACGCGCGGTACTTCCTCCGCGTGCGGGCGGCCGGCCCGACGTTCGCCGTCGGCGGGTACGAGGTGGAGCTGCGGACCGAGGGCGACGACGACGACGGCCTGGACGACTCGGAAGTCGGCGGGGACGACTCGCCGGAAACGTCCGGGTCGCCGGGCCGGCTGCCGAACCTCGGCGGGCCGCGGCAGAACTTCTTCGTCGCGTCGAGCCTCAGCACGGCGGCGGACGTGGACTTCTACCGCGTCCGCGCCGCCGGCCAGTCCGGCACGAGCGCCGGGCCGCTGACCGTCAGCGTCGTGGCGACCGGCGGGGCCGCCACCGACCCGGTCGTCGAAGTCCTCGACGAAGTCGGCGTCCGGCAGGCTGTCACCGTGCTGACGCACGACGCCGGCGAGTTCACCGCGCAGCTGGCGGACGCGGCGGCGAACCGCGACTACTTCGTCGTCGTCCGGCACGGCCCGCGGTCGGCGGCGGCGGCCGGGAACTACTCGCTCGGCATCGACTTCGGCGGCCCCCGCGTCCCGCTCCAGACCTACGCGGCCGGCGTCCTCACCGCCGCGGCCCCGGCGAACACCGTCGCCCTCACCGTCCCGGCCGGGCAGGTGCTGCACCTGATCCTCACCCTCGACCCGACGCCGACCCCGGCGGCCGCCCGGCTGTCCGTCTTCGACGCGGCGAACCGGCCGGTCGATTCCCGCCTCGCGAACGCGAACGAAACCGCGAGCGTGAACGTCCTGCTCGCGCCGGGCACGTACACGCTGCTCGTCGGCGGCGGGGCGACGGCCGGCGGCCCGATGCCGGCGATCGCGTACCGGGTGCTGGGGCTTACGCTGTCCGACCCGATCGGCCCGGTCGCGGTGCAGCCGGGGACGCAAATCCCGTTCGTCCCGCCGCCGCCGCCGCCGGCCACCCCCGGCCCGACCCGCCCGGCCACGCCGACGACGCCGGTGACGCCGACCGACCCGAACTTCCTGCTCACCCCGCCGACGGACCAGCCGACCGCGCCGACGCTCCGCCTCCGCCCGGTGTCGCCGCCCCCGGCCCGGACGTTCTCGGTCGGCTTGCCGACGGATAACGGGTCGGCGATCCGGTCGTTTGAACCGAACGGGACGGAGCGGTTCGCCGTCGTGCCGTTCGCGACCTACACGGGGTCCCTCCGCACGGCCGAGGCGGACGTGACCGGCGACGGCGTCGCCGACGTGCTCGTCGGCACCGGCCCCGGAGCGGCCAGCCGCGTCCAGCTGCTCGACGGCCGAACCCAGGCCGTGCTATTCGACCTGGCCCCGTTCGAGCCGGCGTTCACCGGCGGCGTGTTCGTCGCGACCGGCGACCTGTCCGGCGACGGCGTCGCCGACCTCGTCATCACGCCGGACCGCGGCGGCGGCCCGCGGGTGCGGGTGTTCAACGGCGTCGGGTTCGCGCAAGCGATGGACTTCTTCGGGATCGACGATTCGAACTTCCGCGGCGGGGCGCGGGCGACGGTCGGCGACGTGAACGCGGACGGGACGGGAGATTTGATCGTCGCGGCCGGGTTCCGCGGCGGCCCCCGCGTCGCCGGGTACGACGGGGCCGCACTGACCCGCGGCACGGTCGCCCGCGTGTTCGGCGACTTCTTCGCGTTCGAGCAAACGCTCCGCAACGGCGTGTACGTGACGGCCGCGGACCTCGACGGCGACGGGTTCGCGGAGGTGATCGCCGGCGGCGGCCCCGGCGGCGGCCCGCGGGTGCAGGTCCTGAGCGGCCGGGACTTGCTGTCGAACCGGTACACGGTGGTGGCGAACTTCTTCGCCGGCGACCCGGCGGCCCGCGACGGCGTGCGGGTGGCGGCGAAGACGCTGACCGACGACGGCCGGGCGGACCTCGTCGTCGGCGTCGGCCGGCAGGTGATCGGCTACTCCGGCGTCAGCTTCTCCCCGCTCGGCCCGCCGGCGGTCGTGCTGAACGAGACCGTCCCGGCCGACGCCGGCGGCGTGTTCGTGGGCTGACCCCCGGCCGCGCCGATCACGTCGCGCACGCCGCCCGGCGGTTCCACGGCATCTTCGCGATCAGCATCCCCATCCCGCACGTGTCCGTCACGCCGGCGAACACCAGACCCGCGCCGACGAACAGCGAGATGCCGACCAGGTACGGGTGAACCGTCAGCGCGAGGACGCCGCCGAGGACGACCAGCGACCCGGCCGCGATGCGGACCTGCCGCTCCAGCGACATCACCTTCTTCCCGCGGACGACCGGCAGCCCGGCCTGCTCCCACGCCAGCGTGCCGCCCTCGACGTTGACCGCGCCCGTGACGCCGGCGGCGAGCAGCTTCTCGCACGCTTGCTTCCCGCGGCCGCCGGTCCGGCAGATGACGTACACCGGCCCGGCCGCGAACGCCGCCGGGTCCAGCCGGTCGAGCGGGACGTTCCGCGCGCCGGCCGCGTGGACCTCGCCGAACTCGGCCGGCGTCCGCACGTCGATGATCTCGACCGCCCCGGCCTTGCACTTGTCGGCCAGGTCGCGGGCGTGGATGGTTGAAACGCTCATGACTTCCCCCTCGAATTTCAGCCCGCCTGGGCCGCTTGCCACGTCTTGAACGAGCCGGTCAGGTTCCGGCAGGCGAACCCGTGCTGCGCCAGCACCCGGCACGCGGTGTACGACCGCTGGCCGCTCGCGCAGTGCGCGAGGATCAGCCGGCCCTTCGGCAGCTCCTGCATCCGCTCCCGCAGCTCGCCGAGCGGGATGCCGACCGAACCGGGGATGACGCCGCCGTCCCGCTCCTTCGGCTCCCGCACGTCCAGCACGACCGCCCCGGCCGCGACGAGCGCCGGGACCTCGTGCCACTGCGCGACGGCCACGTCCCCGGCCAGGACGTTCTGCGCCGCCATCCCGGCGAGGTTCACCGCGTCCTTCGCGGACCCGAACGGCGGGGCGTAGCACAGTTCCAGGTCCGCCAGGTCGTGGACGGTCATGCCGCCCTTGATCGCCGTGGCGATCACGTCGATCCGCTTGTCCGCCCCGTCCTCGCCGACGGCCTGCGCGCCGAGGACGCGGCCGTCGGCCGGGGAAAAGAGAACCTTCAACGCGATCGGCCTCGCGCCGGGGTAGTACCCGGCGTGGCTGTTCGGGTGCAGGTGGACGGCCTGGTACGCGATCCCGGCCTTCGCCAGGAGGGACTCGTTCGCCCCGGTGACGGCCGCGGTCAGGTCGAACACGCGGACGATCGCCGTGCCGATGGTCGAGTCGTACCGGGTCGGCCGACCGCAGATCGCGTCCGCGGCGACGCGACCCTGCCGGTTCGCCGGGCCGCCGAGCGGGATGAGCGCCGGCGTCCCGGTGACGCCGTGAACGACCTCGACCGCGTCGCCGACCGCCCAGACGTGCGGGTCGGACGTTCGCATCGCCGCGTCCACCGCGACGCCACCGGTCGGGCCGATCTTCAGTCCGGCGTCGGCCGCCAGCTTCGCCTCCGGCCGCACGCCGACGCCGACGATCACCACGTCGCCGGGCAGCCGCGAGCCGTCCGCGAGGACGGCGACCGACGCCGCGGCCGCCTCCCCCGGTCGCGGCGGCTCGAACCGGACGACCGGTTGCCCGAGGCGGAGGGCGACGCCGTGCTTCCGCAGTTCCCGGTGGACGTGCGCGGCCATCTCCGGGTCGAACGGCTTGAGCACCTGCGCCCCGTGCTCGACGACCGTGACCGCCAGGCCGCGGCGGTGCAGTTGCTCGGCCGTCTCCAACCCGATGAACCCGCCGCCGAGGATCAGGGCCGTCTTCGCCGCCGTTCGCGTCAGCCAGCCGTCGATGCGGTCCAGGTCCGGGATGGTGCGGAGCGGGAAGTGGCCGGGCCGCTCCACGCCGGGGATGGCCGGCACGACGGCCGCCGCCCCGGTCGCGAGGATCAGGGCGTCGTACCGCTCGGCGAACGCGCGGCCGGTCGCCAGGTCGCGGACCTCCACCTCCCGGCGGTCCGGGCGGACGGCGACGACCTCGTGCCGCGGCCGCACGTCCAGCCGGAACGCGGCCGCCAGCCGGTCCGGCGTCTGCACGAGGAGCTTGCCCTTGTCCGCGATCTCGCCGCCGAGGTGGTACGGCAGGCCGCAGTTGGCGAACGAGACGTGCGGGCCGCGCTCGAAGACGACGATGTCGGCGAACTCGTCCAGCCGCCGCAGCCGCGCGGCCGCGGACATCCCGCCCGCCACCCCGCCGACGATCAGCACCCGTCGGGCCATGACAATCCCCCCCCCGCCTTGCGGCCCGCCGGCCGCGTGCTAGAATATCGACACATCGCTGATAAATCTATATTGCTAATCGGCGATATTGTCAAGGGGGATTGTCATGGCCGCGAAGTTGGAGCCGGGGCAGCTCGACGGCGTGGCCCGGCTGTTCCGGGTGCTCGCCGAGCCGACCCGGCTCGCGATCCTGCAGGAACTCAAGGCCGGGCCGCGGGCCGTGTCCGAATTGGTGGACGCGCTCGCCGCGAAGCAGGCGAACGTGTCGAAGCAGCTCGGCGTGCTGTTCGACGCCGACCTGCTCGACCGGGCGCGGGACGGGAACGTCGTCCGGTACGCGGTCCGGGACGGGATGATCTTCGAGCTGTGCGAGCTGGTGTGCGGCAAGCTCCGCCGGGACGCGGAGCGGCGGGTCGAGGCGTTCGGCGGCAAGGTCCGCCGGCGGTAGGGGCCGCCGGCCGGGTCCGTTCCCGCTCAGGCGGCCGTCGAGACGGGCGGTTCATTTTTCACTGCCACGGTTGGCGGGAGGGCGTGGGCCGAGGTGGCCGGCGGCACGGCTTCGCCCTCGGCGGGCGGCCGGTGGGCGGCGAGTTCGGACTGTCGAACCAGCCACCCGCACACGCCGGCCGCGGCGATGAGGAGCGGGGCTACCACGAGGTACGTGGCGATTCCACACAGGATAACCTCGGTGGATGCGCTGGGCAGGACCATGTTCGTCTCCTTGGCCGCGGGGTGTGCGGATCCCGCGCGGCCGCACGGTCACGGTGGGCCCGCGGGTGGGGCCGCCCCCGCGGGCGGGCGAACCCGTTTTGTCTGGTCGGTACGTAGGGGGCATTCGCAATCGCGATGCCGGCGGCGGTGGCGGCGTCACTCGCCGCCGTTCGGCTCCCGCTTCAGGCCGTCGAGCCGGATCTCGAACTTGTTGTCCCGCATCGCCTCGTGGCACTTCAGGCAGGACAGCGTCAGGTCGTTGTACCCGACCATCACGCCGTCCATGTTCCGGTCCTTCGCCTTGCGGCCGATCGTCTCGGCCGGCTGCCGGAAGATCTTCACGTAGTACTGGTACTCCGCCCCCTTGTACGCGTTCAGGAACTCGGAGACGTTGCTGACGACGATGACGTTGTTCGCCGCCTTCTGAATCTTGGCGAAGTCGTTCAGCGCGATCCCCTCCAGCAGTTCCTGGCTGCTCTTGAGCTTCAGCGCCATCGCCTCCTTGCGGGTCGGCAGGATCAGCTTGTTCGGCTCGGCCGGGTTCTTGGGGACCTCGGCCTTCGGCTGCGGCTTCTCGTCCGGCGGCACGGCGGCGGTCCGGGCGGTGAGCACGACGAACGCGACCGCGGCCATGGCGGCGGTCGTAAACAGGACGCGGGACATGGCAGTCTCCGGTTCGGGGGGAAGGGCCGGTTAGCGGACGTGGACCTCGTCCGCGATGCTTTCCGCCAGGTTCCGGACCTCGCGGCCGAGCAGGCCGAGGAGGTCGTCGAGGGTGACCATGCCGACGACCCGGTCGTCCGCGTCCACGATCGGCAACCGGCGGACGCGGGACTCCCGCAGGTACTGGGTGGCGGTGAACAGGTCCGTGTCGCCGGGGATCGCCAGGACGTGCCGGGCCATGACCCGCTCGACCGGCGAATCGACGGCGTACCGGTTCACGCCGAGGGCGATGGCCAAGTCGCGGTCGGTGACGATGCCGACCGGCCGGTCCTTTTCCGTGACGACGACCGACCCGACGTTGTGCGCGTGCATGAGGGCCGCGACCGCCCCCAGCGTCGCCGACGGCGGGGCGGTGATCGCCCCGCGGGTGAAGACGGAGTTGAGTTTCATGGCCGGCCCCCGCGTGCGGTTCGTGGAACGGCACAAGGCAACACTCGTACCAACCGGCGGAAACCCGGATTCGACCCCGCGCCCGCACCCGGCGTGTGCCGAACGCGACACGCCCGGCGGGCCGGTGTGTCAGAACCGCCCGCCGTCACGCCGCCGCGGCGGGGGTCCGCGGCTCCTTCACGAACAGGACGGGGCAGGCCACCCGCCGCAGGACGCCCTCCGCGACGCTGCCGAGGAGCAGCCGGGACAGCCCGCGGCGGCCGTGCGTGCCCATGACGATCAAATCGACCTTCTGCTCGTCCGCGACGCGGGCGATCTCGTCCGCGGCGCGGCCGACGGTCACGAGCCGCCGGACCTTCACCCGCGGGTCGAGCGGGAAGACGTGCCCCAGCCGCTTCTCCACCGCCACCGGGTCGGTCGGCGGGGGCGGTAGCAGCATCCCCTCGACCTCCGGCGCGTACACCGGCTCGTCCACGTGCAGCAGCAGGACCTCGGAGAAGTATTCCTGGGCCAGCGAGCAGGCGAAGTCGAACGCCGCCTCGGACGCCGGGCTGAAGTCGGTCGGGTGGAGGATGGTGCGGATCTTCGTCAGCATGGCGGACACCTCGGGAGAACGGGTGGGGTTGGCGGCCGAGTTGCATCGCAACCGTCGTGCCGCGGTTGTTCCTCACGGCCGGGATGGGTATCTCAACCTGGGGGCCGTCCCGCCGGGGTCGCCGCATGCGTCACAAACTCCTGTTCTGGCTCCGCCTGCCGGGGCGGACGGTCCGCCGGACGCTGCCGCGGCGGATCCGCCGGATGGTCGTCATCCCGCTCGCGTTCGTCGCCCTCGGCACGGTCGCGTACCCGCTCATCGAGGGCCCGAAGTGGGGGCTGTTCGACGGGCTGTACATGACCGTCATCACGCTCACCACGCTCGGGTACGGGGAAATCCCGGAGCCGCTGTCCAGGCCCGGCCGGGCGTTCACCATGTTCCTGGCGCTCAGCGGCGTGTTCACCCTCTTCTACATCGGCACGGACGTGATCCGCAGCGTCCTGACCGGGGAACTGCGGGACCTCCTGGGGAAGGAACGGATGGACGACCAGCTCAAGCACCTGACCGGGCACGCCGTCGTCTGCGGGTACGGGCGGATGGGGAAGATCGTCTGCGAGGAGTTGAACCGGTTGCACCAGTCGTTCGTCGTCATCGACCCGGCGGCCCCGGCCGGGGACTGGCCGTTCCCCCACGGGCTGCGGCTGCAAGGGGACGCGACGGAGGACGAGGTGCTCCGCAAGGCCCGGATCGAGCACGCGCGGGCGGTCATCACCGTCGTCGGGTCGGACGCGAGCAACCTGTACGTCGCGCTCAGCGCCCGGCTGTTGAACCCGACGGTCGTGATCGTGGCGCGGGCGGAGGAGCACGAGGCGGAGGCGAAGCTGCGGAAGGTCGGGGCGAACCAGGTCGTGTCGCCGTACCTGGCCGGCGGGCACGTCGCCGTCCACGCGGTGTTCGCGCCCACGCTGCACCGGGCGACGCCGGGGGCGGCGCACCCGGACCTCGCGGCCCTGCACCTGGAGGAGGTGCCCGTGCCGGCCGGCGGCCCGGTCGCCGGGCGGCCGCTCCGCGACTCCGGCCTGCTGGACCGGACCGGGGTGTACGTCGTGCGGATCGTGCGGCCGGACGGCGGGGTGGACGCCGCGCCGGCCGGCGGCACGCCGGTGGCGGCGGGCGCGACGCTGATCGCCGTCGGGACCCGCGCCCAGCTCGCGGCCGCCGCCGCCTTCGTCCGCGGCGGGTGAAGGTGAGGTACCGGGTTCTCAATACCCGGTACTCAGTCATCGAGCCGGTACTTCTTCAACAGCCGGTAGAGCGTCCGGCGGCTGACGCCGAGCGCCTTCGCCGCCCGGACCTTGTTCCCGCCGTGCCGGTCCAGCGTGTCGCGGACGTGCTGCCGCTCGACGCCGTCGAGCGAGTCCGGGTTCGGGGCCGCGGCCCCCTCGGCCGCGGCGGCGTCCTTCACGCTGTCCGGCAGGTCGTCCCGCGTGATCGTGTTCCCTTCCGCCAGGATTTGCGCCCGCTCGACGACGTTCGCCAGCTCGCGGACGTTGCCGGGCCAGTCGTACCGGGTCAATGCCGCCAGTGCGTCCGGGTCCACGGCCCACATCGTCGGGCCGACCGGCCGGGTCCGGAGGAAGTGCTCGACCAACAGCGGGATGTCCTCCCGCCGGTCGCGGAGCGGCGGGAGATCGACGGCGACCACGTTCAGCCGGTAGAACAGGTCCTCGCGGAACCGGCCGGCCTTCTGCTCGGCCTCCAGCGGCTTGTTCGTCGCCGCCACGACCCGCACGTCCGCCGTCCGCTCCTGCGTCGCCCCGACCCGCCGGTAGTGGCCGTTCTCCAGCACGCGGAGCAGCTTCGCCTGCAGCGCCGGGGACATCTCCGCCACCTCGTCCACGAACAGCGTCCCGCCCTCGGCCACCTCGAACAGCCCCGGCTTCGCCCGGTCCGCGCCGGTGAACGCCCCCCGCTCGTGCCCGAACAGCTCGCTCTCCAGCAGGCTCTCCTGGAGCGTCGCGCAGTTCACCGTGACGAGCGGCTTGTCCCGCCGCCGGCTGTTCCCGTGGACGGCGCGGGCGATCAGCTCCTTGCCCGTGCCGCTCGGCCCGCGGACGAGGACGGTCGCGTCCGTCCCGGCCGCCTTCTCGACGACCTGCAACACCTTCCGCAGCGCCGGGCTGTTCCCGACGACCTGGTACCGCGGCGACTCGTAGGTGAGCCGCTCGACGTACCGCCGCAGCCGGACGTTCTCCACCCGCAGCCGGCGGACCTCCATCGCCCGGTCGAGCACGGGCAGGATTTGTTGCAGGCGGAACGGCTTGAGGACGTAGTCGAACGCCCCGGCCTTCATCGCCTCCACGGCCGTCTGGATGCTCCCCTGGCCGGTCATGATGACGCCGACGAGGTTCGGGTCGTGCTGGAGCGCCTGCCGCAGGACTTGAATCCCGTCCGTCCCCGGCATCATGAGGTCGGACAGCAACACGTCGAACTCGCCGCGGGCCAGCGCGTCCAACCCGGCGGCCGGGTCCGGGCGGCCGGTCGGCTCGAACCCCTCGTCCCGGAGGGAGTCGCACAGCGCGGCCATCAGCTCGACCTCGTCGTCGATGACTAACAGGCGGCCGGAGCGGGGGGGCATGGCGTCAGTCCTCGGCGCGGAGGCCGGCGACGTTGGTGTCCGGCCGGGTCGGTAGGGTGATGCGGATCGTCGTCCCGGCCCCGACGGCGCTCTCGATCTCCAGCTTGCCGAGGTGCTGCTGCACGATCCGCCGGCAGATCGCCAGCCCCAGCCCGGTCCCCTTGCCCTCGTCCTTCGTGGTGAAGAACGGGTCGAACACCCGCGGCAGCAGGTGCGGCGGGATGCCGGTGCCGGTGTCCGCGACCTCGATCACGACGCCGGGCTTCGCGGGTTCGATCTCGCCGGCCCGGACCCGCGGGGTCAGCCGGCCGCCGGCCGGCATGGCGTCCGCCGCGTTCGTGAACAGGTTCAGGAACACCTGCCGGAGCTGCTGCCGGTCCGCCTGGATGATCGGGACGCGCGGGGCGAACTCCGGCTCGACCCGGATGTTCCGCTTCTTCAGGTAGTGGCCGACGAGTTCGATCGTCTTCACGACCTCGTCCGTCACGTCCACGGTGGAAATCTGGTCGCGGCCGGCGCGGCTGAACTGGAGCAGGTTGCCGACCAGCCCGGCCATCCGCTCGACCTCCTGGCCGACGACCTCCAGCGACCGCCGCCGCGGGTCGCCCGCCGGCGTCTTGCCGAGCAACTGCTCGACCCGCAGCGCGACCGTGCCGAGCGGGTTGTTCAGCTCGTGGGCGATGCTGGCGGCGAGTTCCCCGACCCCGGCGAGCCGGGCCGCCTGCCAGAGTTGCCGCGTCGTGTCCCGGAGGTTGTCCTCCGCCCGCCGGCGGTCGGTGATGTCCGTGAACAGGTCGAGCGTGCCGCGGAACGCGCCGGCGTCGTCCGCCAACGGCCGGGCGGCCACGAGCGTCCAGACCGGCTCGCCGGCCCGGTTCCGCAGCCGCACCTCGGCCTGTTCGCTAACCCCCGCCCGCCGCCGCTCGAACAGCGCGCGGGCGGCCGCCGCGTCCTCGTCGAACGCGAAGTCCCAGAACCGCCGCCCGCGGACCTCTTCCGCCGGGAGGCCGAGCAGCTCCGCCATCCGGCGGTTGACGAATGTGACGCGGCCGTCGGCGTCCAGCTCCCAGATGCCCTCGTGGGCCGTCTCGACGATCCGCCGGTACTGCGTCTCGGCCGCCGCGAGCTTCGCCGCCGCCCGTAGCCGTTCGAGTTCCTGTTCCGCCGCCTCGTACCGCTTCCGCTCCGTCACGTCGCGAACGATCGCGGTGAACAGCACCTCGCCGTTCGACACGAACTTCGAGATCGACACCTCGGCCGGGAACGCCGTCCCGTCCTTCCGCCGGCCGGAGACTTCGCGGCGGACGCCCATGAGCCGGGCCGGTTCCGGCGACGCCCCGAACGCCGCCACCTGTCCGGGGTGCGCGGCCCGGAATTGCTCGGGGATGAGCAGGTCGAGCGGCCGGCCGACGACTTCGCCCGGTTCGTACCCGAACAGCTTCGCCGCCCCGCGGTTGAACAGGACGATCTCCTGGCGGGCGTCGGCCGTGACGATGCCGTCCTCGGCGATGTCGAGGATGTCCGCGAGCCGGTCCGGTGCGATGCGGGTGAGCACGTCCCTGTTCCGCGGCGACGGGGCCGCCCTCCGGGTCACGTTCCGGCCGTCGTGGGTCGTGGGCGTGTGCCGGGCCGTACCCGGAATCTTCGGCCCCGCCGCCGGCCGCGTCAACGACTTTCCCGCCCGGCCCACGGCCGCACCTCGATCCGGTTGGCGAGGACCGGCTGGCCGGTCAGCAGGCCGACGACGTGCTGGGCCAGTTGCTTGGCGTGGTAGCTGGCCGCCTCGCCGTCCAGGACGACGCCCAGCCCGTCGAGCACGTTCATCCGCAGGCCGCGGAACTGCCGGCCGGCCCGCGCCTCGACGGCCCGCCGCAGCGGGTCGAACGGGCGGGGCCGCGGGCCGCGGGCGAGAGCGGTGACGGACATTCCGGACCCTCACGGGCGAAGGGGTGCGATTGGCGGCTTCACGGGATTCGAGCCTGAGCCGACGTGATGCAACGGGAGTGCCGACGAAAGGCCCCGCGATTTCGGGGGGGACGGCCGGCCGCGGTGTGCGGATTCGGCACGGCGGGGGGCGGGAACGGCACACCCCCGCCGCCCTACCGCACGTCCGTCCCGCCGGGCAGCTCGGCCGCGGCCCGGAGCCACTTGAAGTCGCAGCCCAGCGCGTCGTTGAAGTGCCGCGCCCCGCACCGCAGCTTGTCCTTCTCCGGGCCGGTCAAGTCGTGGAACGCCGCCGCCCCCTTCGTCTCCCGAACCAGGTAGACCCGCTCCCCCTTCGCCCCGAACTCGTCCGTCTCCTCCATCACCAGCGCCCAGTCCGGGTTGTACTCGCCGATCGGCGTCTTCACCACGAACTTCCGCGGCAGCTTCACGTAGAACCGCACGTCCGCCCGGTCCTCCAGCGCGGCCGCGAAGTCCCGCTCCACGTTCGACTGGTACACGAGCCGATCGTACAGCGACTTCGGCGAATCGATCACCTTGTCCGATTGCGTGGCGATCTCCGCCTCGAACAGCGTCTGCTCGTACCACGTCCCGTCCTTCTCGTACCGGATGCCGTGGACGAGTTCCTCCTCCAGCTTCTCGCGGATGACGGCGGCCGCGACGGTCGCGAACTCGTTCGGGTTGTCCAGCACCGCGTCCTGGTTCCGCACCCCGGCGACGATCTTGAGGATCGTCGCGCGGGTCAGCCGCACCGGCGTCGCGGCCGTGTGGGCCAAAAGCTCCGCGATCCGCTCCACGACGTTCGGCAGCGGGAACCGGCCGACGAGCGTGGCCACCGCCCGCGCCTGGCTCACCTGCAGCGCCCGGAACACGTCCCCGGACCGGGCCTCCACCCGCGCCAGCGTCACCTCGACCCGCGGCGGCGCGACCAGCTTCAGGTTCAGGTCGTCCACGACGTGCGCCACCAGCGCGGCCGTGTCCACCGCCACGTTGTACCGCGTCTTGTGCTTGATCCGCTCCCACAGCGCCGCGAACTCCGGCGGGAACTGTTCCATCGGCTTGCGAACGGCCGGCGTGCGGTCCGCCGGCGTCGGCCGACACTTCTCCGCCTCGTCGTCGCCGAAGTCCGAGGCGATCTCCTTCTGCAGCGCCTTCACGTAGTCCTCGTAGCTCTCGTTCGCGACTACGGTAAGAACGTTCACCGCCTCGTCCCGCGTCCGCGCCCCGGTCGCGTCCACCGCCAGCCGCATCCCGCGGCCGATCTCCTGCCGCTTCTTCAGCTCGCTGGCCGTCTGGTTCAGCGTGCAAATCTGGAACACGTTCGGGTTGTCCCACCCCTCCTTCAGCGCGCTGTGCGAGAAGAGGAAGCAAACCGGCTCGGCGAACGACAAGAGCCGCTCCTTCTCCCGCATGATGAGCGCGTACGCGGCCCGGTCCTCGGCGTTGTCGCCGGTCGTCGAATCCTGGAACTCGACCGCCCCGCCCTTCTTCCGCTTCGCCGCGAAGTACGCGCCGCGGGTGGTGGCGGCCACGACCTTCGCCCACGCCGGGTACTTTGCCTTGAGGTTGTCGAACTCCTCGTCGAACAGCGTGCGGATCAGCCCGTCGGGGGCCGTGTAGTTGTCCACCTTGTCGATGAAGAACAGGGACAGCACCTTGATCCGCTCGGCCCCGCGGGCCGCCGCGTCGTCGTCGAGCTGCCGTTGGCGGCGGAAGTGCCGCTCGATCGTGTACCGGACCTGCGCCCGGAACACGGCCGCCTGGTCCGCCCCGTGCGGGCTGCCGAGCTTCAGCGTCACGCCGTTCGTGAAGCTCACCGTCCCGGCCTCCTTGTCGATCTCGTCCACCACGAACGGCTCGTACTCGCTCCGCTTCGCCTTCTTCGCCAGGCAATCGCCCGGCTTGAACTGGTACTTCTTCTCCTTGATCGCCCCGTCGGCCATCCGCTGGTGAATCGCGATCTTCGCGGTGACGGCCTTCGACGACGCGGCGAACCCCTCGACCCGGACGAACGCCGCGTTGTGGCTGTCCGCCTCCACGACGGCCGCGACCTCGACCTTCTTCACCAGCCCCTGCCGGTACGCGGCGTAGGGCGTCAGCCGGTAGACGAGGTTGTACTTGTCCCGGTGGGTGGCGCTGTACCGCAGCGCCGCGAGCGGGTTGAGCGTCGCCAGCGCCTGCTTCCGCAGGGCGCTCTCCATGTTCTGCGGCTCGTCCAGGATGATGACCGGCCGCACGGCCTGCAGCAGGTGCAGCCCGACGCGGCCCTGCAGCCGGTCCCGCCGCTGGCGGATGACGGCCGTGTCCTTGTTGAACGAGTCGATCGTCATGACGAGGAACCGGACGCCCTCCCCCTCGGCGAAGTCCCGCAGCCGGGTGAGATTGCGCGAGTCGTACACGTCGAACCGGTACGGCTCGTTCTCGAACAGCTCGTCGAAGTGCCCGCGGGTGACCTGGAACGTCTTCAGCACGCCCTCGCGGACGGCGACGGACGGGACGACGACGATGAACTTGCGGAGGCCGTACCGCTTGTTCAGCTCGAACGCCGTGCGGAGGTACACGTAGGTCTTGCCGGTCCCGGTCTCCATCTCGACGGACACGTTCGGGAACGCGACTTTCTGCCTCTCGTCGGCCACGTCCACGGTTTCCGTGATGAGCTTCAGCTCGTCGTCGGCGGGGATGTTGTTCGCCGTCTGGACGGCCCGGACGTTGGCGAGCAGCCGGGCCGGGTCCAGCTCGAACCGGGTGGTCATGACCTCGGCGGTGAACCCGCCCTTCTTGAGCTGGTAGAGGGTAGCGTCGTCCGCCCGGCGGAGGCCGCGGAACAGGTCGGCGACGGACGCGACGGCCCGCTGCTGGTACTCCTGGTGGGCGTCGAACCGGAACTGCATGGGGGTTTCCCGATCGGGGGTTGGAACCAGTGTACCGGGTAGGGGAAGTAGCTATCGCTTAAATAAACAACTCTCGACATCATTAGGAGTTACGGCACACAACACCACGGCCGGGTAGGATACGCTTAAATAGCTCGCCTTGCCTCCTCCCGCTCGACTTGTTCAAACGTCAAACCCACTGAGGCACGTAACGGGCGAAATTCTTCGATGTACCACCCCCCTCGTCAGGCTTGTTCGGTTTCGACTCGACGGCCGCCGTGGAACAGGACTACGTGTGTGGCTCCCCTTCGGGAGCCTCGTCGAACGGGTCCGGCCATGGCGCGCCGTTGACCGTCAGGATTTGGACGCCGTTCTCGTCCGGCGTGCGGCGGAGCGTAACAGTGAACCCCCACCGACGACCGGTCACGTCGTTTAGGACGAAGTTCGCCATCAAGCGATTCGGCTTGTGCGGGAGCTTCGCCGGCTCGGTCAGACGGGTCGGGGTGTCGGCAATCGCCTGGAAGTGTTCGTGTAGCCGGTCGATCAGGTAATCGTCCGCCCCGCGCTCGTCCTGGAGTTCTTCCAGGTGGCGCTCCGCGTTCGGGGCGATGACGACGTAAGGCATCCGTGACAGGGGGCAAAGTTACGACGGCTTGCGGCGGGCCTTCAGCGACCGGAACACCTCGTCCATCGGCCGGCCGCGTTCGGGGTGTTCTTCCAACTCCCGCTCCGCCCGCCATGCCTCGGCCGGGTTGGCGACCGGGAAGCCGGGCGGGACGGCCTTGCGGGCCTGCTCCCACATCTGTTGCTCGAAGTACGCCTTCATCGTCGCCAGCGATAGTTCGTTGGACGACTTCGCGTCCGGCGGCAGTCCGGCGCGGGCTTCCTTCCACGCCGGCTCCGCGTGCGTCATCTGGATTAGCGCCCGCGGGGTGAAGCAGGTGTACTGCCTCCAGATCATTTCCAGGAACTCGTGCCCGACGCGGCCGAGCTTTTCGGTCGGCTCGCCGGCCTCCTCCGGCCGGATGCCGTCCCGCTTCCCCTTGAACTGGTCGTACACGGCCGGGACGACCGGGCCGTTCACCCACGCTTCGATCGGCTCGCGGAACAGCGGCTCGCCTAGCAACGCGAGGTGCCACCCCTGGCAGTAGTACAGCTCCTTCTGCAGCCGCAACGGGCACAGCAGCACCGAGTCCTCTGGCGAGTCCGGGGACCACCCGATGCGAACGAGGTGTCGTGCGATGTTCGTTGCTGAGAACATGGTCGGGTCGATGGAACCGGGTTACCCCCTACCGGGTAGGGTACTACTACCCTGTATCCTACGGCATTTTCGGCCGCCATGTTCGTAGGCGGTTCATATCGTCTTCAGCTTGCACTGCAGCGCGAGGTTGGACGCCAGCGTGTCGTCGAGGGCCGCGTCCAGCACCACGAACAGGTCGTTCGTCGTCAGCCCGAGCTGCTTCGTGATGTCCGCCGGCAGCTTCTCCGCGAAGCATGCCCGGAAGTGCTGGCCCTTCTCCGGGTCGGTCACCGCCCACGCCCGCACGGACAGGCCGTCGATCGGCGTCAGGACGCTGTTGAGGCCGAACCCCTCCTTGATCGCGACCTCCCACAGCAGGCCCTCCGGCGTCCACCCGTCCCGCAGCGGGCTTTCGATGACGAACTGCAACTGCTTCTGGTACGCCGCCGGCGTCCGCTCCGCGACCCCGGACCAGTTCGCGTAGTGCGACTCCGCCAGCTTGAACACCTTGAACCCCAGGTCCTCCGGCGTCGCTTCGACGTTCGCCCCCCCCCCTCAGAATGTTGCCGGTTTCCTTCTTGAGGTTGGCGATGACGCGGCGGATGCGCTCCTTGCCGATCTCGGCGATGGTCGGGAACTTCTTGTTCCCGGTCGGCTCCGGCAACTGCACGAGGATGAACCGCCGGTTCCCGCCGTCCGCGCGGTTGAGTTCGAGCACCGCCTGCGCCGTCGTCCCGGACCCGGCGAAGAAGTCGAGGACGAGGTCACTGCTATCGGGATTGGTCGCGACTTGAAGTAAACGACGCAGCAACAACACTGGTTTCGGTGTATCGAATGGTATTTCGCGTTGAAAAATTTCCCGCAGCTCAACTGTGGCGTTTCGATTTGATCCGGCAAACTCGTACTCCCACCAACTTGTGGGAACAGTGCCTTCCGCCACTTCAGTGAGGAAACGCTTCAAGAATGGCAAATCCCCGTCACCGGTCGAACCCCACCAAATGCGGTCATCTTTCGTGTACTCTTCAAAACCGGCCTGATCCACACGCCAGCTTGTACCAGGCGGCGGGCTGATCGTTCTCCCCTTCGGATTGACAAGTGTGAATATTCTCTCTTTCCGGACTTCCTTCCGATACAGTGTTGTTCTCGTCCACGGGCCACGTGGATCATTGTCCGGATTCTTATAGTTTCCGAGTTGCTCTTCCGTCCGTGGTAGTAAGTTTCGTCTGAATGCTTCTGACCGCTGAAAAGCCATCAAGTATTCGTGAGTTGTAGAGAAACCTTTGGCATCATTTGAGGGCGAATCCTTCTTCTGCCAAGCTATTGTCGCCACGAAGTTCTCTTCCCCGAACACTTCGTTCATGAGCATCCGCAGGTGGTGGACCTCGTGGTCGTCGATGCTGACGAAGATGACGCCGTCGTCGCGGAGCAGCTGGCGGGCGAGGAACAGCCGCGGGTACATCATGCTCAGCCAGTCGGAGTGGTAGCGGCCGCTCGTGTCCGGGTTGCTCCGCAACAGGTTGCCGGCGTCGTCCGCCTGCCGGGTCAGGGCGAGGTAGTTCGCCAGTGTGTCCGTGAAGTCGTCCGGGTAGATGAAGTCCTGGCCGGTGTTGTACGGCGGGTCGATGTAGATCAGCTTCACCCGGCCGTGGTACGGCTTGTACAGGAGCTTCAGCACCTCCAGGTTGTCCCCCTCGACGAACAGGTTCTTCGTGGCCGCGAAGTCCACGGACTCCGCCTCGCACGGCAGCAGGGTGGCCCGCGTCGGCGTTTGCAGGCAGGCGACGGCGTCCGACCGGCCGGCCCAGGTGAACTGGAACCGCTCCGCCCCGGTCGGCCCGGCGTCGCCGACGGCCGCCTTGAGCTTGTCCCAATCGAGCGTGCCGTCCGCGAAGGCGTCCGGGAACAGCGCCCGCAGTTGGGCGAGGCGGCTCGGCGTGGGGTCTTCGGACGTGCGGGCCACGGGGTCGCGCGGGGGCATGGGGGTCCGTTGGCAGGGGGGAAGGGGCCGACGTTAGCAGAAATGTGAGCGGAGCGGGAGGGATTTGAAGCTGATAAGTTAGTATCTCTCTCGCGTTTACCTCGCATTCAAATCGCGTTATTTCTACCTGGAAATCAGCCCCTTGCGGACGAAAGCCGTCTAAAACCAATTCTACCCAAACGTGGCTTGTGCGGCCAACTTTGCTCCCATTTTGCTCCCAGGCTGCTGTATGCTTGGACGCTTCACGATCCCGCGAGGCATCGCCTCGCGGCGGACACACTTCGCTAGTTGCGCTCGAGCCTAAATAGTCCCACACGTCCAACGGAACGCGTCACGCGGCGGTTGCGGGTCGGCGTCTCGCGCAACTCCTACCAGATCCGCTCGATCAGGTTCGTCCCGGGGCGTACCGCGGGGGGGGAAGCGGAGGACGATCGGTGCCCCCACAACCGCAGGCACCCTCGACCAGCCGGCTCCGGTGGAACGCCGCGTTGTCGCCGCCCACGTAGACCCGCAGGACGCTCCTGAACCGCCGTAGCAGCAGGTCGCCCAAGTGGGCCACGAACAACGCGGCGTTCCGACGCATCCCGGCCGGACTCAGCACCAAGGTTCCGGTCCGCCATACCAGCAACCTGGTCAGGTGCCGTTTCTGGTTGTTCCCCGGCGTCGCCACCCCGGCCTGCCCGCCAACTCGCCGCCCCCGACCCGGCCCGGTACAGCCGCGGAACGGCCTTGCGGTCGTCAGCCGGCAGCTCGATACTGCTGTCCATGGCTTGGCCTCGGAGGTTGGTGGTCGTGACAGGCCCAAACTCCGAGGCCAAGCCCACTTCGATGATAACTCACCTCGCGCCCCGATCCCCGCGAGGAACTATTTCTCTCGACGGCAGGTAGAGGTTCCTGTTCGCGACTCGATTGCATTGCGCTTGGCAAGTGAGGCTGTGAATCAGTTGAGCGATACCCCTTGCTCTTGGGCGATTTTCTGGAAGAGCCTCGTCAAAAGGCCGCCGGGGTTCCGGATGGCTTGTGACTGCCTTGCTTCCTTCAATAGCCCGAGGGCGCGATCAACGGCCCCGGTGCCCAACCGCTTGACACACTGAGTCCACCACACCCTGTCGTCGTCGGAGCCGAGGGCCTCGGTGATTCGATCGACGCCGAACAGGACACCCGCGGACTCCTCGGCAACTTTGCGGTACGTACCGTGGTCCTGTCTTGGGGCCAGCTTCCGTTCAAAGACGACGAGCCACTTCCCGGTTGCTGACATCTCGAACCGGAATGAGGCGAGCAACGGCATCTCGGCGGCGATGAGCCCGCGGGCCGCCCGGGTGAGGATCTTTCTGACGTTCGACTCGTTCGCGGCCTCGATCGGCAACGCGCGTGCGAGGTCTAGGACGAACCTCCGGTGGAGTTTCTGGGAGACAAACTTCTTCGAGAGGTAGATGGCGAGGCGTTGCTCGAGGGGCTTCAGCCGGTAAAAGAGCTTGCTACCGAAGCCGAGCGAGAAAAACCCTCTCGTTCGGGCAATTTGCTGGAGCACAGGGCTGACCTCTATGAATCCGAACGGCAGTTCTTGGTTGGGGTCGTCCGGAGCCGATTTGAAATAGAAGACCGAGCCGAACAGCCGCCACCGCATGTCGACGTAAGCCCTGCGCTCCCGATCCCAGAAGGCGTTCGTGCAGTGGAAGTCGTACCCGCGGAGGATATCGAGATCACGGCGGAGGCGGTCGTAATTCTCTTTGGACGGGTTTCGATCCGTGTGCCGCCGGAAGAGGGAGCGAAGGGTGCCGAACTGGATCTGTGCTCCCCTCGCCCCTTGTTCGCAGTAAAGCTGGAGGAGGTCGTAGAGGAGCACCTGAGTTGTCGAGCCGCCGAAGCCGAACGGCCCGGGGTAGGTTTTCCACGTGCGGGTTGTCGGCTTCCCGTCTTGGCCGCTGATGGTGTCGGTGTACACGAGGGGCTCCCTCCCCTTCTGGGAGATGGTGTTCTTATGCAAGCTGAACAGGGGGAATTCCGCCAAGTCGAAATCGTAGCGTGAATCCTCTTCGCCGGACACCGGGCTGGACGTGATGTCGTCGTTCTCGGGGGGGGCGGGGTCAACGTGGAGATTGATTCCTCTCCACGCCGACGGTTGTTCCAGGCCTTCAGCGTCTAGCCATTCTTGGATGACTGCCCGAATTTCGTTTCGCGATTCGTCCCCAGATTTCATACAAAATCGCATTCTCCGTTTAATGCATTTAGATTTAGATCATTAATATTTACCTGTCTAGTTTGGCTGATATTTCCAGCGGTTATTGGGCTTTTCAGAACTGAATGGGCGAACAAGTCGAGCATAGCAGAACTGAAAAGGCGAACTTCGGCACACTTCTTGGAACTGAAAAGGCGAACGATCCCCTACGGTGGAACTGAAAAGGCGAACCAAGGGTGACGACTCGGTGCCGATCCCAACTACTTGATAGGACGACCGCCGACGAGTTCCCCTTCCCTCGGCTTGTATCTTCCCCCGTTCTCTCGCTCGATTCTTTCGATCGCGTGGCGGATCCCTTGCTCGGCGATGCCGGCAATGGTGAGCCGAGGGTTCCAGTACGCGGCGTTCTTCACGCGGTCCGCCAAGGCTGCGTCCAAATGTACGGTGAGCTTCTGCTTGCCAGCTCTGCCCGTATCCTCGGCGGGGACGCTCGGCTTGGAAGTGTCGGCGTTGCTCGGCCGCGGCCGCCGCGGAACCTTCGGGGCAACAGGCTTTTCCTCTGGGCCGGGCGCGGGCGGCAAATCTTGGTCTGCCGGTGCGAGGGTCAACACAGGGACCGACGTCGTTAGTTCGTGAGAACTCTCTTCCTGCGGCATTGGGATGAGGGCCGCAAAGGGATCATTCCCGAACGTACTCTTACTGGTTCGCGACTTGGGCATGACTTCCTCCTTCTTGGGCAATTAGCTCTTCTGCCAGCGCACGATAGTCTTCGGCCCCCGAGCTCGATGGTGCGTAAGACGTAATGGGCTCGCCCATTGACGGGCACTCGGCGAGTCGGATGTTCTCTCGGATCATGGTGATCAAAGTTTCGGGGAATCGGGTTCGCAACTTCGCGACAGTCTCAGGGCCGTGGTTGGTCCGCTGGTCGAGACGACACGCCAAGATGCCGGCGATCCGCAGGTGAGGGTTTAGGCGCTTTCTAACGAGGTCTACCGTTTGCATGAGCTGGGCCAGCCCTTGAAGGCCCATCACGTGGCACTCGACCGGAACCAGGACTTCGCGGACCGCCGTGAGGGCGTTGACCGTGAGGACGCCGAGCGTCGGCGAGCAGTCGATCAGGACGTAGTCGAAACGATCTGCCAGCCCGCTCAACTTTCCGCGAAGGATGTTCTCGGCCCCAGGTTCTGTGGAGAGCGCCTTCTCTGCCCCGACGAGCCAAGCCGAAGAGCCGACCAGCGAGAATCCTTCTGTCGAGGTCGGCTGGATCAGGGACTCGAGCGTTGTGGTCTCGGGTTCGGCGAACAGGTCGAACACCCCTCGCCCTGTGGTATGCGTCACCAGCCAAGTTGTTGATGAGTATTGTGGGTCGAGATCGATGAGTAGCACCCGCTTCCCTTTCTCTGCCAACGTTGCCCCGAGGCAAACGCTGGTCGTCGTCTTTCCTGACCCGCCCTTCTGATTGATGACCGCAATTGTCCGCACGCTCCTCCATGAATCCAGAAACCCGTTTACGCTGGATCGCGGCCGTTGCCGCTACCCTGCATCCCCGAGGTTCTCAGGCTTTTGGGGCTTTCGTCAACACGGAAAGTGATGGCTTTCTCCGATCCCGCTACGCGGCATCCCCGGCCATCCTGCGATGCGGCATCGCCCGCATCCCCTCCGTTTCGGCCTTGCCGCTTCGATTCAAGCCAGGGGAATCGGTGTTGCGGGCATGCTGGAACGCTGGCCATTTCCGAAACCCTGGCCATTCGGGGTTCCCGCAGCCCGCAGCGCCAAAACGGCCGAGAACGCGTTTTCACGAACGGGGGTATGGGTCACACCGTCTTGGGCCCAAAACGGGCCGCTCGGTTCATCCTCGACGGTTTGGCTGGCGGCCCCGATGGCGGCCGTGGCTGGTATGCGGAGTGCGATAGCGGGGTTCTCTCTCGGGTCGGTTAATTTTTGGTTAATCGTCTTCGTCGGCGGTTGTATCCGTTGATCGTCCGGCCTACGGTGTGGCTCGCGGTAGGGGAGATGTCTGTCACGCAAAGTGGTGGGTCGGATTCTTGGAGAACTGGAAGCCCGACACGCACGATCAGATGGTGAACGGTGAGGCGAATGCTCCGGGTGAGTGTGCATGAAGAGGCTGGGGCTGCGAAGTCCTACTACAGCTCGGGCGAGTATTACGCCAAAGGGCTGGAGATGGCCGGGGCGTGGGGCGGGCTTTCGGCCGAGAGGCTCGGGCTGGGCGGCGAGGTCGCGAAGGGAGCGTTCCACGCCCTCTGCGATAACAAAGACCCGAGGCTCAGGACGCCGCTCACCTTGCGGACGAGGAGGAATCGGCGGGTCCTTTTTGACTTCAACTTCCACGTCCCGAAAACGGTGTCCATCGTTTACGGGTTTTTCGGGGATGAGGCCATTCTTCGGGCGCTCCACGCTGCCGTCTCGGAGACCATGGCCGAGATCGAGGCGGACGTCCGGACTCGGGTTCGGAAAGCCGGGGTAGAGGACACGCGCCAAACGGGCAACATCGTTTTCGCCCGGTTCGTCCACACGACGACCAGGCCCGTGGACGGTGTCCCGGACCCCCATCTCCACGCCCACTGCTGCGTCTTCAACGCAACGTTCGATCCGGCCGAGGGGAGCTGGAAGGCGCTCGAACTCGGGGACGTCTACCAGTCGCTTCCGTATTACGAGGCGCTGTTCCACTCACGCCTCGCGGGCTCCCTACGCCTGCTCGGGTTTGACGTGTCGGCCACGCGGACCGGTTGGGAGATATCAGGCGTCCCCGACCGGGTGCTGAAACTCTTCTCTCGGCGCACCGCTCGGATCGAAGCCCTCGCCCGCCAGCTCGGGGTGACGGACCCGCGGGCAAAGGACAAGCTCGGCGCTCGGACGAGGGAACGGAAGCGGCGGAACCTGTCGCTTTACGCCCTCCGGGACGAGTGGCGGTCCCGGCTAACGGGGGAGGAGCTCTCGGCCCTTCGGGCGGTCAACGAGAAGCGGGTGCCGCGTTCGACGGTCGGCCCGACGGTAGACGAGGCCCTCCGCTGGGCGGTGGAGCACGTCTTCGAACGGGAGGCCGTGGTTCGGGTGCGGCGGTTGCTTGCCGCTGTCCTCCGCCGCGGCGTCGGGTGGGTGAGCGTCGGTGACCTGCGGGCGGCTCTCCCGCGGCACGGCCTCATCATCCGGGAGCAGCGCGGTCAGTCGGTCGTGACCACGGAGCCGGTGCTCCTCGAGGAGCTCCGGATGCTCCGCTTCGCCCGTTCCGGACGGGGCCGGTGTTTACCGCTCGTCCTCGAACCGAACCTCATTCGCGACGGCCACCTTGGCACGGACCAGCGGGCGGCGGTCCGGCACCTGGTCAACTCCCGGGACCGGGTGATGATCCTCCGCGGGGCGGCGGGCACGGGAAAGACGGCCCTGATGAGGGCGGCGGTCGGGGCGATCGAGGCTTCCGGCAAGCGGGTTATCACGTTAGCACCGTCCGCGGTCGCGGGCCGTGGCGTGCTCCGAGGGGAGGGGTTTTCGGAGGCCGACACCGTCGCGCGGTTTCTGGTGGACGAGCGGTGGCAGCGCGAAGCAGCGGGGCAGGTGTTGTGGGTGGACGAAGCGGGGCTCTTGGGGACGCGAGCCGTTACCCTCCTCTTCAGGCTCGCCGAGCGGTTGGGCATCCGCGTGATCCTGTCGGGCGACGTACGCCAGCACGGGCCGGTGGATCGGGGGCTCCCGTTGCGGATCCTGCAAACCGAGGCCGGGCTTGTGGCGGCGGAGGTAAACACGATTCGGCGGCAGCGGGGTGAGTATCGGGAGGCCGTCCGACTCCTGGGGGCCGGGAGGACGGCCGAAGGGTTCGACCGGCTGGTGGAACTCGGGTGGGTGCGCGAGGTTTCCGGTGAGGGACGGAACACGGCGCTCGCGCGGGAGTACGAGGCGAGCGTTTCGTCCGGCAAGTCAACCCTCGTCGTGGCCCCGACCCACCTCGAGGGGGAGGCCGTCACGACTCGAATCCGCGAGGTCCTCCTCGCGGCAGGCCGGCTCGGTCGAGCCGACCACGCTTACACCAGATTGGAAGCGAAGCTTCTGACGGTCGCGGAGCGACAGCTGGGGAGTAACTTCGAGGAAGGTGATGTGGTCGAGTTCCAGGTCTCGGCCCCGGGCTTCCGACGCGGTACCAGATACGTGGTATCCCAGGCTGGCGCTCCGGCCGTTGTGGTCCGCGACCCGAGGGGGTTTGTTTGCCGGCTGCCGCTCGGCAAGGCCGAGCGGTTTTCGGTTTACACACCCCGACCGATCACTCTCTCTGTCGGGGAGCGAGTTCGAGTCACCAAGAACGGGTGGTCGATCGGCCGCGATCGGCGGCTCGACAACGGCTGGCTAGACACGGTCTCGGGGTTTACGAAAAAGGGGGAGATCGAGTTTGAGTCTGGGGCACTTGTCCCGCCCGACTACGGGCATCTGACTTACGGCTACGTCATCACCTCTCACGCCTCGCAGGGGAAGACCGTTGATCGCGTGGTGTTAGCGGCATCTTCGGACTCGTTTACGGCGGTCGGCCGGGAGCAACTGTACGTGAGCATCTCCCGCGGGCGGGAGATGGCGATGGTGTTTACCGACGACCTCGATGCCCTCCGTCAAGCCGTCCAAAGGTCGGACCCTCGGACGGCGGCAGTGGACGCGGTTCGCGAGCGCGAGCCGGGGTTATCGAGGTGGGAGTCGTGGCTCCTACGGAACGTCGGTTCGATCACCCCACGCACGGGTCAAGAGCAGGGGGCTGCTCCGGTACGCTTGTCCCCGCAGAGAGTCGGGGGACCACGGAGGGGACCTTGAGCGACGGGGACGAGGACATCTTTCAGCGGCGGTCGATCCGGCTTCCACGGTCTGAGACGAGCGGCGGGGCGCTGGCCGAGTATTCCGCGTTCGGCCTCGAGGAGTATTTCGGCGAGGTCCTGCCGACGCTATCGTTCCGCCTGAAGGACGGAAGACAGTTTGCGAAGCCCTACCACCGGCTCGACGAGGTGAGCTTCGACCCTTCGCACGGGGTGGGCCTCGAGTATCCGGACGTGGCCATCACCCTCCGCGGTCGAAACCTGGCCCCGCTCTACGTGCTCATCTGCGCTTACAAGGTCCGCTGGGTCCAAGAGGCGGGGCGGGCGCTGACGCTCCTCGTCCCCGAATCCGAGACCGTGGTTGAGGCGATCACGCGCGGCCCGGGTCAATACGCGTAAACGTCAACAACGGGGGAGTGCATCAGTGTAGCACATGCCACCCTTGGCAAGCACGATCGGTTCGCTCACGCGTCCTCACGAGTTGCCTCGCCTTCCTTTCGGCTCCCTTCGGTAACTCGGTTTCAGTTCGGCCAGGCGAAGGTTTCATAGGTAGTCGGACAGGGTAACGGGTTGAGCGTCTGCCATTCTTCCTTTGGCGTGTATTCGCGCGTCGTCGTCATTGTCGTTCTCTCAGGCACGGCCGAGCCGCTTGGCTCGGCCTACCGCTTAGATTTCTTCCGGCTCTTCGTCCGGCAGCATGACGACCAGCGAATGGTTCCCCTCGTCGTCCGGCCACGAGTCCGCCCGGAGGGTGAGGAGTTCCGGGGCACCCTTCGGCTTCTGCACCAGGACTTGGAACGTGATCGTCCGGATCGGCTTCAGTGACCGGAGGACCGCGTGCATGAGCCTCCTGAGGATGTCCCGAATCCGGCCGTCCTCGGATTGCCAGAACAACCCCTTCGGAACCTCGACGCACTCCATCCAAACGCCCTTGCTCATGACGACGGGCCACTGGAACCCGGCCCGCTTTGCGGCCTCCGTCACGTCAACCAGCACCCCTTCTTCGAGTGCAACCCTGCGGGTGTAAGTAGCGAGCAAGTCTATATCACTGAGCATAATTCATTCTCCATTTCGTTTCGTGCCGCGACCGTCCCCGAGCCACAAGCCAATGCTCCCCGCCTACGGCCTGCCCGAAAATTCGCTTTTTCGGCGAAGGGGACCGGGGATTTCGCCCCTTCGGTTTAATTCGGCGGGCAGAATCTGCCCGGATCGAACCAGTCTTTAGAGCACGTTGCAAGCTCGCGGGCGGGGCCGTCGTCCGAGCGGGAGGGAAACGTCTACACCGGGCGAGTGCATCAGTGTAGCAGGCCTTGGTTTTCCCTCCGTCCTACGTGGTACTCGCCCCGATTCGGAATACGGCCCCGCCGATGTCACGGCGGTTCCTCTGAGCCGTAGGTAGCCGTTTACAAATCCCTAGTCACGGCTCCCGTCCCGTCGGCTGTGGCTCCTGAACCCCGGTCCCACGCCGTCCGTATCACGCATCCTCGTGAACGGTTTGGCCGCGGCTAGCCCGAGCGTCACCCTTCGTATGGCAACATCACGGTGTAGACGGGGGCCCCGCAGGCGTCGGGCCCGATGACCACCTTGACCGTGCGGGTGGCGACCGTCTTGGGGTCCACCTCGACGTCGGCCGTCGCGTAGACGATTTGCCATCCCTGCCATGAGCGGGGGAGGCCGAGCCTGAGGTCGGTAAAGAAGACCGAGAGCCGAAGGCCCTCGGCGGACTCGCCCGCCTCGCCCCGCGTCGTGAAGTAGGCGTCCCAGAGGGCGGCGGTCATCGCGACGGGGCGACCGAACCCCTCCCGTGCGGCCGCGGCCGTCACGTCGACGAGCCGCCCGCTCCCGAGCGCCGCCGCGCGGTCGAAGGGCAGGGCGACCTCCTTCGCGGTGAACGTCCGCTTCCGCCTGGCCGCGAGGGGCCGCTTCCAGGCCCACGGGGCGGGCACCTCGCGGCCGCGGACGGCTTCGGCCCATCGGGCGAGGGCTTCGACCCGTCGGAAGATGTGGTCCTTCGGCCGCCCCTCCGCCACGTAGTCTACGCGTTCGTCGTCCCAAAGGTAGTTGACCACCGCCTCGACGGCGGCGAGTACGTCTTGGGTTTGATTTTTCGTTTTCACTGTGTTCATGTCCTATGTCCCACTGTTGGCGGCCGCGGGCTCTGCCCGCGGCCCGCCGTGTTTACGCCTCCTCGGGTAGCTTGATGGTGAGGGCCTCGTTGCCACCTGCATCGACCTCGAGGGCGACGCGGACGGTGTCCCGCTTGAAGTGGAACCGCCGCTCGTCGCCGTCCACGAACACCCGCTCGCTCGTGAGGGAGCGGTTCAGGTAGTGGACGTGGTCCCACACGCGGCCGAGCAGGAGGTGCAGTTTTCGGCACTCCCCGAACCAGTCCTGGGCATCCCGCTTGGCGACGTACGCCTCCCACGCATTAACCGACACGTAGACAGGAACGAGCCAGCCGTGCATTCGGGCAACGTCGGTGACGTCGACGAATAGGCCGTCCTCGATTGCGTCTTGCCAGGTGAAGTCCAGTCGTAGTGGTTGTTTCATATCCATTTTCATCCTCCAAATATTTCGCCCCGCGTCCGTCCCCGCGGCGGGGCGTATTCCCCTCCGCCTGATTGCCCCCAACCACGTTTTTTTGGTCGAGGGGGGGACTGATGGGGCACCCGACCCGCCCATCAGTCCCCCCCTCGGCCGAAAAACGTCCCCCACGGACACGGCCGCCCTGCCCCCGGCCGTGACAAGAAAGGTGGCCCGTCCCGCGTGTCCGGGAAGGGAGCGAGCCGAATGCACGGCCGAGTGGCGGAGCGGACCGAGCCCCCTTCCTCAAACCCCAAAACAACAAGGCGGGGGGTCGGCACGAGGCGTGCTGGCGAGCGGCGCATGCCAAACAAATCGAGGGCACGGCCGGCCTGCCCCCCGGCCGTGACGGGAAAGGAGCCGTCGGAGGTGCGAATGCGGTAGCGAGCCGATGCACGGGGAGTGGCGGAGCGGACCGACCGAAGTCCTCAAAACCAAAAACAAGGGAGGCTTCGGTTGGCACGAGCGTGCGGCGAGCGGGGGGTTAGGGGAAGAGGCTCGGGGTCATGGCCGGTCCCGGCCAGTCGGGCAGGCGGTACCCCCGCTTGTCCCGCCGGTTGACGAGCTCCCCGGCCGCCGTGAGGTCGGCGAGGGCCTTGGCGACCGTCCCCGGCCCGTGCCCCGCCCGGGCGTCGCGGAGGATGCGGACGAGCTGCTTCCGGGTGAGCGGGCGGCCGGCCGCGCGGACGGCGGCCAGGATGTCATGCCGGCACCCGAGCCGCCGGGTGCCGCCCCGCGCCCGGTGCCCACCTGCGGTCGGCATCCGCGTCGCCGCGTCCCAGACGAGGACGAGGCAGGCGAGGCGGTCGTCGGCTGCGACGACGCGGACCGACGGTACGGTCGGGAGGCCGGCGAGGGACTGGAGGAGGGTGAGGGCCGCGGCCTCAACGACGGATCGTGGCGTGGTGGACACGGTTGGTGACCCGGAGGAACAAACGGGAACACGGATTCCGGCTTCCTGCGGTTGGGCGTCGCCTCCCTGGAGTGTACAGTCGAGACGGCGAATAGTGAACGCCCAAACACTAATTCGGTGACTGCGACGGGTGAGGGCGTGGCTCTCACCGAACTTTCAGCCGGCACTCAGCACCCGCTCACGGCCGCTCGGGTAGGACGGCATGGTCTTTCGAAGGGGGAGAAGCATGTTGACGCTCTTGTCGTACCTTTGCCCGCCGGCCGCCGTGCTCGCGACCGGCCAGCCGCGGGCCGCGGCCAAGACCGCGGGGCTGACGCTCCTCTTCTTCGTCCCGGGGGTCATCCATGCCCGGCGGGAGGTGGAGCGGTACACCGTGGCCCGCCAGTACGAGGCCGTGTTCCGGGCGATGGGGCTTCCCCCGGCGTGAGGCCCAAACTGAGCGACAGCCGAACCCGGCTCCAGACGGTCGGGCATACTTAGGTATGCGCAAGGCCACTTGACGGGACGGCGGCGGCGTGCGGTATCATGCGACCATGTTGCAAGCCGCCGCCACCGCCCTCCTCGCCCGGTTCGACGCCGTCACCCCGCGGGACGGCGACGAGCTACGCGCGCTCGACAACGAGCGGGGTTGGGTCGAGGCCCTCGCGCACCTCGTGCGGCACGGGATGCTTACGGAGGAGGGCTTAGGAGAGGCTGCCAAGATCTTTGAAGCGAGTGCCGAGTGGGTTGGGGGGTTCGAAACGGACCTCGTCCTACCCCCCGCGGAAGTGGTGGATGAACCAATGATCGTCGGGCTGCCAACGTCGCCTCCCGCTAATCCGCACGAATAGTCCTCTCCAGGGTTCCCTCGATTGGGGTGTCAACGAGTCACTTCAATCCCGGTCGCCAGATACTCCGTGTGAGTCCGAAACAACAGGTCGCCGTGCCCTCGGACCCGCCACGGAGGCCTTAGGCCGAGTAGGGAACGAAGTGGACCCAAGAGTTTCCCGTGTCGGGCAACGAGACCACCGAGGAGATGAGTAACAGCACCTCTGCCGCGTGCGGTAGTTGGACGGCGACGACCGCCCCGCCCCCGAGGCCGAGTTCCTCCCACTCCCGAGTCCAGACGCGGAACCGTAACCCGTCCGGGTGGGGCACGATCCTGCCGAACGTCTCCCGCCCGTTAAGTCCAAGAATGCACTCTCTCCACATGACGGCACCGTAGGTGGTGAACCAGAGTACGATAGGCCGCCGTGGGTCCCGCTTGCTATGTCGGAAGTTCGGTCAGGGGCAGGTCGCCTAGGAGCGGCGGCCTTCCGCGTGTCGAGCGTGTCCATTCGTTGACAACGTTTCTCCCGCCGTGATACTCTGGGATCGATGATCCGTTGAAGGAGGCCATTGCAACTCAACATCTCCATCCCCGATGACCTCGTTCTGCCGCTTCAAGCGGCACACGGTTCTGACCTCGGCCGGGCGGCCCTCGAACGGCTGGTCGTCGACGGGTACCGGGCCGGGACGCTCTCTGCCCATCAGGTCCAACAACTGTTGAACTTCACCGACCGCTACATGGCCCGGGCTTGGCTCGGCCGCATGGGTGCGTCAGAGAATTACACGCTGGCCGACCTCGAGGCCGACCGCGCGGCCCTCGACCGCCTTCTGGTCCGGTAGCCGTGCCGCTCGTCGTCTCCGACACGTCACCCCTTGGCCTGCTCGTGCAAATCGGCCACGCCCACGTCCTCGAAGCCATGTTCGGCCACGTCGTCATCCCGCCCGCCGTCGAGCGGGAACTCACCCACCCGAACGCACCAGAAGTGGTGCGGTCGTTCTGCCGGGCCCTGCCCGCTTGGGCTTCGGTACGGGCTCCCACGACACTTCTCCCGCTCGACCTCGACCCCGGGGAGACGGCGGCCATCAGCTTGGTCGTCGAACTCGCCGCACCGGTCCTCATCGACGAGCAGGCCGGGAGGGCGGTCGCGCAGGGACGCGGGCTCACGGTGGTCGGGGCGGTCGGCGTGCTCGAGCGGGCGGGCGGGCTGGGCTTGATCGCCGACCTCGCTGCGGTACATGGGGCGATCCGCCGGCTGCCGTTTCACGTCTCGGACGGCGTCCTCGACGCCTCGCTCACCCGGCACGAGGAACACGTGGCGCGCCGAGGCCGGAACTGCCCCTGAGAACGCATGAGCCGTGGCTACGAGAACGGGCCGACCGCACCGCGCGGTCGGCCCGTCGGGGATGCCAGTTCAGTTCTCCGGCTGGCGGGACAGCTAGCGGGTCAGTACAGGTCGGCGCGGAGGTTCCCGGCGGCTACCCGCAAGTCGTCCGGGTCGATGTCATTGTTATCGGCGTCCGGGCTTCCGGTATCGTAGGGGAGCGAATCCCTCCGTGCCGCCGCGGCCTCGACGACGGTGGCGACCATGTTCAACAGACCGCGAAGGCCGTGGCGGCGGATCAGTTCTTCGATCTCGTGCATGGGATTCTCCGGTTCGGGAAGGCAAGGGGTTCGCCGACCGGGGCCGCAATGGCTATGGCCCCGGTGCCGGCGACGGGTTAGGGCTGGCTCGAGGGTGGTTGTTGCAACCGGTGGAGGTACTCGACGGCCCGGCTCGCGTGGCTCGCGGCCGTGAAGATGGCCCGTGTGTCGGCCTTGAGCACCCGGAGCCAGCAGGCGAGGTAGGCCGCGTGGTTCTCCCGCACCCCGGGTGTGATGCCGAGGTCGGCACACAAGAACGCGGCCCCGAGTTCGGCGATGAGTTCCTCGACCGCGTACCCGTCGTCCCCGAACCGCTTACCGCCGAGGTCGCGGGCGAGGCGGGTCGGGTGCTTCGTCCAGTGGATCGACTCGTGGGCCCGGGTCGCGTAATAGGCCTCGCGGTCCTCGAACGACTCGTAGGGCGGCAGCCCGATGTAGTCTTCGGCAGGGGAGTAGTACGCCCGGTCCCCGCCGTGCCGGGTGTCGGCCCCCGTGCGGGCGAAGAACGCCTCGGCGTCCTCCAGCCGTTCGGCCACGTTGCGTGACGAGAGTTCCGAGGGTCGGAACCGTTCGGGTAGGCCCTCGACTTGGCAGGCGTTGAAGACCGTGTAGGCCTTGAGGAACGGGATCCGCTCGGTCGTCTCCTCCCCCGTCTCCTCGTCGGTCCCCTTCCGCTCGAAGGTGTTCGCGTACACCACCTGGGTCCCTTTCTCGCCCTTCCGCACGAACCCGCCGAGGGCCTTCGCCTGGTTGAACGTGAACCAGTAGGGCGAGGTATACCCCTTCTCGAACGCGGTCAGCCAGAGGACGATGACGTTCACCCCCTGGTAGGGTTCGCCCGTGGTGCGGAGCGGCCGCGAGACCCCGCCCGTGGCGTACGGGGCGGCCCACGGCTGGTGCCACGGCCGCACGCCGCGTTCGAGTTGGGCAGCGATTCGCTCCGTGATCGCCGCGTACACGTCCGTCCGTTCTCCCGTCGCCATGATGACTGTCCCCCGTCTTTAATGAATTGGGTCCGTTTGGTTGCCCGCGCAACCGAACGGAACAGGGGCGGAAGGTGAGAGGGGGGAACGCCGTCAAGGACGGAGGGGCGGGAGGGGCCCGTCTGCACAAGCGAGGCTCTGGGAGCGCGGAAGATGGGAGCGGGCCCGCCCAGGAGCCAGAGCGAGCGGATGCGAGCGGCGGGCATCCTTGACGGCGTGGGGGATTCACCCCCTTGCCTTTCGTTTCGCTGGTAGCCAGGCCGCGGCCGTTGCGTTAGCCTCGGGCTGATGGTGTCAAGGAAACGCCCAGTGCTCGCCCCGGACGGACAATCGAAGAAGGACCGCGAACGCCGCAAGGCGGAGGGAGCGCTGCCCCCGGCCGACCGCGGTGCGGTCGTGTACGAGGGCCTCCATCAAGGCGTCGTCGAGCTGCTGGAGTCCGCGAGGCGCTCGGCCGCGCGGGCCGTGAACGCGGTCATGACGGCGACCTACTGGGAAATCGGGCGGCGGATCGTCGAGGTGGAACAGGGCGGGACCGGGCAGGCGGAGTACGGGGCCGAACTCGTAAGCCGCCTCGCCGACGACCTGACCGCCCGGTTCGGCCGCGGGTTCGCGAAGAGCAACCTCTACCAGATGCGGGGCTTCTACCTCGCCTACCGCGACACTTTCCAGACGGCGTCTGGAAAGTTGACGGCCGCGCGGGTAGATCCCTCGACCGTCGTGGCTCGGCTCGCCGAGCGGTTCCGGCTCCCGTGGTCGCACTACGTCCGACTCCTCCGGGTGGAGAACACGGCTGCGCGCGCGTTCTACGAGGCGGAGGCGTTCCGCCACGGATGGACCGTCCGCCAGCTCGACCGCCAGGCCTCGACCCTCTTCTACGAGCGGACGCTCACGTCGCGGAAGAAGCCCGCCATGATCGAGAAGGGGGCCACCCCTAACGCGGACGAGCGGCCGACCCGGCTCGACGAGTTCCAGGACCCGTTCGTGCTCGAGTTCCTCGACCTGAAGGACGAGCACACGGAGTCCGACCTCGAAGGTGCGTTGCTCCACAAGCTGGAAGACTTCCTGTTGGAACTCGGCGGCGAGTTCTGCTTCGTCGGCCGACAGCGGCGGGTCCGGATCGGGGACAGTTGGTTCAAGGTGGACCTGCTGTTCTTCCACCGGCGGCTCCGGTGCCTGGTCGTCATCGACCTCAAACTCGGACGGCTAACGCACGAGGACCTGGGGCAGATGCAGATGTACGTGAACTGGCACGCGGCGGAGGCGACCCTCGAGGGCGAGAACCCGCCGATCGGGCTCATCCTCTGCACGGACAAGGACGAGGCGGTGGTGCGGTACACGCTGCCGGAGGGGAAGGAGCGGATCGTCGCGAGCCGGTACAAGGTCCACCTTCCGAAGGAGGCGGAGCTCGCGAGGGAACTTCAACGCGAACGAACGGCACTCGAGTCGAACCGCAAGGTCAGGAAACCGTGGTGACGGACCGGGGTAGGTGGTCGCCGCTTGGAGTTCGGCCGTATTCGTGGTAAGGATCGGCCCGCATGCAGAGCATCACGAACGACACCTTCGGCCCGCTCATCGCCTACCTGGTCCCAGGGGCGACGGCCCTAGTGGGCCTCAGCCCCTTTCTGCCGGTCGTAGAAGGGTGGCTTGCAAGTTCGCCTGCGAACCCGCCCACGATTAGCGGCCTCCTCTACCTTAGCCTGGCCTCTCTCACCTCGGGCATGACGGTGAGTGCAGTGAGGTGGGCGACCATCGACGCGCTCCATGCCCGGACCGGCGTGCCCGCCCCGAGCCTGAACTTCGCCCGGCTCCTCGGCCGGGTCGAAGAGTATCGCCTGCTCATCGAGATCCACTACCGACACTACCAGTTCTACGCGAACATGTTCGTCGCCGTCATCATCGCCTATGCGGGCTATCGGGCAGCCGCGGGTTGGCAAACACTCGGGTTGCCCGATCTCGCAACCGCGGTCCTCGAACCGATCTTCTTTTTCACGTCGCGTGACACGCTGAAGAAGTACTATGCCCGAACGGTCCAACTCTTCACGCCCCGCGCCCCCGGCCGGCCGTGATTTCTCGCTCGAGTTGACGGGCGAAATCGGGGAGGGGCATCTGTAGAGCGGCCAGGACGGTACGTAGCTGGATGATGTCGAGCCGGGTTTCGCCGCGTTCGACCTTGCTGACGAACGACTGAGACCGGGCGAGGGCGGTGGCCAGACCGACTTGCGTGATGCCGGCGTCCACCCGCGTCTTCTTGAGGAGCCGCAGGAACGCGTCGTACTCGCGGGTGTAGATCGACTTTTCCATCGCCCCTCTTGCGATCGAGGTGCGGCGATGGTACAGTCGGAGATCGAATAGTCAGACTTCGACTATTCGTGTCCCGTTCCCCCACTCGAAAGAGGTGAGTCATGGCCAACGGCGGCCACCCCCCTAAGCCGAAGCCAAAGCCGGCGAAGCCACGTCCGTCCAAGCCGTCCAGGCAGGCGTAAGTAGCGAGGCCGGCCCGGTTCAGCGTTTCTCACTGAACCGGGCCGGCCTCCGTACTCTCACGGTCCTTTTCACTCCCTGTTGCCCGTCGATGCCCGACACATTTTGGCCGACAGTCCTTCCGACCGCTCCCACGCTTGATGTGCTTGTCGAGAGAGCCATTTCTAAAACGAGATCGCTGCTAAGATTTGTCGGCGTCCGGTTTCGGAATGAGCACCGCCGCTAGCAACTGGGCGCGGGTGTTGACCCCGAACGCCCGGTACAGCCGCTTGACGTGGTCGTGGACCGTGTACCGGCTCAGTCCGAGCCGGGCCGCCACCTCCTTCTCCGTGTGCCCGGCCGCCAGCAGATCGAGTACCCGCCGCTCGGCCGTGGACACGGCCGGGGCGGCCGCTGGCTCGGCCGGCATGGTCGCCGTGGACGGGTCGTGCCACTCCCCGCCCCAGTCGAACTCACACGCGACCCGCCCGAACGCCACCGTTGCCACGTCCCCGAGCGGCCCGGCGGCGACCCGCTCCCCGTCCACGTACGTCCCGTTCGAGCTCCCGAGGTCCCGGACGACGGCCGACGGCCCCTCCCCGACCTCGATGACGGCGTGCCAGCGGGAGACGCCGGGGTGGTCGAGGCGGACGTCGGAGTCGAGGACCCGGCCGACGGTGTGCGTGCCGGGGCCCAGGATGAACGTCCTGGGGAGGCCCGCGGTCGGGACGACGAGGCGGGCGAGGATGGGCATGGCAAGACCCCAAAAAAATGGCCCCAGTCGGGCAAAATCCCCTGTTTAGGGGATTGCTCGGGCGGCCGGAGGCAGGGATACTCACCCGGCTGAGGGTAGCGGCCCGACCAGGCCGGCTCAAGGAAAAACCAACCGAGATTCCATCCGTTTGCGAAATTGTTAATTTGTACACTATTCGGCTCTTTGACCCAACTTCGTTCGGAGTGTCACTCGTGCGTCACCTCGCTCGTCGGCTCCTGACCCGATACCTCCTCCCGGCCAGTTCCCAGAAGCCCCGTCAGCCCTTCAAGCCGGTGGTCGAGCCCCTCGAGGACCGGGTCGTGCCGGACGGCCGCCCGCTCCCGCTGCCGTTCGTGTTCGCCGGGGCCGGGACCGGCAAGCCGCCGACCGTCGTCGGGTACCACGCCGACACCGGGGCGGTCGCGTTCGAGCGGGCGGCGTTCGAGCCGGGGTTCGCCGGCGGCGTCCGGGTGGCGGCCGGGGACGTGAGCGGGGACGGCATCCCGGACCTCGTCGCCGCCGCCGGGCCGGGCGGCGGGCCGCGGGTGCGGGTGTTCGACGGCAAGACCGGGGACCAGATCGCCGGGCCGCTCGGCAGCTTCTACGCCTACGCCAAGGGGTTCAAGGGCGGGCTGCACGTCGCCGCCGGGGACGTGAACGGGGACGGCCGGGCGGACGTCATCACGGCCGCGGACAAGGGCGGCGGGCCGCACGTCAAGGTGTTCAGCGGTAGCGACGGGACGGTCCTGGCCAGCTTCTACGCGTTCGACCCGGCGTTCACGGGCGGGGCGACGGTGGCGGCCGCCGACTTCACCGGGGACCGCCGGGTCGAGGTGGCGGTCGGGGCCGGGCCGGGCGGCCCGCCGCGGGTCAAGGTGTTCGACCCGATGACGGGGGGCGTGATCGCCGGACCGCTCGGGGAGTTCCTGGCGTTCGAGCCGGGGTTCAAGGGCGGGGTGAACGTCGGCACCGACGCGCTGGCCGGGGACGTGACCGGGGACGGGACGCCGGACCTGGTGGTCGGGGCCGGGGCCGGGGGCGGGCCGCGGGTGCGAGTGTTCGACGGGGCGACCGGGGCGGGCGTCCGGGACTTCTTCGCGTTCGACGAGAAGGTGACGGCCGGGGTGCGGGTGGCGACGGCGTTCGTTACCGACGACCCGCACGCCGACGTGGTGGTCGGGACCGGGCCGGGGCCGACGGCCCGAGTCAAGGTGTTCGACGGGCTGTCGACGGCCGAGCTGGCCGCCCCGATGAGCCCGTACACCCCGTTCGGGAAGGCGTTCGCCGGCGGCGTGTACGTGGCCGCGAGCAACGACCCGCCGGTCGTGACGAGCGGCGGGGGCGGGTACTTGTATGAGGACCCGAGCATCGGGGGCTCGGAGACGTTCCTCATCTACGCCGGCAGCCCGGTGGAGGAACCGGTCACGTTCAACTACCGGCTAGCCGGCGACGCGATCAACGGTCGGGACTACGTGTCTACCCCCGGCACGGTCACCGCGGGCCTCGGCACCATCACCATGAATGTCGGGGAGGACTCCGTCTACGTCACCGTCTACCCGCTCGACGACAAGTGGTTGGAGGGCGACGAGGATATCACGTTCACCCTGCTGCCGGGGGCCGGGTACTCGATCGGGTCGGGCGGGGCCGGCCCGTGGACGATCACCATCGTGGACGACGACGACGACGAGACCGACTTCACGTCCCCGCCCGACCCGCACGGCGGGATGGACGTGTCGCGGGGCTGCGACTGCGGGTGCGGGGCGCCCGCGTCCGAGCCGGTCGAGATGACGAAAACGCTGACCCGGGACCTGCCGATCGACACGAAGTCGCCCGTTGACAAGGCCACGGGCGGGCACCGCAACGCCATGATGACGCCCGGCGACGACAAGGACGCCCAGGTCCAGGACCTCCTGTCCCGCGATTCCGACCCGCCGGGCCGGTCGATCCCGGTGGCCGGCCAAGCCACCGGCGGCGCCCCGTCCGGATGGAGTGGCCACCCGGTCCGGTACGCCGACGGGCTGCTCCAGTACGTCGCCGCCGACCTCTGGTCGGACGGCCTCGGCGGGCCGCTCGGCGTCAGCCGGATGTGGTCGAACAACGCCAACTACTCGGCCGGCGGGCTGTTCGGCCCCGGCTGGTCGGACGGGTTCCAGCCGTTCGCCCTGGCCACCGCCGACGAGACCGTGGTGGCCGTGGTGCTCAACGGCTCTACGGCGATCTACTTCGACGAGACCACCCCCGGCCAGTACGTGGCCCGCCACTTCGGGCAGGAGACGCTCACCGACACCGGGACGGGGTTCACGCTCAAGACGCCCACGGGCGGCCAGGTCACGTTCGGGGCGGCGACGACGCTGACGGACGGCCGGGGGATGCACCGGTTCGCGTCGAGCACGGACGGCGATGGGGTCACGACGAGCGTGGTCAGCACGTCCGGCGGGCGGCCGACGGAGGTGCAGCGGGCCGCCACGGTCGGCGGGGTGACGCACACCGCCTCCCTCGTATTCGCCTACGGGACGACGGGCGGGGCGACCGACCGGGTCACGTCCGCGACGCTCCGGCGGAAGGTCGGGTCGGGGGCGTGGGAGACGGCCCGGTCCGCCGAGTACACGTACTACAACACCGGGGCCGCGAACGGCCGGGCCGGGGACCTGCGGACGGCGACCATGAAGGACGCTTCCGGGACCGCGCTGGAGACGGAGTACTACCGGTACTACACGGCCTCCGGGGGCCTGAAGTACGCCGTCCGCGGCGAGTCCCTCCGCCGGGCCACGGCCGCCCACGGGACGACGTTGGATTCCATCTCGGACACGAACCTCGCGCCGTTTAGCGACCACTACTTCGAGTACGACTCGCAACTGCGGGTGACGAAGGAGGTCGCGGGCGGGGCCGGATGCTCGGCCTGTTCGGGCGGCCTGGGTGAGTTCACGTTCGCCTACACGACCAGCACGGCCGTGCCGGAGAACGTCAACGAGTACGCCCGGTTCTGGAAGGTGAAGACGGTCGAGACGCTCCCGGACGGGAGCACGAACACGGTGTACACGAACGCCCGCGGGGCGACGCTCTTGAAGGTGTTCCACGACGCGGCGACGAGCACCGACGCGGCGACGTTCCACGCCTACGACGAGGAGGGCCGGCGGGTCCTGACGGCATCGCAATCGGCCATCACCGGGTGGAGTGACTCGTACCCCGACCTGCTGAACCGGGTGGCCGGCGACTACCAGTACCTCTCCGACACCCAGGGTTTGGTCGAGCGGGTGGACTGGTACTACACGACGACGGCGACGACGAGCACGGCGGGGGCGGCGGCCGGCTACCTCCAGGGGACGAGCCTCCAGCGGGGCGAGTACGGCGTGCCGGTGCCGCAGTCGAAGGTCACGTACATCGCGCGGACGGCCGGCGGGGTGACCGGGTACCAGCCGGCGGCGGAGACGGCGTACCGCAACGCCGACGGCACGGGCGGGGTCACGACCACGTACGCCTTTACGTGGGACACCGGGACGCACGCGATCCGGTCGGCGGCGGTGACGAACGCGGTGGTCTCGACCGGCCAGAACGGGTCCGGGTCGGCGACGGGCGCGACGGTCGTACTGGATTCGCTCGGGCAACCGGCGTGGGCGAAGGACGCGGGCGGGTTCCTGACGTACACGGCCTACGACCCGGCGACCGGAGCGGTCGTCAAGGTGATCGAGGACGTGAACACGGCGAACACCGGGGACTTCACCGGGCTGCCGTCCGGGTGGAGCACGCCGTCCGGCGGCGGGCTGCACCGGATCACCACCGTCGAGGTGGACGCCCTCGGCCGGCCAACGAAGGTGACGAGCCCCGGCGGGGTGGTGGACTACACGGTGTACAACGACGCCGCCCGCGAGGTCCGGCACTACCCCGGCTGGGATTCGACTTCCAACGCCCCGACCGGCCCCACGGTCGTCAGCCGGGCGGACGCGACCGGGACGTACAGCGAGGTCCTCACCATGACGGCGACGCCGGCCGTCAGCGGCGGCCGGCCGACGGGCACGGAGTCGGTCTCCGGCCTCAAGTCCCTGTCGCGGACGTTCTATAACGACGCCGGCCAAGCAGTCGCGCAGCACGACTACTTCGACCTGACCGGCCTCACGTACACCACGAGCGCGTCGCTCGGCACCCAGGGGACGCACTACTACCGGACGGAGCAGCGGATCGGCAAACAGGGGCTGCCGAACCGGACCCTCAGCCCGGCCGGGACGATCGCCCGGACCGAGTACGACGGCCAGGGCCGGCCAGTGAGCGAGTGGGTCGGCACGGACGACACGCCGACGACCGGGTTCTGGTCGCCCTCGAACACGGCCGGGACGGACCTGGTGAAGGTGGCCGCGTACGAGTACGACGGCGGCGGGGCCGGGGACGGGAACCTGACGAAGGTGACCCTGATCCCCGGCGGCGGGGCGGCGGACCGGGTGACCCGGATCAGCTACGACTGGCGGGACCGGCCGGTGGCCGTGAAGGAGGGGGTGGAGACGACCGAGTCCACGGCCGTCAACCGGCCGATCACGTACCTCGTGTACGACAACCTCAACCGCGTCACGACGGACCTCGTGTTCGACGGGGACGGGGTGACGGTCGCCGACGCGAACTCGGACGGCGTTCCGGACCAGCCCTCGGCCGGCCTCCTCCGCGCGAAGTCCGTGACGAGCTTCGACGACCTCGGCCGGGCGTACCAGCTCGACCGCTACGGCGTGAACCAGTCCACCGGGTCGGTCGCCACGACGCCGCTCACGGCAAAGGCGTGGCGGGGGCCGCGGGGCGAGGTGGTCAAGGCCCTGGCCCCCGGCGGCCTCGTCGAGAAGGCGGCCTACGACGGCCTGGGCCAGCCCACGTTCCTGTACACGACCGACGGCGGCGGCGACTCGGCCTACGCCGACGCGCTGACAGTAACCGGCGACACGGTGTTCGCCCAGGTCGAGCCGGCGTTCGACGCCGACGGCCGGGTCATCAAGGTCACAAGCCGGGAGCGTCGGTACGGGGAGACGGGCACCGGGGGGCTCGGGACCGCGACGACTGGGGTGCGGGCCCGACTGGCTCACGTCGGGTACTACTACGACGGCGGCGGGCGACTCGTCGCCGAACTGGACGTCGGCACGAATGGCGGCGTCAACTGGTCGCGGCCGGGGAGCGTCCCCACACCTTCCGGGTTCAATCACGTCACGAGCTACGCCTACGGCACCGACGGGCTGCCGTACGAGGTGGTCGCGCCGGACGGGGTGGCGTACCGGGCGGAGTTCGACGCCCTCGGCCGCCCCACGAACGAGACGGCGGCCTACGGCACGGCAGACGCCTTCACGACGAGTTACGCCTACGACTCCGGCGGCCGCCTCTCGACCGTGACGCTACCCGGCAGCCGTGTCACCAAGTACGCCTACGACACGTTCGAGCGGGTGAGTGGCGTCACCGAGCGGTACGGCACGGCCCTCGCACGGACGTCCGAAGTCGTTTACAACCGGCTGGGCGAGACGGTCGGAACGACCGACCCGCTCGGCACTGACGCGGCGGTCGCCTACGACGTGCTCGGCCGCATCACGACCGTGACCGCTGCCGTGGGTCTGGCCGTCGAGCGTAGCGCGTCTTGGACCTACGACGCGCTCGGCCGGGCGGTGTCGGCCACCGACACGCGGGGGTACGTCACGGCGTTCGCCTACGACGACGTGAACCGGACGGCCACGGCCACCGACCCGCTCGGGTACACGACCACCGCCGCCTACGACGCGGACGGCCGCGTGGTCTCGCTGACCGACGCCTACGGCAAGGCTTGGACGACCGACTACGACCTGCAGGGCCGCGTGGTCGAGGCCGCCGACCCGCTCGGGAGCACGACCAAGTACCGGTATTGGGTCGCCGGGGAAGAGATGGTCGTCGTCGACCCGCGCGGGAACACGTCCTCGACCCTCCTCGACCGGTTCGGGAACGTGGGAGCGGTGTTCGATCGTGCCGGGAACATGAACGAGTTCAGCTACGACCCGGCCGGCCGGCTGGTCCAGGCGTTCGACGGCCACGCCACGGAAACCGACTACGACTACGACGCCCTCGGCCGGCTGGTCGGGGTGACCGAGGCGGCCGGCTACGCCGAGGAGCGGACCACTTCCTTCGACTTCAACGCCTCGGGCGACCTCGTGAGCGCGACGAACCCCCGCGGCGTGGTCACAACCTACGGCCACGACACGGCCGGCCGGGTCACGAGCGTCACCCTCGCGGACGGCACGGCCGACGAGCTGCTGTACGAGACGGACTACGACCTCCTCGACCGCGTGGCCGCGACGACGCGGCCCGGCGGCCGGGTCACGGAGTACGGGTACGACGAACTCGGCCAGGTCACGGCCGTGACCGAGGGGGTCGGCACGGCCCTCGAACGGACCACCGCGTTCGACTACGACGATGCCGGCAACCTGGTCACCGTCACCGACCCGCTGAGCCACGCCACGACCTACGGGTACAGCAAGCGGAACGAGCGGACGACGATCACCGACGCCCTGAGCGGTGTGACCACCTTGGCCTACGACAAGGTCGGCAACCTCGTCTCCCTGACCGACCCTGTCGGCAACGAGACGACGTGGGCCTACGACGACGCCCGCCGGATGGTCGAGGAGACCGACCCCCTCGGCAAGGCCACGGGCTACGCGTACGACGAGAACGGCAACGTCGTCGAGGTCGAGGACCGGCTCGGCCGCAAGCGGCTGTTCACCTACGACGGGAACAACCGGAAGCTCACGGAGGTCTGGAAGTCGGCCGCCGGCTCGACGGTCCAGACGCAGACGTTCACCTACGACGCGAACGGCAACCTGCTCACCGCGACCGACCCGGACGGGAGCTACACGCTCACCTACGACGCCCTGAACCGGGTCGCGACGGTCGCGCAGCCGTTCGGCGTCAGCCAGACGTTCACGTACGACGCCAACGGCAACCGGCTGACGGCGAGCGACAGCGCCGGCGGGGTGCTGACGAGCACCTACGACAACCTCGACCGGCTCGCCACCCGCGAGCTGGGCGGCACCGGCGTGACGCCGATGAAGGCGGCGTGGGGGTACGATTCCGACGGCGACATGGCGACGGTGACCCGGTCGGGCAAGTCGGGCGGGTCGTGGGTGACGGCCGGGGTGACGACGTACACCCACGACGACCTCGGCCGGGTGACGAACATCCGGCTGGCGGACGCCTCGAACGCGACCCTCTCGCAGTACGGGTACACGTTCGACGACGCGGACCGGATCACGGCGATGACGGTGAACGGCACGAGCCGGACGTTCGGCTACGACAACACGAACCAGCTCACGGGCGACAACGGCACCACGATCGCTTACGACAAGAACGGGAACCGGACCGGCACCGGATATACGACCCACGACGCGAACCGGATGACGGCCGACGGGACGTGGGCCTACACGTACAACGACGAGGGGCAGCTCGTCGGGAAGTCGAAGTCCGGGGTGTCGTGGAGCTACGAGTACGACCACCGCGGGCAGATGACGAAAGCCACGAGCGGCACGACGGTCGTGGAGTACGACTACGACGCGTTTGGCAACCGGATCGAACGCTCCGCGACGGTCGGCGGAACGACCACGACCGAGCGGTTCGTGGTGGACGGGTGGGACACCGCGAAGCCGGGGGCGGTCGGGACCGAGAACTTCGACGCGGCGATCGACCTGAACGGGTCGAACGCGGTGACGGCCCGGCGGGTGTTCGGGGCCGGGTTCGACGACCTCGTGGGCATGCAGTCCGGGAGCGGCGCGGTCAGCTGGTACGGCACCGACCACCTGGGCAGCGTGCGGCAGGTCTTTGACAATTCGGGCACCGTGACAAACACGGTCGATTACGACGCATTCGGAGGGTTCCTGGGCGGGGTACCGGCTGACCGGTACGCGTACACCGGCCGGGAGTACGACGCCGTGACCGGGCAGACGCACTACCGGGCAAGGGTTAAGGACGGCCACCGGTTCACCACCGAGGACCCGCTACGGTTCGCGACCGGCGATACCAACCTCGCTCGGTATGTCGGTAACGCTAGTCACACAAGGCGCGACCCGAGTGGGTTGGACAGCCTCATCATTGAGAACAACCAAGTCAGCTTTGAACGAACCTATTACATTACTCCATGGGCGAACGGCGGCGTGTACGCAATCGGGTCTCTGGTAGAAATTGAGGGTAGGCAGTACGTCCAACACGGAAGTTATCTGGTTCCCTTGGAACAAGTTCGAGACGCGATCGAACGGACATTTACGATCGGGTACGGGGGCGAGTGGCGTTCCGACCCGAATGCGATGACGGAATGGTTCCGACAACACGATGTGGGCGGGGAAGTGAGAAAGCCGCACGACCAGCGGGCGGTCGCTGATCGCATGTTCGGCCCCGCGGCGACGTTAGGAGGCGATGCGTCACGCGCCGTCAACCAGATGATAACGGATGTCGCCGAGTCGGCACTCCAGGATCTCGCGGTTAAGACTGGCGTCGTCGGAACGGCACTGCTTCTAGGCTGGGCAGTCAAAAAAGGCTATAAAGTCATTCGGAACAGTAATGGAAAGATTACACACTTGGTGGACGAAAGTGGCAATCGCTTGTCTCCTGAAAAATATCGAGAACTACAATCGAAGTTTGCTGAATGCGCCAACTCCACACGAGTGAAGGGACGATTGGTACAGCCTAGAGGTTGCTTTCCTGCCGGCACGCTGGTTACAACAGAAGACGGCCTCAAGCCGATTCAGACTCTTCGTAGCTCAGATCGCGTGTGGGGATATGACCTGACCTCTGGCGTATGGAAGTTGCGCCGGGTCGTCGAGACTTACGAACATGACTACGAGGGCGATATCATATCGCTTGTTGTCGAAGGCGAGGTAATTGAAGCGACCACAAATCACCCTTGCTGGGTGGTAGAGGGTGCAGGGTTGGAACAGCGAAAGCAATCTGACCACGTCCCCGTCACGCCTGCGGGATCGCGACTTCGCGGTCGTTGGATTGATGCTGGCAATCTTCTGGTCGGCGATGTATTGTTTTTGAAATCGGGTCGCCATGCGATTGTCAGCCACCTGTCAGTGCGACAGGCGCGACAGAAGGTATATAATTTCCAAGTTGAGGAAGTTCACACATATGCTGTTGGCAGAAGCCAAGTACTTGTCCACAATAAACCGATGGAGTACGCCCCCAGGCCAAATGGGCCTGTGGGTAAAATGACGAAGCCGAACGACAAATGGTTTTTTGATCGTGGCTTGGATCCTCATCAGATCAAAGACGACATCGCAGGGGGTAGCATCTCCCGATACGATGTGTTCAAGGATCGGGATAACAATCTTTGGGTTCTTCCGAAAAACGGCAACGGTGAGCCTCAATGGTATGGAAGGTGGGTCGATGAATAGGAGGAAACGATGAATCTGAATTGGGAGAAGTCGTCCACGGGTTTGCATGCTGTCCTGGTAGAGCGAGCCCCAGCAAGGGGTCCCGTGCTTGGTGGCCTCGCCTTTAAGAAAGCCAATGACGTAGAGTGGGTCCGAGCGGCGTTCGGTGGTGATTGGAGGGGGTTTGAGCCATACGTCCGCCTGTGGATCAGGAACGGGAAAGATGCTACGGGCCTGATTATTCTCATGCACGACTACCCGAAAGAAAGTGATACAGAGTCGTTACCCGATGTCTGTGTCCGATGGAGTGAGTGGCACGAGCCATTGGCAGCGCAGGGATTTGCTTCGGCAGATAATAAGCGATTGTATGTTCAGAATGATTTGCCGATCCATTGCAGCCTTCGGTTCTACCGCTCTGCGGAAATTGGCATTGGCCAGTTGATGGAGCGGACTTCAAAGATTTTGGCTGGTGGGATTTCATTTAACGTGACAGATCGCACTGATTGTCGTGAAGTCACCGTTGAATTCTGCGATGGCTCGCTATCTTATGAGTTTTCCTTCTTCCCAGGTGGGTTCTCGAGCGTTCTATTGGAAGAAATAACTCGGGAGTGGTTTGAGTACGCACAGTCTCTTCAGATGCAGCACGACTATCCACCTGATGAGGGCTTTCAAATCGCGTACCGTGAGTCCCTTTGGGAGCAGATTGCTAGATATGAGAAGTCGTAATTGTGGCCGGACCTCGGCGGCCGCTTGACGCCGAGACCCGGAAGGTCGTGGCGATGGTCGCCGACGACCGTTCGGAGATGACGGCGCAATGCGTGTGGGACGCCCTGCCAAGCGCGAACCGATAAGAGGTGGGGTTCTGCGCCGAAATCCTGCCCACTCACCGCGACGAGCGGTACACGGGCAGTACGGTAAGCGTCCGGCGAATCGACGCCTTGCGGGGTCGTTTACGATGGTGGCTTTCTCACACGAGGAGGTCACACCGTGTCCGACACCCACATCCCATCCCTGCCGACCGACCCCACCGACCGGGAGCAGTTCTGGCGGGACACGCTCGCCGCGTTCGCCGCGTCCGGCCTCTCCGTCCGGGCGTTCTGTGCGGCCCGTAGCCTTCCCGAGAAGCGGTTCTACACGTGGCGGAAGAACCTCGGCCTGAGCCCCGTCGGGCGGCCGGCCGCGTCGCCGTCCGACGCCCCGGTCGCCCGCGGGTTCGTCCCCGTCCGGGTCGTGCCCGACGCGACGGCCGAGGTCGTCCTCCCCGGCGGGGTGACCCTCCGCGTCCCGGTCACGGCCGACCCGGCCCACGTGGGCCGCCTCGTCGTCGCGCTGCGGGGTGCGACGTGCTGACGCTCGGCACCACCGGGGCCATTTACCTGGCCGTCGAACCCCAGGACGGCCGCAAGGGGATCGACGGCCTCGCCGGGGTCGTGGCCGCCGCCCTGGACCGCGACCCGGCGTCCGGCGACCTGTTCGTGTTCAAGAACCGGACGGGGGACCGGCTGAAGGTGCTGGCGTGGGCCGAGGACGGGTTCGCCCTGTACCTCCGCCGGTTGGAGCGGGGGACGTTCGCGTTCCCGGCGGCGGCCGGGGCCGAGGTGGCCGTCACCCCGGCCCAACTGGCCATGATCCTCGGCGGCCTCGACCCCGCCCAGGCCCGACGCCGCAAGCGATACGCCCGGCCCGAATCGCCGCCGATTCCCGGAACCGGCTGACCCGCTCGCGCGTACCCACCGGCATGACGCCCCGCGAAGCTCAACTCGAGCGCGACAAAGCCCACCTGCGGGCCACGGTCGCGGAGTTGCACGCGGCCCTCGCCGACCTCCGGGCGACCGTCGAGAAGCAGCAGGCCCACCTCGACCGGCTCGTGCGGATGACCTTCGGCCGGTCGTCCGAGCGGGCCATCGGCCCGACGCTCTTCGACGCGGTCACGCCGTCGGGTGACACCCCCGTGCCCGTGCCGCCCGAGCCGGGCCGGTCCGCGTCTTCGTCCCGTCGCCGGGGCCACGGCCGCCGTCGGATCTCGGCCGACTTGCCCGTGGAACGCGTCGAGATCGACCTCCCGGAGGCCGAGAAGGTGTGCCCGTGTTGCGGCGACGCCCGCGTCCGCATCGGTGCGAGCGAGCCGTCCCGCCGGCACGACTACCGCCCGGCGTCGGTGTTCATCCGCGAGACCGTCCGCTTCAGCTACGCGTGCCGGCGGTGCGAACAGGCCGGCCGCGACCCCCAATTCGCCCGCCCCCCGTTGCCGCCCGAACCGATCGAGCGGTCGGCGGCCGCGGCGGGGCTACTGGCCCACGTCGTCGTCTCGAAGTTCGTCGATCACCTCCCGCTCCACCGCCTGGAGGCCGTCCTCGGTCGGCACGGGTTGGCCGCGTCGCGATCGACCCTGTGCGACTGGGTCCGCGGGTGTGCCGCCGCCCTCGACCCGGTGTACCGGGCGATGGTCGGGCGGGTGAAGCGGTCGCACGCCATCCATGCCGACGAGACGCCGGTCACGTTGCTCCGACCCCGGCGGACGGCCTACGCCTGGGCCTACCTCGGCGACGCGACGAACCCGTTCACCGTGTTCGACCTCACGGCCGGCCGGTCGCAAGACTTCCCGGCGCGGTTCCTCGGCGGCTTCGCCGGGTTCGTCCACTCCGACGCCTACGCCGGGTACCACCCGGTCCACGGCGGCACGCGGCACGTCGGGTGCTGGATGCACGCCCGCCGCGGCTTCCACGACGCCCGCGCCGCCGACCCGCGGGCGGCCGAGGCGTTGGCCTTCGTCCGCGCCCTGTACGACGTGGAGCGACGGATCGCCGAGGCGGGATTACGAGACGAGGCGGTCGCGGCGTTCCGCCGGGGGCACGCCCGACCGACCCTCGACGCCTTCGCGACGTGGCTGACCGAGCAGAAGCGGGCGGCCCTCCCGGCGAGCGCCTTCGGCCAAGCCGTGACGTATGCCGTCAACCAGTGGCCGCACACTCGTGCGGTACGTCGACGACCACCGGTTGGCGATCGACAACGGCCCGGCCGAGCGGGCGATCCGCCCGCTGGCGCTCGGCCGAAAGAACTGGCTCTTCGTGGGCGGCGACGGCGGCCCCCACTCGGCCGCCGTCCTCCTGAGCGTGGTGGCCAGCGCCAAGCGGCACGGGCACGACTCGTGGGACTACCTGTGCGATCTGTTGACCCACCTCCCGGCCCGACCGCCGAATGCCGACGTGTCCGACCTCCTCCCCGACCGGTGGCGACCGTCGTAGACCCCGCGACGCGGATCCCGCACGCCGTCGGACAAACCTAATCGCCGGACGCTTACGCCGTACCGGGCGAGGAAGTCGGCGACGCGGGGGCTGTACAGGAGGTCGGCGGCCGCCACCTTCTCGTCCGGCCAGTCCCACCACCGGACGGCGAGCAGGGCGGCGACGGTCGCCGGGTCGAACCGGTGGCGGGCGACGCGGGCCGGGTTGCCGACGACGACGGCGTACGGCGGCACGTCCTTGGCGACGACGGCCGCCGCCCCGACGACCGCCCCGTCGCCGATCGTGACGCCGGAGAGGATCGTGGCGTACGCCCCGACCCACACGTCGCTGCCGAGGACGACGTCGCCCTTCGTGCCGGGGGTGTCGATGTCGTGCCGGGGGACGTGGTGACGCGGTCGAGGTCGTGCTCGGCGTCGATCACGAACCGGACGCCGGGGCCGATCGAGCAGTAGTGGCCGATCGTGATCTTGGACCGGCTTCCCCAGGCGGCGACGACCGGCGGCTCGGAGCAGTAGGTGCCGCGGCCGAGGGTGATCGCGGGGTGCAGCGGCATACCGATTAAGGCTATTCGGAGGGGGTCTTGTAATCTCTTCAGACAGGTTACTTAGGTATGGTGAAACGTCGGAATGTGGGAGTGAACAAGTGATACGGTTTTGTTCGTCCGTTGTCACACCCAGGGCCTGCGCGTCCGATCTTACCGGAACAGGAGCGGTGTCTCCGTACGCGTCGGTAGCGGCTCGGGCCGTCGCGGTGGGGCAGTCCCCTGGATCATTGCCCAGACCGCGTCGTGGTAATGTACGTCCGTGGGCGACGCGGCGAAGTCGGCCCTAACCGCCGCGGACGCCGTCCGAAAAACGGCTCGCGCCTTGTCCCGCTCACCCGCCCGCCAGAGCAACCCGGCCCGCAGCAGATGAGGCGTGTGCTCGCCGGCGACCGTGGGCGGGTCGGGCAACGCCCGGCACTCGGTGCAGTCACCGGCCTCGTAGAGGGCGACGCGGAGCCAGTACGCCGGGCCGCTGCCCGGCGGCTTCCCGCGGGCCAGCGGGCGGAGGATCTCGACCGCTTTCGCCGGGTCCTTAGCCCCCGGCAATGGGGGGTCGAGGTGGTAAACCCCGTCCCACATTTTGAGCAATTCACTCGTCGGCATCCGGGCCAGGGCCGCGTCGAGCGCGGCCCGTAACTCTCGGTCCCGGCCGGCGGCCGCGGCCGGGTCCGTCCGCCGTAGCCGCTGGCCGTCGGCCACCAGGTACGCCAGCGTGTAGGCCGCGGCCTCGGGGTACGCCGGGTTCTCCCGCTCGACGTCACGGGCCAAGGCCAATCCGTCCGCAAGCGCGGCGGCGGCCGCCCCGGACCGGCCGCAGAATTGATGGGTTTGGGCAAGCAGCGAGTAGGCGTCGAGGAGCGTCCGGTACTGCCCGACCCGGGCCGGGGCGGCCGCCCGCACCGCCGTCAGGCTGCGGACGATTTCCGCCAACACGGCGACGTACCGGTCCGGGTCGTGGTAGTGAAACCGCAGGAGGCGGCCGTAAGACCAGAGGGCGTTCGTTAGGAACTGGTGCCGGACCGGGTCGGTCGGGTACTTGGCAGCCGTAGCCCGGTTCAGCCGAACGGCCTCCACGAGAAGTTCCTCTGCCCGGTCCCAGTTCTCGTGCCGCAGTTCAAAGCTGCCGAGCGCCTCTGCGAACGCGGCGTGGACGTTCTTCGTGTGATCGCTGTCAGGAACCTCGGCCAACAGTCGGTCGGTGACGGAAAGGGCCTCCTCCCGCAACGGGCGGACACGGTCGTCGTCGCCGGCGGCCTCGTGCCACGAGCTCAAGCTGATGGTTGCCTCGGCGTACCCGAGGCGGTATTTCGGACGGTCGGGGAACGCGGCGGTCAGTCGCTGGAGTTCGTCGCGGGCGAGTTCGACCCGTGGTATGACCTCGGCGGGCGGCCGGTACTGGGCCAACATCTCGGCGAGTTGGAGCATGGCGTAGGCCGTGTCGTGCCACGCCTCGGGGTCGTCCCGGTAGTCCGCGGCCGCCTCCGCGTGGAGGTCGTACAGCCGAATGATCGGCTCCGGGTCTTGGAGGTGGATGTTCTGCGGGAACCAAAACTGTTGTTCCCGCGTCCGGGCCACGGTCCGGAGCGCGTCACGGGCTCGCTGGAGCCGCTCGGCGGCAAGGGCAGCGTTCGCCGTGGCCCTGCGGTAAAGGGCTGTCATGGTGATAGTGCTTCCGACCAGCACCGCAACGAACGAGGCGATTAGGGCGGCCAGGGCCGGACGCCGTTTTGCAAGGCGAAGGCCTCGTCGCACGACCCCCAGCGGCCTGGCCCGTACCGGTCGGCCCTCGAGGTAACGCTCCAAGTCTTCGGCCAACGCTTGGGCGGACGGGTAGCGATCCGGCGGGCGTTTCTGGAGGCACTTCATGCAGATCGTGTCGAGGTCCTCAACGACGGCCGGTCGCAGGAGCCGGGGTGAAATGGGGTCCTCGGCCCGGACCCGCCGCAGAACCTCGTCCGTATCGCCGTCCGGGGATACGGGCGGGCGGCCGACCAACATGTCGTAAAGGACGGCCCCCAACCCGTACACGTCGGTTCGTGCGTCTACCTCTCCGGCGGCAGCTTGCTCGGGGGCCATGTAGCAAGGCGTCCCGACTGCTCCGCCGGTACGTGAAGCCTGACGGCCGAACGTTGCCGCCTGTCCGAAATCCGCGACCTTTGGCGTCCTGTCGTCGGTGAGCAGGATGTTTCCGGGTTTGAGATCCCGGTGGAGGACGTTGCGGTCGTGGGCGGCTTGGACCGCAATCGCGGCTTCGCGGACCATCTTCGCCACGTCCCGCGGTGCCCATAGTTTCGCGTGTCGGGATCGGTCTTCGACAAGTGAGCCGTTCGGCACGTACTCCATCGCGAAGTAGTACCCGTCCGACGTGCGGCCGGATTGAAGGACACGGACAACGTTCGGGTGGTCGAGCCGGGCAAGGACTTCCGCCTCGGTCCGGAGCAGTCCAAAACTCGTTTCGTCCAGGTCTGTCCGGAGCGTCTTGACGGCCACGAGTCGCCCGAGGTCCGACTGGCGGGCCTTCCACACCTGTCCGACGGCCCCTTGCCCGATCACGGAGACGAGTTCAATGCCGGGAATGGTTGGGGGTGACGGCGCGTCTGTGCCAAATAAGGCCGCCCGGACGTGACCGCGTTGATCGGCCGGGAGCGCGGAACGGGCGAGCGAGGAGAGGGCGGCTTGACACTCCGGACACGTCTCGACGTGACCCTCGACGGCCGCTGCAACGTCCGCAGCGAGTTGCTCATCGACGAAGCGGGAGAGCACCTCTTCGCTGGGGCAAGGGTTCATGACAATCCTTCATGTCGGTGGCCGTGCCGTTCGCCGCGAGAAACGCCCCGGTCTCGGCGAGCATCCGGTTCACCCGGTTTACCGCCACGAAGACGGCCCCGACGGTCTTCCCGAGCGATCGCGCGACGCCCTCGATGGCTTCGCCCAGGAGCTCGTACCGCTCGTAGGCAGCCCAAGTCTCGGGCCGAACACGGCGTTTCACGGCTTCGACTGCGGCCGCGATGTCGTGTTCAAACGCGGTCGCGAGTTCGTCCGCCATTTCACTGGCGGCCGCGGCCGAGAGCGCGGCCGTCATTCTGTCGAGCGGGCCACGGCCGCCGGGGGCGTGGTCGGCCGTTCGGCTCTTGATTGCCCTGCGGAAGTCGATGACCATCCGCTCGACAACCGCCTTGAGCCAACTCCTGAATCGGTTGGGTTCCCCGTCGTCGTTCACCAGTCGATACGTGTGGAGCTTACGCGGGACATCGGCCATGAACGATTGGGCCAAGTCCTCGGCGTCGGTAGCCGACACACCCTTCCTCCGACACCAGGCGAGAACAACCCCGCGGTATCGGAAGAAGAACTGTGCCCACGCTTCCGACTGCCGGTCGCGGAGTCGGACTAGGAGGCTGGCGTGTGTTGAAGGAAAAACAGCGAGATTGGGCGTCACGGGGCGGTATCCAGGTGCAAGAGAGAATGAAATTTATCCGACATCGGGTTTGGTGTCACACCAATTTTTTCTCATTCGCGTAAGTGCCGTGCGTAACAGTTGCGAACCCCGCGTGTGTCGCGCCAGTGAAGTCGTCGGCAGCGGCATGGTCACGCGGGCGGGGGTCGCCCATGCGTCTCGCCTGGCATTCGTGGGTCCGGAACTGGCTGGCCTGGGGTCGGCGGAGGCTTCGCGGGGGCAAGTTTTCCGTCCCCCTCCGCGTGCGGCTCCGGCCCACGCCGTTGGAAGACCGGATCGCTCCGGCCACCGAACCCGTCTTCCGCGGTGGGCTGACGGTCGCGGTCGGGGACGTGACCGGGGACGGCGTACCCGATTTCGTCGGGGCCCCAGGCGCGAACGCCCCACCGCGGGCTGTGGTGTACGACGGCATCGACGGCCGCCAAGCGTCGTCCTTCCTCACGCACGAGGCGAGCTTCTTGGGCGGCGTGTACGTCGCAGTCGGGGACGTGACCGGGGACGGGACACCCGAGGTCGTCGCTGGGGCCGCGGCCGGCGGCGGCCCACGGGTGACCGTGACGGACCCCAGGTCGGGCAGCGCCCTCGCCAGCTTCTTCGCCTACGACCCGGCCTTCAGGGGCGGAGTGCGGGTAGCCGTGGCGGACATCGACGACGATGGGCGGGCGGAAATCGTTACGGCCCCAGGGGACGGCGGGGGGCCGCACGTCCGCGTGTTCGACGGGACGGGCCGGAACCTCGGCCGGGACTTCATGGCGTACGACCCGGGGTTCCGCGGCGGGGCCACGGTCGCGGCGGCGGACACAGACGGGGACGGGCGGGCCGACTTCGTGACCGGCCCAGGGCGGGGAGGTGGGCCGCACGTCAAGGTCGTGAGCGGGGCGACCGGGGCCGTGCTCCAGTCATTCTTCGCGGACGCGCCGACGGACCGCGGCGGCGTCTGGGTCGCGGCCGCGGACGTGGACGGCAACGGGCTCGCGGACGTGGTGACCGGCTCCGGTGTTGGCCGGGCCTCCCACGTCCGGGCGTTCGCGGGGGCGGGAACGGCGTTCGCAGAGTGGGAGGTGTACGAGCCGTCGTTCCTTGGTGGCGTCCGGGTCGCCACGGCAGACGTAAACGGGGACGGGTTCGCGGATGTCTTGACCGGTCCCGCCGCGGGGGGCGGGCCGCGGATCACGATTTGGGACGGGTATCGGTTTACCCGCACGCACAACTTCTTCGCCGTAACGGATGGCCAACCCCTCGGCTTTGGCCTCAAGGCTCCGCCGCCGCGGACGCCGCTGTTCGACGGGTCCACGTTCGTCGTGCCGGGGACGCCGGGGGGCCGGGCGGCTTTCGCCTCGGACGTGTTGCGAAGGTTTACCGAGCTGCCGGGCGAGTTGGGCGTGTTCCGCGTGGACGACCGGGACGAACGGGTCGGGGCCCTTCGGCCGGGCGACGACGGCTACGCGCAAGTGGCCCTGTCAGCGGACCGGCGGATCCGGCTATTCGCACCGACGGCCGAACCGGGAACGGGTGCAGGGGTCGAACTCGGGGCCGGGCAACGGTATGCCTTCTACCTGATCCGCGGCGGCTCCTTCGAGGAGTGGGCGGCGGCCGGGTTCGCAAACACCCCTGGCCTCGGTAGCGTGTTCCCGTTCCCGGCCGCCAATCCGGGGGGCGCGGCCCAGTTCCGGGTCGGGCCGCGGAACCGGGCGGCGTTCGAGGACATCGCCGGGCTGGACGACGACTTCAACGACGTGATCATGGACGTCCGCTTGGCCGGCGAGCCGTCGGACGTGGGCGGCGAGCCGATCGAGCCCGGAGCGGCCAACAAAGTTCCGGTAGCGACCGACGACACAGCCTCTACTGCCTTCGGTACGCCCGTCCTGATTGACGTTCTCTCCAACGACGCCGACCCAGACGGCCACGCCCTGACGTTGGCCGCGGTCGGCGTGCCAGGGCACGGCGCGGCCCGCATCGTCGGGAGCCGCGTGGAGTACACACCGGCCGCCGGGTTCTCGGGCAGGGACACGTTTTCGTACTCGGTCAACGACGGCTTCGGGGGGGCGGGCACGGCGAGCGTAACAGTTACCGTGGCTGGCCCGGCCGTCCCGCCGGCAGGCAACCGGTCCCCCATAGCCACCGACGACGCGGCGATGACCGCGTTCGAGACGCCGATTTTCCTCGACGTGTTGGCGAACGACGCCGACCCGGACGGCGACCCGCTTGTCGTTTCGGTCGTAGACGGGCCGACCCACGGGACGGCGCGGGTCGTCGGGTCGAAGGTGGAGTACACGCCGGTTGCCGGGTTCTCGGGGGCAGACGCCTTACGATACGCCGCCGACGACGGGCGGGGCGGGACGGCGGTGGCGACCGTCGCCGTGACGGTCATGCCGCGGCAAGCGGACTTCACGGCCTGGACCGCCGCCGAACGGGGCGGGTCGGCCGGCGTCCGGGGGGGCGTGACGGTCGCCCCCGATGCGGCGGTGTTGCGGGAAGGGGACTCGTTCGTCACCTCGTTGTCGAAGTCGTTCGTCGTCCCGGCGGTCCCGGTGACGGTCTCGTTCACGTACTCCGCGCTTGCCTTCGACGGCACGGCCGCCGGGCTGGTCAACGACGCGTTCGAGGCGGCGCTCGTCGATCGCGACGGCCGCCCGCTCGTGACCGCCTACGCGGGCGGGCGGGACGCCTTCTTCAACGCGACGCACGGGGTTGCCGCCGCGACCGGGGCCGATGTTTCGGAACAGGGCGGAACGGTCTCCATCGACCTGTCCGGCGTGCCGGCCGGAACGGTCGCCACGCTCATCATACGGCTCGTGAACAACGACGCCGACACGGGGTCGGTCGTGACGGTCACCGGATACTCGCTCCCGCCCGCCGACCGGGGCGACGCCCCGGTCAAGTTCTTTGTCGTGGACGCCGGGTCGGATCGGGCGTCCCGGCACGGCGTCGAAGGTCTCGCGGCCGGTGCCTTCCCGCTCGCCGGGTCCGAGCCGCGGGGGGTGGCGAGCAACCCGGCGGGCGACCGCGTCTGGGTGGTGGACGCCGGGAAGGATCAAGTCGCGGTGTACGACGCGGGCGGGACCGCAAAGGGCTCCTGGACGGCGGCCGACGCGGGTGACCCGCAAGGCGTTGCCGTTCACGACGGCGACCTCTGGCTCGTTGACCGCGGCTCTCGCCGCGTCCTGCGGTACGACGGCGGGGCTGTCCGTACCGCAGGCACTTCGGCTGCGTCGTCCGCGTTCGACCTAGTCCCGGACAACACCAGCCCCAGCGACCTTGTCACCGACGGGGCGACGGTCTGGGTGACCGACGACGCGCGGAAGGAAGTGTTCGTGTACGACGGTTCCGGGACCCCCCTCGGCCGTTGGACCCTCGACGGGGACAACGCTGCCCCGTCCGGTATCACGCGCGACCCGACCGGGGGGACCGACCTCTGGGTACTCGACCGTGACGCGAAACGAGTCTTCCAGTACGCGGCCGGGACCGACCTCCGATCCGGGGCGGCGGTAGCGGACGGCACGTTCGATCTGGCTCCCGGGGCGGTTGCACCGGAGGGGATCGCCGACCCGCCGGTCCTGACGATTTCGAGCCCGCCGGATCGCACCACGTTGCCGATTGGGTCGAAACTCGTCATCAACGGCTCGGCCGTCCCGTCGGAAACGCGAGACGCGACCCCGGCCCCGATTTTGACCTTCGAGGAAGTCGGCGGCTCACCGCTTCCCGAGGGCACGTCCGTTGCCGACCAATACGCCTCCGAATTCGGGCTGAGGTTCTCGACTAACGGCCCCGCGTTCCCGTTCATCGTCCATGAGGGCGGCCCCAAGATCGCGTACGCGGGGCCGCCGGGGGGTTCCGCACCGGACACACCGGCCGACGGCCAGGGGGTCGGGGGCCGGTTCTTGTCGTTCGCACCCGGCCCGGACGGTCGCCTGCCCCAACTCCATATCGACTATGCAACCCCGGTCGCCCGCGCGAGCGGCCACATCCTGGACATCGACGGCCGCGAGTCCAAACTCACCGTGTTCGAATCGGTAGGTACACCCGGTTACTACAACCAATCCCTTGGCAGGATATTGGACGGCACTTCTGAACTGTTCCCGGTCGAATTCGACCCGTTCCTCCCGAATGCCCCCGAACCGGACTTGACGCCTGCCGCAGCAATTCTCGGGAACTGGCTGAACCCGTCGCCGTTGCCGCTCAACGAGAACTGGTCGTTCCAGCCGATCCCTATCGGCTGGCCCGTCTCCACCGAAACCGCCGTCGTGTACGAGATCGACGGCGGGCCGGGCGGGATCAAGAACCTGACCGGCAGCTTCGGGGTCGATAACGGCCTCTTCGTGTGGGTGAACGGCGTTTACAAATTCGGCGCGCTCTCCCCCGGATCGTATAGCACCGATGAATACCCGAATATTCCCCTCGGGGACCTGAAGCCCGGCAAGAACTACCTCCAAATCCTCCGGGAGGACCACGGGCTGACGAACGGGTTCTACGTCCGAATCGAAGGGGAATTGATTCCCGCCGAGAGTTGGCTGATCGAGGCGTTGAACCAGGACGGCGTCGTGATCGACCAGACGACGGCCGGACCCAGTACCAAGAACGCCGGAGACGGGCTTGCGACCTCGTGGGGGTTCACTCACGGCCAGGCCGACATCTCGCGGGTCCGAATCACCTACGCCGGGACCGTCACGGGAGACCCGGACTTCGCCTTCGACAACATCGCGGGCGTGCCCGATTCCACGGCCCGAGCCGCCGACATCGTCGCGATGACCGTCAACGGGAGTCCCGTAGCGTCACTCGACCCGGCGGGCAACTTTTTCGACCGGGTGACGATCGGGCCGGGAGAGAACCGGTTCGACGTGACCGCGTACGATTCGCTGGGCGAATCGACAACGCGATCGGTCACTCTGATTGGCTCACAACGGGGGGGTGTTGACCAGACGCAACTCGTTGACCTGTCGGCCACGTTCAAGGCCGAGTACGCCCGCACGTCGTTCGACGCGGTTTCGCGGTCGCTTTACGCGCAAGTCGCGGTACGGAACCTGGGCAGCTACCCGGCGCCCGTCCCGCTCTACGTGGGCGTTCGGAACATCAGCGACCCGAAGGTCCGGGTGCTGAACCCGGCCGGAGTGTTTGAGGACGGCACGCCGTACTACGACTTCACGGGACTGCTCTCCGGCGGTGCCACCCGCCTGGACCCGAGCGCGGCCACGGGCCAACTCGACCTCAGCTTTGCCGTGCCCGGCCGCAAGCAGTTCACATACGACTTGGTCTTCTTCGGCGTTCCGAATCGACCGCCGGCGTTTACGAGCGTGCCGCCGCTCGAAGCCCACCCCGGCAGAACCTACGGCTACGCGATCGACGCGACCGACCCGGACGGCGACACGGTCCGCTACTCGCTCGTGTCCGGCCCGGACGGGATGGCGGTCGATCCCGCCATCGGGGGCGTGACGTGGGTTCCATCCGTCGAGCAACTCGGCTCGTTCGACGTGACGGTCTGGGCCGACGACGGCCGGGGCGGGACGGCGGAACAGCGGTTCTCACTCGTCTCGACCGTGGCCCCGCCGAACCGCCCGCCGGTGTTCATGACCCTTCCCGGCGACGAGGCGACAGCGGGCGGGGAGTACCGGTACGACGCCGACGCGGTCGATCCGGACGGCGACACGCCGTCGTACTCCCTCGGCCAAGGTAGCCCTCCAGGAATGCAAATCGACCCAGGCACCGGCGTCATTACTTGGTCGCCGAGTAACGCTCAAATAGGCGACGCGGCCGTCACCGTCGTAGCGGACGACGGGCGTGGCGGTGTTTCAAGTCAGGCGTTCAACGTCTGTATCGAGGCAACAGGCAACCGCCCCCCGGTGATCGTCACCGAGCCGGTGCAACAAGCATTCGCAGATGGAGAAACGATACCAGGGGACAAACTGGTAAGGACATACACCTACGACGTCGAGGCGCTCGACCCGGACGGCGGGTTGACGAAATACTCGCTAACGGAAGCTCCCTCCGGGATGATGATCGACGCCGAGACGGGTTTGATCCAGTGGATGCCCGGCCGCACGACAAACCTCGTCCGCAACCTCGACTTCTCTTCTGGCCTACTCGACTTCACGTCGGCCCTCCAATTCAGCCCGTCGAGCGGTTGGGACGATGGCATTTACACAATCATAAACAGCCCTTTCCCGTGGCACCCTTGGGCGGCCGATTTCGGGGATCACACCACCGGCACCGGGCCGATGATGGTAATCAACGGATCGTCCACTCCTGACGCCCTCGTCTGGCAACAAGACGTAACTATTAAACCGGAAACGAACTACGAGTTCAGTTTCTGGGCACGATCCTGGACGAGCGGCGCTCCTGGCAAGCTTCAATTGGCGGTGAACGGGGCCGCCGTTGGTGCCGAGTTGACGTTGCCGACAGACACAGGCCGGTGGGTCCGATACTCGGGGCTCTGGCGGTCGGGGATCTCGCAAACGGCTACCATTTCGATCCGGAATGCCGAATCCGCTTTCTCTGGGAATGACTTTGCGATCGACGACATCGGATTTTCCGAGACATTCGTGACAAATCAACGGGTTCCTGTCTCGGTTCGAGTAGATGACGGGCGGGGAGGAAGTGACAAGCAATCGTTCTCGGTTACTGTCACGGATTCTGCACCGCCATCTCCTCTGCCAGCAATCGATCCGAACCTCGCGACCAACGACGCACCGGCTTGGGCTACCGACGAATTGCCCGAGGCCGAGGTCCGCACCAACTATCGCTTCGCGCTGCCGGTCGTCGATCCCGATGGCGACTCAGTCGCGTACTCGGTAATCTCCGGGCCCGACGGGTTGCTCGTCCACCCGACGCTCGGCGTTCTCGCGTGGTTCCCGCTCCGCAACCAGGTAGGTACACACCAAGTCGTTGTCCTGGCGAAGGAGGATCACGACAACGTCACGGTCAAGTCGTTGGAGGTCACGGTCCGCTCGCCAAACACGCCCCCGGTTGTGGTCTCGATCCCCCCATCGGGACTGGCCTCCGTCGGATCGCCCTTTGTCTACCAAGTCGTCGCACAAGACGCCGAACAGCCCGCGGTCGGTTTTTCTCTCGTCGATCCGAGCGCCGGCATGTCGGTCGATGCGACCGGGTCATTCACCTGGACTCCCACGGCGAGCGACGTCGGGACGAATGCGGTCACGGTTCGCGTGACCGACGGCGTGGGAGGGGTGACGGACCACGTTTTCACGCTCGTCATTGCTACGAGTCCTTTGAACGCAATCCCGGACGCGAAATTAGAAGCCAGAACCACCGCGTGGCTCGGTCAGGAGTTAGTCGGCCGGGTGGTCGCATCCGACCCGGACGGCGACCCGCTCACTTATTCGCTCGTGGCCGCGCCGCCGGGTCTGTCAATCGAAGCCACCGGCGTTATCCGTTGGCTACCCGGCAACAATTCCGCGTTGCCCATCCCACTCGAAATCAAGGTATCCGACGGACGCGGGGGGGAGCTGACGCTGTCGGCCGAACTAACCGTACTGACGAACGGCTCGAACGCGGCCCCCGTCGTCACGTCCGTGCCGCGGACGGTCGCCACTGCGGACGCCCTCTACGGGTACGACCTCGTCGCCCGCGACCCGGACGGCGATCCGGTCTTGTGGGAGTTAGTGACCGGCCCGCAAGGGATGTCCCTCGACGCGGGGCGGGGGACGCTCCGCTGGGTGCCCGAACACGACCAGACCGGCTCGTTCGTAGTGACTGTTCGCGCGACCGACGCCTACGGTGCCTCGGCCGAGCAAACGTTCACGGTTTCCGTCTCGTGCGTCAACCAGCCGCCCCGGATTTCATCGGTCCCTGTGACGACCGCGAACGCGAACTTCGTTTACGCCTACGCCGTCCGCGCGAGCGACCCAAACAACGACCCGCTCACGTTTGCCCTCGACCAGTCCCCGGCGGGCATGGCGTTCTTGCCCGGAACGAGCATCATCCGGTGGGTGCCGACCGCGGCCCAGGTCGGCCCGCAAGCCGTGACCGTCCGAGTTACCGACCGGGCGGGGAACGTCACTACCCAGACGTTCACCGTAATCGTCGAGGCGACGGCCCCCAACCGATCGCCCTTGATCACGTCCCCGGCCCGGACGGTCGCCACGCTCGGGACGGCCTACGAGTACGCGGTCGCGGCCTCCGACCCGGACGGCGACCCGCTGGCGTACCATCTCCTCGCCGGTCCCGACGGCATGACGATCGACGGGGAGACCGGGGTGGTGGTCTGGCCGAACCCGGTCGCCGGGACAACGACCGTCTCGGTCGCCGTCACGGACGGCCGGGGCGGGCGCGGCGTGCAAACGTTCACCCTCACGGGCCGGGCGAACCAAGCCCCGGCCCTCGCCGCCGTCCCGAACCAGTCCGTAGCGGCGGGCGCGCCGTTCCGGTACGGGCTGACCGCAACGGACCCGGACGGGGACGCGATCACCTACCGGCTCGTCCAAGCCCCGGCCGGGATGACGGTCGATGACTTCGGCCGCGTCGTCTGGCAATCGAGCGGTCCACCGCGGGCCGAGACCGTTACCGTCGCCGCGACCGACATCGGCGGCCTCTCATCTTCCCGCACCTTCGTCCTCACGCTCACGCCGGACGCGCAAGCCCCTCGCGTCAGCCTGTTCGTCAGCCCGAACGTGACGACCAAGGGGCAGGCCGTCACGGTCCAGGTCGCGGCCACGGACAACGTCGGCGTGACGGCCCTTGCCGTCGCCGTCGTCCAGGGCGGCGTCACGACGCCGTTGGCGCTTACTCCGCAAGGCCGGGCGACGTTCACCCCCTCTGCACTGGGAAGATACACGTTCGTCGCGACCGCGGCGGACGCGGCTGGCAATGAGGGGCGGGCCTCGGCCGAGCTGCGGGCGGTCGATCCGAACGACACGGCCGGTCCCGATGTGTCCTTCACACGGCTGGTCGAACTGCTACCGAACGGAAAGACGCGGGTGCTTGACCCGACCGCTGTGACGGCTTCGGTCGGCTCCTTGACAGACGTGTTCGCCACCATCCGCGACGCCGCCGGCGGCCTCGACACCTGGGTCGTTCGCGTCGCCCGCGCGGACCAAGTGGACTACCGGAACATCGACATCGACGCCCCCGCGTGGCGGACGATCGCGGCCGGGTCGGGCGAGATCGCGGACGGGAAGGTCGCCACGTTCGACCCGACGGCGCTCACGAACGACCGGTATGTCCTCGCCGTTGCCGCCTACGACGTGAACGGGCGAGGTACGGTCCGCGGCGTCGAGATCGACGTGGCGGGCGGGGTGAAGCTCGGCGAGTTCTCCCTGTCGTTCACCGACCTGTCGCTCCCGCTCAACGGCATCCCCATCGAGGTCACCCGCGTCTACGACTCCCGCGAGGCGGCCGCGAGCGGCGACTTCGGCTTCGGCTGGCGGCTCGGCCTCCGCAACGCCCGCATCCGCGAGACCGTGCCGCCGGGGGCGGGCAACGGCCTGTTCTCGGACGCCCAGCCGTTCCGCACCGGCACGAAGGTCTACCTCGACTTGCCGGACGGCCGCCGGGCCGGGTTCGCGTTCGCCCCGGAGTTCGGCGGCGGCGGGTTCTTCTTCAGCTTCTCGAACCCGAAGTTCGCCACCGACCCCGGCTTCGAGGGCTACCGGCTGGAGGTGGACGCCACGCCTATCTCCCAGCGAGCCGACGGCTCGTGGGGGACGCCGCTCTTCAGCCTCGACTACAACCCCAACGACTACCGCCTCGTCACGCCCGAAGGCCTGACGTACTTCTACAACCAGCAAGCGGGCCTTCAGAAGATCACCGATCAGAACAACAACGTCGTCACGTTCACCAGCGCCGGCATCTTCCACTCCGGCGGCCGGCACATTGACTTCGTCCGCGACGGCCAGGGCCGCATCACGTCCATCGTCGATGTCGCGGGCAAGTCGATCACCTACGGCTACGACGCCGCCGGCGATCTCCGCACCTTCGCCGATCAAACCGCCGCCACGACGAAGTTCGCCTACAACCCCGCCCGTGCCCACTACCTGGACACCATCACCGATCCCAGCGGTCGGCAGGCGGTGAAGACCGAATACGACGCCGCGGGCCGCGTCGTCGCCATTACCGATGCCAACGGCAACCGCGTTGTTCAGGAGTTCGACGCCGTCAACTTCCGCGAAACGATCCGCGACGCCCGCGGCAAGCCCACCATCCTCACCTACAACGAGCGCGGCAACGTCACGCGCAAGGAAACTCCGACGGACTTCGGCCCCGTGGTGGAGCAATTCTTCTACGAAGACCCGGCCAATCCGGACAAGGAAACCAAGATCATCAACCCGCGCGGCTTCGCCACCACGCGCTCATTCGACGCCCGCGGCAACCTACTCAACGAAACCACCGCCGACGGCACGACGAAGTACACCTACAACACCGCGAACAAGCTCACGAGCGTCGTCGACACCCTCGGCCGCACTACCGCCTACGACTACTCGGCGCAGGGCAACCTCGTCCGCGTCGTGAATCCGCTGGGGGACGATTCGCTCTTCACCTACGACAGCCTGGGCCGCGTCGCCAGCTACGAGGACTTCAGCGGCAACAAGACGATGTTCCTCGATTACTGCTCCTGCGGCCGGCCGCGGACGATCCAGAACCCGGACGGCTCCATCCGCACGCTTGAGACAAACGCCTTCAGCCAGATCACCAAGGTCACGGACGAAATCGGTAACGTCACGCAGAACTTCTACGACGATTTCGGCCGGCTCATCCGCGTCGTCGATGGCGTCGGGGCTGAAACGAAATACGACTACCAGCCCGGCTCCGCGAACGTCACCAAGATCACCGATCCCCTCGGCAACGTCACCGAATACAAGTACGATGGCGCGAACAACAAAACCCAGATTATCGACGCCGAGGGCGGCGTCACCATCTTCGGCTACGACAAGGCGAACAATCTCACGAGCGTCACCGATCCGGTGAACAACGTCACGAAGTTCGTCTACGACCAAGCCAACCGGCTCAAGGAAGAAATCGACCCGCTTGGTAAGAGTCGGTTCTACACGCTGGATGCCGCCGGGAACAAGATCGCGATCCTCGACCGCAACAACAAAACGCGGACGTTCACTTTCGATGCCCTGAACCGCAACACGCAAGAGAACTGGCTCGCCGCGGACGGCTCCGTGGTGCGCGTCATCGCCAGCGCCTACGATAAGGCCGGGAACCTGCTCACCGCGAATGACCCAGACGCAAAGCTAAGCTACACCTACGACGCGCTAAACCGCGTGAAGACCGCCACGACCGAATACCCCGGCACGAGCGTACCAGTCACCACACTCACCTACGACTACGACGCCAACGGCAACCGTAAGAGCGTGGTGGACAACTTCGGCGTCCGCGTCGATTCCGTCTACAGTGACCGCAACGAACTACTATCCAGGACGATGCAGGGCGGCGGCGTCAGTGCCGCACGGGTGGAGTTCGAATATGCCGACAACGGCGAACGCAAGCTCCTCGAACGCTTCGCGGACGCCACCGGCACGACCCTGGTCGGCAGCACCAGCTACGCCTACTTCGCCAATGGCCTCTCGAAGACAATTACACACAAGAACGCTGCCGGCGGCACGTTGGTCAACTACGACTACCTTTACGACTTGGCCGGCCGCTTGAAGAGCGAAGTCCACCACGGCGACACGTACCAGTACGGCTACGATAAGACCGGCCAGTTCTTGACGGTGAACAAGGGCGGCTCGCTGTTCGAGAGCTTTACTTACGACAAGAACGGCAACCGCAAGACCAGCACCGGCCCAAACGGGGACCAGACGTACGCCCCAGCCGGTGCGGGCAACCGGTTGCTGAATGACGGTCAGAATACCTACTCCTACGATGGTGAAGGCAACCTCAAGACGAAAACGAAGATCGCAACCGGCGAAGTTACTGATTACACGTGGGATAATAGAAGTCGTCTTGTATTAGTGGAAACTCGATCCCAGGGTGGAATCATCATCAACACAACGTCCTATCGATATGATTCGACTGATCGACGTATTTCACAAGTTGGCAACGGAACGCCCATCTTTAGCTCGTATGATAAGGACTCAGTATGGCTCGACACCAACGCTGCAGGTGTGGCAACGTCTCGATACATCTACAGTGATCGTATTGACGAAATATTGTCATCAGTAACAGCGAATGCCGATCGCAAATGGCAGCTTTCAGACAAGCTAGGGACGCTACGTGATATTCAAGGAAACAACTCATTGATTCTTAACTCTACGTCGTACGCCTCATTTGGAGCCGTGCTATCGCAGTCCAACTCGAGCGTAGCGGAAAGATTTGGTTACACCGGTCGCGAAATAAGCCCTGCCGGTGTTTACTACTACAGAGCGAGATATTACGACCCACTGCTGGGCAAGTTCATGAGTAACGATCCGCTCGGCTTTTTCGGGCCCGACGCCAGTCTGAACAGGTATGTTAACAACAGTCCTAATAACTTCAACGATCCTTACGGCCTTGCCGCATTGCCAGAGTACTCGCTATTGCAAAAAACAGTCATCAACGGCTTCATCGGCGCAGCACTCGGATTGAAATACAAGGTGATCTGCAAAGTGATTAATGGCGACAGCGTGACTGGCAAGGATGTGGTAGTCGGCACCCTAATTGGTCTTGGTGCCGGAGTTGCCTTCCCGTTGCTATCCGCAGCCTTTGCAACAGGCGCTACCGCACCGTATTTGGGCGGCATTCTCAACGCATTATCCACATTTTTCGGCAAGGCATTCATACGCAATACGACGATCGGGACATTGCTGCCCACGAACTTGCAAGCTTTTAACTGCGTGCTCTTTGGCGACGCCCCATATTTAGGGTGATTATATACCCGTCCGGAACCTGGTGGGGTTTTATTGCCCCATCACCTTGCCGATTGCATAGGATAACAATGCTGCGGCCAATGGATTAAATACTGCTATGCACATAATTAGGCTGTCCCCTTTAACGCCGGCAACCAGTATGGCAGCAGTGTCTAGGACGATTGAAATCATGCACCAAGATATCACATAGAACGTTTTCATTTATTCATTTCTTACATAGCAGGCTTTACAAGACAAGTGGCGTATTCTACATCTCATGACTTATGCGACTTCCGATAAGCTACCCTTATCGGAACACTGAGAACAGGGTTTGGGAAGCGGTAAAGAGGTTCGATTCCCGTGCCGATTTCATGACTTCCGATCGCGCCGCAATGTACAAATCACTTCCCAATTTTCTTGCCTTGTGAGATACTCAGAATCACGAGGCAAAGACGAGACCATGACAAAAATTGACACGCTTCAACTCCATTCCGAACTTCCCCGACTGGTCGAATGCCTCGGCCGGGGCGAACGCGTCCTCCTAACGGATGGCGGCCACCCCATCGGGATCGTCGTCCCCCCGGAGATCGATCAAGTCACAGACACGCAAAAGCTCGTCCGCGACATGCTGACGTGGCGTGAGCTTTACGGCCCGACGCTCGGCAACGGGCTGACCAACCGAAAGCTCGTCGAGGAAGGCCGAAAGCGCTGATGAAGCCCTTGAGGGTCCGGCCCGAACTGCAAAGGAAATTCGTCGTCGATTGCTCGGTCACACTGGTCTGGTTTTTCAAGGACGAACTCAATGCCTATGCCGACAACGTGCTGCAGGAGGCCGCGTCCTCCACGCTGGTCGTTCCCGGCCTCTGGACCCTGGAGTTGACCAACGCCTTGGTCGTCGGCGAGCGGCGTCGACGCTTCACGCGGGAACAGTCCCGGACGTTCCTGAACAATCTTTCCGCCCTCTCGTTCGAGATCGACCGGCTCTCGGATTCGGTCGCGTTCTCGGACACCATTCACCTCGCGCGGCACCACGACCTTTCCGCCTACGACGCCGGCTACCTCGAGCTCGCGATCCGGAGGAACATTCCCCTCGCGACGCTCGACAAGCGTATGCAATCGGCCGCGAAGGAGGCGAACGTCGAACTGTTCCGGCCGTGAAAACCGTGTCGAATGTCGAATCAGAACATGACACCCGCCTCCCTTGTCAAGAAAACTCTACGTGACAACTCGTCCCCATTTGAGGTATGATCGGGGTATGGGTCACGATCCTGTTTCGCCATCCAATCAAAGCACCTTGGACCTTTCCGGCCTCCCCGATTCGGTCGCCGAAGGCATTCGCAAACTGGTACAGACGCTCCGACAGAGTTCCCCGCGACCGGACGCGACGGGCGTCCCGTTCATCGGCCGATTTGCGACGCCCGGCGTGTCGATCGCGAAGGACGGCCTCGACCGGACACGACGCGAGTTGTGGGTGACGTTCCCCCGCGACCTCCCGGACCGCCCGCCGTCATGAGCGACGTGCTGGCCGACACGCACGCCCTGGTCTGGTCCCTGTTCGACCCGGACCGACTTTCCCAACCCGCTCTGAGCGCGCTCACGAGGGCCTCGCAGGTCGGTCGGATATTCATTTCCACCGTCACCCTCGTCGAGTTGAACTACCTCGCGGGTCGGCCGACGTTTCCCTACCCGGACGCCTTCACCCAAGTCCTCTCACTGGTGGCGAACCCGGGCGAGCCGCTCCAGGCCCTTCCCCTCTCGCCCGGCGTGGTACAGACGCTCGACCGCGTTCCGCGGGGCGAAGTGCCCGACATGCCGGACCGGATCATCGCGGCCACGGCCGTCTGCTACCGCCTTCCGTTGGTCAGTTCGGACGAGGCCGTCCGAAAGTCGGTCGGCCTCAACGCGCACGTCTCGGTGGTCTGGTGATGGAGGGCCGGTATCCCCACGACGAGCTGATTCAAGAACCCGGCGTCGCGGGGGTCCAAGTCCTGCGGTTGGAAGAGATCGGGGCGAAGGCGTCCGACTACCTGAAAAAGGCGAAGGCCCCGAACACGCGGAAGGCGTACCGGGCCGACTGGTCAGACTTCGAGGTCTGGTGCAAGCACTACGCCCGCCCGTCCCTCCCCGCCACGCCGGAGACGGTGGCCTACTACTTGGCCGACCAGTCCCAGTACCTCAAGGTCTCGACGTTGGAGCGACGGCTCGCCACGATCTCGGAGGCGCACAAGGCGGCCGGGTTGGAGCCCCCCACCCGGCACGTCCAGGTCCGTCTCGTCTGGGCGGGGATCAAGCGGGAGAAAGGGACCGCCCAGGCCCACATGAAGCCCGCCCTCACCCGCCACTTGCGGGCCATGGTCGCACACCTGCCCGACTCGCTCATGGGCTGTCGCGACCGGGCGTTGCTCCTTCTCGGGTTCGCCGGGGCGATGCGGCGGAGCGAACTGGTCGGCCTCGCCGTGAGCGACTTGGCGTTGACCGACGAGGGCCTCGTCGTCCACGTCCGCAAGAGCAAGACGGACCAGACCGGCGCGGGTCGGAAGCTCGGCATCCCGTTCGGCTCGAACGCGGAGACCTGCCCGGTCCGCGCCGTGCAGGCGTGGCTCGACGAATCCCGGCTGGACGACGGCCCCCTCTTCCGGGCCGTCTCCCGGGCCGGCCTCGTCGGCGAAAGGCAACTCTCGGACCGCGTGGTCGCGAACGTCGTCAAGCGGTCGCTCGTCGCGGCGGGGAAGTCGGCCCGGCGGTACGCGGGCCACTCGCTCCGGGCGGGCCTCATCACGCAAGCGGCCATGGCGGGCGTTTCCGAGCGGGCGATCCAGGACCAGTCGGGGCACAAGAGCCTACTGGTGTTGCGGCGGTACATCCGGGACGGGTCGCTCTTCCGCGAGAACGCGGCCGGGAAAGTGGGGCTGTGAGCATGACGGCGGAACTGCTCGAACCCGAACACAAGATGGCAAGGTTCGCCGGCACCTTTCCGTGCCTCGCCCAAGAGCCGTTCGTGACGCTCTGGGACGCGAACGGGCTCGACGCGTGGGCCGCGGAATCGCGGCTGTCGCACGGCGAACTCGTCACCGCGTGATTTCTCCTCGCCATTTGGGACCCGGCTCATGTGTGGCGGTGCGGTCGCTTGATCTCATGGAGGCGCTTCGCGTTTGGGACACAATCGGCGTTCTAGGCACACCGAGAGCACTCGCCGGTCGGCCGAGGTTTTTCAGTGTGCGGGAAAGATTTTCCGGTTACGCTCGAATCATCTGGTGGTAGCCCATGTTCAGCTTGGAGGGAAGCCGTGACTGACTTCCAATCGTTGATGTGGCTCCGTGGTACCGAGCGACTGCTCGTGGTGTTCGGCGGCCTCGGATTCGTGGTCTGTGGGATGCTTCTGTTCAAATGGGGTGTCGGCGGGCCGGCGAAGCTGATTGTCGAAGCGAAGGAATTCAAGGCCCAGTTGGTCAACGCAGCCCCTGGCCTCGTTGTGTTGCTGTTCGGTGCCGTGATGCTCGGGCTCGGAACCCTCAGGTCAGCGGAGTACAAGTCTGAACAGACATCGACAGGACAGAAGACGTCCGTGGAGTGGAAGTATAGCAGGGAGGAGATTGACGAGACCCGGAAATTCCTGCATCAGTTCAGCGGAAATGAGAACGAAAAGCTGACAGAGGCCGAAGTGAAACAGTTCCGCGAGCGGGCAGGTAAGCTACTGGCCAAGCTGAACGCTGATAAGGCTCCGTAGCGTCAGACTAGCTGCCCCAACACGACTGGAGGACACCTCGGATGCACGCACGACTTCTGACGGCAGCGACGGTGGTCATACTTGCCGTCAGCACCTCGGCTCTCGCCGCACCGCCCGCCCACCCTACCGATTGTGCACTCCGGTTCGTCGCCGCCAAGAGTGGCGGTGAGCGGGCAACGGGCACTGCTACCTACGTCTATCGCACCGACAACGGCCCGCACTACCTCGTGACCGCATACCACTGCCTGCACGAGGTCGATTTCGTGGCGGTTGAGGTGAACGAGAAGGGGGTTCCCGAATTCAAGCTCACGGATTTGGTGGAGAAGTCGTTCCTCTGCTCACCAGCGTCGGACCTATGCGTATTCAAGGTCACGCCAACCGGGAAAGCCAAGTTGGCTGAGTGCGGGCGACGGCCAGCGAAATTGGCCGACAATGCTCCACCGGCCGCGACGCATGTCGTGGCGGTAGGAAACCCAGTCATCGTCCTGCTCGGTGTGAATCAGGTCCCGTTCTCTTGGGTATCAGGAGCGACGGTGAGTCAGACCGGTAGCTTCGGTCAAAAAGTTGGCTCCGAGTATGCCGACGGAGATGCCCGGCTCACGCCGGTGGTCATGCTCGAGAGTCTGCAAATCACGCGAGGGTTTAGCGGTGGGCCAGTGCTCCGCAGCGCTTCCAATTTTACCAAGGACGACCGAGAAGTCGTCGGCATAGTCCAGGGTGGCGACCCCAAGAAGGAAAAGCTGAGCTGGTGCATCGCGGCGGAGCAGGTCGTCAAACTTATTGACTCTCAGGCAGACCAGTGGGAGGCTTACCCCCCGGCCGATCGGTGGAAACCACAACTTTTCAAGTCTACTGCCTACAGCCGGACGGCCGAAAGGCTGGTCGTTGGGTTCCCTCTGAAGTTCAGCACCCGAGACACCCTCAGCGATATGTACCGCTGGAAGATGGACACCGAGGTCACGATATCCGAGAACGGACGGCTCGACGCAAAGACAAGGACTTGGGCGACCCGGAACGTCGGGTTCACCGGGGAGGTCATCGTCTACCTTTGTGACGCGAGCGGAAATGTCTTGTGGCGAACCACCGCCCGCCACACCTACGCTCTTGACTTGCGCACTATGGATCGGACGGAAACCTGGAATGAGCAGGTTCCATCGAACGTGCTTGCCCGAGTGTCGAAGTGCCTCATTCACCACCAAAACAGTCCGAAACGTTTAGAGGACGCCCTCGGAATAGCGACGGTGCTGTTCGGAAATTCAGAGATCCGCCTCCTCAAGGACCTGGCCAAGGCGGAAGACATCCCTTGGGCGAGGGAGAGGGGCGGTAAGTCCAACTCACAACCGCAGCGGTGAACAACGACGATCCTGGTACAATCGCTCAGTCCACCGCTTCTCACCGCACAGCAAAGGCCGGTTCACATCATTCGATCGCGTCGGATGTGTCCCGTAAGCCGTTGAACGACACCGGTTCCGCTAACCCACTGGTCCGGCGAAAGCGTCAGCCCTTGGGGCCGGCCGTTCTCGACGGGCACGGCCGCGTCGCGCGCGTACAGCAGGCCGACTTGGTGGCCCGGTCGTAGACGAACACGGATTGGTCCCCGCACGCGTTCTCGAAGTAGCTGCGGTACACGTTCGGATCCGTGCTTCGATGCAGGTCGGCTCGGGGCCGTCCGGCACGGCTACATGGCGATTGCGCATGGTGAAGATCAGTTTCATATCCCCCTTGCGGTCGTTCCCTCGAACAGTACCACATCGGCCTGTTCGCCGGAAGTGATTCCTGCGGCCGGTTCGACCGGCGCGGTATGGCGGGGACGTTCGAGCCGTGTCAGTTCTTGTTGAGAAGCATCACGGTTAACTCCCGATCAACACGCTCTCGATCTTGAGCGTATTCGGAGCGCGGTGCGGCGTCGTGACGATGGTGGTGCGGAGTGCCTACTTCGCCTCCACCGCGTTCATGATCGCGAGCAACATTCGGAACCAGCGGTCCGTTCCCTGGAACTTCTCCAGTGTCGCACGTACCGTCTGCTTCGGCACCTTCCCGCTGATCGCCGCGTAGGCCAACTCGGTGACCGCCCCGGGATAAGTGCGGACGGGATCGGCAACTTCAAGTTTCACCTTAAACTTCTCGTCGATGCCCGGGTGCCGCACCTCGACGCCGTCGAAGGTGCGCAACAAAGAGGAAAGCAGGGTTGTCTCGAAGAACGAATCGTACACCATCCGCAAATCCGCATACTTGAACTCGATGCCGTCTCCCGTGGGCGAGTATCCGAAGAGAATTCGGCCTGCCAAATATAGGCGCTCCAAGACCCACCATTGACGCGCGAGTCTTCTGATCCGGCCTTCTCGCTTCGGCTTCTGGGTCTTTTTGGGGGCTCGGGATGAGTTACCCAGCTCCATCTTCATCGTCTGCGCGACGCAAGCCCCCGCCGCGAAGGCGGCGCGGATGTTGAGTGGCTCCTCTACGGTTCCGAAAAACGAATCGACCGCTTTCAGGTTCGGCTCCAGCCCGTGGTCTGCGGGTAGCATGAAGAACGGCCACTGCAGTGGCGTCTGGGTCAACTGCTCGATTCGAAGCCGGACCGACTCCCGGACCTCTTCGTCCTCCGGAAGAAGTCTTACGATCGACCGGAGGAAGTCACGCTCCTTGCACCAGGGGCAGTGCTGCTCCTCGGGCAAGAAGATCTTTTCGCCGTACGCGATTCTGACCCCTTCGTGGTCGCGGTAGCGTCGCTCCAGAGACTCCAGCAAGACGTCGTTCGCTGTCCGGGAGACCATGACGAAGATGCTGATCGACGGCCTCGCCCCGGCCGGCTGGGTTATCTTGTAAATCGCGCTTCTGAAGTTGAACAACGTCTCGCCCGTGACGATGGCGTCGTCCGCGATCAGGATCCGTTTCGCCCCCTGGAGTGGGCCGTTGAGGCTTTCCTCGATCTTCCCGGCAGGAACGGTCAAGGGCGTGAGCTTTTCGAACACCTCTTTACAGATCGCCGCGACGACGTGGCTGTTTTTGTGCTGCGGGATGAGGATCAGGTCCGGCGGCTCCGGTCGGCCAAGACTTCGGAGGGCCTCGAGGCATTTCTCCCTGAACCACTTATCCTCGGCCATTCTCGCCGTGTCGAGGAAGACACTAAAGTGCCTCTCGCTTTTCGGCGCTGTCCCGGAGTACTCAATGGTCTTGTGCAGTTCGACGGCATCCCTTCGGCTCACCATCGACCAGAATTTCGCCTTCTCCTTGGCCTTGGTTTGGCCGACGATCACCGCCTTCCAGTCGAGGTGCGGGATGAGTTCGTAAGTCTGGGGATCGACGTAGATCCGCGGGTGGGTAGCGCACTTCTCGCACGCCGCCGCCGGCCAGTTCTGGATTTCCACCGTCGCGAGGTCTTGCTTGCACGGCAGCTCGTCTGCCGTCGTCCGGCAGAGCACGATAATCGTGCTGTCGGGGATCATGTTGTGGAAGAGCTGGCACAGGCGGCCGCTCGAACTGACGCTGATCAGGAAGAGGTAGTTGAGAGGCTTTTCCCTGTCCTCTGCGTCGGTCACGAACGGCCTGTTTGTAATGGCCCTGATTCGTGCCGTCACATCGACTCGGTCTTCGGGGTATTTGTCGAGCGTGGCGATCTCGATTACGTGGCCGGCTACACGCTGGGAGTGCTCCCGAAGCCGAACCATCAGCGGCAACATCGACCCCGTGTCGCCGATGATCAGCGTGTCCCCGGTAATGGCCTCGACGAGCCAATCGAGAATCCGGTCGATGTCGTAGACGCTGCGAAGGGCGTCCGCCAGCCGGATGAACTTCTCGGCGTGCCGTTCCTGGTACGGGAGGACGTAGTGGTAGACGTCGGTCTCGTAGATCGCGCCGGTCCGCTTGAGGATACCTTCGACTTCGGCTTGGCGTAGCGCTTTCAAGTCGGGGACCCTGGCGGGGTCCTCCATTCCTGGGATCGGCATCCAGGTCGGCGACTTCATTTCGCCGGCCCGGCTGACAAGCGCGCCGCCCCGGAGTTGTTTGACGACGTCACCCACGACGACATCTGTCGCGACCGTGTTCACGAACTCCGGACCTCCACCTCGAAACACGACGACATCGTGCCTGCGCAAGAACCGCGCGAACGTCTCCCGGTACAGAGTTCCGATTGAATCGGACGTAGCCTCGAGCACGGGGTCGATCAGCAGGATGTTGTCTTCTTCTAAGTTGTCAAACCGCCACTCGAACACGTCCGGGGCCGGCTTCGTGTAGACCAACCGGACGTATGTGATGGGCATGGCTGTCAGTCCGAGAACAGGGTCGGCTGGCCGTCCCCTTCCTTGACGATGGGGATCAAGATGTCTAGCGTGGTTCCGGGCATGTATCCGAGCACCCCGCCCTCGAGGCGGAAGCCCGAACCGGAGTCATCCGTGCCGTCCAGGAACGCCAGCAGTCTGCCCGTGCGGAGGACCGCGAGGGCACGCAAGGAGCGTAGGCAGGTCTCGATGTACGTATACCCGAAGCCCGAGGCACCTCGGACTCGGCAATCCTGCGCCCTGAGCTTGACCGACGACCTGGTTCGGAGTGCGTCGCGTAACGATGCTTCTTCTTCGCCGACGGGCCCGTGATAGATGTCGAGGTTTTGGGCCTGGCGGGCTGCAATCCCGACCCCGTCGTCGTTGACGCACACCTGGACGAAATCGGTCCGGGCCCTCCTGGTTAGCGCCGCGAGTCGTTCTTCGTAGCCCCGGAGGCGACCCGTCGGATCTGGGTGCCCCTGGACGCTCTTGTAGTACCCGAGCAGGAAGTAGCTGACGATCTTGGAGCCCGACGGCAACGGTCGCTTCGCCGCGTGGTCGTAGGCGTTCTGAATCCCCTCGAACGCCAGCTTGATCACGTCCCGCAACCGGTCGCGATCGAAATTCGTTGGCCGGACGTTGACCTTCTTCAACGACGCAAGGAACGCGTCGCGGAACTGCTCCTCCCTCTCCGCGTCCACGCTCAAGCCTCGATGGAGCTCGCTGAAGATCACGGCGTTCTGGTCCGCTCTCGTATCCTTTGCGCCGTAGAAGCTCCGCACTTGGGCGGTGACGTCCGTCCCGTTCGCGAGGATTTTACCGGCATGAGCTGCGAGCGCGTAGCCTAAGCCCGATCGGGTGAACGCCCGAAACCAGTCCCCCTCGCCGAACGGCGGGACGCTCGCCTCGAGATGGTCGCCGGAGAACCGCCGAAGGGCATTCCCGATCCGCCAGCCGGTCCCGGGCGTCATGTAGGGGTAGCCGGAAATACGGAGCGAAACCGAGGTCCCATCCTTGGTGTCCGCCAACCGCGCGATCACCTCCTCGGCCCGCGCCGGGGTGACCTCCCCGCCCAGGCTGATCGCGACTGACGCCGTCAGCGTCCTTTCCATCGGGGTGCCCTCCCTGGCCCTCCGCCGGCCGCGGCCGCGCGGCCGAGTTCGCCACCTCCAACGTCGGATACCCAGTGCAAAGAACTCAAATTTTTACTTTTCTGGCAGATTCGGCACCGCCGATGACACCAGCCCAGACCCCGCAGTTTCTCGCGCCACGTGGGGCCGGGGCGGTTCGAAAGGAATGGGCAAGGCCGCGCACCCTACAATACAGCCGGCTGGGGAAGTCCCCAGCCGGTGGCGGGGTCTGCTGAGTTTGTGTTGCATTCGCCCACTCGATATGTTCACCTGAACACTATGTCGCGGGCGGTCGTAACGGCTTTTCCCACCGAAAGAACGGGCGCTGCGGAATGCCGGCGGCGCGAAGGGGGTCGAGATGAGCCAAGCCTCAGTTGAGTCTGGGATAACCGTCGAGAAGAAGCCGCCCGAGGGCGAAGTGTACGACGTGATGGGCGGCTCCGACCGCTGGGAGGTCAAGGTCCACGAGCACGGGCTCGTCGCCCTCCTCGACGTCATGCCCCGGTTCGCCCCGGTCGGCAAGACCGCCGACTTCGCCATCGTCCAGGCGGCCCGGGTGTCCTACGGGCACGGTACGAAGCAGGTCAACGAGGACCGCGGGCTGATCCGCTACCTAGCCCGCCACCGCCACACTACCCCGTTTGAGATGGTGGAGTTCAAGTTCCACCACGTCATGCCGATTTTCGTCGCCCGCCAGTGGATCCGGCACCGGACGGCGAACGTCAACGAGTACTCGGCCCGCTACTCGGTGGTGAAGGACCGCTTCTACCGGCCCTCGCTGGAAAGCCTGCGGCAGCAGAGCACGACCAACCGGCAGGGCGGCACCGAGCAGGTCGACTCGCTGACCGCCGATGAGTTCTACAAGTACCTCGACGAGGTCGAGGCCCACTACGCGGACTACCAGAAGATGCTCGACAAGGGCGTTGCCCGGGAGCTCGCCCGCATCGGGCTGCCGCTGAACGTCTACACCGAGTGGTACTGGAAGATCGACCTGCACAACCTGCTGCACTTCCTGTCGCTGCGCATGGACCCGCACGCCCAACAGGAGATCCGCGACTTCGCCAACGCCATGTTCGCACTCATCCAGCCCATCGTGCCGATCGCGGCCGAGGCGTTCATGGACTACAACTTCCACTCGCTCCGGCTATCCCGGCTCGAGATCGAGGCGCTCCGCACCGGCCAGCCGCTCGCGACGGACAACAAGCGCGAGCTGGCCGAGTGGGAGGATAAGAGGAAGCGGCTAGGGCTCGAATAACCCCCTGCCGCCGTGCTATCCTCGACTTGACGGCCGCGTGGCGGCGGCGCTAATCATCGGGCCGGCAACACCCGGGAGTGATCGCCGTTCACCCCGACCGCGGGGAGCCGCTGTGAGGCGACGGCCGGATGAACCACGCGCTGCACCATACCGCGGGGGCATGATTCGCCTCCGGCATCCACAGCTCACCGACGCCCCGCGGCTGCCGAGCTGTGGATGCCAGAGGCGGAGGGCACGGCGATGGGGGTCTCTGCGTTCGTACAAACCGAGCCGGTGGACGTGCCGCGGGGCACAGCCCGTGGATGCGGACGGATGGCAAGGACTTCGCCAGCGTCCTCTGCTCCCCGCGGTGCTGGAGGAACACGTTGGGGCCGACCTCGCCACCGCTGACGGAAACGGCGTCCCTTGAAGGGCACCGTCTCTCGCCTCGGGCCCTGACCCCGCGAACCGCCCGAGGTGGACGCCTATCGGATCGATCACCGGCGGTTCGCCGTCGGTGATGGGGCTCACGCAACATCAACCGGACAGCGCCGTGTCGCTGGTCAACGAGTTTCGGAGGATAGTCGGGTCCTTACGCTGCCAACGGTGTACGGAGACTTCCTGCCGACGGTCGAGTTCCGGTTGCGGACCGGGAGCCACGTGGGCCTCGCGTATGCGTGATTCACGGCGGTGAAACTCGCCGGCGGAACCATATCGCTCCCGTTCACGACAGGGACCGCGGTCACGATCCGAGGTCGAGACCTTCACGCACGCTACGTCGCGCTCGTGAGGCATCAAGTCGTGACCGTGACCGTGAACGAGGCCGACGAGCCGACGGTGCACCTCGTCCCGGAATCAACACCCGTGGTGTTGGTGATCGACGTGAAGACGTGATCGACCCCCCTTGCCTCTCGCCTCCGCAACATCGAGCCGTGCGACAGGCGTGGGGAAGTGAATTTAAAAGGGTTCGGGTTCGCGAGTGACACGAAGGACGCGGTGAGTAGTTTGACCTCTGGCTCCCGTGGGGATGCGGACAACGGCGACGGATTGATCGATGGAGAGAAACTCTCGGCCCTCCTCACGAGAAATCGTGTGCTTTCTCAACGAAAAATAATCACGGATGGCGTCGCGTGCTCGACAACGGCCGGGCCGACTCCCTAAATGACTCGGACAAAACCTCAGATACGGCCTATTATCAAGCGGCTTCGGGGGCCGGGTTGTTTACTGTTTCTGAATCGGGCCCGTATGTACGTATCGAATCGGGTGCCCTTCCAACTGGTCTGGGAGTTGGCCCCGAACCGCGGGGTCGGCGGTGGACAAGTGGACGGTCAACACCGCCTCCCCCGACGCAGTCGTTTCGATGTCCACGCCGCACACGCCCGGTTGACGAAGGAGGGAGGGCGAGTGACGCTTTTTCAGAGCCCGAATCTCGTTGAATGTGGCCATTGCTTGGCACCGTTTGCACGCCTGGCCGCTACGCCAGCTTGACCTTGAGCTTGGCGAGCACGTCGCCAATGTGATTGGCGAACGTCAAGCTCCCGTTCGTGGCCCCGGCGAAGAGGAGCCCGACCGCCTTGTTCGTCCCCCGCTCGAGGATCGCCGACCCCGAGTCGCCTGAGTCGCTAAAGCGCTGCCCGTTCAGGCCACGAATCGCGATCTGGTCCTCGAACATGACGTCGCCGACCTCGTAGGGGATCATGACGTCGAAGGCGACGCTGGACACGCGGCCCGCGCGGTACGAGGTGGTCCGGCCGAACTTGTGAACGATCATGTCCTTGGCCGCCGCGGCAGTCCCCTGCGGTGGGCCAATGAACAGGATATCCGCGATCGCTCCGCTCTGCGGGTCCAGCTCGGCGATGGCGCCGTCCACCGTATTGTCGGTCCGGTCTGCTCGGAGGTCAATCCACCGCGTCAGTTTCGCGATCTGGTCAGTGTTGGCGTTCCCGCCGTCAAGCAGCCCCGGTTGAAAGATCGGCGACCCCACCGGCAGGCCGACGCGGGTCGTGGTCCCGTCCGCCCCGACCCCGCTCTCGAAGGCGAGGACGTGATTGTTGCTCAAGACGTAGTGGACTCCGCCGGAGTCCTTCACGAGCAGTCCGAACGTCCCGGCCATGATGAACGCGTCGGCGGGCTCACGGAACCCGACGGAGGAGCCTGGCTGGGCGGGGCGGAACTTCGTCTGGGGGTTCGGAACACTGATCGTCCGGCCCCGCGCTTGGTCGCGGGTGCTTGCCTTCACCTGGGGCACGATCAGGCCTACCTCCTCGACATCCGTCTCGAACCCGCCTGCCATCTTAGGCAGCATGTCCTTCTTCGGGACAGCGCCGGTTGGGAGCTTGGACTTGACCAGGAACTTGACCGCTGGAACCCCGGTCGGCACGCCATCAACGTATTTCTCGTCGATCCCGACCCCGACCACGTTGTGCGTAGGCCTCGTGCTCCCCATCGCGCCCCGCGGGCGCACCGCAGACAGGGCGGTCGTTCCTCGTAGCAAGAACCGCTTGGACAGGTCGGCCTTCGCCTTGGCCAGGCCGTCGCGCTCGGAGCTGGACATGGCGGAGAACAGTTTCATTGGTCGTTCCTCATACGGGGGATTGGGCAGTCTGCACTTTCCGTGACTTTCTGCATGCGAGCGGCGAAGGGGAGTACGAGGTCGTCGGAGCGGGCCAGCAGCAGGTGCGGTTCGTGCGGGCCAACGTCGGCGCATTCCACTTCTGCCTGTGGGCCTTCACGATGACCGAGGCGTGGGCCTGGAACCGGGACGCCATGGGGCTGGTGAGTCACCGCCCCGCGTCCCCGTGGGATGATGAGTCTCCGGGGGAGGCGTACGCGGGTAGATCGGCATGCGGAACGTGTCCCTATCGTCAAGTGCGCACTGTATGAGCTAGGGCAAAAGTCGGTGCGGTATACTAGCCGCCTGCCCGCCCCGCGTCGAACAGCTGATGCGCCCCCGACCGCGGGAACGGTGGGATCAGATGTTGCCGGTAAACGTCATCTGCGCCCCGGCCGGGCCGATTGCGCTGACGTCCAGACCGGACTTGGTCCCATCCCACCAATTGGTATTCGGGATCGTCCCACCGGCGAAGTGGTCGTTCCCCCCCTTCGCGAACAGGTCCGTGGCGTCCCCCTGGTTCTGGGGATCGTTCTCGAGGTCGTTGCGCCCGTCCGCTTGCACCAGCGAGCACTCGTAATGGAGTGAAGGGGTCATCTGCTCGTTCTGGTTGTCACCCAACTCATCCACGCGCCATACCGCCAGACCGGACCCGGGCAACGCCAGGTCGCGGCCATGCTTGAAGCGGTTCTCGATGATGTAGTACTCGGTCGGCCCCTTGCGATGGATGAAGAACTTGTTTGAACCGGCCTCCGCGGTCCCGGCCAAGCCGGCGGTGATCTTCGTCAGCGACTGGGCCCACCCGGCCTTGTACTTCAGGTACGCACCGACGTGGGGCGGGTTCTTCTCGTCCGCATTCGGCCCCGCGCACATCAGGCAGAACATGCCAACCCCCGCCGACTCGTAACCGTAGTCGTATAGGTCGGGGAAGTCGCAGATCATGTGGCCGTTTTCATGGCAAAACGTGCCCAGCGACAGTTCACTGGTCATATCGGTTATCTGGTAGTCGAAGGCGTTCTTCCCCGGAGTGAGGTGGAACGGTGTCTGGAGGTGGTAGGAATGGGGCCAGAGGCCCTTTGCCCAGTTGTTCACCCGCGTCCCGGCGTAGAAGACGTTCGTCGCATACACGTACTGTTGGGCATCCACGGTTAGACCGGAGAAGTCGAACCCGTGGGCCTTGTGGTACGTTAGAGCCTCCTTGATTAACTGCCGCGCCCGAATTGGCTGATCGATTTCTTCGTCGGTGTAGTAGCTTCGGGGGTGCTGGGCCGTATAGTACGGGGCCACCACATTCCTGTACTTGAGCCGGCCCCCGGAGATGTCCAGAAAGTAGTCGTATACGGAACCGTTATTACCAAATCCCGTGTAGCCGACCTTGTTGCAGAAGTCATCAACTTGGTCTCGGGCGATGGTCCCAGGGACATCGGGAAATTGCACCAGCAGACAGAGGCCGACGAAGTCACCGACCGTCTCGCGCTGCGGAGGTGCGGGGGCGACCCCAGGGGCAGCAGCCGCACCGCGGAGTGCTTGCTTAAACTGCTGACGTCGTTGCTCCCAGCGGGACGTGCCGGGCGGCAGTCCCGGGCGCTCCATCGCCTTGGCCTTGGCGGCCGCCCGCGACACCCGGACACCCGGCTTGAGCCCCAAATTCTTCGGGTTTACGAGTCGTGGACGCGCCCCACTGGGCATCAGGTCGTCTCCGTCTGGGCTGACATCTGCGTACTCGTAGAAGCCGGTGGCCGGATTCTCGACCACCGTGTATCCGTTAACGGCCTCAAAGACGGCATGATGCTGATCGCCCCATCCGCGGACGCGGAGAGCGGTGCCGTCTGGTTGGGTAAAGGTGAACTCCTTACCGCTGAACGGAACTGACATTGGGCAACTCGCTTTCTGTTAAAGGACTCGCGCCGAACAACCCAGCTCACCCGCCGCAGCCGCTTTGGGCTGCGGTCAGGTGCGGCGACTGGCTCGGCGTCACTAGAACCCAATCACGCTGGTCCGGTTTGGGTTCCTCGGCCGCGCACGCTTGGCGGCCTGATCGACTGGCAATGCCTCCGCCGCGGCGACGGGAGCCGGCGGTGGGAACAGCACCGCCATCACCTTCTCGGCGCTCGCGATGCGTCTGGCTCGTAGGTCGGGGTCATGGTGGTTGTGACCATGCCCGTACCCGCCTAGCGATTCCGGCCACACCCACGGATGTTCGACCTGCACCCAGTCACCCGGCGCGAACCACTGGACTCCACCCTTCTGGACCCGCTTTACTTTGCCGGGATGCCTCCACTCGTGAGCCGCGAACCAGTCCTCGATCCGGTCATCGATCCAGCCGTGTAGCCGCCAGAAGACGGGGTTGACGTGGGAAGAGTAGAACTCGCCTAGCCAGTCGTACTTGGGGTTGTCCCACTTCGTGGAAATGTCTTCATCTGCTCGGCCCAGCGGCAGAAGCTCGTTTGTGTCAGGGTCGCGGGGCGTCGCCGACCAGCGAATGTGCATGTCGTTATGCACACTGAACTCGACCAGCGCGCCAAACTGACCGAGGGTTAGGGAGGCAAGGTAGGTCGGATCTTTGAACTGGTAGTCCCACCACCTCATGCGGCTCCAGTAAAAGGGGTCAGACTTTACGACAGTGAACCGTCGCTCGACGTTGGGGTAGTCCGAGATCGACCAGATCGGTGGTACAGCGTTGGCTGGGCCGTTTGGGCCACCTGCACTGGGTTGCGGAATCTCCGGCCACTCGAGCGGCGTTGCGGACGCTTCGCCCATCAGTTTCTTGTACTGAACAACCATCTGGCGGTGGAAAAACAGGAAATCCTCCCCTGCGCCGTTGGTCACGGCCGGGCGAGTCCGCTCCGCGGGCGAGATCAGCGCAACCCGGTCGCCGGGGATTCGCCAATCCAGCTTGGCGATTACGTCCTTCTCGGTCGCACTTAGCCCGTTCCAGCTACCACGGATGCCATGCCAGACCGCGTGGTGCAAGCGGTGAACGCGGTCGGCAAAGTGGGCGATTACGCCTTGCGGAAGCTGGTACGTCGGTGCTGGGATGGACGTGCTGACGGCCACGAACGAGTATGTCAGCCCTGCTGGCCGGTTCGGTGCATGCGGAACGGAGCGGATTACCGTGCCGACGATCGCTGGCCGCTGCTGGTCGCCATCAGGCCATGCAGGGGCTAATACCCCCACGTAATCGTAGACCCATCCGGCCGTCTGGGTGCCGCTTACTCCGACCGCTCGGAGCTTGATCGTCGGCACGCCGTTGTCCGTGGACACGCTCCCACGGATGTCCAAGTCGTAGCCACCGGAGCCGATCCGACCCCGGACGAGATCCGGGCCGTCCGCTTGAAGGGTGAGCGCCGCTTGCCACAGTCGGATGTCGTTGAAGTCCTCGACTTCTTCCGGCTTGTTGTGAAAGCTGCGGTACGTCCAGGTACCGACAAACGGGTTCGTGGTCATCTTGCCTCCTGAAAAGGGACTGATGGAGTTAGGGGAATGTCGTCGGACATCTGGAGGCCACGACCATTGTCGGTACTCACCCCCGAGCGCGGGACTTGGCGGCGATCAAATAACCGGCTGCGGAGACACACTGCAGAACGAAGTCGAAATGGACGCGATACTCGGGCACAGCAAAGTTTCTTCTCTTCCTTTGAATGGAACGGCGAGATGTGGGTTGTACAGTTGATCCGAGGCCGTGTACTCATCGGGCAGCAACTCGATTTCCGTGGTGAGCGGCTGGCGGCCGTCCGCTTGCCACACCTCAAGCACCGTTCCCGTGAGCGGTTGACAGTCGGTATCGGAAACGGATCCAGTGAACCAAAGGACCGGACCAGTCGAGTCAGCAGGGTACAAGTCAGTCACGTCTGGCGCGCACGGGCGGTAGAACGGCCTTTCGACGTGATCCTCGGTCGGTTTGCATTTTTCCATAGGAGCCTCTGGTCTAAAGTGTCGGCTCGTGGCGGCCTGAATGCGTTAAACGAACCCGCCCCGGCGGCAGCAATGACCTAAACAGGTCATCGGCGGAAACGACTGTCTTGCGGCACTGAGGCCGGAATGAGCCTTGACGATTTGGGCGACTTAATCGCCGGTCAGTTCATGAACTGCGATGTCGGAGTAGAAGGCTTGCACTTGTGGGAACGGGGCAGGCGTGGGGTGTTGAGCGGGCCGCTGGTTTTGGGCGTCATGGGCACCCTTCCGAACACCTTGCCTGTGGAGGCGTTCGGCCCGACTCATCCGGAGACCACACTCCAGTCGTGAAGGCCTCAGGAAGGCGGAGTTGAACCGAATCTCGTGCCCTTGCATGGGACGGGGCGTCGGCCGTCCTGACGGAAGCTCTGGACGAATCATGGCCGTCGCGCGCCGATTTGGACTGTGGTTCAAATTACCTGGCCGCCTCGTCGGACAAACTGAGCTAGCAATTCCGCCCGGGAGTTGACGTGGAAGGCAACGTAGATCTGCTTGACGTGATTGTGGACGGTGTTCCGGCTCAGACCAAACTTCACGGCGATGGCCTTCTCAGACAGGCCGCTCAGCAGGTAGACCAAGACTTTCTCCTGGGCAGGGGTGAGCTCCGGCTTCGAACCCGATCGGGTTGGGCATGCCGGCGTTGGCTCGTCCCCGTCCTGTGCGGCGGCATCGAGATGCTCGAACACGCATGTGGTCGACCCGAATTGGATGAGCGTCCCGTGCGCGAGGTCCGCGCGGGCCACGGCGATCCCGTCGATTCGCGTCCCGTTGCGGCTGCCCTGGTCGATGACGCGGGCCGACGTCTGGTCGATTTCGATGACCGCGTGCCGTCTTGAGATGTCGGGGCCGGCGATGACGAGGTCGCAGTCGAATTGGCGACCGATGAGATAGCGGCCCGGACGAAGGTACAGCAAGCCTCCGGCTTCTCCGGACATCACGACGAGGCGAGCAAATACTCGCATGGCGGGCACCAAGCTGGTAGTTGTTGTCGCTCAAAGCACTATAGCCTGTTTAGGTCATGTCCGCATTCTAGCGGGAGAAATACGTCTTTCCAGGATGACTTGCCCTAGATGCCAACATCATCATGTGGCCAGAAGTAGAGCGCGGAGCGAAGGGGGCTCAGTTCCCCCGGAGTCGGTGCTCTTTGGGGAATTCTCACCCGGCATGACATCGGCTTTATTCTTCGACCCGCATCGTGCTCGACTCACGATTACGACGCTCACGCTGCATCCAACATCGCTATCTCCCGTTTCCTCCCTTACCATCCGTGGAAATTGAAATCGAAAGACGTTTGATAGAAAGAGGTTCCGCCATGAAACGGTCGTTAGCGATTGCTGTCGCAGGAATTGCGACGACTCTAGCCGTCAGCGCCTACCGCCTTCCGGTCATCCCAGCGGACGACCACCCGGTTAAGCCTGAAGACGCGAGGGCTCCCAAATTGCAAGGGGCAAACCCCTTCCCCGACTTCGGGTTCATGCCTTCTGCCGAGCAGTACACGGGGCCGTTCTTTCGTCTGAAGCAGGACTATCCGGAGGCGCAACCGGCCGCGGACGGGCGTCCCCCGTTCCTCGACATCCCGTTCAACGAGAACGGCCCCGGCAAAGACAACTGGAAGAAATACCTGCTCGCCGTGCGAGACTACTGCTTTGAAGGCAACGTGAACCCCCTGCCGACCGTGCCCGGGGCGGTTGACCAAAACTGGGCCCTCGAGAAGAACAAGAATCGCGGCTGGTACCACGCGCCGTGGCAGCACTGGGACCACACCGGCCGCGCCGGCCGGGAGGCGATCCGCGGCCTGACGCGGGAGGCGACCAGCCAGCCGCGGCAACTCGCGGCCACCCAGACGACCAAGTTCCAAACATACGCGGTGGGGTTTTACAACAACTTCGGCGGGTACACGATCGGCCAGGTGTGGCGTGACCATCGAAAGCCGGACCCGACCGGCACCAGGTTCCCGGTCGGCACGGTGGTTTGCAAGGTGTTGTTCACGCAGGCCACGGTGGATCAGGTTCCGTTCCTCTCGCCGCCGGTTGAATGGGAGGCTTACGCGGAGACGTCCGACGCCGACCGGACACGGAAAGTGCAGCGTGTGCGGCTGCTGCAGATGGATATCATGGTCCGCGACCCGCGGGTCGAAAAGATCAACGGCAGCGGCTGGGTGTTCGGCACGTTCTGCTACAACGGGGCCCTTGGGAACCCGAACCGGTGGTACAACCTCGTCCCGGTCGGCCTCCAGTGGGGGGCCGACGAAGCGCTTTCGGACGAGGGCGAGGTTAATCCCCAGCCGACCCGCACGGTGATCAACAAGCGGTTGAAAGAAACCGTTATCAACGAGTCCCACGAGCTGCCGCCCCAGCACCTCGGGTGGGGCGGGCGGTTGAACGGCCCGGCCGACTACTACGCCTCGTCGTGCATGTCCTGCCACTCGACGGCGCAATACCCTGTGGTCGCCGCGATGAACCCCGAGTTCACCAAGACGCCGCCGCCTCGTGGCTCGGGCGAGTGGATGCGGTGGTTCCGGAACATCAAGTGCGGCGATCCGTTCTCCGAGCACTCCGCGTCCGTCGACTTCTCGCTCCAACTTGCCGGCGGGATCAAAAACTACCACGACTGGTCGAGTGGCCAGGGAGGTTTCTCGGGACGGAAGGAAGAGGCCCTTCGTGACGCCGCGACGAAGCGGGACCAGTTTGACGTGAAGCGCGGCAAAGAGTGACGCGGGCGGCTGGTTTGGTCCTCGGTTTCCGGCCTCCCCGTACCGCCGGGGGATAGAAATCCGCAGGGTTGGGCCATCCGCCCACTGCCCCAGTTTTGAGCTTCATGATCGTGGCTCGCGTTCGATCGAAGTCCCGACAGCCCGAGGTGCAAGATGGTCCCCACCGAAGGATCCGAGAGCAAGGGCCAAGAGCCGACGGGGGTCTCACTCCCAACCCCGCCTCTGACGGACGGATGCCAACCGACCGCTGCCGGAAAGCCTTTGGCTTCGGCGGAGGCCGGTTACATCGACGGGCTGATCCGGATTCTGACCGCGCGGGCCGAAACCCTGAACATCCGAAACTGGTTCATTTTCGGGGTCACCGTATTAATTATCGGCGTCTGCATTCTCATTTTCTGGATGTCGGATTCGATCGTGGAGCATCTAGGGCAATTGAAATCGCTCCAAGCCGAGAACGATGCAAAGCGAAAAGAGTTGTTTGCACAGCGGAAGGAATTGAGTGAAAAGGTCGGAGATGTTGACTATAAACTCGCTTCGCTTGAAGTAAAAGAAAAGGCGATCCTGATTGTTAAATCTTATCTGAACGTGGCTAAGGGTTTTGTAACGGACTTCCTCGCCACTCCGAACTTCACGGACGTAGACGTACTTCCAACATACAGGGCACGGGCGCAAGACATCGTCCGGGAAGAAACAAGATATCGCGACGCGCGGAGCATCTTGATTGAGATGTCTAACCCGCAGACCGACATCACCGTAAGTTACAACAAAGAGCCGTTGACGTTGCCGCAAGAGTTGCTGAAGACGATGAACCAGGAACTTCGGAAGCGGGGGGTCAGGCCGGACGAAGTCGCGCGGGCGTTGTCCGCCACCGACCTCCAGGTCCGGGCGATTGCGGCGCGAATCACTGCCCCGTCCGTCAACGATGCGGAACTTCGGAAGGAACTGAGGGCCCTCGATGCGGTCGTGTCCGAGCCGGCCGGCGGGGTCGCAGCCGCCGCCGAGGCCTACACGCAAGAGAAACGCAACCAGGGCGATACCGCCCAGGTTTTGCGATTGTCCAATTACCGGCAACAGTTGACGTGGGTCAACGACAAGCTCACCGAGTTGGACAAGAAGGATACGGAGCTCCAACGGAGCGCGTCCGAATCCATGAACAGTTACGGCGCGTGGGTGCCGTCGCTCGCGATCCGGGTGTGCTGCGTCATCCTGGCCCTCTTCATGACGCAGTTTTTCATGTCGATCTACCGGTACAACGTCATGATCTTGACCCACTACTATTCGCGAGCCGACGTGCTCCGGATGGCATGCGTGCAAGGCCAACTGGATCCGGTAAACGCGGAAACGTATTCTAAACTGGCGGCCTGCATGACGATCGAGAAGATCGATTTTACACTGCCCGAGAACGTCATCAATCAACTTCTGCAGGCGGCCGCCATGCGGGCGAAACTGGGCCCGGCCGGGGGGGTGTAGGTCGCCCCCAAGAGGTTTATCACTTAAAGGAGTAAGGAAACGGCGGGGAGGAGAGGAGTTCGTTGACCACCGGTACCGCTTCGACGGTGCTCGCCTCGGCGACGTTGACCTCGTCACGGCTGGTTCGCTTCAGAATCCCCACCACGATCAACAGCGTGTTCGTGGTGGCCGTAGCGCCCTGGATCTGCGGCATCACGTGAAGCTGGTACTCTCGTCCGGACCCGCGCGGAAATTCAAACCACTCAGACTTTACGAATGCCTTGCTGTTCTTGTAGTCCGGTTCCTCGTCCGTAGCACCGCCAGAGGTGGGCAGCATGCGCTTGTCCAGCATGACTTTCTTCAACGCCTTCTGAACCTCGCGGATGCTCCCCCCCGAGAGTGCCGGTAGGTCGGCGATCGTCGCCGAACGGTACAGCGGAGTGTTCCAGGCTACTGTCTCGGTGACCGATTTGGTTTCCGTCACGTTTTTCGCCACCTGGTCCTCGACCTCGACGTACCGCAGCTCGTAGTAGGGTTTCCGGCGGCCGGGCGGGCAGACTCGGACGCACATTTGCACAACCCGCTTTTCTCGCACCATGACTTGCCTTACGACAGGGACATCCTTGGTCACGATCCTCGGGGGCAATACTGGCAATTCGGCGGCTCCCCCGGCCGGCGGTTGGGCCAACCCGTTGAACGCGACCAGAGAAAAGGCCGCAATGATCGTCGCCATAACGCCCTCGCTATGCGATCGCTGACTCGTGTTTGCCAGGTTAGGACCGCGTAACGTGGCAAAGCCAGACACGCCTTACGTGGAGTCGCCACGAGGCACTGCCGGGCAATTCTCTCGACTGATTTGCCCAGTTTTACAGTTGGGCAACTGTGCAGGGAATGACCTGTTTGGGTCATTCGTCAGTGCTGATTGGGTCAATTACCGAGTGGAGGGACCTTGGCTCGAAGCCACCCTCAGCCGCGGCACCTGTCCTCTGGGTGTTCTTACGACAACAAACTTCCACGGATTCTACCCATATTGCCACCTTAAGAAGTGAGGCTACCGATTTGCGGGTATGATTGGCCCTGGTTGGCCGCCGGGACTCAATCCTAGCCACTGGCTTCTTCTCGCCCGATGCGTGCATGAGCGGGTCTCGCTCGGGCGACACGACCTTCGATCACGGCCAGGTTCGAACCCTCCGTGGCGATCGCGATACTCTCCATCGTGACACTCAAGTGCGGCCCCTTTCCTTCGGCCTTGCCCCTCGGTTTGACGAGAAGGTTCCACTCGCTCCCGCTCGCGAGCCGAACTTGGGTCTTTTCGACCCCCGCCAACGACGCCGTTGATGTTGCCGATTCGCCCGCCAAGAACGCCCTTCGGGGATCGCATCGGTGAATAGTCTTTAGCCGCCTTCTTCGGATCCACCTCAGACGCCTTAGCCACGACGAACCCGTGGGCGGTGACGAGGTACGTCATCACCGCCCCGTTGTCAGCTTTATCCTGGGAACTCGCTGGCAGCGGCCCGAACAAGGCCGCCGCGACCACCACTGTCTATGCCGTCTTCATCGTACTGCCCTCTGCCCCCGGACCCACAAGGAGGGTCCGGGGGCAGAGGGAGACGCGTTCTACACGGAGGTTCACCTGATGGACGGACAATCAAGAATGTTGACCGAGTTCGAGGTCACTCCTCGCCCAGCTCCTTAACCAATCGCTTCAACTCCACCAGGTCCTTTTCCATCCGGGCGATCTTGGCAAGGATTTCGTTTCGTTTCGTGCTACGTGCTGTCGCCATCGCCGTTTCAGCTGATCCGGGCTGGACTGCGGCGAGCGGGCCTGGCCCCGGGGGCGGCGCCGGGGCGACCGTCTTGAAATGGGCCATCAATGGCCGGTGGTCACTGCCGTCCAAGGTGTTCACAACGTCGTCGCTCAGCGTCACCACCTCCGTTTTCGCCGCCCAATTCTTAGCCGAGCCCGAGAGAAACACGAAATCGAGAATACTCCCGCCCTTGTGAGTCGCGCGAAACGGCGTCGGCTCGACCCACTTGAACACGTTCTCATCCGTCATGGCCACGAACTCGGGGTTTCCCAACTTCGTCGTGACGTTTACGTCAAAGTTGTAGTCGCCCACGAGAACCGCCGGCAGCGCTTGGGTCTTTGCCCACGCCTCCAACCCCACGGCTTGGGCCATGCGCTTCGTCGGGTTGGTTCGATGGAGGTGGTTCACCATGAAGATGAACTCGTGACCCGACGCGACCGTTTTGAATTTCGCGAGGAGCGGTGCGCGACCCGTTTGCGCACTAAGATCGAGAAGTTCTTTCCCCTCGACCAATGAGACCTTGGCCTCGTTGTACACGATCACCAGGCGATCGGAATTGCCGGTGGTGCCAACGATGTGTTTGAACGTCCCCGCCTCCCCGACCCCACACTTGGCGGCGTACCCGGCGGCGTCCCCCGCTTGAACTTCGCTTAACCCCCAAATGTCCACTCCAACGAATTCCGCGATCTGCCCACCGACGAAGGCGGGCTTGGCCCCCCCACTCTCAACGTTCCAGGAGACGATCTTCAGATCGTCCGCTGCGACGAACGGGGTGCTAACTGACGCGAGCAGCACGCCCAACAAAACTCGGGTCAACGTCATAGCGAACTCCTTTGAAACGTGAATGCCGTTTTTTCACCCTGGCCGACCTTTCACCGCGTCGCCCGATCCCTTGACCTCTGATCTCGGTTGTCGCCCCCTGAGGCCAGAACGCTCGGAGCGGACATTGGGATGGTGCGTCCTGAATTTGGGTACCATAAGGCCACTGCTTGCGGCGAGATCGTGGGGCGTCAGCCGACGCGGCGCTTAGCTTCTCTGCCAGCTCGAGATCGAACCCGAAGGGGTCTCTGGCCCCCATTAGTCGCTGACGGGATGGGCGCGTCCCGCAATTCAGCCCGCGCTCGGCAGATTGCACGCCCGCTTCACGTCCGTGAGCGTGCGGGAGTTCCGGGCCAGGTCGTCGCCCTTCGTCGTCAGGTCCCCCACGGTGGCCTTCTGAAGAAGGCCGGCCGCCCGTGCGAGGATGTCCGCGGATTGGTCGAGGGCGTTTATGAGGTCCACATGCTTGGCCAGGAGTTCCTCGACCCGTTTCAGAAGATCCGCGTGCAGTTGGCGGACCCCTTTGACGAAAACCGAATCAGTCCCGTCGAACTTGACCGACTCGCGGGTTGATTCGCGGGTCGGAAAGTACTTACGTTTTGTCTCCTCGTAAAACCCTTCGTACTTAACGTCGGAGATGACGTAGGCGATCCGCTTCATGTACGCGATGAGCAACGTCGCCGCGCACATCGCACACGGGTCGAACGCGTTGTAAAGGGTGCACCCCACGCGGACGAAGTCGGCGGGGCGAGACCCCTTGGCCATGAAGAGGGCCGTCCGGTAGTAGTCCTCGACGCTTACCCCCGCGGCCCGCGGCCGCTTCCGACGGAGTCGCTCGTGCGCCGCCCTAACGGCAACCTGCTCCGCATGTTGGAGCGGGTTCTCATCGGAGTGGATCGTGTTCCGCCCGAACGCCACCACCTCCCCGTCCGTATTGTCAACCACGCAACAATGCACGTTCAACCCGGCGAAGTGCGTCGGGGCATCCCCCGCCTTCTGAGGAATCGGGTGGTCGAACAAAAAGTGCGTGCGGGCAAGCAGGCCGAGGGTCACGATTGCGTCCCGCTCGGCCCGGAGCAGCTCGTCCATGTCGTCCACCCTTCGGAATAGAATCGCTGGAGTGATCCCCACCCGCTCAGTACTTCAGAACGCAGGCGACCGGCAGATGGTCCGAGACGCCGGTAAGGTGGAACACGTCACCGGTGTACAGGCGGTTCGGTCGTGGAATCATCACCGGGTTGGCCGGGGTAAAGATCTGGAAGTCAAACGCGACCACCTCGGTCGAGGCCACTTTCCACTGAAAGTTCGCCGTGTCGAGGAGGCCCGGCGAGACCACCATGTGGTCGATCATCTCCCACTTGTTGTCGAACACATACGACCCCTTGCCCGCGGCCACCAATGGCGCCACCGTGTCGAACAACTGACCGGGCGTTAGCGTGGCCGGGTTGTCCCCGGTCCGCAGGTGGGTCTTAATGGAAGCACTGGTGAAGTGGTCGTTCAGGTCGCCCATGACGACGAAGTCGGCCGACGGGTCCAGCTTGAGGATCGCGTCGAGCCGCTTCCTGAGCGTCTTCGCCGCGGTAACACGGTGGGCCTCAGGGTTCGCCTTCGCCGGCCAGTGGTTCATGAACACGGTCAGCGACTTCCCGCCCTTCTCGAGTTCAACTTCGACGATGTCTCGCGTCGCACCGGCGTCCACAAAGTGGAAGCCTTCAAACAGGGCCTTCACCACCTTGGCGTCGTACAGGATTGCGCAGTCGATGCCGCGGCCGCTCGGGGAGTCTTTGTGGACTATCCTGTAGTCCCGCCCGAGTGGGGCAAGTTCCTTCACGAGATCCTTGAGGACGACGCGATTCTCGATTTCGGCGAGCCCCAAAACGTCTGGGCCCTTATCTGAGTTCATCTTGGTTAGGACGCGGGCCAAGTTTTTGAGGTACGCCTTGTACCGTTCCGGAGTGTACTGTTTGGCTGCTGTAGGTGTGAACTCCTCGTCCCCCTCGACCTCCGGGTCGTCGACTGGGTCGAACAGATTCTCGACGTTCCAGGAGGCCACGTACAACTCTCCGGCCGCCGCGGTGCCCGCAGAGACAAGAAACGCTAAGACCAGAGCTAGGGCGTACACATGCATCATGGTATGTCTCGAGTGGAAAGTACCCGTTGACAGCTCATAGCCGAGGCACCTGGGCGGGCGGCCTCGCAGTTCTACCTCAGTCCCGCTTCATCTCGCCCCGCTCTTGGCTTGGGAGCGGCTTCAGACGGGGCGCTTCGGCCGCCGTGAACTTGACCGCCCCGCGCTTCTCCAATCGCTCGACGACCGGCTCCTGGGTCCGCAGGTGCTGATAAAAGTTTCGAATGCCAGCCGGGATTTGGAGCGAGAAGTCCGTGGTCACCCAGAGCTCACACTTGTCCTGCTCCAAGTGGCTGTTCGGCCGGACGGTGCGGAAATACCGGGCGAACTCTGCGACCGGGAACTTGGTCGGGTCGGTCGTGGTCAACAATCCGGTCTCCATCGGCAGGCCAGACTTCTCGTTGAGCGGGAGGGGTTTCGCGTATGTGCCCGCGCGGCCGTGGCACGAAATGCAGGACGAGACGGGGTTGTCCACCGGCCCGTTCAGCCGCCCGCCCAGGCCAAAGTGCCGCATGTACGCTTTCGCGCCGTACTCGTGGCCCGGCTTCTCAACCAACTCGGCGTTGAGGCAAGTCTCCTTGAGCGTCGGGTTCACAAACGCCCCCTTCCGCGTGAGATCTTCGGTGACCTCGTCATCGTCGCCCCAGCTCAGGCCGACGAACGCCAAACGGTCCCACACGTCCGGCCCGTCCCTGCCCCCGTCGTACACGAAGGTGCCGAAAATCCAACCGCTCCGAGCCCCGACTCGGGGGTCCTTGACAGCGATGTCGAGTTGGAGAAGCCGGACTTCACGGTCGACCCGCGGGGGAGCATAGTTATTGACGTCCTGGTAGATGTTCGCCGTCCACTTTTTGCTACCCGCGAGGAACGGTACCTCGGCGTCCTGTGCGTCGGTGAACAGGAGCTTGAAACTGACCGTGTTGTCGGGAAATGTGGCGCGGGTCGGATCCGGATACTCTTCCGACGTATCCCACACTTGGCCCAGGGTGTACCCACCTCGGTCGTTGACCATCCCGACCGCCCAGTTCTGGCACTTCGACTTTTGGAGCGTGTGAAGCTCGAACTCCCGGGACCGCCGCTCGCGCGTCAATCCATGGTGGTACTCGCGGCCTGCTCCCGCCTTATTTTTGTCCCCGTCGTCGTGCATCCAGGGGGCGTGATACCACTTCCGCTTGGGATTCTCCTGCCCGCGGAACTCGACCTCGATGTTGCCATCAAGACAGTACGCCAGCACCGCGCGAAGGTATTTTTCCGGAGCGACTGCGTAGTCGATTTCCGCCCACGGAAATTTTTCCGAGGGACTGTAGTAGTCCGGGTAGTCTTGACTCAGGCGGAACGGCTTCGCCCCCGCCGGCGGGGGGTGGGCCGGGTCGAAGCTGTGAAAACGACCCCCAGTCGGGCAGTCCGGCACGCAGGGGCGGAGGTCTTTGTCCTGAGCCGCCTTTTGCCGGAACGGTTTTTGCCCGTCCGGCACTTGCGCCAAGACTAACCCCGCGGTGGCCGACAGAAGGAAGGCAGCAATTCGGAGATGCTTTGAGAAATTCATGCCCCGATCTCTCCGTTGCTGAGCTGATTTGGCGGCCTGGATTTACGACGTTTCGGGCAGCTCCAATCCCAGTCTTACGCCCACCGTCTTGGCGACGGGGTCCGAGGCATGAGAGCTTCAAGGGGGATTCTCTAGCAAACCCGGGCCGATTTCTATGACCTAAATAGGTCAACGTACGTTGAGCACTTCTGTGTGGGCTGGTCCGGTGTCGGTCCTGAGGGTGTAGAGAAGTTGTGGGCTGCTTGAGCTGAGGCCTTGTAACCGAGAGCCTTGACAACCTCGTCCACCTTGACTGGGTGCATGTGCTAGAGACTATTTCACAAGCCGATTGAGGGCGATGAACGCGCAGGCCAGATGGACGAACCCGTCGTACAAGTCGATCCGCCTCTCGAACCGGGTGACGACCCGGCGGTAGCTGTGCAGCCAGGCGAACGTCCGCTCCACCACCCACCGCCGCTTGTACCGGCGGAGCCGCCGGCCGTCGGCCGTGCGGCGGCGCTTCCGGCCGCGGCGGTGGGGGGCGACGAGGACGAACCCGCGGGCCGCGAAGTACGCCCGCAGCGGGTCCGAGTCGTACGCCCGGTCGGCGACGAGCGGCAGCCCCCACCGCAACCGCACCCCGGCCGGGATGCCGGCCACGGCCGCCGGCCCGACGGCCGTCTCCGGGACGTTCGCCGCGTCCGTCGCCACCCCGACCGGGATGCCGGTGCGGTCCACGACGACGGCGACCTTTACGCCGACGCCGCACCGGGTGCGGCCGACGCACGGCCCCCTTTTCGGTCCTCGGCGAACGTCGCGTCCAGGAACAGCTCGGACGTGTCGAGCCGCCCGGCCGCGGCCAGTTCCTCGACGACGACCCGGTGCACGGCCGCCCACACCCCGGCCGCCGCCCAGTCGCGGTGCCGCCGCCAGCACGTGACGCCCGACGGGAAGCACGGGGGCAGGTGGTTCCACCGCACCGCGTTCCGCAGCTGGTACACGATGCCGGCGAAGCACGCCTTGTCGTCGGCCCACGGCCGCCCGCCCTTCGGGTTCGGCCGCCGGGCCGGGATCAGCCGGCGGACGCGGTCCCACATGCGGTCGAGGAGTTGCTGCTCGCGGGCCTTACTCGGCATGACGGACCTCCGTGTCGGTCGCCATCATGGGCCGAGGGCCAGATCTACGTCAACCGGACTTGTGAAATAGCCTCTAGAGGACGATCGGGGGAGAAAACGTTTTTGGACTACCGGACCGCTGTGCGGGAGAGGAAATCCGTGCTCATCGTGGGCCCCACGTACCCCGAATGGCAGCATGACCCCTCGAGGTCGAGTTCGCGAGTGGCCAGTTGTACCAGTATTTCGACGTGCCGGACGCCGTCTACGCGGGCCCATGGCCGCCCCGTCCCCCGGTAAGAACCTGGACGCCCACGTGAAGAAGGGCGGGTTCCGGTACCGACGGACTTAAGAGGCCCCGGCCGCGTGCCGGGGCCTCTCGGACGCGGTCACTCCTTTTTCCCGCCGAGGGCGTGCAGGAGCGGGGTCTCGCTCCGCGTGACCTCGCCCTCGATCAGGGCGAGCTTCGTTCCGTCCGTCGCGAGGGCGATGCTCGCGACCGTGATGCTCACGTAGGGGCCGGCCCCCTCGACCTTGCCCTTGGGCTTGAGGAGGATGTTCCACTCGTTCCCGCTCGCGAGCTGGATCTTGTCCTTCTCGACGCGGGCCACGGTCCCGTTGATGTTCACGATCCGCCCGCCCGCGACGCCCCGCGGGGGCCGCGTCGGCGAGTAGTCCTTGCTCGCCTTCTTCCGGTCGGCGTCCAGCGCCTTCGCTACCTCGAACCCGTCGGCCGTGACGAGGTAAGCCGTCACCGCCCCTCCCTCTTGCTTTTCTTGCGAACTCGCCGGAAGCCCCGCGAATAGGACAGCCGCTCCCAAGACCGCCAAAACCGTTTTCATGATCGTCCCCTCCAAATGAGGCCCCACCACGGGGCACTCATTGTTTAGGAGGCCATGCCTTCACAGGGGTTCACTTGATGAACAAAAAATCACAATTTCCACTTGCTCCGGATGCCGGGAAAACGGGTCGCCAGGAGGGAAGAGTTGGTCAATCTTCGTCGGCCAACATGATCGTAACCACGGGCTCGCCGGCGTCGCCCGGATGGCACTTGGTCCAAAGGCCGAGATGTTTTCCGCTGTCGAAGGCGACTTGAAAGTGGACGGTATCGGCCTTGGCTGTGAGGTGGTCGGTTGCGGTCCTGAGTGCTCGGAACACGGCGTGGACGTTGGCCTCGCTTCTCCCGACGGAAGCGTCAAGATTCTCCGTCACGACCATAAAGAGGGAGATCGTGAAGACCGTGCTGAGGGCGATGCCGTATTCGCTCGCGACGTGGTTCACGTCGATCAACACGCGGTCCGCAATCGCCTCGGAGCGGGAATATTTGTAGACGAACCGTATGTCCTCCATCATAGCTAGCGAGCCATATCTTTTTCGACTGGGCACTGTAGCACGGCTCGACGGCGAAGTCACGTGGCGAGAATTGACCTGCTGACGGCGGAGTAAAAGCGTGGCCCGAGGAGTGTGAAGCGGCGGAGTAAGAGTGTGGCGCGCAAGTGGGCCGTTCGGCCTGCGGGATGATGGGAGGAACCCTCATCTCGCCCGGTTGGAAGTCCGAGGTGCTCGTCGCTACGGAACTCTGGGGCGAGATTCGCCGCCGCGTCCTGACCCGCGAGATTGCCAAACGCCAAGCCTGTCGCCCGCACGAGTTCCACTGGTCCACACTGAAGAAGATCCTCGCTCACGAGGAGCCACCGGGGTATCGGAGGAGGCGACCGCGGCGGCGTCCGACGATCGAGCCGGTGCTCCCGATCATTCGCCAAATCTTGACCGACGACTCGACGGCTCAGAAGAAGCAACGGCACACCGCGCACCGGATCTGGCAGCGGTTGCGAGACGAGCATGGCTTCACCGGCGGGTACACGGTAGTGAAGGACGCGGTGCGAGAACTCCGCGTCGGGACGAAGGAGGTGTTCCTGCCGATGTCGCACCCGCCGGGCGAGGCTCAGGTGGACTTCGGGTTCGCCGAGGCGATCGTCGCTGGCGTGTCCACCCAGGTCGCCCTGTTCGTGATGAGCCTGACCCTCAAGGCGAAACCGTCTTCCGCGCCGCCCGCCCCGCCGCCGGCAACCGATGTCGAGGACCTCTTCCCCGTCCCGTTCTACACCAAGCTGTTCAGCAGCACGTTCGAGAAGCAACTCGGCGGTGAAGTGAAGGAATCGGAAGCACGAAGGCACAAGAAAGCGTTGCACGCCTGCAACCTGTAGGTTTCACTTGACCTTTACCCTTTCCCCTGGGCAATTCCGCCCGGAGGGTTTCGTATGCCGGTTACACTTTTGAAGAAGTCAAAGGCTTCAAAAACGACCTCGCCACCGCTGACGGAAGCGGCATCCTTTGAAGTGGCGCCGTCGCTCGCCTCGGGCCTCGACCCCGCGAACCGCACGAGGCGGACACCCGTCGGCTGGATCACCGACGGTTCGCCGTCGATGACGGGGTTCACGCAACTGCAACTGGACAGCGCCGTGTCGATGGTCAACGAGTTGCGGAAGCTCCCGACCACGGCCCGCTCGGTGATGATGAACGTCGTGCAACTCGGGTCGCCCTCGGTCGCGACGGGCTTCCGCGAGATCGCCGCGTTCCAGGTCCCGCCGCTCCATGTTGCGAGGTCCACCCCGCTCCACTCGGCCCTCGACCTGATGACCAACGACCTGGGCGGACTCTGTTCCGATCTGCGTGCGAACGGGATCGAACGGACGGACAGCGTCGTCATCATCACGACGGACGGCTTCGCGAACGACGCCGCGCCGGAAGTCCTGGCGAAGAGCATCGACGCCTTCCTCGGCGTCGGCAAGAAGTGGTCGGTGACGAACCTCGTGGTCGGTGTCGGCAGCAAGCTGAACGAAACTCTTCTCAAGAAGCTCGCCAACGTCATCCCGCCGCTCCAGATCGAGGAACTGAACGCGGCCGTACTGATGCCGTTCATCCAAAGGGTCGCCCGGCAGGTCAGTGAATCGCGGCGGGGGCAGAAGATCGAATTGGAACTGCCGGACGGAATCGAAACGATCGAGTAACCGCGGTGCATTGCCATGGAAGCCGCCGGGCCATCACCCGGCGGCTTCGCATTTTTTGGTAGGCTGAAGGCGACACGCGGGAAGCTACTCGCCATGAACCAGCCCGACTCCCATCGACCGCTCTCGGCGGGGCCGTACGCGCAGATTTACCCCGGCTCGTTTGTTGTCGAGTTCAACCTCAGCCGGCAGCAGATTCTCGACGTGAACGCCGGCAACCGGCTTCGTGATGCGTTGGAGCGATCGAAGGCCGCCGACCGGCGAAAAGAAACGTTCGCCGGCGTGCCGGAGGACGCCAAGCTCTTCCTCGCCGTTCGGGCGCACGAGCAAGATCACTTGAGGCGACTGCTTTCCACGACGTTCGGCTTCCTTTGCGACGCCCTGCGGAATCAGTGGATCACGCTGGCAAGCCGGTTGGTGGCGGACGCCGTGCGAACGGGCCGCGAACGGATCGCGCCGTTCGAGCTGCCCGTTGCCGCAAGGAGGCTCTCGTTTGCGGAGGCCCTCGCGGACTGCCGCAGACTTTCCGAAGACGGCCTTCATCTGGAATCGCTGGTTCGCGGCCATCACGACCTGTTGGAATCTCTCGTGGACGATTCCACGCCGTGCGAGTTTGCGTCGGCGATGTGGGCACTTGCCAACGGCAGTGTCGAAACGGCCCGGTCGCTCGCGAAGGGAATTAACGTCCACCGAGGGCTTTGTGCCGCGTACCCGATGGGCGACGCGAAGGGTCGCACGCTGGGGCTCACGGCGCGGCACGTCCTGGAGTACTTCGCCATCGGCGAACACGCCAACGGCCTGCTTCGCACCGGCACGGACCTCGGGGTCGTTGAGGACATGGTGCGGGGAAGCGGTCACGAGTACGCCACGTCGAAGCTCGCGTGGTACGGCGTGTTCCCGGAGCGGGAGTGGCCTGACGTGGCTTCACAAGAGAGGCACGAAGACGACCTGATCATCGACTGGTACCGGCTCTTCCCGTTCGAGCTGTCCGTCGCGGCGGACTTGGCGCTCTGGCCGCCGTTCTTCCCGAACGAGGACTTGTCGCTCGCAGGCGAACTCACGTGGGCTGACGTTCACCCGGGCCGGCGGTTCGTCAAGGTGATCGGGGCCATGCAGGAACTGGGAATCACGCCGACGGTCATTCCGGCCAAGCGCCGGAATGAAGTGTTCCTCGATGTTCAGGCAAGGATCTGTAATCGCCTCGGTTGGCCGACACCGGAGTACCTCGCTGGCGTCTGGTCGAAAGCATTGCTGCGACACGCTCAGGCCCGGTCCGCTCTTTGGCCCGCGCTCGACGGGCCGGTGGAATACCGAGTCGCCAACGCCCTTCGGTTGCTCCAAGCGCGCCTCGAACGACCGGCGGACTTGGTGCTGAACAACTTGGATTTCCAATCGCTGGGGATGGACGGCATACCCGGCTGGGCCTTCCCGGAACCGGGTGGTGCGCTTGCGATCGTGCCGATGAGCCGCTTGGAGGAAAGGGCACTCGTGCCGCTCGTCATGATCGAGGGCACACGCCTGCTTTCGACGGGCGGCAGCTACTTCTTCGGGAACGCCATCGATCCCCGCTTCCGTGCGGCCGCGGCCGGCGTCTTAGTTGAGTTGCTCGCCGCGGCCGGGCAGTGGGACGATTCCACACGGACCCGATTCGGGGTTGAAGCCAAGCGACTGTTTCGGACGGAGTAGCCCGTCAGCCCGGGTTCGGTGTCTTCAGGAAGTGAATGACGATCAGTGCCGTTGCGACGATCTGGTCCGGCTCGAAGTTAACAAACTCCGGACGGGATTGCAGAAACCGACTGACACCCTCGACGGCGCTCGCGCCGGTCACGTCGGCGGCGTTGATCGCTTCGAGAACGCTCTCCCCTTCCGCTCCGGCCGAACGACACGACGCGACGAACCGCTGAGTCGCCCACGACCCCAAAACTTGTTCGTCCGTGCCACCGGCGAGGCTGCCGCCGAGGGCGACCTTTCGCAGATCGCGGCCGGCGACGGCGAACCAGTCCGCCACGCCCTTGAGCTTGAGCGAGGCGAAGGCCGTGACAAAGGCCGTGTCTCCCGGCGGCTCGTTCAGCCAGTCGAAGTTACGCTCGAACGGGTCGTTCGCCGGGTCGAGGGGCGGTACTTCCGGGGCATTGAGCTTCTCGAAACCGCCGCTTCGGAACTCGGCGTCCATCGCGGCGAGGGTTTCCGGATCGAGAATGTGACGTGTGGCGTTCCTAGACATCTTCAATCCCCCACTTCCGGGTGCAGCCCATCGCGAACAGCGTGTAGGGCACGCCCCAACAAGCGAGCCACTCGTCGATTTCGCTGGGAAGCACCTCTCGACACCTCCCGGCAAAGTTCAAACTCCTTCCCACGTCCGCGTCGTACTCCTTTCGGAGCGTGGCGTTCAATCCCGCGGCCACGGCGCGCAACGCTTTCTCGCGGGTCGCCTTGTCAACAGCGGCCTCCGGCACCAACGCGTTGACGGCGGGGACGTGCATGGCTCGCAGGACCGATTTGAACACGAAGCGGTCCAACGCGCAACTCGGCGGCTCGTAGTAGTCCTCGGCGAGGCGCTCGTGCTGCCGCTGGACGGCGTGAAACAGGATGTCATTCTGCCCGCCGAGGTCCAAATCTTTCAGCTCGCGTTTCAGCACGAGCAACACGACCGCGAAGAACTTGTCGGCGGCGGGCGGGTGCGTGCCGCTCGTCCACCGCGAGACGGTGGATTGCGTGAGACCGAGCCGGTCGGCGAGTTCGATGTCGTCCAATCGTTGGCGTTCGGTCGAGGCGATCAGCCGTTCCCAATAGACGTGACTGATGGTCATGAAGAACTTGAAGCGAAACGTCTTGCTCGGGTACTCCTTGACGTTGACGCCGTGGGTCCGCAGTCGCCTTTCCGCTTCCCCCTGCCACTCGGACTGGATCGGTAAACCGCCCATGGGTCGGCCCCTCGCGGATCCATGCACGCCTGCATTCGGGGACGTGGCGGACCTCCCAAGCTGACTTCTGAAGTCCGGGCTTGGAGTCGATCGGGTGTATTACCTCGGCACCACCACGGGGAAAATCTATCGCGCGGGGCCTGAACTGGCCCGCGCCGGGGAAGGCGTCGTTTACACGGTCGATGGCGACAAGTCGATCCTGCTGAAGATACTGACGCGACCACTGACGCCACGCGAAGTCCAGAAGCTCCACGCACTCTCGGCACTGAAGGCCAAGCCGGAGCACGCGGCGATCCCGTTGGAGGTCGTCATCGACCCGTCAACGCAGACGCCCGCCGGCTTCACTCAGCCGTTCTTCGCCCCGACCATTTCCTTCTCCCGCGTCCTCGACTCGCACGGCCGTTCGGCCCAGAAGCTCCCGGACGACCTGGCTTTCCGGGTCAGGCTCTGCCGAATGCTCGCCGAAGCGTTCGCGCGGGTTCATGCGGTTCAACTGGTCGTCGGCGACGTTTCCGACGGCAACTTCCTCCTGGGCCGGGATTGGCTCGGGCGGGTTCGCGTGGTCCATGTCATCGACTGCAACTCGTTCCAAGTCACGCTGAGAACGAACCGCGGAAACGAGTTCTTCCCCTCGGGGGTCGCCACCGAGGAGTACGCGGCCCCCGAAGTCCAGCCGACGGATTGGGCGACGAGCCCGCGGACGGCTTACTCCGACAGCTTCGGCTTCGCGGTCCTCGCCTGGAAGGTCCTCTTCGGCGGCTCGCACCCGTTCGCGGTGGTCACGCCCCGCTCGGTCGATGTGCCCCCGATCGGCGAGCGGATCGAAAGGCGGCTGTTCCCCTTCTGTCCCGGCTCGCCGTTGCCTGCGAACTGGAAGGCCCCGGCGATCCGGCCGTCGCTCGCGGTCCTGCCCGTGGAAATCCGCGAACTCTTCTTTCGGGCGTTCTCGTCGGCCGACCCCCGGGACCGGGCGACCGCAACGGAGTGGCGCGAGGTCTTTCGGGCCTGGGAACTCGCCCTCACGCCCAGCTTGCCGTTTCGCGTCCTCGGCGCGTGGAACGGGTCCGTCGCGGATCGGGTCGCGGAAGCACTTTCCACGGTCAAGCCGTACCTCGGCCGCGCGTTGGGCTTCACCGCACTCGTGCTGTTGGCCGTGTTGACGACGCGATTCGACCCCGCGCCCGCCCCGGCCTCGAATTCACCGCCGCAACGCCTGCATACGGACCCGCCTCGCACAAAGCCGAATCGCCCTCGCGCCGTGGACCGCGAACTGTTTCCCGAACCGATCTGGCAACCCCCGCAACCCGAAAAGGAGTGATCATGGCGAAGCCCGTCAACAAGCCGTTCTCGACCCGCCTGCCCGACGACGTTCGCTCGTCGCTACGAATCCTCGCGGAATCAAAGGGGCTGACGGAATCCGACCTCGGGCGGATGTTCATCGTCGAGAAACTCGCGGAATCGAAGTCCGGCGATCCGCGTCAGGAGGCGCGGACGCTTGCCGCCTTGGTCATCGCGGCCCTCTCGGAAACCATCGACTTCGATCAAGCCCAGGAACTCGTTCGGCGGCACCTGGCGGATGAATCCCCGGTGGTGTCATGACCAAGATCGTCATCCAGGACCGGAGGTACTGGCTCCGCGACGAATTCTGGCAGGAAACCCGCGATTCGGGTTTCGAGGCCACGTTCGTCGAACTCAAGAACGGTCAGTTCGCGACGCGGGCTATTCGCCGCGAGGAATTCGCGGCCATGTTCTCGGGGCGGGTCGCGAATTGGGTCAAGTCCGAAGCCAAGTCGGTCTCGGTTTTCCGCGAAGCGCTCGGGCCTGGAGGCCGAGCCAAAGTCGGCCGGCTGTACCGGGAGGCGATCCAGGTCGGACTCGAAGCGGTCGCCCGCGAGTTCACGGCCCGCACAGGGGCGCAAGGCAAAGTACGGCTTCCCGCGGAAGCGAGCTTTGTGGTCGTCATCCACACGAGAGCGAAGGACGGCAGCCCCCAGCTTCACGCCCACGTCGCCGTTGTTGACCGCGTGCGCGTCCGAGGCCAGGAGAAGACCTACGCCACACACAAGCGGGAACTCTACCAGCTTCGGAAGCTTTTCTCGGCCGCGGTGTCGCACCACTTCGGCCATCGGCTGCTCGCGGAATTCGGCGTCCGCGTTCGGAAGACCGATCAGGGGATCACCCTGCCCGACGTGCCGAAGGAACTATGTGACCGGTCGTCGGTCCGGACGAAACAGATCGACAACTACATCAAGTCGCACGACCTGAAAAACACGCCGCTCTCCCGAAAGTACGCGGCCATCGTCACCCGGCGGGAAAACCGCGACCCGCTGGCCGGGCATGCGGCCTTCAACGAAGCGCTCGCTCGCTCGGGCTTCAAGGCGGAACGGATTTGCCACCGTGCCAAGTTGGACCAGTCCGCTGACGGGAACCGGCCAGGGATCGGCCGTGAGACTCGTCGCGTAGAACGGGTCGCGAAACGGCTGGCCGCCGAACGACGATCGATCACCCGCAACGACCTCCTCGCCCGCGCGCTGGAAACGGCCGAAGCGAATCATCCGGCCTCGCGGGTGAAACTCGCGACCGAGTCCGTGCTTCGTTCACCGAACAAAGCCGGGCTCCGCCACCGCACGAACGAACACGGCCGGTCGGTGTACGTCTCGCGGCGAGTGATCCGGCAATCGAAACGACTCGCCGAGAAGGTCGAGTTCGTCCTCTCGGCAAGGGCCCCACAGGTTCAGGAGCAAACTCGTCCGCAGAAGACGAAACGGGATGGCGGCAACGCCTCGCCACAATCCTTGCGGCAAACGGATCGGCAAGCTCGCGACGAACGAGCTTCGGAACGCACGACGGACCTTCGCCGGGTCGTGGAGAAGGCCCTCCTCGCCTATCGCGTGATCGGCGCGGTCGGCCACGTCGGAATCAAGGCGGCGGAAATCGCGGCGGAGCTTTACCAGGCCTGGGCGAAACCGGTCTGGCGCGTCCACGGCAACGGCCACAAGAACACGTCGGGGTCGGTCGCCAAGATGGTGCGCGACCTGAAGCCCCTCGGCGTGATCGAGTCGCACAAGGCCGCGATCGCGGCGATGCTCAAGCTCAACGGCACGCTCGATCAGAAGCTCCGCTACGGCGAGTACGTCTACCGCCAATCCCGTAAGGCCAAGTTCCGCATTCCTCGAAAGTGCCTCATCGTGATCCGCGATGCCGGGGCCGCCAATCCGAAGGATGTGAACTTCCTGCTCCGTAAGGCGGAGCAGGCCAAGGCCAAGACGATCTTCGTGGAACAGGAGCATTCGCGCTTCGCCCTCCTGCAAATGGCCAAGGCGATGAGGCCGGGCGAGCGCCGCCACTTCCAGTCCCAGGAAATGAAACGCTGAGGGAGGCACCCCATGCCGTGGTACGTCTGGATGGGCTTCTTGACCGTGCCGGTGATGGTGGGCGTCGGCTGCACGCTCGCCTCGAACAACGCAAACGATCCGAAGGGCATCAACACCGTGGCCGTCGCCGGCGGGGTCTGGCTCTTCGTCGCCTACCACTTGAAGAACCACTTGAGGGATCGGACGCCGAAACGCTGGGTGCGGTGGTGGGTGTCGCTCGCCGTCGTCCTTCCGTTGGCGACACTCTTCGTCCTTTCGCTCACCCACGACCGGGCCGTCCGCAAGATCGTCGATGCCCGCCTTGAAGCGGGTGCCACGCCCGATCCCAAGGGCCTCGCCGCCGCCGCCCCCGCGCGGCGCGCCCTCACTTGGTCGGAGACGAAGCAACTCCTTGCACGCGTGCATCCGCTCGCCATCGCCTTCGGCGCAAAACTATTCACGTCGATGCCGGTCGCATGGTGGTTCATCGCGTTCGGCGTGGGTGTCTGGAAGGGGGAGCGAAAGTGGAAGTCGTGATCATCGTCGGGGCACTGATCCTTCTCGCCGGCTGCTCGCGGAGCAAGTTCTGGAATCCGTTTCGCGGCGCGCCCGACGTGAAATCGACGGACGAAGCGAACGCCGTGAGCGACAAGCGGATGAGCCTGCTTCGCTCCGTCGGTCAGGTCTCGAACGGGCTCGCGGTTTCGTTCGGCCTGCTTCGCGTCCCGCTAGAAGTCCTCTCGAAGCCGACGGTATTGTTCGGCTTGCCGGGGACCGGCAAAACGTCGCTCATCAACATCGCGCTCAAAAGTCTCGTCGGCCTGTTCCGACTACAGGCGGGGCGGACGCGGTTTGTGTTTCTCGACGTGAAAAACGAACTCCCCCGGCGGCTACACGCGCTGCTCCCGGCGAATGTGCCGATCCACTACTTGAACCCGCTCGACGCCCGGTCGTCGGTTCTCGATTTTCCGAACACCTTCGCCACGCGGAGCGATCTTGATCAACTCGCCTACACCATCTGCCCGGCCGTCCCGGGCGATCAAACGCCCTACTTCCGCAACGCAGCCCGGCAGATCATCGCCCTCGTGGCGGCCGTGTTGCAAAAGCACCGCCCCAAGGCCACGCGAGCGTGGGGGCTGTTCGACCTCTGCGCGATCGTCTCGGACAAGCGGCTCTTGCGCCGCGTGATGTTCTGCGATTACGAGGCCCGGTCGTTCTACCGCAGCACGCTCGGCCCCAAGAACAAGGCGGCGGGCGACGTGTTCAGCACGCTCCGCTCGGTGATCCAACCGCTCGTCCCGGCGGCGCTCGTGGAACTGGAATCGCCGTCGCGGCTGAACCTCAAGGACTTCCTCCGCGACGACGGCGTGGCGGTCCTCGGCATCCCGCCGACGGGCTCGCAATCGGTGCTCCCGCTCTTCAACGTGTTCATCCGCCGCCTCATCGAGGAGGCCCAGGTCGGCAGCGGCCCCGAAGACCGCCTGTTCCTCGTCCTCGACGAAGTCGCCATGCTCGACCGCGCGGTGGTCGAGGCGATCGTCAACGCGACGTGCCTGGGCCGGTCGCACAACATCCACGTCCTCGCCGCGACGCAGAGCGTGGAACTCCTCGAGGCGAAGTTCGGGGCCGACCAGGCGCACGCCTACCTCGCGAGTTGTGCCACGACGGTCGCCTTCCGGTGTGCGTCGAGGAAAACGGCCGAGTACGTCGTCGGCCGCATGGGAAGCCAGGAAGGCATCGTGCTGCTCACGTCGTGGACCAGCGGCGGTCAGCATTCGAGCACGACGACGACCCAGCACTTGCAAGTCCGGGCCACGGTGCTGGCGGACGAGGTGCTCCACGCCCCGCTCGCCGATCCCGTCGCGGACACGATGACCTTCTGGACCGTTTGCCCGACGATCGGGAACGCGGTCGTCACGACGCCGTTCGTCGGCGAGACGACCGTCGAATCGGACCCGAACTACCCGAACATTTCCTCTCGCCCCGCGAGCGGCAATGGCCTGCGCCCGCTCACCACGTCCGACTGGGCGGCGCTCGGTCTTCCCCTGAACCGTCGGACAACCAAAAGGAATACGCCATGAAACGGCTGCCGTGCCTCGGCCTCTGCCTGGGCCTCCTGCCCTTCGCCGCGGGCTGCGTGGAAAGCGCGAACGCCACCGACGGGAACAAGGCGGACGAAAAGGCGAAGGCCGACCCGCCTCCCTCGGACGCGAAGAAGGCGAAGAGAACGCCGATGGAGTTCGGGGAACTCCCCGCGAACGACCCGCTGGTCGCCAACGCGATCCAGGCCCGCGAACAGGTCGCGGACCTCGAAGAGGAGCTGCTCCAGCAACTGGACGACCTCCGCGCGGCCCTCGCCGCGGCGAAGGCCGACCCGGACCGCCTCCGACAATCGGTGGACCTGTTCCTCGAGGTCACGAAGGCCATGCGGCAGAAGACGCTACTGGCGAACGAGGCGGTCAACGCCCTCGGAGAAAAGACGGCGGAGCTTTCGCGCTCGTCCCGGCACCTGGCCTCGTCCTACCGCGCGCTCGCGGACCTCTTCCGCAAGAAGGCCCGGGACTACTCAGAAAAGAAGCTCCGCGACCAACTGCTCGGCTTCGCCAAGGACTACGACGACGTGGCCGCGTCGATCCCGGAACACTGCAAGTCGCTCGACGCGATCCAGAAGAAGCTCCCCGCGCTCAAGCGGAAGGTGAAGGAAGTCAACCTGTTCCTGACCGACGCGGTGTCGTTCCTGAATTCGCACCCCGGCCTCGGTACCGACCCGCGCGAGAAGTACGCCCCGGACTTCGAGTCGTTCGCGGTCACGTTCACCGAATGGCTACGTGTTCTGGACGATCTCCGAAGCACCCTCCGGGAACGGGCGGTTTCGAAGGTGATTCGGGAATCGTACCGACAGGAAGTCGACGCATTCCAGAAGCTCGAAGCCGTCGAGCGTGAGGAACAAGCGCGGATCGAGCGGGCGAGGCAGGATGAAGTTGCCAAAGCGGAGCAAGCGAAGCGCGATGAAGAATCGCGGCTCGCCAAACTCGTGTCTCTCGAGCAAGAGAAACTCGCTCTGGAACGGGAACGCCTTGCGAAAGAACGAGGGGAACTCGCCCAGGAACGTGAACGGCTCGCCAAGGCGGAAACGAATCCGCCCGTTCCCAACGCCACGGTGATGCCGGTCACGTACACGCCCGCGATGTTCGTTCGACAGCCCTGCGTGTGCCCAACGGCGCGGCCCTGCCGCGTTCGCTTGTTCCCGCTGTTTCGGCGCGGCTGATCCCGGAGCGTGAACCCACCGTGGGAACGATCAATCTGCTACACGACGAATCGTGGCGGGCCGCCCGGCTCGTCGTGCGGCATTTTGAATCGCGGCTCGACGATGCGGAACTTGTCGATTCGTTCCATGTCGTTCGCGAAATCATCGCCGCAAGCCTCGAACGCTTCCACGAACGATGTGAACGAGAACGGCAACGGGTCGGAAAGGACGGCGGACACACGCGATGACTTTGCAACCGTACTACCACCGGCACGGCCTCTCGATCTTTCACGGCGACTGCCGGGACGTGTTGCCGACGCTGCCCGCCGCGTCGGTGGACTTCGTGCTGACCGACCCACCCTACCTCGTCCATTTCAAGGGCCGGTGGGACGGCGTTCAGCGCACGATCGTCGGCGACGACGACCCGTCGTGGCTCCGGCCCGCGTTCACGGAGGTCTGGCGGCTCCTCAAGCCGGATTCATTTTGTGTGTCCTTCTACGGGTGGCCCCACACGGACACGTTCCTCGGCGTCTGGAAGGCGATCGGCTTTCGCCCGGTCAGTCACCTGGCGTTCGTCAAGCGGCAATGGGGCCTCGGCCGGTTCACCCGCGGCACGCACGAAGCCGCCTACCTGCTGGCCAAGGGCAAGCCGCCGATCCCCGAGTCCGCGATCTCGGACGTCATCGACTGGCAGCGGGAGGACGTCGTGTTCCATCCGAACCAGAAGCCGGTTTCCACGCTGACGCCGCTCATCGATTGCTATTGCCCGTCGGGTGGCATTGTCCTCGACCCGTTCATGGGCAGCGGCAGCACCCTCCGTGCGGCGAAAGATCTCGGCCGTACCGCAATCGGGATTGAAATCGAACCGGACTACTGCCGCAAGGCCGCGGCTCGTCTCGCACAAGGTGTGTTCCCGCTGAACAACGACGCCGCAACGCGTTGAAAGGGTGAACCATGTCCGAAACCTTGCAGGAAGTCGTCGAGCGACTGACTCGAATCGAGAGCGTTCTGGAATCGTTGGTGAACGGCCGCGCGTGCAAGGAGTGGTTCTCGACGAAGGAAGTCGCGGACATTCTCGGCAAGGCCGAGTTCACCGTGCGCGAGTGGTGCCGCCTCGGTCGCGTCCACGCGAAGAAGCAGAACACCGGCCGCGGTCCGCACGCGGCCTGGGTGATCAGCCGGCAAGAAGTCCTTCGCATTGAACGCGAGGGACTACTGCCGGCGTAAATTCGTGCAAAAGCGAGACGTTTCTTTGCATCGCGACAAGAATGTAACAGTTTCCTCGGTCGAGGTGACGAATGGTACTTACTTCTTGTTCATGCACTTGGCCATCTCGCACTTCAGCTCGGCTCTGGGTTTGTTGAACCAGCCGCAGTAGTCCTTTCTCCGCTTCTTCAGCCGCGGGTCGAACCGGTCCGGGCGGTCGCCCACCCGGTGGTCGGCGATGGCGTCGAGGAGGTCGCAGTGCAGGCGGAGGCGGGCGGCCCCGGCGGCCACCCGGAGTTTCAGCATCGGCTGGAACGCCTCCAGCGTCTGCATCGCCCCGGTGAAGTTGACCGACCGCAGCGGGACGCCGCGCCCCGCCGCGGCCAGGGCCGTCACCGCGCGGACCAGGTTGTACGCTAGGGCGTGGTTCGCTCCCGAAAAAGTGCGGTTGGGCCGAAAAATGACCTGTTTAGGTCATGGAACGGCCCCGGCCGCTCGTGAGATACTTCCTTCAAGACAACTGTAACGGTCATTCCCGGCCCGTCAAGCGAATAAGGTCGGGAATGACCGTTGAGAATGTGACTGAATCCGATCGTCCGCCCGTCGTCAACCGAGGCCGCCTGTCGGCGCTTCACTCAGACCAGAGCGTGATCGATGAAGTTACGCACCGCGTGGTTGCTGCAAGGGGTCCGACTCGAAAGGCCATAGCCAACGGCCGGACAACGCCTCCAGTGCTGATAGGAAGGCCGGGGTCGAACGCACGGATCTGCATCACTCGAAGGACCGCCAACACCGTCATGTAGATCGTGAAAGGCACCTCATGCTCGTTACCCGCCGCCTGCCCCTTGCCGTACTCCTGTGCTCCGCGGCCGTCGCCGTGTGCGCCGCGGCGGAAACCGGGACGCCCTACCCCGCCGGGACGAAGGTCGAGGTGGCGACGCCCGCGGGGACGGTCACCGGCACGCTCCAAGACCGCACGACCGACGGGTGGATCCTGGTCCAGGAGGCGGGCCGGCAAAGTGCCACGGCCATCCCCGAACGGTCGGTCGGATTCCTCCGCGTCGGCAACCTCGCCGCGCCGGTTCGGCCCGCGGCCCCGACCGCGGCCGCACGCGCGGGTGACACGTCGGACCACTACCTGCACGGTCGACCGCGGGTCGTGGCGCGAGACCGCTTCGAGTTCCGGCCGAACCCCTCTGGACCCCTCGTGGAGGGGGTCACCGTCCTGCCGCGATTCGCGTTCACGGTCGGCCACTACGACCGCTTCAAGACGCCGGCCTGGGTCGCCATGCGGTGGACGAAGGAAGCCCTGGACGCCTCCGCCGCCGAGCCGAGCCACCCCCGGCCGTTCGAGGCGGACCCGGACCTCCCCCCGTACGCCCGGACGGGCAAGGACTACCAGCACGGTCGATTCGGATACCAGCGCGGCCACATGGCCCGGCACGAGGACTTGTCGGGGTTCCCCGACGGGGCGGACCGCCGCCGGGGGACGCGGGAGGGGAGCCTCATGTCGAACATCGTCCCCCAAAAGCAGAAGGGGCACGCGGTCTGGGGGAAGCTGGAGAACGAGCACCGAGAAATCGTGGGGAAACCGGCCTCGGGCATTCGCACCCTCTGGTTGATCTCCGGGCCGGTGTTCCAGAACGGGCAGGCGGTCGAGCGGATCGGCCCGGCCCAAGTGGGGGCACCGCACGCCGTGTACAAGGTCATCGCCTGGCACGGGCCGGGGCGAGCCCTGACGGCCCGCGGGTACGTCATCCACCAGGACGACACCGCCCGGGATTTGACCCGCTACCTGACGAAGATCGACGACATTGAGGCCACGACCGGGTTGGACTTCTTCCCCGACTTGGCCGACCCCGAGCAGGCCGCGCTGGAGGCGAAGGCGTTCACGACGCTTTGGGGTCCGAACTGATCTCCGCTGCCGGCTGAGGATCGGGCCACTCGTGGGCCGCTTCCGAAGAGCATCCCGCATAATTCCCGAAAGGACGTGATCGCCGTGAGAGTCCGTTCCTGGCTTGCCGGCGGGTTGGCCGTCGTCGTCGCCCTCCTCACCCCCCGAGTGACGCGCGCGCAGGCCGGGTTCGACGACGACCGCGTCATGCTTCAAGGGTTCTACTGGGAATCGTACCGGCACGGCGACCCGGACCCGCGGTTCGTCAAGTTCGGCCCGAAGCGGTGGTACCAGATCGTCAAAGAGCAGGCCGCGACCGTCCGGGACGGGCGGTTCGACCTGATCTGGCTCCCGCCCCCCAGCTACGCCGGGGCACGGAGCGCCGGGTACAACCCCAAGCAGTACTGGAAGCTGGACAACAGCTACGGGGATAGCGCCCTTCACCGGGCCTTGCTGGAGGAACTGCTGGGCAAGGGGGTCGAGCCGGTCGCCGACGTCGTGATCAACCACCGCGACGGGAGCACGACGTGGGCCGACTTCAAGTTCCCCGACTGGGGCCTGGACACGATCACCCGGTTCGACGAGGCATTCACCGACGCCGCCTCCCCCGTCCACGGAACACCCGAGGGCCAGCGGGGGGCGGACGAGGAGCGGGCGGCCGAGTACCGACAGGGCGGCCGGTCGTACGCGTACGGGAGCTTTCGGGACATCGACCACACCAACCGGCAGGTCCAACGGGACGTCATCAAGTACCTGCTTCAGCTGAAGTCCTTCGGCTACCGGGGGTGGCGGTACGACATGGTGCACGGGTACCACGCCAAGCGGTTGGCCCAGTACAACCGGCGCACGGCCCCGACCTTCTCGGTCGGGGAGTACGACTGGGACAAGCACGGCGAGCAGCGGGGCTGGGTATACCACTCCGCGACCAAGCCGGAGGCGGCCGGTCAGGATAGGCTGAAGGCGGCGAGTTGCGTCTTCGACTTCAGCACCCACTTCGCGCTGAAGGACAACAAGGGGAATTACCGGAACTGGTACGCCCTCGACAACGGCCTCGGGATGGTCGGCGACAACACCGACGGCCTGCCCTGGAAGCAGCGGGCCGTGACGTTCCTGGAGAACCACGACAGCGGGTACCGGACGGACGAGGACGGGAACCCCGAGAAGGGGCACGAGCGGGACTTGTTCTCGAACGGGTGGGAGGTCGAGCAGGGGTACGCGTACGTCCTGACGCACCCCGGGATCCCAACCGTGTACTGGAAGCACTACTTCGACTGGGGGGCGCGGCTCCAGTCGCGGATCAAGGCGCTGATCAACGCCCGCAAGGCGGCCGGGGTCCACGCCGGCAGCGTGCTGTCCGTCCAGCAGAACGCCAAGGCCAAGGGGGTGTACGCTGCCCGGGTCCACGGCAGCAAGGGCGACCTGTACGTGCGGGTCGGCGGCACGGACGCCGATTGGGAACCCGCCGCCTCGGACTACGCCGGGTACCGGGAGTACGCGGCCGGCGACGGGTGGCGGGTGTGGGTAGGGTTGCCCGGCAACCCGGCCGTTCAGCAGGTCCCGGTGAAGGCCCCCCTCCCGGTCCCCTCCTACCAAAAGCCCGAGGACATCGACGTGCCGGACCACTGGCTCAACCCCTGACGAAACACGTGCGGGTTTTGATGAGGGCGGAACGCGAGCCCTGCCCCACTTTCTCAGGTGACAGATTTAATGATCTTTACCTGCCCAACTCGTGCGGATGCCCGAACAAGGCCGTCCGCATCCTCCAGAGCGTCTTCGACCGGCTTAACACTTGTTGAACGGTGAAGCCCAGACGGCGAATCAGACGCTACAGCAGACCGGAGCCGCATGTTCGCTTTTCAAAGCATGTAACCTTCTCAGCGGCCCCGGTTGGTGAGCTTGGTCGTTCGGCGGCATAAGACCGACCGGTTGTTCGGCGTGCGATGTGCGTATTCTGGTGTAGGCTCTGGAGTTTAGAGTGTCGCCCTCCACAGACTGCACGGTGTCCCATGCCTCAGCTTGTTGTTCAGCTATCACCATCGGCGGCCGTCGATCTGGCTACTGGTAAGCCGAAGACCTCCGCGGCGCGGGCGGTCGCCCGTGCGGTGAAATCTGCGGGGGGGACTGTTTCCCCGATGCATCCGGGGGCCGCCGATCCGTCCCTGACCAGCTACTTCTCAGTCGAGCTCCCTGGCGGTGAGTCAGCGGCTACTCTGGCCGAGGAACTCGGCCGTCTGCCAAGCGTCGAGGCGGCTTACGTCAAGCCGGAGGACGCCCCCCCCGGCGGGTAGCCGGGTCCACTGGAGCCTTGCGATGGCCCGATCAAGGGGCGACCGCGCCCGCCCAACCGGTGACTCCTCCGCACTCCCGCCGTCGGAGCGGGAACTCGTCGTACTCACCCGCCCGGAGGTCGGGCTCCGCGCATCGGCGGTCGGGGTCGCGTCCTTCGCCGAAGCCGACGTGAGTGGGTTGCAGGAGTTGCTGGCCGAAGCCGGGGCGACCATGGTGCCACTGTTCGGAGTCCAAGAAGACGCGATGACCACACTGGCGAGCACGTTCGCCGAGTTGGACCCCGCCGACATTCCGGCGTTGGCGGCGTACTACCGGGTACTAGCGGAGGACGAGAAACTGGACGCCTTGGCCGGCAAGCTGGCCGAACGTGATGAGGTTGAGGCCGCGTTCGTCAAGCCGCCGGCTTACCCGGCGATGTGGACGGCCGAGGCCCCGCCCCAGACCGAGGAGCCCCCGGCGGGCACGCCGGACTTCGCGACGCGCCAGGGCTACCTGAACGCCGCCCCGGGTGGGATCGACGCCCGGTTCGCCTGGACTCGGCCGGGCGGGTTGGGGGCCGGCGTGCGGATCATCGACATCGAAGGGGCGTGGCAGTTCTCCCACGAAGACTTGCTTCAGAACCAGGGCGGGGTGGTGGGCGGCACCCCGTCCGCGGACCTTGGGTGGCGGAACCACGGGACGGCCGTAGTCGGGGAGTTCGGCGGCGACCGGAACGGCCGTGGGGTGACCGGCATCTGCCCGGATGCGAACGTCAGCGCCGTGTCGATCTTCGGCCAGTCGATGGGCTCGGCCCGCGCGATCCGGCTGGCCGCCGACCGGCTCCGGGCGGGCGACATCCTCCTGATCGAACTGCACCGCCCAGGGCCGCGGTTCAACTTCCAGAGTCGTACAGACCAGCGGGGGTTCATCGCCGTCGAGTGGTGGCCGGACGATTACGACGCGATCCGGTACGCCATGCTCCGCGGGGTGATCGTGGTGGAGGCCGCGGGGAATGGGGCCGAGAACCTCGACGACGCGGTCTACGACGCCCGACCGGCCGGGTTCCCCGCGACGTGGTCGAACCCGTTCCGCCGCCGATCGGGGCGCGACAGTGGGGCGATCGTGGTCGGTGCCGGAGCACCGCCGCCTGGGACGCACGGCCGGAACCACGGCCCCGACCGCTCGCGGCTCGACTTCTCAAACTACGGCGGTCTGCTCGACGCGCAGGGGTGGGGCCGGGAGGTCACGACTACCGGCTACGGCGACCTCCAGGGCGGAACGGTCGAGGACCGTTGGTACACGGACACCTTCAGCGGCACGTCCAGCGCGTCGCCGATCGTCGTGGGCGCGCTGGGGTGCGTCCAGGGCGCACTCCGAGCGCGGAATCGCCCCCTCCTGACCCCGGCGACTGCCCGTCAGCAGTTGCGGGCAACTGGAAGTCCGCAACTGGACGCCCCAGGTCGTCCGGCGACCCAACGGATCGGGAATCGGCCGGACCTCCGCCGCTTGCTGGCCACCGTGGGGATTCCCAAGTCCGCCGAGGACGGAGGCGGCGAGAGCGGAGACGGGAGCGACAACGCTGGGCCCGTGACGATCAACATCCGACGCGGTAGTGTGACAATCAACGTCATCTGACTTGTCTGGCGGAACCCGGGTTTGCAACGCCGGGTCGATTTCCGGCGACCCGGCGTTGCAGTCCAACCGTCGATTGACTGGGCGGAACGTCGCGGGGTCCAGGACATATACATCGGAATAACCGGTCGATGGTCATTCGGAACTGTTGTGACTTGACGCAAAAAGTTCATACTTTCATGAGGCCGGCCGTGGAGCACCAAAATGCCACAGACGAACTTGATCAACGCGACCTTGCCTCTGGCAAGTTGCCGCTTGCCACTTATGATTCATCGGCTACCTCGCCTACTCTGTCCAATGCCGCAGCGGCTTTCGATATTCTCTCGTTCCCCCGCAGGGCGAACGCATCTATTTTGCCTTGAATCTGCACAGGATCTGTTCGAGGTACTCCTCGTCCAGGGCCGCGCTGAGCCGCTTCACCTTGATACTCCCGCGGCCGGGGTCTTGCTCGAGCAGCGAGGCCGCCACCCGCCGGATGACGCCCAGGTTCGCCCCGGCGTTCGTGTCGCGGGTCCGGTTCGCGTCCTCCCGGAAGGCCACATCGAGGCACCAGTGCAGCCCGTTCTCGATCCCACAGTGCCCGCGGATCAACCGGCCCAGCTCGGCCGCCGTCGCCCGCAGGCTGGTGAGGTAGAGGTGGGCCGTACTCGCGTTCCGGCCCTGCACCTCCCGCTCCCGGCCGACCACCACGACCACGTCCGCCCACCCATCCGGCAGGCTCTCGGGGTCGGGGATCACGGTGACGTACCTCTCCTCGTGCCGCCCGTGCCCGTCCTCCACCGTGGCACTCATGTCGCACCCGGCGAACTCGGTCCCGGCTGCCCGGTCGAGGGCCGCCACGACCGCCGCCGCGTGCAGGGCCGGCTGGTTCCCCTTCACCGCGACCAAGTAGTCCCCGCCTTGCTCCGGGACCTGCCGCAGCGTCGCCTTCTGGCACCCGGCGGTGTCGAGCGTCACAAGCGCCTTCCAGGTCCAGTCCCCGCAGCGGGTCGGGGACGACGGCGATCTCGTGGCTCCCGGCCGTCACGCACGTCGTGCCGGATCCGCTGGGGATCGGCTCCAGCCGTGGCCACCGCGTGCTGTAGATCAACCGCTTCAGGGAGCGGGACGGGCAAAGGTGGGGTGAGGCGGCTGGAGCGTTGGCTCCGGGGGGTGAGCGGTGGCGGACGAGCGATTCATCAACGTGTTCCTGGACACGCAGTTCTTCGACTCTAACCAGATGGACTTCGCCAACAAGACGTTCGAGGTCCTGCGGCTGAACGTTGCGGCAGGTCACATCCACGTTTTCTCGACCTCGGTCACGCAGCGCGAGGTGGAGCGGCATGTCCGGGAGCGCGCCGCGAAGGCCCACGAGAAACTCGACGCGGCGCGGAAAGATCCCTTGCTGAAATATGTGAAGGAACCGCCTTTCGATGTCTTCCACGCGGGGCCGACGGCAGAAGACATCAAGAGCGTGATGCTTGCCCAGCTCAAGGAGTGCTGGGGGAGCCTGCGGACGACGACGTTGCCGGTCAACGACATAAACCTCGGCTCGGTTCTCGACGATTATTTCAACGTCCGGCCGCCTTTCGGAACGGGTAAGAAGAAGGCCGAGTTCCCGGACGCCTTCGCCGCGCAAGCGCTCAGAACTTGGTGCAGGACAAACGGGCAGAAGATGCACGTGGTCAGCGGCGACGGCGACTGGCAAGCAGTCTGCGACGCGGTGCCCGAGTTCATCCTCAAGAAGGAGCTGGCCGAGGTGCTCGGGCGGTTCCCCGACGCCAGGATCTCGAAGGCGATCCGCGGGTGGATCGGCAGCAACGCGGCTGTGGTGCAAAAGGCCATCTCGGGCGGGTTCCGGGATTACATGTTCTTCCGCCGGCCGCAGTATGAAGGCGAGCTGCTCACCGTTGACGTGACACGGTTGCGCATCGACGACACCCACGTGATCCATCTGGACAAGGGTGTCGCCACCGTCGAGGTTCCCTGCAAGATCGCGTACCGCTTCACGAAGCAACGCACGGAGGCTCCGGACATCCACTGCCTCATCTCGCTCGGCGACCCGGGACCGATCATAGAGGGGAAGTTGAAGTCGAAAGCCGTGGCGGAGATGACCATCCGGTACGACGAGAGCGACCCGACGCGGTGCTCGATCGAGAACGTCGGCATCTCACTCCGCCGCCCTTTCGCTGAGGGCTACGGGAAGAACCTGGGCTCGGCCGAGCCCTGACCTCGGCCCTATCACGAGAAACTTTGACCATACCGTCGAATCATCAGCTTGAGTTTCCGGTCCCGCGGGACTGGCAAGAGTTCCAGCGGATGACCTGCGACCTTTTCCGCAAGCTCTGGAGGAACACGCACGCGCAGGAGTCGGGGACGCAGGGCGCAAGACAGCACGGCGTCGATGTCTTCGGGGTGAGCGGGAAGAAGAAGCGGGTCGAAGGCGTGCATTGCAAGCGGACGATCAAGCTGACGGCCGACGAGGTCAGGGAAGGGTACAGGAACCCGGCACTTGCTCAGAACTGCGAGACGCGGACGCGGAAGGCATCGAGTTCGAGGTCGTGTTCCTGGGGCGCGCCCTGCACCGCCGATATCGACCGCCCGAAGTCGTCGGCTTCATCCGCTTTCTGTAGGACCAAGATCAGGTAGCGTTTGACCGATGAGTGAACGGCGAGCAGCCGCTCCACGTCGCGGAAGTAGCTGTTCTTCTTCTCCGCGTCCTTGGTGCCGCTGAGGGTCTGCTCGATCTCCTCGAACGTGACCGGCACGCGCGCTCCAGGGGTCGGCGGGAGAAGGCGAGTGAGGTCGTGGGCACCGCAGAAGTTCTTGTTGCTGTAGCCGCGCTGGCCGTAGACCTTCACCTCGGCGATCATCTCGGTCGGAAGCCCGCAGTACAGGTCGTGCTCCGGGCCATCGTCGTAGTATCGGCAATTCACCAGGAAGCCGTTGTCGGCCGTGATGAAGTGCCGGAAGAACTCCCCGTGCAGCCAGCCCTCCCGGCAATTGTTCGCGTTCAGCCCGATGCCGAGGCTCGGTTCGATCTGCCGGAAGAAGTCGAAGAATCGGTCCACCCAGTTCATCGCTTTCATCCTCGATCAGCTCGTCTGCCACTCGCGATAGGGTTCACCTGCCAACCTGACGGAGAAGGGCCTCCGTTTCGGCCAAACTGACAGTAGTTCACTAGGTGTCTTTTGTGCAGATAGAACAATTGCTGACGGAAGTGCTTGCTGGTTGGCAATTTGCGTAGAAGTGCCGCAATCGTAACGCTGCTGGCACGCGAGGTGCGTAAAATCACAGCAATCACGATGAGTGTTCGTGAGCGGACTAACCCATTGTGCTTACGCCTGTGATATAGCTCAGGTTCGTGGCGTCCACAAAAAATTCCGCGTGAGCTGCTACCGAGCTAGGCCAAGGGACTCGGCGCGGACATGCTGTAAAGGATTTTGACGTGTCCGGTCGCCTCACTTCCCGGCGACCCCATCGCCTTAATCTGCAACTGGGAATGCTCTTTCGGGGTACGTGAGTTGAACAGTCAAAGTCCACGGGTATTCCGCGTCCTGAGCGTGGACGGCGGTGGCTATCTCGGACTCGCAACAGCATCATTCATCAAGGGCATCGAGCACCACCTCGGCATTCGCTTCTCGGATAGCTTCGACCTCTTCTGTGGCACCAGCACCGGTGCGATCCTTGCGCTCGGCCTCGCCGTCGGCCGCTCGGGTGCCGAACTGACCGACCTCTACCGGCGACTCGGTAAGAGCATCTTCGCCAATCCGCGTTTAACGCGGGGATACGGGATGAAGGCGCGGTACGACAACCGCCCCCTTCGGCAGTCGCTCAAAGCCGAGTTCGGGCAAGCGACCCTCGGCGACCTGTGCAGCAACGAGAAGTTCGCGATGGTCACCGCCTTTAATCTCACCGACGGCGAGCCTCGCATCTTCAAGACCGACCACGCTTCTCACCTGACGCTCCACAACAAGTACCTACTCTCGGACATCGCCCTCGCCAGTTCAGCGGCCCCGTTCTACTTTCCGGCGGTCCCGGTCAGGAACCCGATAAACGGTGTCACTGAACTGTACTGCGATGGCGGCGTGGTCGCGAACCACCCGGCCCTGCTCGGGTTCTCGGAAGCCGTCTCTGACTTGAAAGTGCCCCCTGGGGAAATCCGCATCCTGTCGCTCTCGACGCCAGGTGAAGACTTTGCCGAGGGAACAACAACGCTTACAAACGGAGACCGTGGTCTCGCCAAGTGGCGGGCAAAACTGCCCTCTATGTTCATCGAGTCGGGGGCGGCAATCGCGGACCAGATACTTCGGCGATTGATCAACGCGCTGCCCGAGGAATCGAGGCCACGGTACGAACGGGTGGAGATGCGAAACCGGGACGGCCTCGCGATGGACTGCGCGACGCCAGCCGCCACCCGCGCTCTCGACCACGAGGGCGCGACTCAGGCGTCGTACAACTCGGTCCGGGATCAAGTGAAGCGGATCATCGGTTAACCCGGAATGCGGAGTATTTGGTGCCGGGCCGACCATTCGGCGCGGGGCCTGTTCCTGACATGCTGACAAGGAGAATCTGTGGAGATGTTCAACTGCGCGGATGATGTCCTGGCCTACCACGACGACAAGATTACCCTGCCCGGAACGGAGCGTGGGAACATGCGGGAACGGCGAAACGCCAACCGCACCCGGCTCAAGAACGGGCTGAAGAAGGCCGGGAAGCCTGCCCCGGTTAAGTTCAAGAGTCAGGGGTCTTACGCGATGAAGACCATGACCCAACACGACGACAACAAGTACGACATCGACGACGGCGTGTACTTCTTGAAGGAAGGCCTGGTCGGGCCCCGGGGCGGGGAAATGTCGGCTCTGGAAGCGCGACAGATGGTCCGCGACGCCGTGGATGATGGCAGCTTCAAGAAAGCTCCCGAGGTCAAGAAGAACTGCGTCCGGGTTCACTACGAGGAAGGTTACCACGTGGATCTGCCGGTCTACCGGCTGGTGACCACGAAGAACATCTTTGGCCAGGAGGAGCAGCACGCCGAACTGGCTAGCTCCGACTGGAAGCGGTCCGACGCGCGGGACGTCACCGACTGGTTCGACACGGAGAATCAGCGTCAGAGCCCGGATACCACGAATGGCCGCCAACTCCGGCGGATCACCCGCGAGATCAAGAAGTACGCCCGCAGCCGCCCGAGCTGGGAGTCGCAAATCCTCAGCGGCTTCGGCATCACCAAACTGGTGACCGAAGAATTCCGGGCCGACGCCGACCGGGAAGACAAGGCCCTCTACGACACGATGAAGGCGATCCGCGACCGGCTCCGGTGGAACCTGGTCGTCGTTCACCCGGTCACGGAGGGCGACACCATCACCAAAGGCAACGACGACCCGAAGGCCAAGTTCCTCCGCGAACGGCTGACCGAGGCCATCGACAATCTCGCGCCGACCTTCGAGTGGGACTGCACTCGCGAGAAGGCGCTGAAGTGCTGGGACAAGGTGTTTTACACCGATTTCTTCAGCAATCGCCTGGAGAAGACTGCGACCAACGAGTCCAAGGCCTTCGCCGCGCCGAACATCCTGACCTCGGGAATGCTCCGGGATGCGGCAAGCGATCCTGTGGTTCGGGACGCCGTCCGCAAGGAGGGCGGCGGTCGTTATGCCTGAGCAAGAAGTTACAGACCCACTCGCGCTGCACCAGCACGCCGTGGACGTAATTGGGGCCTGGGCGAGCAGCCTCCCGGGTGGACGCGTACTTCGTCCCGACGAACTGAGTGCGTACCCGAAGCGTGCGGCATTCGCGGGCTGGCGGCTTGAGGTTGCTTTTTCGGATCGAACCCGACGAATCGATTTACTTCTGGAGAACGGATTCCCACGAAGGCCACCCCGGGTCATGCTGGTGGATCGCCCCAAATTCCTGACGTGGCCTCACGTCGAGGAGGATGGGGCGCTTTGCCTTTTGGGGGGAAGCGCGGAGGTGGATCACTCCCACCCCGCCGAGGTCGCGCAAAACCTTTTGGCCGAAGCCGCAGACCTGATCGAGGACTTGATCGCCGGCCGCAGGCAGGATGACTTTCGGTCAGAGTTCTATTCGTACTGGAATCGCTCGGTCAAACCGCAAGCACCGGAAGTTTACAGCCTGCTGGAACCCAGGCCGCCGAGCCGGATGGCTCGCGTCTGGCGCGGCCGGAGCTTCTACCTCGTCGGCAACGAGGCGGCGATTACCGCGTGGATGGATAATCGCGACCCGCGCGGCGGGCCGTGGGATACGTCGCCCGCACCTGTGCTCTGGCTGGACAAGCCACTTCTTCCGAATGAGTTCCCGCGATCCGCGGCGGACGTGATGGCCATCGCGCGGCGGTGCGGCGGCGAACACCTCTTGAAGCAACTGGCCAGTGAAGACGCAGGCGGCGTTGTGGTGGTGATCGCGGCCGACACGCCGAACGGGCCGTGTCTGGCAGCGGTGACCTTGGTTCCGCAAGCTGGGCGCAGGCAGCGGCAAGCACGGCCCGATGAACCCATCCCCGGCTTTCGTCCTGGGAAAGCCCCAAGGCAGTTGCTCGTCAGACGGATGTACGGCGGCGGCACCGCGGTTCGGTCAACAGTCGAGCGAGCAGACGCCGCTTGGGTCTGCGGCCGGGGTCAAGATCCGCGTTTAGGACGCCTTCGGGAAGCAACTGTTGCGGTGTTGGGGTGCGGTTCTGTGGGAGCGCCGACGGCCCTGCAGTTAGCCGGGGCAGGTGTCGGTCGGCTGTTTCTTATCGACCCGGAGTTGCTGAAGTGGGCGAACACCGGACGCCACCCGCTTGGAGCGTCGGCGGTAGGTCGAGCGAAAGCGGATGCACTTGCGGAGAAGATTCGAGCAGACTATCCGCACGTCCTGGGTGTCGAGTCCTTGTTCGCTCGGTGGGAAGAAGTGGAACCGGTCGCGTTGAAGAAGCTCGCCTCCTGCGACCTGATCGTGAGCACCATCGGTAATTGGGCTGCGGAGTCGGGACTGAATGCGTGGCACCGCGCCAACAGGCGCGGTCCCATCGTTTACGGATGGACCGAAGCTCATGCCTGCGCGGGCCACGCCGTCGCGATCTTCCAGCCGGGCGGTTGCCTTCAGTGCGGATTTACGGGTGCGGGCGCTCCGCTGTTGCGAGTGACGGACTGGCCCGCCGGGGGAACTGTTCACCAGGAACCGGCCTGCGGTGCAACTTACCAACCCTACGGCCCTGTTGAGCTTGGGCATATCGTTTCCGTCGTCGCGGAGACAGCGCTCGACTGTCTGCTCGGCGCGGTAGACAAGTCCATGAGCCGGACCTGGGCCGGTCGCCTTGCTCTACTCGAAAACGCGGGGGGCAAGTGGAATCCAGAATGGCTGTCGGCGACGGGCAACCGGAATAAGGGGGGATTTGTTGAAGAGCGGGAATGGCCTGTCTCGCGCACGTGCGTCGAGTGCGGGGCGGTTGCGGCATGATCGCCTATCCCATCGGTACATCCGGCCAGACGGTCATTCTGGCAGACGGAGTTGTTGAGTACCTCATACGGCACCGCCAACTCAAGCGCGGACAGACGGAAGCCGGGGGCCAGATGTTCGCCCGGATCGAGGGCGGCGAAATCACCGTCGTCGAGGTCACGGGGCCGAGGCCAACGGACCGCCGGACGAGAACAGCCTACCTTCCTGACCGAAAAGCAGAGCGGGCGGAAATCGCTGACCGATTCGCCCGTGGGTTGCACTTCGTAGGCGACTGGCACACGCATCCGGACGGGCGTCCGCGTCCGTCCGGGCCCGATCTTGAAAGCATGACCGAGTGCTTCAACAAATCCGCCCATAGCTTGAACGGGTTTCTGTTGCTGATTGTCGGGCAGGTTGATCCGCCCGAAGGCTTTAGCTTGTCGATCCACGACGGGAAGAGTTACCACTGCTTGGCGTCTCGGGATGCAGCGAAGTGATGGTACTAGAGCCGGTGCCATGCACAGTTCGTCCCTGCCTTGTCATCCCGTCGCCGTCGTGTGGCCCTCGGAGCCCATGGGTTCAAGGGCCGCAACGCGAGATAGCGTGTCGAATGATGTACCATCTTGCGTACTCCGATCCGACCCATTGAAGCGAATTAATTGGCATGGGTATCAGAATGTGGATTACACGGACCGTACACACGCATAACGGCCGAGCGTCGCTGGGCCGGGAACAGGTGCCGATACCGGGCCTCCATCTCGGCCGTCTGATGACCCATCAACTCGCAGATGACGCGGCTATCGACGCCCGCGGCCGCAAGGTTCGACGCGAACGAGTGTCGGAAGGCGTGGAAGCCACGGAGGACTTCCCACTTGCTCCCGCTGACGCCGGTGCGGAACACTCGCCACGCCCGTGTATCGACGATGAGTTCGTTCGGCACAGTGGCGAACGTCACTTCACCGCCGGGGTGCTTCGTCTCAAGAAAGTCGGTCATCACCTCGGCGACGAAGTCCGTCATGTCCACGGTGCGTTGCGTCTCGTTGCTGTGGCTCCGCTTCTTCTCGCGGAAATGAATCAAACGGGCCTCGAAGTCGAAGTCTTCGACGCGGGACCGGAAGAGTTCGCTGCGGCGGGCTCCCGTGTGCGCCGCGACGACTAGAAATGGATACAGCCACGTCGTCTTGGTGCGGCGCTTCACATGCTCGAGAACTTCCGCAACTTCCGTCGGGTTCAGGAAGAGGCCATCCCACAACTCACGAAGACGCTTGGGAGTCAGTCCGGGGCTGCGAGCGATGATAGATTGGATCTGCTCGTAGGTACGGAACGGCTCGGCCTGCCTCTCCTTCGCGTAAACAAGATCACAGCCGGGGTACCGCATAGGTGCTTGCCCCTGCCGGAACGACCAGTTCCAAACGTAGCGGAGCGTGGCTACCGCTTTCTTAATCGTCTTCGCCTTGAGCGGATGGCCGTTGTGTTGTTCGCGGCTCCTCGCGTCGATGAACTGCTGGATGGTGCCGGACGTGATCTCGCTGAGCGGTCTCTTCTCACCGATGATGCGCATCAAGTGGGCCAAGTGGATGTCCTCCATCCGGCGGGTAATCTCTTCCTTTGCCCCTTTCGTAAACGTTTCCTGATACCGCTTCACGATGTCGCCGAGCGTCGGCATGCGGACGATCTCGACGCTCTTTTCGAGCTTGCCGTCGGAGATCAGGAACAAGCCGAGATCGGCTCCGGTTGGCACAGCTATTCGCCCACGCTCGACAAGCCGTAGGTTTTCCTCCAACCGGATGCGGCACGCCTCGGCGTCCTGGCGGTCCGGTGATTTCAGGTTCACGCGGTACAAGCGGTCGTTAAAGCGGAACGACAACCGGAAGCTCTTGCCGCGAGATTCGACCCAGGCCATGCGTCATCCCCCGTTAGATTTTTCGGGAGTGGGCAAGCGACGCGAGCCCAACGTGGGAGCAACGTTGCTCCCATTTTGCTCCCAAGACGGGTTCCGTTGGCAAAGGGGTCAGCCTGACGATTTGCTGAATTCGCTTACCTTCCAAGGCAAAAAACGTGATTCTCGCGAGGTTAAATTGAGCGGAGCGGGAGGGATTTGAACCCTCGATACGGGGTTGCCGTATACGGCATTTCCAGTGCCGCCTCTTCAGCCGCTCGAGCACCGCTCCAGCACCAACACCGACACGCGGACGGACCCGGAAGTTCGCCCGCGGACCATCATCCTATGACGACCGCCGACGCCGGGGAAGTGCCCGACTTCCGAAGTCCGGCTTCGACTTCGGAAGTCGATCCCACGCGGAAGCGTTCGCGGTGATGGCAGACGCCCCTCATTCCGTTCGACTTCCGAAGTCGAAGCCGGACTTCGGAAGTCAATCGTCCTCGCTCCACTGCGGGAGCACGCCGAACAGCTCGAAGTCGATGTTCTGCACGCCGACCGCGGCCGTCAGCTTTTCCAGCACCTTCCGGCCCGTGTTCGGCGGCAGGAGGTGCGACGTGATCGTGATCGACTCGCCGGCCTCGCCGCGGATGTTCAGCCGGAACGGCAGGTTGTCCGCCCGGCGGGTGACGTAGGCCCCGGCGTCGTTCACCCCGGTGAACGACAGCAGCGGGTTGTCCGTCACCATCTGCACCGTCGCGTGCCGCACCTCCCCCCACTCCAGCTCCACCTCCCGGTGGCCGGACACGTAGACGACGCCGCCCTTGCGGAGCTGGAACAGGATCGGCTGCCGGGTCATGGCCTTCACCAGGAATCCGACGCCGCCGAGGACGAGCACGCCGGCGATGATCGGGACGGCGACGTGCCACCGGAGGAGCAGCGCGGCGGTCGCCAGGACCAGCCCGCCGACGAGGACGGCCGCGGCGAAGACGGCGTTCGCCGTGTCCACCTTCGTCTGCACGCCCTCGACGAGCAGCTTGCCGAGCGGGTCGCCGTCGCCCTTGTTCTTCTTCGCCATGACGAGCCTCAGCACGCGGCCGACTTCCGCTTCTTCCCGACGCGGCCCTTGTCTTCCAGCATCGCGATGTACGCGGCGGCCTCCGGCACTTTACAGTCCGTGTCGCCCATGTCCACGTGAACCTTCCCGAGCGTCTTCGCGACGGCCTTCGCCTTCGGCAAGAGCGGCGCGACGAACGCGGCCACGGAAATGACGAACTGGTTCATGCAGTACTTCGTCCGGTTCGGGGCGGCGGCGATCTCCCGCGGCACGCGGTCGAGCAGCTCGACGATCTCGTCGAGGTCCAGCTCGTCGTCCGGCTTGACGGAGATGAGGCTGCCGTAGGTGGACCACCCGGCGACGGAGATTTGCTCCTTCTTCGAGTCCATCCACTCGAGCGCCAGCTCGCGGCCGAACTTCGACTCGGACGCGGTCCAGGGGACGGTGTAGCCGCTGAGCATGTACCAGTACGCGGCCTTGACCCACTTCTGGAGCTGCGCCTTGGTCATCTTCATCGGCTCGGCGACGAGGCCGGCGAGGTACATGGCGTCCGCGTTGCCGGTGTCGTACAGCGCGAGGGCCAGCTGGTGGTTCTTCTTGACCTTCTTCTGGATCGTCTTGAGGTGCTCGATCTTGACGCCGAAGATCGGCTCGCGGGCCCCGTGGCGGAGCCAGGTCTTCTTGGTCTGGGCCGTCCCGTTCGCTTCCAGGTCGGCCATGATGTCGGCGAGGGTCATGGGGCACTCGTGGGGAAAGAGTGGCGTTCGCCAAAGTCATCCGCGTTTGGGAATTCTTCGGACGTGAACGATGCGAACCACCTGCCCGTTCTTGAAAACGCGGAACCACAGGGACATGGGAAGGTGAATGGCCAGGCGCAGGTTCCCCTGCCGTGACTCGCCCACGTCGAGCGAGTCGCGTTCGATGTCACGAATGGTGTTCTCCACAATGGCGGCGATCGTGTCCCGGTCGGAGACGGTCGCCGCCACCCAGATGTCGGCCAACTCGTCGCGGGCCACTTCGTCCCAGTCGATCCACGTCATGCGAGCTTCCTCAGGTACTCCATGACCTGCGCCGTCGTGTACTTCGGCCCGTCCGAGTTGGCCCGGCGTTCCATCTCCGCGTAACTGATGCTGGCGAACTCCGGGATGATTTCGCCCGCCGGGACGAACTGGCCCACGAGGTTCCCGGCCTCGTCCCGGAGTTCCACTCGCTTGCCGGCCGCCAACAGCTTCTCCCGCAGCCCGGCGTCGATCACGATCGTGCTCATACTCACTCCTCGAAGGTCAAACCGTCTTCATTGTACATCCGGCCACCAGAATCACAACACCCCCGGAATCGGCGTCCCGGCCGGCAGCACCGGCAGCGGGCGGTTCTGCCGGTCGATCAGCATCTGCTCCGGGTCGAGGCCGACGGCCGCGTACAGCGTCGCGGCCACGTCGCCCGGCGAGTACGACAGCCCCGTCGGGTACGCCCCGTTCTTGTCCGTGCCGCCGATCACTTGGCCGCCCCGCGTGCCGCCGCCGGCGAAGAAGATCGACCCGGCCGGCCCCCAGTGGTCGCGGCCGCCGGCCTTGTTGATCTTCGGCGTCCGCCCGAAGTCGGTCAGGAACAGCACGAGCGTGCTGTCGAGCAGCCCCCGCGCGTGCAGGTCGCCGAGCAGCGCGGCGAAGGCGCGGTCCATGCCGGCGACGTGGTACGGCTTCTTCGCCATCTCGCAGATGTGCGGGAAGTTCTGCCCGGCCGCGTTGTGGTTGTCCCACAGGTTGCCGTACTCCGGGTCGTACCCGTAATCGACGAGCACGAACGGCGCGCCCGCCTCGACCAGCCGCCGGGCGAGCAGGCACCGCGACCCCACCTTCGTCTTGCCGTACTGTTCGCGGGTCTTGTCCGACTCGCGACTCAGTTCAAAGGCCGCGCGGACGGTCGGCGACGTGAGCATCGAGAACGCGTCCTTGTACTGGTCGGCGACGCCTTCCGCCGCGTCCGCCTGCCGCAGCGCGTCGTCGAGCTTGGTGCGGAGCAGCTGCCGGTCGTCGAGCCGCTCGTCCGTCAGCCCCGCGAGGGGCGTGACGCCCTGCTTGGTGAAGTCGTCCTCGGCGGCTTCCTTGACGAACGCGGTGAAGTCGTCGTTCTTCGGCTTGCCGCCGGTGGCGAACGGGGCGTACTGGCCGCCGAGCCAGCCGCCGGTGAAGAGCTGGTACGGCGGCGGCCCCGGCCGCGTCGTGCCGGGCACGGCGATGTAGCCGGGGAACCCGGCCCGCCCGCCGCGGAGCTTCGCGTGGATCGCGCCGACGTTCGGCTCCGTGAGGATTTGCGCCGCCGTCGTCTTCCGCCCGGACAGGCCGTAGCTCTGCGCGAGCAAGTGGTCGTCGGTCGCCGGCGAGAAGGTGCGGACGAGGGCGAACTTGTCCGTCTGCCGGGCGAGGCCGGGCATCGTCTCGCAGAACCGGACGCCGGGCAGCCCGGTCTGGATGGTGCCGAGCGACCCGCGGATTTCTTCCGGCGCGTCCGGCTTCGGGTCGAACGATTCGTGGTGCGTGACGCCGCCCGCCATCCACAGGACGAGCACGGACTTCGCCTTCGCCGGCGCGTTGGCGCGAGCGCCGGGCAGGACCGACGCGGCGAGGCCGACGGAGCCGATGCGGAGCAGGTCGCGGCGGGACAGGATCATGACGAGGCTCGCGGGTGAAGAGCGGACCGGCGGGAGGCTCGATTATCGGGGAGGGGACGGTTGAAAGCAACGGGTTTCGCCCGTCGTGGCGAGCCGAGCGGCGTAAGCCGCCGGGTAAAGGGAGCGTAACCGGGCGGCTTACGCCGCTCGGCTCG
>JAESGS010000094.1_pt1 | contig 152182 bp, 117 predicted proteins | sample 9269761 | NCBI WGS metagenome assembly JAESGS01 (sample SAMN15741799, study PRJNA653493) | algae metagenome | isolation source: Cyanosarcina radialis HA8281-LM2 and co-occurring heterotrophs from damp... | place: USA: Makauwahi cave, Hawaii | collected 2011-01-06 | reverse complement strand
GTCTTTTCGCCGCGAAAAGACTCCCGACCCCTTTTTCCACTCGCCGACGGGTTCACATCGTCCGGCCGCCGTCCACGACGACGACCTGCCCGGTCATCAGGCTTGTTTCCGCGGCCAGGAACAGCACCACGTCCGCCACGTCGTCCGGCGTCGCCGCCCGCTTCAGCGGCGCAAGTTCCAGGTACTTCTCGACGTGCGCTTCCCGGCCGGCCAGCCAGCGGGTGAGGATCGGTCCCGGCGCGACGGCGTTCACCCGCACGTCCGGCCCGAACGCGCGGGCCAGCGATTGTGTGAGCGTGTTCACCGCCCCCTTGCTCGCGCAGTACGGGATCGAACTCCCCTGGCCGGTCAGCCCGGCCACGCTCGACACGGTGACGACGTTCCCCTTCCGCGCCTTCAGGTGCGGCACCGCCGCGCGACAGCAGTAGAACGTACCCTTCAAGTTCACCTGAAAGATTTCGTCCCACACCCGGTCGGTCAGCGCGTCGAGGTTGTCGTGCGGGACGAAGTGCGTGGTGGCGGCGTTGTTCACGAGCACGTCCAGCCCGCCGAACGCCTCCACGGTGCGGGCGACCATCTCCCGGACCTCGGCATCGCTCGCGATGGTGGCTTTCTGCACCAGCACCGGGACGCCGCACGCCTCGACGAGCCGGGCCGTCTCCTCGGCGTCGGCCGCGGACTTCGAGTAGTTGACCGTGACGGCGTAGCCGAGCTTCGCGAACCGAACGGCACACGCCCGGCCGACGCCGGTGGCCGAACCCGTCACGAGGGCGACTTTACGGGACGACATCAGAACCCCCTGGAATCGAACAAACCCGGCCGAGGCCGGGTTTGTTGTATCGTCCCGCCGTCAGGCATACGCCTCGTCTTCCTCGTCCTCGTCCTCGTGGTACCGCCGCCGTTCCTCCTGAGCCTCGGCCTGTTTGTGCTCGAACACGTAGTCGCGGACGCCGATCGGGGCCTCGTGCGGCTTGATGCCCGACGGCTCCCGGCGGACCGACAGCGCCGCCACGCCCATCGCCAACACGACCGCCCCGCCGGTGATGGCCGGGTCGATCCACCAGTACTTCTTCTGCATCTTCTTCGTGTCGGCCGGCGGTTGGTTCGCGATCAGCGCCTTGATCGACTCCGCCGCCCCGGCCGACGTGCCGACGAAGAAGCACATCGGCAGTTGGAAGAAGAGCAGCGCCCCCATGTAGAAGTTCGCCGGGGTGCGGACTTCGTACCCGGCGTAGTTCAGCCGCTTGGCGATCATCCACCACAGGCCGACGCCGCAAAGCATGACCTGGAAACCCAATAAGCAGAGCATCGGCCGGTCCCCCGCACCACGAGGCGTGTCCCGGCAGAACCCTAGTTCAGAAAAGCTAACGCGCCAAACGGGGATGAGAACGGCGGTGAAAAATCGCGTCCGGTCAGAGATTTCCGGTCGGCGGTCAGCGGCGCTCACTTTCGTTCAAACACGACCCGCCCGCCGACGACGGTGACGACCACCTTCGCCTTCCCGATGGCATCCCGCTCCGCGTCGGCCAAGATGTCGGCACTGAGAATGACGAAGTCGGCCAGCGCCCCGGCCCGGAGCGTGCCCCGGTCCTTTTCCTGGAACGCCGCGAACGCGCTGCCCGCCGTGTAGGCGCGAACGGCGTCCGCGACGCCGATCCGCTGCTCCGGGAACCACCCGGTCGGGTGCTTGCCGTCGAGCGGCCGGCGGTTCACGGCCGCGTCGATCCCGGCCATTACGTCCAGCGGGGCGACCGGCCAGTCGGACCCGAACGCCAGCACCGCCCCGGCGTCCAGGAGCGACCGGAATGCATAGCTGGACGAACACCGCTTCGCCCCGATGCGGCCCTCGGCCCACCGGCCGTCGTCGATGACGTGGTACGGCTGCATCGACGCGATGACGCCGCCGGCCTTGAATCGCGGGTAGTCGGCCGGGCGTAAATGTTGCGCGTGCTCGATCCGGAACCGCCGATCCGCGCCGCCGGCCTCCGCGAACAGGTCGAGCAGCACGGCATTCGCTTGGTCGCCGATGGCGTGGATGCCGACGGATAACCCGGCCGCGGTCGCCTTCTGAATGAAGTTCCGCATGACCGCCGGCTCGGTGACGTAGACGCCGCTCGTCTTCGGGTCGGAATCGTACCCGGCGAACATCTTCGCCGTGCTGGACCCGAGCGACCCGTCCATGAACCCCTTCACCCCGCCGATGCGGACGAAGTCGGTCCCGAAGTTCGCGCTGACGCCGAGGGCGGCCAACTCGTTCGCCGCCGCGATCGGCCATCGGAGATCGACGCGGGCCTTCAGCTTGCCGCCGCGGTCCAGTTCCTGGAGAACGCGGAAGAGGGTCTGCCGCGTGTCGCGGCCGCTGCCGTCCATGTCCTGCACGCTGGTGACGCCGTTCTCGACGAGGGCGTTCATCGCGGCTTCGACGGCTTCGCGAATCTCTGCTTCGGACGGCTCGGGGATGAGCCGGTCGAGCAGGCCCATCGCGTTGTCCTTCAGGATGCCGGACGGCGTCTTGCCGTCCGCGAGGCGGTAGATGACGCCGCCGGGCGGGTCCTTCGTGTCCGCGGTGATGCCGGCGAGCTTCAGGGCCGCCGTGTTCGCCAGCCCCATGTGCCCGTCGTACCGGCTGATGAACACCGGGCGGTTCGGCACGTATTTGTCCACCGTCGCGGCCGTCGGCAGCGTGCCGGCGAACGCGCGGTCGTGGTCCCAGTTGCCGCCGAGCAGCCACCGGTCGCGGGGCGTCTTCTCGTCGAACGCCTTGAGCTGTCGGCCGAACTCCGCCTCGTCCGCGGCGTCCTTCAGCTTGACTTGCGAGAGCGACCGCCCGCCGCTGAGGAGGTGCAGGTGGCTGTCGTAGAACCCCGGCACGACCCGGCGGCCCTTCGCGTCGAGGACTTTCGTGTTCGGTCCGACAAGCGCACGAACCTCCGCGTCCGTGCCGAGCTTTAGGACGCGGCCGCGCCACACGGCGAGGGCCGCCGCTTCCGGGTTCGCGGCGTCGCCGGTCCAGACTTTGGCGTTGACACAAACGAGATCGGCCGCGACGGGATCGCCCGGTGCGGCGAGCAGGGCGGACAGCACGAGCGTCGGGAGCATGGTCTGTTCCTCGTAGAACCCAGAGCGGTAGCGACGGGGTGTTGCGCAACACCCCGTCGCTACCGCTCTGGGTTCTACAAAACGATTACACGAACAGCGGCTTCAGGTGGCGGTCGTACAGGTTGCCGGTCACGTTCTTCGCGATCGTCTCCTCGCACGCCTTCAGCATGTCCAGATACCGCTCGCCCATCTGGGCCGCGACCTTGAACCCGACGTGCAGCAGTTGCCGGAAGTGCGGGTTGAACGCCGGGTGCGTCGGGACGTGCTGGAGCGCCGCGACGAACTGCTCCGGCCCCCAGTCGGCGACCCGCTCCGGCGTCGGCAGCCTCGCCGCGTCGATGTCGATGACCGTGGCGTAGGGCGCACACAACTCGTCCTTCTTCATGAGCGCCTTCGCGTAGATCGCCTTCGCCATCTCCAGCCCCGGCCCGTCGGACTCGGCGAGGCCGATGACCTCCTCCAGCCACGTCGTCCCGGCGGTCTTCAGGTGCAGCCCGGCGTCGAACGCGCGGATCGCGGCCCGGATCGGCGGGTAGATCGAGAACTTGTCGCTGCCGGAATGCACGCTCAGCTTCAGGTTGGCGGCCAAGCCGAACTTCTGAACCGCGAACGCGATCACGGCCAGGTCTTCGCGGAACTCCTTCTCGAACTGGTGAACGTCGCCGACGTAATCGACGCCTTTGTTGAACCGGCCGGTGAACTTCGGCGCGATCGTCTGCACCGGCACGCCCTCGGCCGCGAGCGCCGCGAGGATGAGCAGCAACTCCGGCGGCGTCTGCGGGCTGTCCGTCTCGTCCATCGAGACTTCGGTGATGAAGGTTGCCTTCCCCTTCGCGGCCTCGATCTTCCGGTAGATCGCGCCGGCGTCCTGCACGGCCTTCAGGTACTTGTTCGCGATCCACTCCAAGTCGCCGCGGTCGATGGCGAACGGCGTGTCGATGTTCGGGATGGCGAGCGTCCCCGTCAGGTGCGCGTGCTTATCCACGAATGCTTTCACCGCCGCGGGGTCGGCCGCATGGTCGATGGAGTCCGCCACGTCGATCGTGAAGAAGTCGCACGGCGCGAGGAACCGGTCCACCGTCTCCAGGCGGATGTGATCGGCGTCCAGGTGGTACGGCTTCGCCCACCCCAACTCCCTCACGGCCGCGTCCGCCGCGATCCGGGTCGTCGTCGGTTCCGTGCCGATGATCGTGTGTTCGCGGTTCGACTTGTTCCAAACCGGAACGACCTCGATCCCATGCTCGGCGGCCAACATGCACGCCCGGAGCTGGGCCTTCGCCTGGTGTGCGAACCGGTCCCCGACGCCGATGGAATACTTCGCCAACGTGAGCATGGCCGCGCTCCGTGAGGTCTCGATGTTCTATCGAAGCAGGCAGGAAGATTGAGCCACAGATGAACACAGAGAGCAGAGATCAAAACCGAGAAATGATTTCTTCCGATCTGTTTTCATCCGTGTTGATCTGTGGCTAAATTCCTTCTCCATCCTCCTCTTGCCCAAATCGTCCAGCTTGGTTACAAGCCACGGTGCATCGGACTCGATTTCGCGGGGCGGGGGCACGGCCATGGCCTTGTTGGAAGTTCGCGGGTTGGTCAAGCGCTTCGGCTCGCGAACCGTCGTCAACGGCGTGTCGTTCGACGTGGACGCCGGCGAGGTCGTCGGGCTGCTCGGCCCGAACGGGGCCGGCAAGACGACGAGCTTCCGCATGGCGACCGGGCAACTCACCCCCAACGAGGGCCGCGTGCTGTTCGCCGGGAGCGACGTGACGCACCTGCCGATGTTCCGGCGTGCCCGGCTGGGGATGGGCTACCTGTCGCAGGAATCCAGCGTCTTCAAGAAGCTGTCGGTCGAACAGAACCTGCTCGCGATCCTGGAGGCGCTGCCGCGGAGCCGGACGCTCGACCGGCGGCTGACCCGGTCCGAGCGGTGGGACCGCACAGACGAGGCGCTAACGCGGTTCAACCTGCAGCACGTCCGCAAGAACAACGCCGCCCGCTGCTCCGGCGGGGAGAAGCGGCGGCTGGAAATCGCCCGCTGCCTGGTGTGCGAGCCGCTGCTCATCCTGCTCGACGAGCCGTTCGCGGCCGTGGACCCGCTGACGAAAGAAGACATCCGGCACAACATCCGCGACCTGGCGCGGCAGGGAATTGGCGTGTTGCTGACCGACCACGATGTCCGTGAAGTGTTGAAGATCACCGACCGAAGCTACCTCATCAAGGACGGCGTCGTCGTCCTGCATGGCACGCCGGAGGAGATCAAGCGGAACCCGGTGGCGGTCCGCGAGTACCTCGGCCGGACGTTCGAGGACGAGGGGTACGTGCCGCTGATGCGGGAGACGCCGCCGCAAATCCCTACGGCCGCGACGAAGCGGCTGGTCCCGCCCGCGCCGCCGCCGGAGGCGGTGCCGCCGACGCCGATCCTCGACCCGTTCCTGCCGTCGAACGCGGAGCAGGGGCCGCGGGACGACGACCCGCCGCCGGCCGGCCCGAACGGCGGCCGGCCCGCGCCGAAAACGGCCCCGTCGCTGGGGGCCGTGCCGCCGACGCTGACGGCTGCGAGGCCGACGCCGGTGACGATCCGTGACGAGATTCCGCTGTCGCCGCCACCGCCGCCACCGTCACGACAGCCGCACCAACCCGCCCTCGGCCCACCGATCATGCCGCCGATACGCATCCCGGCCGGCAACGCCGGGCCGCCGTTCGGGTCCGGCTCGCCGGGCAGCTTTAGCCAGCCTGCTCAGCAGATGCTGGAGTACGAGAAGATGCGGCGGTTGGTCGATTTGCTCGATACCGACAACTGGCAGACCGGCTGGCACGAGTTGACGCTAAAGGGGCAGGACGCCGTGCCGGTGCTGATCGAGGCGCTCGAACGGCGGCAGTTGAACATCCGGCACTACGCCTACCGACTGCTGGAGCAGATTACGGGCGAGACGCTGACGTTCCAGGCGGACGCGGCCGACGACGTGCGGCTGCGGCAGATTGCCTACCTGCGGGCGAAGCTCGAACCCCGCCGCGGGGCGGCGTAGCGGAATGCAGTTTCGGGCTAGCAGGAAGCTATTTCCCAAAGCTGGGTGAAACGTTCAGACAGCAGAGCTATCTCGCCAAGGCAGTGATCCCGAAGGCCAATCCTATACTTCTCCTGCCGACCGCAAACGACCCAGGGCGGCTTGAAACGAGACGTGGTAATGCAATCCGGCCACCGCGAACTCAGCTTGCAGCTCCTGATGGAGTTGGGAGCTCTGAGGTTCGGCAAAGTCATTTACGTTGGAACTGATCCACAACCTGGACCCTTGATGCCCGGCCGCCTGGAGCCGTCGGCTCATTTCTAAGCATTGCTCCAAATTGACCGAGTCTTTGATGTGATTCTTGTGGGACGGACGAACTTTGTTAATGACGCGGGTCATCGCGCGGGACAGGCAGTCCGGGTCATCCGCCAAGACGATGGCGTGGTTCAATAAGTCATTGGCAAGGGAACGGAGTTGTTTCGGGAAGTCGAAAGGCATTACTTGCGTCGGTGCGGGCAGGGGCATGCCGATCGTTGAACTGACTTGAACGAGCCAACCGTGGTTCTGGTCGTGAAACTCGATCCACTTTCGGAATGTGCTCTCTTCTCTGTCGGCATTGTCGGCAAACTCACGCGGAACGAAAGTTGGGACGAACAAATACACCAGTGGAGGCGTGACTGCAGCCAGTTGGAGCAAGTCGACAGCCGCACGAACTTCCCCTGGGGGGACTCGCGGTTGTCGTCGTGTCTCATCTCGCCTAAAGAGGTCGATCAGAGAGCAGGCGTCGATGACCGCGACTGGTGCGGGACCGGCTAGAACTTTGGCAACGGCGTTGGCGAGCGAGGTCGTCATGCGGCCGTTACTTCTTCTGAGAACCGGGACAATAGGCGACACTGCTCGAAGAATTGCGTACTCAACTCTCTCGCGTCAGCCGTTCCCCACCCCGCGGTCACGAGCCAGTCGACGAACTGGTCAGGATCGACCACCGCCCGCATCCGGAATGCACTGATCACGAACGACTGCCAACGCTCCGATTCTTCGCGATTCAGGGGTAAACGCTTCTGCGAACTCGTTGAAAACTCCCGCAGCCGGGACGCTACTTCCGCGGGCAGTTCTCCCATAAATACTTCGTCCGGAGAGGGATCCCAGGTCGAAGCGCCAGCAGCCTTGGCGGCTGGTAAAACCCCTTCGTCGAGAAACACTACTACTTCGTTCCAGGCTGTGGAAATATTCGTGGGTTGACGATCAAATGTCAGCGGTGTGAACCAGAGCCGCCGCCCTCGTAATTCGGCGTCTCGTACCCGGTCAATCGTCAACAGCACCCCTGCACGGGTTTCCGTCGGGGGTAATTCATAGGCGTAACTGTTCGGGCCCACATCCGATCCAAGCGGTTTCAAATCATCTCCCGTCACCCTGACCCACTTTGAGGGGAGCCTCCCGTCTAGATTGTCGATGGTGTTCTTGAGGACGGACTCGCTTCCCCGAACAACCCACCGCCACCAACGGTTGGCTACCTGAAGGGTTTCCATCGTCTTCCCTCTCGTGGCCGTTCAAAGCTCGCCCTTGACAATTGTAGTTCCCACGTGGGTGTGTTCGTGCAGAACAGGATGGCGACAAGTTGAAGGCACGGGAAGTGAGCGGCATCTGCAAGTTACTTTTTCTTCTTCGCCGCCAGCAGCGTCGTCACCTTCTCCGGGTTGTCCCGCAGGTGCGTCGCGACGCCGCTGAAGAAGAACAACAACTGCTCCGCCCCGTCCTCGGCCAGCTTCGGCGCGGCCGGGCCGACCATCCGCAGCAGCACGTTCGCCGCCCGGCTCTCGGACAGCAGGTACACCGACGCCTCCGGCGTCAGCGTCACGATCCCCGTCTGGTCCGTCGGCTTGCTCGGGTACTTCACCACGGCCACGGCCTTCACCGGGACCATCGGCAACAGCGTCGCGGCCTTCACCTTGCCGGTCGCGTACCAGACGACGCCGTCGGTCAGCTTCGCGACGGCCTGCCACGTCAACTGGCTGCCGTTCTCGTCGGCCCACGCGAACGTGCCGTTCCCGGCGTCCGTGATCTCGACGCACGGCACGTTCATCCGCTGCCACGCCAGCGACACCCGGTCCGGGTGCTCCAGCAGCCACGGGTAGACGGCGGCGTGGGCCTTGAACGGCTCCTCGGTGTACTTCGCGGACAGGGTCGGCTTGGCCAGCACCTTCGCGACCGCGTCCTTGTGCGCCGAGGGCACGGCGTCCAGGATCGCGGCGGCCGGCGACGCCTTCGACTTCGACTGGGCAAGTAGCGGTGGGGCGGCAACCGGGAGGCAAACCAGCAGCAAGGCGAAACAGAGTCGGCGGGGGAACATGGGGACTCCTTTCGTCATCCCTCTCTATCGTGCGGGTTGCCCCGCTTGCATGAATTATTCCGGCGAAGAAATGGCCCGCAGATGACGCAGACTTCGGCGCAGATGAAGAGGATCAAAACCAAGAATGGATTTGGTCTTATCCGGTTTTCATCTGCGCCGAAGTCTGCGTCATCTGCGGGCCATTCTTAAAGTGTATCTTCCACCATCCCCAGCAACCCATCATTGAGGATGCCCAGCTCCTTCGCCGAGAGGGGGTGGTGGCCCAACAGCAGCGCCTGCACGTACAGCATCTGCACGGCCCGTGTCAGCTTCTTCGCGTCCGTCACCGCCGCCAGCCGTTGCACCAGCGGGTTGTTGAAGTTGAAGCAGAACTGCGCCGTCGTCAGGCTCGCCCGGTCCCGGCGGCTCAGGTTGTCCAGCACGCCGGACCACATCGGGTTCGCCACCTCTCGCGACTGCTCCAGCGACCGGAAGAACCGCCCCTCGTTGTTCGTGCTGTACAGGGCCGGCAGGTCCGCCGGGTGGAACCGCTTCGCCTCTGCGGAACACCGGAACGGCCGCAGGATTTGCTCGGCCGTCGCCAGGAACTCCTGAAGCCGATCCAGTTCCGCGTCCGACAGGTCGTCGAAGTCCTGCGAGATCGTCGTCGGGTCCACCGCCTCCACGGTCAGGCTCGGGAACACGTCCGGGGCCTTCGCCAGCAGTTCCGCGTCGTGCAGGTAGCCGGCGTTGATGACCGGCAGCTTCTGCGCGGCGGCGACGCGGGCGACCTGCCGGAACGCATCCACGTTCGGCACGTAACGCACCCGGTCGGTCGCCTGCCGGTACTCGCCGAACGTCATCTCGCCGAGCGTCGTCTCGAACGGCAGCCAGTCCAGGAACAGCCGGCAGACCTCGTCGTCCTCGATGGCCAACCCCTTCAGCGCCCGGTGGTGGACGGCGATGAACCGCCGCATCCGCTCCGGCCGCTTCTCCGCCAGATCGACGAGGTAGCTCCGCAAGCCTTCGCCGATGGCCTGCCGCGCCTTCGCCAGCTTCGCGTCCTCGTAGAACGACTCGCGGGACGCCGTCGGCCGCAGGTCGTTCGCGTTCACCACGGCTTGCACGAAGAACGCCCAGTCCGGCAGCAGGTTGTCCACGTCGTCCGACAGGAACATGTTCTTCAGGTAGACGCGGTGCTTCCGCCGGGCGTTGACGGACGGCGTGAACGGCAGGATGAACGCCACACCGTCGAGCTTCCCGGCGTCCGACTTCAGGGGAACGGCGTCGAAGAAGTCCGCGCCGAACGTCTCCCGGCCGAACGCGAGCAGCACCCGCTGCCGCTCCTTCTCGCTGGAATAGTTCTCCCGCCACGGCGCGCCGCCCTCGTTGACGACCTCCGTGGTCCGCCCCGCGATCAGCCGGATCGGGTACGGCAGCAGGCCGCCGTAGGCGCGGGCGAGTTGCCGCACGCGGTCCGGCTGGAACAGCTCCTCGCGGCCGGCCTTCGCCGTCAGCCAGACCTGCGTGCCCGGCTCCAGGTCGCGGTCGAGTTCCTTGAGCGTGTACGTGCCGTCCGCCCGCGCCCGCCACTCGACCGGCTTCGCGGCCGGTTCGGTCGCCGACTTCGTGATGACGACGATGTCCTCGCTGACGACGAACGCGGAGAGGATGCCGATGCCGAACTGCCCGATGAAGTCGCCGGGCCGCGGCTGCGTGCCGCCCTTCTTGGAGCTGAGGCCGATGGTGGAGAGGAACTTGTGGACCTCGTCCGCGGTGAGGCCGACGCCGTTGTCGGTGACGACGAGCGTGGGCGGCTTCCCTTTCGGCAGGTGGCACTCGATGCGGACGTCGCCGGCGTGCCCCGGCTCCGCGTGCCCGCGGGCGGTGATGGCGTCCACGGCGTTCTGGAGCAGCTCTCGGACGTACACCTCCGGGCTGCTGTAGATGTGTTCGGACAGGAGGTCGATGATGCCGCGGAGGTCGATCTGAAATTTATGGTCCAAGCGGGAGGCTCCGTTCAAAACCTGGGTGTGCGTCTATTGGAGCCAATCGCAGGACCGGAGACAAGCACAGTCGGGCCAAACGGGCCGTAGAATCAGTACATGCACACGCCGACCCAACCCGAACTGCTCGCCCCGGCCGGGGACTGGGAGGCGATGCGCGCCGCCGTCGCGAACGGGGCCGACGCCGTCTACTTCGGGCTGTCGCAGTTCAACGCCCGCGCCCGCGCCGCCAACTTCGCGCTCGACGAACTCCCGGCCGTCATGGACTTCCTCCACCGCCGGAACGTCCGCGGGTTCGTCGCGATGAACACGCTGATCTTCAGCGACGAACTGCCGGACGCGGAGCGGTTCGTCGTCGCGATGGCCCGCGCCGGCGTCGATGCCGTCATCGTGCAAGACCTCGGCCTCGTCCGATTGATTCGCGCCGTCGCGCCGTCGCTCGAAGTCCACGGCAGCACGCAGATGACGCTGACCGAGCCGCGGGGTATCGCGTTCGTGAACAACCTCGGCGTCGAGCGGGTCGTTCTCGCTCGCGAACTGTCGCTCGACGACATCCGCAAGGTGACGGCGAACACGACCGTTCCCGTGGAGGTGTTCGTCCACGGAGCGCTGTGCGTGGCGTACAGCGGCCAGTGCCTGACGAGCGAGGCGCTCGGCGGCCGCAGTGCCAACCGCGGGCAGTGCGCCCAGGCGTGCCGCCTCCCCTACGAGCTGATCGTGGACGGAACCCGCCGCGACCTCGGTGACAAGGCGTACCTGCTCAGCCCGCAGGACCTCGCCGCCTACGACCACGTCGCGCCGCTCATCGACGCCGGCGTGATCTCGTTCAAGATCGAGGGCCGGCTGAAGGGCGGCCCCTACGTCGCGGCCACGACGAGGACGTACCGCCAAGCCATCGACGCGGCCGTGGCGAAGAATGATTTTCACCTGGACCGCAAGGAGGAACTGGAACTGGCCCAGACGTTCAGCCGCGGGCTGACGCCGGGGTTCCTCGACGGCGTGAACCATCAGAAGCTCGTCCGCGGTCGGTTCCCAAAGAGCCGCGGGGTGAAGCTCGGCACGGTCGTCGGCGTGGCGAAGGGCGGTGTCATGGTGCGGCTGGCGGAGAAGTTGCCGGCCGAAGAGTTGGTGCGGGCCGGGGACGGGGTGCTGTTCGACATCGGGACACCAGAAATCCAAGAACCGGGCGGGCGGGTTTGGCGCGTGGAGGTTCCCCACGGACGTTCGTCCGTGGGCTTTGCCCAGATGATATTGTTTTTCGAGAAGGAGGCGGTCGATCTTTCGCGCGTGCCGGTCGGGTGCGACGTTTGGAAGACCGACGACCCGGCGCTGCGGAAGAAGCTGGAGCAGACGTACTCGCAGGACAAGCTCGTTCATCGCGTCCCGGTGACGGCGACACTGAGCGGTACGGTCGGCGGTTCCCTCGAATTGAAGTTGGGGGGCGCGGTCGCGACGTGGCCGGGGCCGCTGGAACTTGCCACGAAGCGGGCCACGACGCCCGCCGAAATTCGCGAGCAACTCGCCCGCCTCGGCGAGACGCCGTTCGAGCTGGCCGACGTGACGCTCGACCTGCCGCCGGGCGTCCTCGTGCCGAAGAGCGTGCTGAACGACCTGCGGCGGCAGGCGGCGAAGGAACTCACCGAGAAACATTTGACATCGCGGTGTCACGCGGTCGCCCCGGCCGTCTCGCTGGCCGCGTTCCGGTCGCGGCCTTCGGCTCCGCGATCCGCGATCCGCGATCCGCGCTTGACGGTCCTCGTCCGCAACCTGGACCAACTCGACGCCGCGCTCGCGTTCCGGCCGGCGGCCGTGTACTGCGATTTTGAAGACGCCCGCCGGTACGCGGAGGCCGTCGATCGCGGGAAGACGGCCGGCGTGCCGCTCGGCGTCGCGCCGCTCCGTGTCTGGAAGCCGGGCGAGGACGGGTTCCAGTCGCTCGTCGTGCGGGCGCGGCCGGATATCGTCCTGGCGCGGAACCTCGCCGGCATCGACTACTTCCGCCAGGAACTGCCGGACGCGCGACTGATCGGCGACTTCAGCCTGAACGTGGCGAACGACCTGACGGCCGACGTGTTGCTCGCGGCCGGCCTCGACCGGCTCGTGCCGAGCTTCGACCTGAACTGGGACCAGTTCGCCGCGCTCATGAAGCACGCCGACCCGTCGCGATTTGAGCCGGTCGTGCATCAGCACATGCCGATGTTTCACATGGAGCATTGCGTGTTCGCGGCGTTCCTCAGCACGGGGAAGGACCATCGCGACTGCGGGCGGCCGTGCGAGACGCACAAGGTCGAGCTGCGGGATCGCGTGGGGGCGAACTTCCCGGTGCATCCGGACACCGGTTGCCGGAACACGGTGTTCAACAGCGTGCCGCAGTCGGCGGCCGAGTACGTCGGCCGGATGCGGCAGCTCGGCGTCGGGTGGTTCCGCGTGGACCTGCTGCGGGAGACGCCGGCCGAGGCGACAGCCCTGTTGGAGCGGTACGCGCGGGTACTCCGCGGCGAGGACGACGGCCGCGCGACGTGGCGGCAGTTGAAGGCGCTGAACCAGCTCGGCGTGACGCGGGGGACGTTGCAGATGGCGTGAATAAGTAGGTCGGCCGAGCCGCGGCCGACCTATTACGTCAACTCGTCACCAGCACCACGCGGAAGCCGATCGTGTTGCACGGCTGCGTCGGCGACATCGCCTTGCGGGTCGCGCTGCGGCAGTCCGCCGGCGGGTCGGCCCAACTGCCGCCGCGGACGACCTTCTTGTCCCCCTTCGCCGGGCCGCGGGGGTCCGTGCCGGGGCTGTCGAAGTAGTAATACTCGTGGTACCAGTCGGCGCACCACTCCGCGACGTTCCCGTGCATGTCGTGCAGGCCCCACGGGTTCGCCGCCACCCGGCCGACGCCGTGCGGCTGCCCCTGGCCGGTCGCCCCGCTCTTGAAGTGCGCGTCCTTCGTCGCCAGCGTCGTGCCGCCCCAGAACGGCGTCGTCGTCCCGGCCCGGCATGCGTACTCCCACTCCGCCTCCGTCGGCAGCCGGTAGGTCCGCTCGGCCAGCGTCTCGTCCGCCAGCTGCGACAGCTTCTGGCAGAACTTCTCCGCGTCGAGCCACGACACCGACTCGACCGGGTAGTCCCCGCCGCCGCCCTGGACCTTGTGGAAGAACGACGGGTTCTTCCCCTTCAGCTTCTCGTACTGCCCCTGCGTGACCGGGAAGATCGACAGGTAGAACCCGTGGCTGATCCGGACCGGGTGCTGCGGCGTCTCGTGCGGCTTGCGACCCGTTTCCTCCTCGGTCGCCCCCATCTGGAACGTGCCGGGCGGGACGTAGGTGAACGTCATGCCGAGCGAGTTGCGGATGAGCTTCGGCCGGCCGTCGGCCGTCTTTTCGGTGAGCGCGAGGCTGGCGTGCGACCCGGTCCCGCTGCCGGGTACGTTCGGCCGCGTCCCGAACTTACCGCCGACGCCGCCGCCGCCGAGCAGCGCGGCCGCGGCCGCGGCCGCCGCGTCCGCCTCCGTCGGCTTGCCGCGGACGGTGATGATCGGCTTGTGCGCCGCCGTGCTCTGGTTCGTCAGCGAGATCAGCTTCGACCCGTCCGGCTCGCCGGACGGCAGGGTCGCGGCCGCGGCCGCGGCTTCCGCCTTCAGCAGGTCGGCCAGCGCCTTCGCGTCGCCGGGGCGGCGGTCGGCCCGCGTCGCCACGCACGCGGCCAGCAACTTCGCCTGCGACGCCGTGAACCCGTGCCGGGAGAACTCCTCCACCCAGTCCATGCCGACCGGGGCGGCGACGTGCGGGTCCCGCTTGAGCAACTGGTACCAGATGACGCCGAGGGCGTGGACGTCGTCCCGCGGGTCCGGCGGCTCGTTCTTCTGCTGCTGCGGCGACGCGTACAGCGGCGTGTACGCCCCGCGGTAAGACAGCCGGTGCTGTTCGCACTTCGGCGTCTCCCCGTGCTTCGCCAGTTCCAGCGACCGCTCGGCCTCGATCTGGCCCCACCCGAAGTCCGTCACCCACAGCGAGAACTTGCCGCCGTCGCCGGGGTGGATGAGGACGTTCGACGGCTTCAGGTCGCGGTGGACGATGCCCTGCGCGTGCGCCCGGCCGACGATCTCCGCCAGCCGGCGGATGAGCTTCATCGCCGCCTCCGGCTTCGGGGCATCGTACCGCCACCGCCACTCGTTCATCAGGCCGGTCAGGTCGTACCCGTACACGTAGGTCGATTCCAGGCACGGCAGCTCGGCCTCCAGGTAGACCGCCCGGAGCGGGACGATGCCGTTCACCTCGTTCAGGTTGAACACCTTGACGAAGAGCTGTTCGTTCGTCCGCAGTCGCTGCGCCGTCTCCGGGTCCACGGCGAACTTGAGCGCCGTCGGCGGGCTGCCGGTGGCCGCGTCGTCCGCCCCGAGCCAGACCTCGCTGCACTCGCCCAGGCCGCGGAGTTCGGTCAACTGCCAGTTGTCGAGCTTCGCCGGCTTCGTCCCGGCCCGGAAGTGCGACCGCCGCGGCGGCAGGTACGACAGGAGTTGCTCCGGCTTGTAGAACTCGAGCTTCTCGGCCCCGGTCCGGCCGGTCGGGTCGGACGGCCGGCGGAACATCTGCCGGACGGTGGACGGGTAGTGCGTCAGGTAGTCCCGCAGCGCGTCCCGCCACGGCAGCGGCTGCACCCGGCTCAGGCGGTCGAGCATCGTGTGCAGGGTCTTCTCGTACTTCGCGGCGTCGCTCGACGCGATTTCTTCCAGGGCGTGCTGGATGTCTTCCGTCGGGCCGTGCTTCCGCATGTAGTCGAGCGTCACGCGGGCCACGTCGGACATCACGTCGCCGTAGGAGATTTCGCCGGTGAGGGCACGCCGGCCTTTCTCGCAGAACGCCTGCCCGGTGGCGTCCAGAAGGGTGTCGATGAGAGCCATGGCGACGGCTCCTGGGATGAAAGTGGGAACCGAAGGGGAGATTTATGAAAAGGATTGTAAACCGTCGTCCGGGGGAAACACAAGCGATTGTCGATGAACTTGACGTGAGAAAATTTCGCCCGGACGCGGACCGGGCGGGGGCAGGCGACCCGAAAAACGATACGGCCGGCGCGATTGGCACGGCCGGGAATCAGTAAAGGGTGACGACGTTGGACAGCTTCGTGCCGGTCGCCGGCTCGTAGTCGATCCAGATGTTGAACGCCGGGCGGCCGCCGAACCCGCCCCAACCGGGGTTCGTGAACGTCACCCGCGACCCGGCCATCACCAAGGTCGCGCTCCCCTTCGACATCCCGTCCGGGGACTGCCACGTCACCTGAAACCGGCCGGCCGGCGGCCGCCCGTCCACGGTTTCCACCTGCACCGTGAACCCGTTGTTCCCGAACGGCTGCGGGTTGGCGAGGCGGAACTTGCCGCCGGCCGGGACGGCCCCGCCGCCACCGCCGCCACCGCCACCGGTCCGCGTGCCGAACCCGAACGCGAAGAACAGGCCGACGCCGACGAGTAGCGTCATGAGCACGAGCAGGCTGCCGAAGATCATCGGGGCGAGGTTGCTGCTGCTCCGCTTCGGCTTGCGGCGGACCGGCCGGTCCTCGTCGTCGAAGTCGTCCGCCGGCCGCTTGGACCGCGGCTTCTCCTCTTCCGCGTCCTCGTCCCGCCGCCGGGACCGGGGCCGGTCGTCGTCGCGGTCGTCCCGCTCCCGCCGCCGGGTCTCGCCGCTCTTGCCGGCCGCGGCCGGCTTCTCGACGGTGAACTGCTTGTCGCACTCCTCGCACAGCACCGACTGGCCGACGAGGTCGTCGCCGACGATGAGCTTCGTCTCGCAGTGCGGGCAGCGGATCTTGATGTCCATGGATCAAAAACCGTGATTGGTGATTGGTGATTAGTTGTTGGTGGGCCTTTTCCAATCACCAAGAACTAATCACCAATCACGGTTTTCACCGTTACTTCGGTTTCGGCTTCGGCTTGGTCTCGGCGGCGGGCTTCTTCCCGTACTCCTGCCCGACGGGGCAGTCGGCCTTCAGCGGGCAGTCCGGGCACTTCGGCTTTTCCTGGCAGATGACGGCGGCGTGCGTCGAGAACCGGTCGGTGAACGTCGGACCGCTCGCCTTCGGGACGTAGTGCTCGAGCGTCGTCCGGACGGCCTCCCAGTCCTCGACCTCGCCCTCGATCACGCCGAGCCGGCGGAGGACGCGGACGGTCGGCTCGTCGAGCGGCAGGGCGTGCCCGCCGAGCGCCCGCTGGAGGACCCACGCGACGGCGAAGTCGGACATGCCGGTGAACCGGCCGAGCTGCTTCGCGGCCTGCTTCAACCCCTTCTTGTCGAGGTCGGTCAGGTCGAACGAGTAATACATCTCGAAGACGTATTGGAGGATTTCGTTGATCCGCTGCGCCTTCCGGCTGGCGTCCGGCACGCCCTTGAGGGCGTCGGCGATCTCCGGGACGGTGCTGACCCGGACCTCGTTCCAGTCGAAGAACGTGCCCTTGAACTTGGCGAATGCGGCGTCCGCGTGCTCCGTCGTCGTCCCCTCGCGGACGACGGCGTACAGCACCTCCTCCAGCACCGGCCGAGGGTCGTGCTCGGCGTTCGGCGGGAACCGCTTGTCGAGCAGCTTCAGCGACTTCGTGAGGAGGTCTTGCTTGTTCATAATCGCCGGCATGGCGGAAGGCTCGCGGATCGGCGGACGCGGTCACCCGGCCGGGTTCTCCCCCCGGTCGGGGCGGGCGGTCGCCGAGTCGTCCTCGTCGGCGGCCTGTTCGTCTTCCCCATCATCGGTATCCGTCGCGGCGGGTTCGGCAACCGCCCCGGCGGACCTAGCTTTCTCTTCCGCCAGAATCTTACTGATTTCGATGCTCTTCTTCACGCCGAGGTCCAGCACGAACTGAATGACCGGCACGAACCGCGTGGCCAGTTGCTTCGCCACCTTCGACTGGATGAACCCGGCGGCGTGTTCGAGGCCGTACAGGGCGAGCTGCTGCTGCTTCTCCGTGCCCATGATCGAGACGTACACCTTCGCGTGCTGGAAGTCGGCGGCGACCTCCGTGCGGGTGACGGTGACGCCCTTGACGCGGGGGTCCTTCAGATCGAACAGGATCGTGGTGCTGGCCGTCTCGCGAATCACTTCGCTCACGCGGGCCAGGCGGTGGGATTTCATGTCTTTGGGTCTGGGTAAAGGTCTGGGCCGACGGACTATTCTAGGACGGTCGGGAGAGGGAGAAGGTTCTGTTCTGTTACATCGGCTCACCGGCCGACTTCGATCTCGCTGTCGAGGTACTCGGCGACCGGGTGTGCCCGCAGGGCCTCGGCGATCTGTTGCAGCACGCCCTTCACGCCGGCGGCCTCCGGGCCGACGGCCGCGACGCCGAGGGTGATGACTTTCACGTCGTCGAGCGTGTCCACCTCGGCGGCGGACACGTTGAAGGAGTTGTGGAGCCGGTCCAGGACCGACCGCACGACCTGCCGCTTGTCTTTCAGGGTGCGGCTCGCCCGCAGGTAGAGCCGCACCCTGAGGGAACCGACGATCATGATCGCAATCCGTATATAGCCGCCGGCTTGCCGGCGGGGTTTTGCGAACCCGAAACCCCGCCGGCAAGCCGGCGGCTATATAACAGCGGCCTCGTCGGGCGACGGGTTCGGACCGGTTACAGCGTCCGGTGGCGGATCTCGATCTTGAACGCCTCGATCACGTCGTCCACCTTCACGTCGTCGAACCCGCTGATCTTCAACCCGCACTCGAAGCCCTCGCGGACGTCCTTCGCGTCGTCCTTGAACCGCTTCAGCGAGTCCAACCCCACCACCTTCTCGGACGGCGGGTAGATGACCACGCCCTGGCGGATGACCCGGACGCGGGCGGAGCGTTCGATGACGCCGCTGGTGACGTAGCACCCGGCGATCGTGCCGACCTTGCTGATCTTGAACGTGTCGCGGATGACCGCCCGGCCGAGGTGGACGACCTCCTCGATCGGCTTCAGCTTCCCTTCCAGGGCCGCCTTCACGTCGTCCGTCAGCTTGTAGATGATGTCGTACTCGCGGAGGCTGATGCCCCGTTGTTCCGCGAGCCGCAGGGCGGCGTCGTCGGCCGTCACGTTGAACCCGATGACGAGCGTGTCGCTCGGGCTGGTCAGGGCCAATTCCACGTCCGACTCGTTGATCGCCCCGATCCCGGCGTGCAGCACGCGGGCGCGGACCTCCTCGTGGACGAGCTTCTCCATCTCCTTCTTGATGGCCTCGATCGACCCGCGGGCCTCGGCCTTGACGATGACCTTGAGTTCCGTGATCTTCTGGGCCGCCTTCGCCGCGTTGAACGTGTCCAGGCTGACCGGCGTGAAGCTGGACAGGGACGCCCGCTGGCGGCTGACCTTCTTCGCCTCGGCGATCTCGCGGGCCTTGCTCAGGTCCTCGTCCTCGACGACGTAGAACGGGTCGTCGGCGTCCGGGACCTCGTCCAGGCCGGTGATCTTCACCGGCGTGCTCGGGCCGGCCTCGTCGATCTGCACGCCGAGGTCGTTGTACATCGCCCGGACGCGGCCGAACGTCGCCCCGCAGAAGATCACGTCGCCCTTGTGCAGCGTCCCCTGCTGGACGATGAGCGTGGCCTTCACCCCCTCGTCGGAGTCCTGGTACGCTTCGAGGCACGTCCCGGAGCCGGGGTGCTGCGGGTCGGCCTTCAGCGGCGGGTCGGCCAGTTCCGCGACGAGCAGGACCTGCTCGAGCAGTTCGCTGATGCCCTGGCCGGTGACGGCGCTCGTTTCCACGAACGGCACGTCGCCGCCCATGTTGTCCGGGAGCAGTTCGAGCTGGTAGAGTTGCCGCCGCGTCTTGTCGAGGTTGGCGTTCGGCATGTCGATCTTGTTGATGGCGACGATGATGCTCACGTCGGCCGCCTTCGCGTGGCTGATCGCCTCCTCCGTCTGCGGCATGACGCCGTCGGTGGCGGCGACGACGATCACGACGATGTCCGTGACCTTCGCCCCCCGCGCCCGCATCTTCGTGAACGCCTCGTGGCCGGGGGTGTCGAGGAACGTGACGTGGTTGCCGTCCTTCTCGACCTGCCACGCCCGGATGACCTGGGTGATGCCGCCGGCCTCAGTGGACACCACGTCGGACTTGATGCCGTACTCCTGCCGAATCTTGTCGAGCAGCGTCGTCTTGCCGTGGTCCACGTGGCCCATGATGGTGACGATCGGCGGGCGGGTGACGGCCAGCGCCGGGTCCATCTCCTCGGCCCGCTTCTGGTAGCCGGCGACGACGATGTCCTCGGCCGTCATCTGCTTCTTGAGCTGGAGCTGGATGCCCTTCTCGATGGCGATGAGTTCGGCCACCTCGAACTCGACCGGCGAGTTCACGGAGTAGAGCTTGTTCGTTTCCTTCACGAGCCGCTTGCCGAGTTCGCCGACCTTCATGCCGATCGCCTCGGAGAGCGACCGAACGGTGATCGGCGGGGCGATCTCGACCGGGCCTTCCTTCTTGACCACCTGCTGCTGCTGGCGGCGGCGCATCTTGCTGAGCAGGGCGGCGCGGGGGCCGCGGCGGGACCCGTGCTTCTCCTCGATGATGTCCACGCTGCCGCCCGCGCCGATGACGACGGAGTTGCGGTCGGTGGACCCGCCGCCGTGGCGGCCGCGGTCCTGCCGGCTCTTGTGCCGGGCGTCGCGGCCGATGACGCCCGCGCCGCCGCCGCCGCCCGGCCCCTTCGGCTTCTCGTCGTCGTCGCCGCCGGTCCCCGCGCCTTGCGGCCGGGGCAGCGGGGGCCGGGTCGGGCCGCCGGTTCGCGGCGCGTCCGGGCCGCGGCCCGGCCCGCGGTCGCCGCCGCCGGGCGCGCCGGTGGTCGTGACCTCGCCGGTCTTGTGGATTTCCTTGATGTCCACCCGCTTCCCCTGCTTGGCGAGGTTGCGGATCTTTTCGAGCATCTCCGGCGTGAGCTTGGTCGGGCCGGCCGGGGCGCGGGGCGGGCCGACCTGGGGCGGCCCCTTGCCGGTGTGCGGCTTCGGCGGGCCGCCGGGCGGCGGGCCGCCGGGGCCGCGGTTCATGTTGCTGCCGATGGGCCGCGGGCCGCCGGCCTGGGGCGGGCGGGGCGGCTGGCCGGGGCCGGGCCGCTGTTGCGGCGGGCCGCCGGTCGTCGTGATCGGCCGCGGCGGGCCGACCTGCGGGGCCGGCCGGCCGGTGCTGCCGCCGAGCGTCGGCACGCCGGGCCGCGGCATGGTCGGCGGGAGCGTCGGGCGGACGGGCGGGGCGGTCGCCGCGACCGGCGGCGGCACGCTCGGCGCGGCCGGGGTCGTGGCCGCGGGGGCGGGCTGTTCGGCCGCCGGCGGGGTCGGCGCGACGGCGGGCGGTTGCTCGACCGGCTTCGGCGGTTGCGGCTTCGGGGTCGGCTTCGCGGACAGGTTCTGAATCTTGCTCCCGCCGAACGTCGGCAACTTCGGCAGCACCGGGGCGGCCGGCGGCGGGGGCGGCGACACGGCCTCCGGCTCGGCGGCGGGCGGCGCGACCGTCTCGACCGGCGGCGCGACGGCCTGCGGCTCGGCGACCGGTTCGGGTTCCGGCTCGCTAACGTCCGGCTGCTCCACCGGCCGCACGACCGGTTTCGCCTTCGGGATGGTGTGAATCTTGGCGTCGATCTTCGTCGGAAGTGTCGGCTTGATCGCGGTCGGGAGCGGCGCGGCCGGCGTGCTAACCTTCGGCCCCTTCTTGGACCGGTCCTTCAGGGCATCGACCTGGTCGCCGGTCAGCCCCTTCAACTGGTTCTTCACGTCGGAATAGCCGAGCTCCTTGCAGTAATCGAGCAGGAGCTTGGACTCGACGTTGAGTTCCTTCGCTAGCTCGAATACTCGGACCGCCTTCTCTTTCGTTGACGAATTCGACAAGCGCAACTCCTTAAGGGGTGGCCGTAGCACCCCGTGGTCCCCGCACCCCGCCGCCCGTACCGAGGGAGAGTGACTGGTATTCTAACTTGAATCAATTTTCCGAACAGGGGGACAATTCCGCCCCGGTCGGGTGTCCCGGCCGTCACGCGGCCGGGGTGGTCCATTCTCGTCCGTCGGTCAACAGCGGTGGCGGGTCGGCTCGTCATGCCGACGGCTCCGATTCCTTGCCCGCGGCGACCGGTTCGGCCTCGCCCTCGGCGGCGGGTTCGGCCGGGACTTCCTCGCCCTCGACAGACACCGCCTCGGCCGAAGTGTTCGCCTCTTCGCCGGCCGCGGCGGCCGCTTCCGCTTCCGCGGCGGCCAGCGCCTCGGCTTCCGCCGCGGCGGCCGCTTCCGCCTCGGCCTGCGCCGCGGCGGCGGCCGCCCGTTCCTCCTCGACGCTCGCTTCCATGTGGTCGGCGTACTCTTCCGCGTAGGCGATGATCTCGTCCGCCTGTTCGGCCGGGATGCCGGTGAACTTCGTCAACTCCTCGCCGTCGATGAACGTGAGGTCGTTGTAAGAGAGGAACCCCTCGCCGATGAGCGTCTGGACGTGCTCGTCGGTGATGTTCGGCAGTTGCGCGAACCACCGCTCGGCCCGCTCCAGCCCTTCGGCCAGTTCCTCGTGCGTCATGATCTCGATGTCCCAGCCGACGAGCTTGGACGCGAGCCGAACGTTCTGCCCGCGGCGGCCGATGGCCAGGGACAGTTGGTCTTCCGTCACCAGCACGAGCGCCCGGCCGAGCCGCTGGTAGGTGAACACTTCCGAGATCTGCGCGGGCGAGAGGGCGTTCGGGATGAGCACCTGGAGCGAGTCGTTCCACCGGACGATGTCGATCCGCTCGCCGTTGAGTTCCTCGATGATGTTCTTGATCCGGCTCCCCCGCACGCCGACGCACGCCCCGACGCAATCGACCTTCAGGTCGATGCTGGAGACGGCCAGCTTCGTCCGGTACCCGGCCTCGCGGGCGACGGCGCGGATGTCGATCGTGCGGTCGTCGATTTCCGGAATCTCGTCCTCGAACAGCGACTTCACGAAGTCCGGGTGGCAGCGGGATAGGATGATCTTCACCCGCTGCCCGGCCTTGCGAACTTCAATCACCACGGCCTTCACCCGCTCGCCGAGGTGGTGCGTTTCGCCCGGAATCTGCTCGCTGCGGGGCAGCAGCGCCTCGCTCTTGCCGAGGGAGACGATGGCCGTGCCGGCGTCGATCCGGGTGATCTGGCCCTGGATGAGTTCCCCCTTCTTGCCGGAGAACTCGTTGTAGACGGTGTCGGACTCGGCCTCGCGGATCTTCTGGATCATCACCTGCTTGGCCGACTGCGCGGCGATCCGGCCGAGGGTCACCGGGTCGATGTCCTGCGCCTCCTCCGAGCCGGGCTGGGTGACCTTGGCGGAGATGTCGCCGGTGACCCGGTCGATCTGGACGAGGACGCCCTCCTCGAGGCCGAAGTGCCGCTCGGCCGCGAGCTGGATGGCCGACTCAATCCCGCTGAAGATCACGTCGCGGGAGATCTTCTTCTCCTCGTGCATCTTCTCGACGAGGTCGAGGATGGCCTTCCCGGTATCGGGCTTCTTGAGTTCCGGCATGGGTGAACCTCGTCAGCGGCCGCCGGTCGCGGCGGTCAAGTAGTAATGCTTCGCCCAGTGTGGTCGAACCACAGGCAGCGGTCAACGGGCGAGAGCCAGTTTGCGGGGTCGCCGACCCGGGGCGGCGCGGTGGAAGGCCAGCCCACCCGGACGCGGGTTCGACCCCGCGCCGCCGTGAGCAACCATCCGCTGCCGACCGGTTCGGCCGAGATGACCGGCCACCCGCGGAACGCCGCCCCGATGACCGGGGCCTCCGAAGGCGGCCGAAGGTGAACATCTTCGGGCCGGATGCCGAGCGTCAGATTGGGGGCCGGTTGATTCGCAATTCTCCGGGCAACCGCCGGGGGAACCGCAGCCTCGACCGACCCATCCTCGGAAACGAATTTCGCGTCCGAGGAATCGCCGCCACACACTCGCCCGTCGATTAAACTCAGCCGGCCCACGGTGAACGCCACGAACCGGTTGTTGGGGCGGTCGGCCAGCTCCTCGAACGTGCCGAGTTGCTGGAGCCGTCCGTCGCCCAACACGCCGACGCGGCGGCCGAGGGCCAGGGCATCGATCGGGTCATGAGTGACTAACAGTATTGTTGCGAGGGAGTTGCCCAGGAGCAAGTGCAGATCGTGGCGAATTTCGGCGCGGAACACCGGGTCGAGCGCCGCGAACGGCTCGTCGAGCAGCCACACCGCCGCTTGCCGGCCCGCGGCGCGGGCGAGCGCCACCCGTTGCTTCTCGCCGCCGGACAGTTGGTGCGGGTGGCGGTCGAGTAGGTGGGCGATGTTGAAGTAGTCGTGGTTCCGGGCCGGGACTTCTTGTTCCCTCCCCCCTTGGGGGGGAGGGTTAGGGAGGGGGGTAAGCGCGTCCCGCCCGGTGAGGATCGCGTCGGAGGGAGGAACCTCACCCTCCTCCCTAACCCTCCCCCCCGAGGGGGGAGGGAACAAAACCGCTCCGACCGCGAGATTTTCCCTCACCGTTAGGTGCGGGTACAGCGCCGGCCGCTGCGGGACGAACGCGACACCACGCTCGTGCGGCGGGACGCGGTTCACGACCTTGCCGTTGATCCTGACTTCGCCGGCGTCGGGTTCCTCCAGCCCGGCGACGAGCCGGAGGAGCGTGGACTTGCCGGACCCGGACGGGCCGAGGAGAACGAGCCGGTCGCCGGCCGGCACGTCGAGGTCGAGCGGGTACAGCCCGGCGGTCGGGGCGAACAGCTTCGAGACGCCGCGGAGGGTGAGCATGAACCTTACAGTGGGCCGAAAACGTCCTGGGGAACGGGGGTGTCGTCCGTCCACCCGTTGGCGTGAACCAGCAGAACCAGGCGATCGAAGTCCCGACGGATGGCCGTCGCGTCGGGCCGGTTCGCGGCTTCTCGGAGGGCCGTTCGCTCGGCGAACGCCTCGCGGGCGGCGCGGGGCAGTTTCGCCACCTCGTCCGCCGTCGGTCCGACGACCGGGGACGAGGGCACGGCACGGGAAGTCGGGCTGGTGCGGACCGTCACCGTCGGGACGCCGTCGGCGGACGGCGGGAGTTCCGCCGGGACGTTGAGCGTCACGACGAGGCCGTTCGGCCGGGTGTGGGTTCGGCGTTCGATCGTCATGGTTCGCACTCGAAGACGACTTCGGTTTGCGCCACCGGCAGCCATCGCTCGGCCGGCATGACGGGCCGGTCGAGCGGCTCCCGCACGTACAACACGAACCGGTACGGGCCGAGCCGCGGCAGGTAGAACCGGCGGATCAGTGAGCCGTGGAGGAAGGCCCGCACCCCGGCGGTGAAATTGTACCGCAACTCCGGCCCGTCGTAAGGCAATTCCGCCCGCGCGTGATCGCCGACGTAGGCCGGCGGGTAGGGCACGGGCGACAGCGAGCCGTCCGGCTCGACGTGGTACGCCTGGACCGCGAACTGCCGCTCGCCGACGAACGCGGCCAGTAGCTCGACGTGGTAGAAGACCCACAACTCGCTTAGGTACACGCCCGGTCGGACCGCCGGGTCGGAGGCGCGGCGGTCCCATTCGGTCCGGCTCAGGCCGACCGTCAGGACCGGCCCGCGGTCACTGGGCATTCCGTCCACGACGGTCGGGCAGACGAAGAAATCAACGGTGCGGAACAACGGGTGCTCGAACATGCCATCGCGCCCCGGTCGGTATTCAAGTCGTGAGCGCCTTCCTCGCCAACACCACCGCCCCCCGCGCCGGCTCGTCCACCGGCGTCACCGCGCCGGGCGACACGCCGAGCGCCCGCAGTGCGTCGAGGAACAGCCGCCGGTACAACTCGCTGTTCAGCAGCAGCCCGCCGGCCAGCGCGATCGGTAGCCCGTCCCGCGGCAAGCCGTTGTTCGTCACCGCCCCCAACGCCGTCTGCGCGAACGCGGACACTTCCTCGTCGAGAATCTGCTTCGCCACCGCGTCGCCTTCCGCCGCCGCGTCCAACACCAGCGGGGCCATGCCGGCGATGGCCGCGCGGTCCCACGGGCCGCGGTACACGGCCGGGATCAGGCCCGGCGGGTCGCCGGCGTTCATCCGCTTCACGAACCGGTCGAGCAACACCGTCGGCGGGCCGACCTTGTCGTGCGCCCGGCACGCGGCCCGCAACGCCAGGTGCGCGATCACGTAGGCGCTCCCCTCGTCGCCGAGGGTGTAGCCCCAGCCGCCGCACCGGCCGATGTTGCCGTCCGGCGTCCGCACGAACGCGATCGATCCCGTGCCCGCGATCACGGCCAGGCCCCAGCCGTCCGGCGTGCCGGCCGCGAGGAGCAGCGTCGCGTCGTTGGACACCTTCACCGTCTCGGCCACGGCCGACCGGTTCGCCCAGCCGTGGAGGATGTCCAGCCCCTCCTGCCGGTCTACCCCCGCGAGGCCGAGGCAGATCGCGCGGACCTTCGCCCGCGGCAGGTTCGCCGCGCGGAACGCCTGGTCGATGGAGTCGTCCAGCGCCTTCAGGGCCGTGTCCACGCCGACGGACTGAATGTTCGACGGCCCGCCCTCCGCGCGGCCGAGAATCGTGCCCGTCGCGGCGTCGGCCAGCAAGGTACGGGTGCTCGTCCCGCCGCCGTCGATGCCGAGAACAAGATCGCGCCGCAGCGGGCGGGTTTCGGCCGCGGCCGTCTTGATCGTCGTCCCGACGGCGACGCGAATCCGTCCGCCGGCCGCGTGCAACTTCTGCCGGGCCTCCGCGGGCGAAACCTCGGCGAGGTGCGAGACGATGGCCGTCTTCACCTCGCCGCCGCAGTTCTGGAGCAGGCTCACGGCCGTGTTCGCGTCCAGCCCGGTGACCGTCCGCACGATTCGCTGCGACCGGTCGATCAGCTTCCGGTTCGACGCCTTCAGGTCCACCATCAGGTTGCCGAACGCCTTGCCGAGGCGGACCATCGCCCCCGTCGTGAGCATGTTCAACACCATCTTCGTCGCGGTCCCGGCCTTCAGCCGCGTCGAGCCGGTCAGCACCTCCGCGCCGACGACCGGGGCGATGAGCAGATCGACCTCGGGGGCCAGCTCCGAGTTCGTCGTGCAGACGACGCCGAGCGTCGCCGCGCCGACGGACCGCGCGTGCCGGGCCGCGCCGATCACGTAGGGCGTCCGGCCGCTGCTGGCGATGCCGCACACCACGTCGTCCGGGCCGACGTTGAGTTGAACCAGATCGGCCGCGCCCTGTTCGGGCGAATCCTCGGCCCCTTCCACCGCCTTGAACATGGCCGACTGGCCGCCCGCGATCAGGCCGACGACCTGCGCCGGGTCGGTCTGGAACGTCGGCGGGCACTCGCTGGCGTCGAGCACGCCGAGCCGCCCGGACGTGCCCGCGCCGCAGTAGATGAGCCGCCCGCCGCGGCGGAGGCGGTCCGCGATCACGTCGATGGCCTGCGCGATGAACTGCTTCTGCGTGGCGACGACGGCCGCGAGCGTGGCGTCCTCCCGGTTCATCAGCTCGACGATCTCGACGGACGTGAGTTCGTCCAGCCGCTCGGACGCGGGGTTGCGGGCTTCGGTTTGCAGGTGGTCGAACATGTGCGTGTTAAGCAGCCGGTTTCGATCTGATGAAGGCGGAGGTCACGAGCGCCACGAGTACCGTCGTCCCCGCGCCGAGCGGGGCGTACCACGGGAACGCGAGAGATGTTTTCTTATCGGCCGGGAACACGCCGGGCACGTTCGCCTTCAACCAATCCTGGGCGAAGTCGAACGACGGCAGGTAAGCCAGCGACACGACGACCGCCCCGGTCAACAGCCCGGCGATGGCCGCCGCCGACGGGACCGGCTTCCGCATCCGGCCGAGCAGGAACAGCCCGAGGATGAGGCCGGTCGTCAGGCCGGCCACGGCCAGCACCCGGTCCACGACACTCCGCTCGCTGCCGCTCCGATGCGCGACGACCGCCACGGCCATCTGTGCGACGCCCCACACCACGGTCATGACGCGGGACAGCGTGACGTAGCTCGCCTCGCTCCGGTTCGGTACGAGCGGCTTGTAGAAGTCCGTCACGAAGGCGTTCGCGGAGCTGTTCAGCGACGACGACAGCGTGGACATCGCCGCCGCCAGGATCGCGGCGACCAGGATGCCGACGACGCCGACCGGCATCTTCGTCACGATGAACAGGCCGAACACCTCGTCCGGCCGCGACGCGCCGACCTCGAACGTGCCGGTCTGCTTCGCCACGTACAGCCCGACGCCGACCATCAGGAACAGCAGGAACTGCACGGCCACCGTGACGCCGCTGAGGACGAGCGCGAGGCGGGCCTGGCCGAGCGACTTCGCACACAGGTACCGCTGCACCATGAGCTGGTCGGCCCCGTGCGACGCCATGCTGAACACCGCCCCGCCGAGCAGCCCGGTCCACAGCGAGTACGCCTTCGTCACGTCGAACACCGGGTCGAGCCAGACGAACTTGTCCGCGGCCGACCCGATTTCAACGTACTGCTGCCAGCCGCCCGCGAGGCCGTCGAGCACGAAGACGCCGGCGAGCGCGGCCCCGGCGATCTTGATGACGAACTGCACGAGGTCGGTCCACAGCACGGCCTTCATGCCGCCGAGGAACGTGTAGACGATGGTGACGACGCCGACGAGCAGGATGGAGCCTTCGATGTCGCCGACGACGTACTGCATGACGAGGGCCGTCAGGTACAGCCGCAGGCCGTCGGCGATGGTGCGGGTGACGAGGAACAGCCCGGACGCGACCCGCTGCACGGCCGGGCCGAACTTCTCGCGGAGCACCTGGTACGCGGAGAAGAGTTCGCCCTTCATGTACAGCGGCAGCAAGAGCCACGCGACGAGGCAGCGGCCGACGACGTACCCGAACGAGAGTTGGAGGAACGTGAGGTTCCCGGCGTACCCGACGCCGGGGACGCTGAGGAACGTGACGGCGCTCGTCTCCGTGGCGACGATCGACACGAGGACCATGAACCAGCCGACGTTACGGCCGCCGACGAAGTACGCCTTGAGGTCCTTCTGCTTGCGGGTGAACCACGCCCCCATGACGGTCATCGCGAGGATGTACGCGGCGACGATGACGAGGTCGAGGGTCGAGAGGGTCGCGGATGGCATGGGGGAAGGATATGAACCGAACGGCGGGCGTCCGGCCTGTCAATTCGGCAGCGCCACCGCCACCGCCGCCACCGCCACGAGGGTGGCCCCGTGGCGGAATCGCCACCTGGGTTGACGCGACGGGTATAATGTCTATTTGTTCACATTTGAGCGTCGGCCAGGGAAAAGCGCAATTGCTGGTGCAACGGCGAGCGTCCCGGCGTAAGCGGGACGTGTCTCGAACCCGCCGGCATCGGGAACGCGGTTGTGGCGAGCCGAGCGGCGTGAGCCGCCGGGTGGTGGCCGCATGCTTTGGCTTTCGTCCGGACGGGTTTTCACCCCGAAGGGGTGGGAGATGTTAGCCCAGGGCAAGGGCCGCAGGCCCGCCGCCCTGGGTGGGGGCCGCAACCACCCGGCAGGCTGAAAGCCTGCGAGAAGGCGGTCGCGAACACGCCGGACGCCCGCGCCCAGGGCGTTGCCGTGGGCTATGAACTCCCACCCCTTCGGGGTGAAAACCCTGTCCGGGTGCGGGCAACAGCACTCACCCGGCGGCTCACGCCGCTCGGCTCGCCGTTGCGTCGGGAGGACGGTTTCGGAAGCGGGCAGGTGGTCGGCCTCGGCTCGGCCGACCTACTTCGGCGGCATCCGCACGACGAGGTCGTCGCCGCAGCGACGACTGCTCACCTCACGGCGTCGCCGTTCAACTGTTGCCCTTGCTGAGTGACCGTTTACTCAACTACCTGCTATGAACTGCTCCAATTGTTCTCGTGCATTTGCGAGATACGCTGATGGCCCCCCTTCTGGACAACCCGCTTGCTTCCAAAGGTCTCCCGCCAGTTTTTCGATCTGAGCCTGTTTTAATCGATCCAGTCGAGCATGTTCCTTTTCGCCGGCTCCCAGTCCCGGCAAGTCGTCTCGTAACGACCGGAGCACGTCGGGTGTGATCGCGTGATGGTGGCAGTATTGCGCAAACCAACCTGACACAACTCGGCCTACGGCCCTGATTTCTCGACCTCGCATCCAAATTTCGTGGTGGAAAAGCCAAGCCAAATACGAGCAGTTTCCGTGTACTTCCCGCAGGCATTTCGTGAACTGCTTCTGACGCCTCTCGTCCGGTTGATGGGCGTACTGCGTGTAGAGAAACACGTCGATCAGCCGCTTTGACGTAAAAGTGCAGGTTCCCAAAGGCAGAAACGGACGAGTATCCGGTACTGCGGACAGTTGCCGACTGAATTCAGCCGCCGAACCCGCCACCCACTTTGAATAGGGGTGATCCCCGAGGGTTTTGACAAACAGTGCCGCGGCCGTTGCGAAGTTGGCAGGCTCGTTCTCCATGTAAAGTCGGCGAAAAATAGTGACGAATGAACGGATTTCGTCATCGGTAGAGGCGGTGGTCAAAACTGGAGTGCTGCCTAACGCGAGCGACATGTGCCCGGTCATTGATAACGTGCCGGGACCGTCCCGAAGAAAGGCGGAGTTGGTCAGCTCTTGTAAATCTCTGGCAAAGTAACCCAACAGCCTTACCTCTTGTCCGGTAAGGCATATCTCGGCGACCGGGAGCGGCCGTGGTTCGGAGAACATGAAGTCAATGTCGTGCCGCTTTGCTCCGTGTGGAATTAGGCGGGCAGTGGGACTACCGGTCAAGAGCCGGCCCAACTCGTCTCCACTGACTTCCTCTCCCGTCTCGTCCTCGAAATAGTCATCCACACCAAAGCATCGAATCTCGCTCGCTGGATCCGGGTCGCCGTAATTAGTGCCGGGTACTTCTTCGACAAAGAGATGGCGATATTTCACTACATCACGGCCCCTTCGTGTGGCCTCATTGTTGACGACCAACTCGATTGCGGCCCGACAAACCGGGTCGAGAGTTTGCGTATCGAGGCGAAGCGACCGGTCTTTGAACTTCCGGTCATTTCTGTCGAAGTAACGAATACCCCAAAGCAGCAACAAGGCCCGTCCCTCCATCTAACCAAGGTAAGGAGCCTGTCATTTTGCCGCAGGTTCGATCTTTTGAGAGGAATTCATCGAGTGAAGAATAACATGGATCGATCTTCTCGGTGCTAATGCAAAGCAGGGAACATACCTCATCCCTGCAAGCGGCACATTCGTCAAATTCACAGGCTACCGCTTTCGCTGGTCCCGCTGCTGCTTGCGGTAGTGGGCCAGCACGTCCGGGCGGAGGCAGTTGTCCAGCCACGCCTCGTACCACGACAGGAACGTGTGCGGCTCACCGGCGTCGTCACAGTCGCGGACCAGCTCGCCGCCGCCGTCGCTGCCCCACATCGTGCCGCGGGATTCGCCGTTCACCACCAGGAACGCATACGTGCCGCACCCGGCGTCGCTCAGCATCAGGTTGCCGTCGTTGTAGTTCACGTCGTCGAACGACAGCGGCTCGTCCGCCCACCGCTCGATGGCCTCACGGCCGAACGGGAACGGCCGCCGCAAGGACTCGACTTCCTGTTTCAAATCGAGCGGCAGGAGGCCGTAGTACGGCCCCACTTGGCCGTTGCCGAACCGCAGGAGGAACGCCCGGTAGTCGGCCGGCAGTTGGTAGCCGATAGTTTTCTCGAACGCCAACAGGTCCGGCTCCGGTAGCGGCGGCGACAACTCGTACCGGTGGCCGAAGTCGCCGGTCTTCTCGGCCCCGAACAGGGCGAACGTGGCGTCTTCTTTCCGCACGGCGGCGAGCTTGTCCCGGACGCGGGCGAGGTCCGCGGCGTACTCCCACCCGCCGAGCGGCCGCTTCGCCTTCTTGCACAGGGCGGTCAGCTGCGGCACGCGCTTCGCGAACGGCCGGGCGTCGCATTCGAGGCGGACGTAGGCCGCGAGGTCGGCGTCGCCGTGTTCCTCCAGCCAGTCGGCGTACACCAGCCGCGGCACGGCGTCGGCCGGGTCGGAACGCACGGCGGCGAGGAGGGCGGGTTCGTGTGGTTCGGTCATGCGTGTTCACTCTGCGTACAGCAGGAACGACTTCCGCCGCTCGCGGAACGCCGCCTCCTCCAACTCCCAGAGCTTCGCGATCTCGCGCCAACGTGCGCCGGCCTCGATCATTCTCCGCTCCCGGTCGCTGCCGAACAGCAGGTCGATGGCGGGGACGTGGTCCACGAACTCGTAACGTTCCGTCCGCCACTTGAACTGGTCGCCGAGCAGGTCGCGGAAGGCGATCAGCACCGCGAGGCCGGTGCGGACGGGGCGGAAGTCGGCCGTGGTTGGGACGATGAACACGCCGCCACAACTTTGCCCCGCGTGCTTCTGGAAGGTGGGCCGGAACGTGACGGGCAGGAAGTCCACGCCCGGCAGCCCGTCGGACCGCAGGCGGTCGGCGAGGTGCTGCGGGTTGACGCCGGGGAAGCCGACGTACTCGAACGGCCGGGTCGTGCCGCGGCCTTCGCTGAGGTTCGTGCCCTCGTACAGGCAGCCGCCGGGGTAGACGAGGGCCGTTTGCATCGACGGCATGTTCGGCGACGGCGGCAGCACCCAGCCCCATTCGCCCGCGCACTTCACCACTTCCAGTTTCACGCCGGGGACGCGCTCGGCCTTGTAGAGCATGGCGAGTTCGCCCATCGTCAGCCCGTGCCGGATCGCGATCGGGTGGGCGCTCACGAAGCTGTCGAAGCCGGGGCGGATGGTCGGCCCCTCGACGGGTCGGCCGATCGGGTTCGGCCGGTCGAGGATCATGACTGACAGCCCGATGTCGGCGGCCGCCTCCATGCAATACAGCATCGTCGCCTGGAACGTGTAGTACCGACTACCCACGTCCACCATGTCGATGACCAGCACGTCGAGGCCGCGGAGCATCTCCGGCGTCGGCTTCAGCGTGTCGAACGTGTCGCCGTAGAGGGAGTGGATCGGGACCGCGGACGACGTGCCCGCGACGGGGATGAGGTCCTGCGCCTCGCCGGTGAACCCGTGCTCCGGGCCGAACAGCGCGACGAGGTTCGCGTGCGCGGCGAACAACTCCGCGGCGGACCGCCGGCCCGACGACAGCGCCGCCGGGTGCGTGACGAGGCCGACCCGCTGGCCGCGGAGCGGGGCGAAGTCCTGCCGAACGAGTACGTCGAGGCCGGTCATCGGGACGCCGCTCCTTTCACGTGCTTGTCGAACCACGCCACCTGCTCGGCCAGGACGTGCTCGATCGTCTCCTTCGCCGCGTACCCGTGCGACTCGTGCGGCAGCATCACCAATCGCGCCGTGCCGTTGTTCCCGCGGATCGCCTGGTACAGCCGCTCGCTCTGCACCGGGAACGTGCCGGGGTTGTCGTCCGCCGCCCCGTGGACGAGCAGGATCGGCTCGGTGATCTTGTGCGCGTTGTGGAACGGCGACATCGTCGCGTACACGGCCGGCGCTTCCCAGAACGTCCGCCGCTCGTTCTGGAACCCAAACGGTGTGAGCGTCCGGTTGTACGCGCCGCTCCGGGCGATGCCGGCCCGGAACAGGTCGCTGTGGGCGAGCAGGTTCGCCGTCATGAACGCCCCGTAGCTGTGCCCGCCGACGCCGATCCGGTCGCGGTCCACCGGCCCCATCTCGACCGCCTTGTCGATGGCCGCCTTCGCGCTGGCCGTCAGCTGCTCGACGAACGTGTCGTTCGCCTTGTCCGGCGCGCCGACGATCGGCACGCTCACCTCGTCCATCACGACGTAGCCGGCGAGCAAGAAGAACAGGTGCGAGTACCCGGCGACGGTCGTGAACCGGTTCGTGCTGCCGGTCACCTGCCCGGCCGTGTCCGCCGTGTTGAACTCCCGCGGGTACGCCCAGAACACCGTCGGCCGCTGCTCGCCGGCCTTGTAGTCCGGCGGCAGGTAGAGGGTGAACGACACCGTCACGCCGTCCGGCCGCTTCGTCGTCACGAGCTGCTTCTTGATCTTCCGCAGGACCGGCGCGGGATCGACGAACGTGGTGATCGGCGTCTCCATGCCGTTCGCCCGGAGGAAGTAGTTGCCGGGGTCGGTCGGCGACTCGCGGCGGACGAGCAGCTTCGTGCCGTCGTCGGTCAGCGGGGACGTGACGAACTCGTACACCCCCTCGCCGCACTGGAACAGCCGCTCGCTTTTCTTGGTCGAGATGTGGAACCGGTCGAGGAACGGCCGGTCGCCCTTCGGCGTCGCCCCGTTGCCGCTCAGGAACAGCGTGTCGTTGACCACCCACAGCGCGACGCGGCCGTTCGGCATCCGCTTCGTCAGCGGCGTGCCGGGGTCGTTGTACCGGTCCTGGATCGAGCGGTCGAACACGACCGTCGGCTCCGCGGCCGGGTCGGACAGCTTCCGCAGCACGGTCCGCGTCCACCGCCGGTCGCGGTCGTAGTCGCTGGTGAGGACGCGGTCGCCGTCCGGGAAGTGGCTCGTGCCGCTGTACCGGTGTTCCACCTTGAAGAGCGGCGTCGGCTCCGGGTTGACGGGCAAGGGGAAGCTCAGGGTGAATGTCTGGTCGCGGTGCGGGACCTTCACCTTCGGGTCGCCGCCGTCGAGCGCCTCGACCCACATGAGCGTGGCGTCCCGCGTCGGCATCCAGGTCACGCCTCGCGGGCCGGTCGGCACGCCCTCGATGGGCACCTTGTCCTGCAACGGCAGGTCGGCGACGGTACGAATCATTCGCGACTGCTCGTCCCAAACTTCGACCGTCCTCGGGAACGACGACGCCGGATAGAGGTAGGAGAACGGCCGCTTCAGCTTCGACACGAGCAGGTACTTGCCGTCCGGCGAGAGGGACGCGGACGTGTACATCGCCGGCGGGCCGCCGGGCAGGACGTTGCCGGTGGCGAAGTCCACGACGGCCAGCCGCGACGTGGCGTAGTGCTCGAACAGGTCCTCGTCGTGCGCGTTCTGGAGCAAGTCCTGGTACGTGCGAACCGGCCCGGCCTTGCCGGCGGTTTCCTGCACCGTCGGCCCCGGCGGCGCGGCCGGGGCGGCCGGCGCGGCCCCGCGGTCGGCCGGGACGCTGCGGACGATCAGGTGCGCCGAGTCGTGCATCCACTGGATCGGGTCGCCGAGGACGCCGTTGAGTTTCAGGTCGGGGACCTTCCGCAGCTTGGCGTCGGCCACGTCGCCGACCCAGAGTTCGATGGCGTCGTCGGTCGTGACGGTGACGGCGATCCGCTTCCCGTCCGGCGACCAGTCCGGGGCGGACACCTTCCCCTTCGGCAGTTCGACCGGCCGCGGGTGTCCGCCCTCGACCGGCAGGAACGTGAGGGCCGTGACCCGCGGCGGCCGGGCCGGGCCGCTCGTCTTCGGGTTGATGCGATACCCGGCGAGCCGCAGTTGCGGCTCCGCGAGTTCGGCGATGCCGGGGTAGCGGGCCGTCTGGACGAGGGCGAGCGTGTCCCGCGTCGGGTTGAGGCTGACGCCCGGCGGCAGCTCGGCGTTGAGCACGTCGAGGATGGGTTGCGGCGGCTTCTGGTACGTGGCCTGTCCGGGGGCGGCGTCGGCGAGCGCGAACAGGGCGAGCGTGACGGCGGCGGCCTGGGTACGGGTCATGTCGTCGTCTCCGGTCATGGGTCCGTCCGTGAAGGGCGCGAGAGGATCGCGTTAGTTTATTGGTAAGATCGAGCCGTCGCACGCGATCGACTTTTGACCCGCGCCGGACGGGACGCTATGCTGGTTCGCGGAACGGGCGGCGTGGGTGGGAACGGTTGGCGGGTTCGGCGGGATCGGCCGGAACGCCGCCTATGATGGACACCAACGGCGGTCAACTTTGGAGGCTGCGATGGGGGCACTCTTACGACTTCTCGTTCAGATGCTGACGCGGCTCGGGTCGCGCGGGGCGGTGGTGGTCGGGCGGGTCGGCCGGGTCGCGTTCACCGGCCTGATCCGCAACCAGCCGTTCCACCAGCTGACCCAACAGCAGATCCGCAACGCCCTGAGAGACGCGGGCCTGCGGGAGGCGCACAACGCCCACTTCATCAGCCGCCTGGTCGAGCGCGGGCCGAGTTTCGGCATCAACACCCTCGACGACCTGGCCCGGGCCATGAACAACGGCATCGCCCGGGCCGGGCGGGACGGCACCGTCGAGATCGTTCTTCCCAACGGCCGGGCGGCGATCATCGTCAACCGCCTGGGGGAGCTGGTCACCCTCACCGGCCTGTGAGACGACGGGTGCTTCCGCCTCCGCCGCGGGGAACCAGACCGGGCCACGCACAACTTACACTCGCCCCCGACGTTTCACGAGTTGAACGACGAGGCCGTGACGTAGCTTCACGGCCGGGTGCGGGCGTACCATGACATAATGCCGAAGCAACTCCTGCCCGCGGGCTGATCGAGCGAACAATCAACCGCTTACCTTCCTGGTTCCTCACGGGCCGCAGCAGGTGAGCGGGGGTCGATCGGCGGCGGAGGGGGAACTCATCCGAGCGGGCGTACTCATTTGGGTCGATTGGATCGCCGGGGCTGTCGTCGGCGCGCTGGTGCTGGCCCTCCGCGGCTGGCTGGCCGACCTCTACGCGCTGCCGGCCGACCTGCTGCTGGGGATGGGCCTCGCGAACCTCGCCTACGCCGGCGTCTCGTTCACGCTCGCCATGCGCAGCCGGGGCGACCGGGTCCCGTTCCTCCGCGCGGTCGCGGCGGCGAACGTCGCGTGGGCGGTCTTCTGCGCGGCGCTGGCGGTCGCGTGGGTCGGCGAGGCAAGTCCGTTCGGGGTGGGCCAACTGGTCGCGGAGGCCGTATTCGTGGGCGGGCTAGGCCTCCTGGAGTGGCAGGCGGCCGCGCGGACGGGGTGCCGCGGCGACACGTCGCGCCTAGCTTGTGAGTTCCGCGACGGCGGCCGGGATCGTCACGAACGGGGGTGATGCGATTCGTCCTTTCCACCAATTCTGGCTAAAGGTCCGGTACAGTTTTTGGTTCCTCCCGGCCCTCTGCGTGCTGGCGGCCGTCGTACTCGCGGCCGTGCTGATCGACGCCGACGGGTGGCTCCCGGCGGGCACGCTGGCGGGGTCGCCGCGGCTGTTCGGGGCCGGGGCCGAGGGCGCGCGGGGCCTGCTCACGGCCGTCGCCAGTTCGATGATCACGATCGCCGGCGTGGTGTTCTCCATCACCCTCGTCGCCCTGTCGCTGGCGTCCAGCCAGTACACGTCGCGGGTGCTCCGGAACTTCCTCCGCGACCGGGTGACCCAGTCCGTCCTCGGGGCGTTCGTCGGCATCTTCGCCTACTGCCTGGTCGTACTTCGGACCATCCGGGGCGGCGACGAGGGGGCGTTCGTCCCGTCCGTGGCCGTCCTGGGCGGCCTTATCCTCGGGTTCGCCGGCATCGGCGTCCTGATCTACTTCATCCACCACATCTCGGCCTCCATCCAGGCCAGCCACATCCTGGCCGCGGCGACCGGCGAGACCCTTCGGGCCGTCGATCACCTGTTCCCCGAGGGGGTGGGCGAGGAGGACCCAACCGGCGAGCCGGACGCGGCCGGCGGCCCCTGGCATGCGGTGGCGGCCGCCCGGACGGGGTACGTCCAGGCGGTGGATACGGCCGGGCTGTTGGCGTTCGCCGGCGAGCGGCGGGCGGTCGTCCGGAAGGAACGGCGGGTCGGCCAACACGTCATCGCGGGGGAGCCGCTGGCCTCCGTCCACGGGTTCGCCCCGAGCGACGAAGATGCCGATCGGGTCCGCGGGCTGTACGCCATCGGCCGCCAGCGGACGGTGGAGCAGGACGCGGCGTTCGGCGTCCGGCAGATCGTGGACGTGGCCCTGAAGGCGCTCTCGCCCGGCGTGAACGACACCACCACGGCCGTGATGTGCATCGACCACCTGACGGCCATCCTGGTTCGCCTGTCCGACCGCCGCATCGAGTCCCGGTTCCGCGGCCGGGACGGGGAGTTGCGGGTGCTGACGTGCGGCCCGACCTACGCCGACCTGGTCGGCGAGGCGTACGATCAAGTCCGGCAGAACGCCGACGCAAATGTAGCAGTTCTGGAAGGGCTGCTCGCCTCGCTCGAACGGGTGGCCGGCCGGACGGCGTCCCCGCCGCGGCGGGCCGTCTTGTTGGAACACGCCCGCGAGGTGATCGACTTGAGCGAGCGGACCTTGTCCGCCCCGCGGGACAAGCGCCGCGTGGCCGACCGGGCGGCCCGGACGCTCGAGTCGCTCGGCGGGGCCGGCCGGTAGGCCGGCCCCGCGGGTCAGTCGGTCGGGCCGACCCGCGGCCGGGCGGCCTTTTCGTCCACCGCCACGCGGATCGGCGGCAGGCCGACGACCTCGAACGTGGCCGACGCCAACCCGATCCCGGCCGCCTCCAACTCCCGCAGCACGTCCCGACTCATGGCGTCCTTGACGTCCCGGATGCCGTGGTCGGCCACCACGAACCGGACCGTCAGTTCCAGCCAGTTGTCGGTCAACCGGTAGTACACCCTCGGCTGCACCCCGAGCCGGTCCAGGAAGTACCGCCGCTTCAGTTCGTCGATCCGGGCGGCCTGCAATTCTTCCTGCGGGACGGCGTGCCGGCGGGCGGCGGCGAGCAAGATTTCCTCGGCCCGGCCGCGGTCAGCGGCGTACGGGATGGGCAGCATCATCTCCTCCCACAGGTACGGGAACTCGTGGGTGAAGTTGTACACCGGCTCGTCGAAGAGCTTGGCGTTGCTCACCGTGACCACCCGGCCGGTGTACTGCCGACTCTGCACCCACATGGCCGGGTCGGCCCCCTGCACGGCCGGCGGCTGGCCCATCTCCATGATCGTCGTCTGGGTGAGCCCGAGCGCGATCACGTCCCCGCGGACCCCGCCCATGGCGATCCGGTCGCCGACGTTGAACGTCTTCCCGCGGAGGATGACCAGGTACCCGGCGACGGCCGTGATGACCTTCTGGAGGGCGAACGCCAGCCCGGCCGACACCAGCCCCAGCCCGGTCGTCAGGGTGGTCGGGTCGTCGAACCAGATGCTCGCCACGCCGAAGACAAGCGCGACGCCGACGAACAGGCGGATGCCCTGGCGGGTCCAGAACGCCGTCCGCTGGTCGGCCCGGTCGCGGAGGATCAACCGCGTGAGCGCCCGCAGTGCCCAGCCGAGCGCGAGCAGCAGGGCGACGAGGGCGAGCGTGAACAGCAGCTTTTTGCCGTTCTCCGCGTTCACGCCGACGAGGCGGGTGTCGAACAGGTACACGGCCCGCTGCGGCCCTTCGAGACGGATGAAGTCGCCCATGTGTGCCCTCCGGGGAGCCAATTCCCGGTCTCAGAGGCTGCACGGGGCGCGCCGATCCAGGCGAAGTCGGTGCTGAAGTGCGCTTTGTCGGCTCGGCTCACGGCCGCGGCCGCGGGGGCGGGGCGGCCTCGCGGGGGTACGTCGCCCGTTCCGCCCGCCACTTCGCGGCGTCGGCCGGGCGGTCCAGCCGGTCGTACACGGCGACCAGCCGGTCCGCGGCCGCGACGACGACCTCGCGGAATTGCTCCGGGATCGTCTCGGCCCGCCGCTTCACGCCCTCGTAACCCCGCAGCAGCAGCGGCTCGGCGGCGGCCGCCCGGCCGCGGCCGAACACCGCCCACCCGAGCATCCACGCGGCGTTGTGCGTCTGCCACGCGTCCGGGGCCTCTTTCTCAAGGATCGCCACGCACTCGCGGAGGACCGGCTCGGCCTCGGTGAACTGCCGGACCGTAAGCATGTACCAGCCGACGAACGCCAGGCCGTCGGCGCGGGCGAAGGTGTACGGCTTCTCGATGGCCCGCACCTCCGCCGCGATGGCCCGGTTCAACGCCCGCAACGACTCGTCCCGGCCCGCGGCCTTGTAGGCGGCCACGAGCGAGTGGTACGCGTGGTCCCGCAGGTCCGCGAGGTTGTGCTTGCGGCGGAGGTGCTCGCCCCGTTCCAGTGCGGCGACGGCCTCGGCCGTGCGGCCGACCGCGTGGAGGTCGCTGCCGAGGTGCAGCAGCGGGCGGCAGGCCCCGGCGGTGTCGCCGGCCTGCTTCACCACCCCCTCGAACAGCGGGACGGACCGGTCGAACTCGCGGTGGAACGAGTGGTAGGTCCCGAGCCGGATCGCCTGCTCCCGCGTCCGCTCGTGGGCCGCCCCGATGGCGGCGGTGAGGCGGGCCAGGTGGTCGCGGATCTCTTGCCCGGCCGCCGCGTGCTTCCCCTGCTTGGCGAGGCATTCCTCCAGGCCCCACGACGCGAACGAGACGACCCAGTCGTCCCCCCCGCGGGCCGACACCGCGGCGGCGATGATGCCGCGGAACTCCCGCTCGGCCTCGGCCAACTCGCCGTTCTGCACGAGGGCGTTGGCCAGCAACTGCCGCACGTTGAGGACGGCCGCCGAGTCCGGCCCGGGCGTACCCCGTTGGGCGAGCGGCAGCCCGCGGCGGAGGTACCCGACGGCGTCGGCCGGCCGCTTGAGCTGTTGAGCGATGGCGGCGAGCTGTTGCGCGGCCTTCAGGCCGAAGAGGGCGTTGAACCCGCTGTCCTTCTCGAACCCGGCGAGCACCCGGCGGAACGGCGGCTCGGCGTCGGCCCACCGCTTGAGGCTCACGTAGAACCCGCCCAGCCCCCGGGCCGCGTGCAGCGTCACGTCGTGGTTCGGGCCGAACGCCTCCTCGAACAGCTCGAGCGACCGCTTGAGTTGCGCCTCGGCCTCGGGCACGGCCTTGAGCGTGTCGTACATCATGCCGATGGTGTTGCGGATCTCGGCCTCGGTGGCCGGCTTGCCGTCGAAGTCGTCCAGCCGGCGGACGGCGTAGTCGAGCTTGTTCTTCGCCTCCCGGTTGGCCGCCTCGACCTCGGCCGGGGTGGCGTCCTTCTTCGCGTCGGCCTTCGCCAGGATGTCGCAGACGAAGTCCTTCACGGCCAGGGCGGACGCCGCCTCCTCCTTCGCCTGCCGCTTCTGCTTGTCGGCGTCGGCGCGGGCGGCCCGCTCCTTCGCCTCGCGGTCCTTCGCCGTCGCCTCCGCCTCCTTCGCCCGCGCCTCGGACTCCCTCGCCTTCCCCTCCTCCCCGCGGGCCTTCTCCTCGGCCGCCTTCGTCTGAATCAGCCGCTCGGACGCGGCCTGCTCGGCCCAGTACGCGCGGACGGCGAGCCACGAACTCAGCCCGGCCGCAGCCGCGAACACGGCCGCCACCGCGCCGACGGCCCGCAGCCAGACCCGCCGCCGCTTCCGCTCCTCGGCCGCCTTCACCTCGGCTTCCGCCGTCGCGATCTCGGCCCGCCTCGCCCGCTCCAGCGTCGCCCGGCGAAGGGCCGCCGCCTCGGTCGCGACGACGCCGGCGTCGGCCGGGCGGTCGGCCGGTTCGGGTGCGAGGCACTTCTTGCACAGCGCGACCCAATCCGGCTCGGCCCCGCACCCGTCGAGGGCGGCGAAGGCGTCGTCGAGTTTGGCGCGGGCGGCGAGCTGCCGGGTCGATTCGGAAGACGCCCCGACGTACGGCGGGCGGCCGGTGAGGAGCACGCACAGGATCGCGCCGAGGCCGAACACGTCCGACCGGGCGTCCACCTGCTCGTTCGCGCCGATGGCCTGCTCCGGCGGCATGAACGCCGGCGTGCCGAGGACGTTCCCGGCGTGCGTGTGGTCGCCGTCGTCGCGGAGCGACCGAATCTCCGTGCCGCCGCGGGTCGTGTCCGGGTCGGCGACGGCCGCCGGCCGGTCGGACAGAACCTTCGCGAGGCCCCAGTCCATCACCTGGACTTCGCCGTAGGTTCCGACCATGACGTTCGCCGGCTTCAAGTCGCGGTGGATGACGCCGTGGGCGTGGGCGTACCCGACGGCCTGCGCGACGGCCTCGAACACCGCGAGCTTGTCGCCGACGGCCTTGGCGTCCGCCAGCGTCTCGCCCTTGATGAGCTTCATGGCGAGGAACGGCCGGCCGTCGCCGAGCGTCCCGACGTGGTGGATAGGCGGGATGCCGAAGTGCTGGAGCTGGCCGGTGATCCGGGCCTCGGCGACGAACCGCTTGGCGGACGAGCCGTCGATGCTGAAATCGTCCCGGAGGACCTTGATCGCGACCTCGCGGTCCAGCGCGGTGTCGCGGCCGCGGTAGACGACGCCCATGCCGCCGCGGGCGATCTCCGCCCCGATGTCGAACCCGGCCGCGGCCGGGACCGGGCGGGCAACGGCGGTGTCCGCGGCCGCCACGGTGGCGGCGTCCGCGGTCGGCGTGTGGTCGCGAGTCAAGTCGTCGGACATGGTGGCACCCAGGGGAGCCGATCGGCTCAGTATACCGGAAGAACGAGTGGCCCAGACTTCCGAAGTCCGGCTTCGACTTCGGAAGTCGATGCGGGAGGGGGCGGTACTCCCCGCCCGTCGGCGCTGGCCCCGTTCGACTTCCGAAGTCGAAGCCGGACTTCGGAAGTCGGGTCGCCCCCGCCGCCGGGTCGCGGGGAAACACGGGGTCGTGTATCATCCCCGAATGAAGTCGCTGGCCACCATCGTCACCCCGCCGCACCCGTGCAGCTACCTGCCGGGCCGCGTCGCCACCATGCGGTACGAGTTCCTCGCCGACCTCTCCGCCGCCGAGTACGAGCCGCTCATGCTCGCCAACTGGCGGCGGTTCGGGTACTCGATCTTCCGGCCGCAGTGCGACGCGTGCGACATGTGCCGGTCGCTCCGGGTGGACGCGGCGAGGTTCGCCCCCAGCCAGAGCCAGAAGCGGGCGTGGAAGGCGAACGCGGGCGAGGTGACGGTGAGCGTCGGACAACCGAGCGTCAGCGACGAGAAGCTCGAACTGTACGACCGCTACCACGCCTTCCAGAGCGACCACGTCGGCTGGCGGGACCGCGACCCGAAGAGCCGGGACGACTACGTCGAGACGTTCGTGGCCCACCCGTACCCGACGCAGGAGTGGGTCTACCGCGTCGGCGGGAAGCTGGTCGGCGTCGGGTACGTGGACGACCTGCCGGGCGGCCCGTCGGCCATCTACTTCTACTACGACCCGGACGACCGCGACCGGTCGCTCGGCACGTTCAACGTGCTGTCGGTCATCCGGTACGCCCAGGCGAAGGAGCGGCCGTTCGTGTACCTCGGGTACTTCGTGGACGGCTGCCGGTCGCTGGCGTACAAGGCGAACTTCCGGCCGAACCAGGTGTTCACCCCGGCCGGGTGGGTCGATCATCGGGCGTGACCCCTCTTTAGCCCCGTGAACGGGGCTGAAAACCCGCCGCGGTCCGGTCATTTCGCTCGCTGCCGAGGGCGGAAGCACTTCCTAAAACAACGGCGCGAACCGATCCGCGGCGGGTGGCGTAGATCACCCAGACCCACCGACGACGAGAGGCCCGACATGACCGAGTACGTGGTCGAAACGCGAAGTCTCACCAAGATTTACCGCGACTTCTGGGGCCGAAAGAAGAAGACCGCCCTCAACGCCCTCGACCTCACCATCGAGAAGGGCGAAATCTTCGGCCTCCTCGGCCCCAACGGGTCCGGCAAGACGACCACCATCAAGCTCCTCCTCGGCCTCCTCTTCCCGTCCGGCGGCGATGCGTTCGTGTTCAACCAGCCGGCCGCGAAGGTCGAGAAGAACGAGCGCATCGGCTACCTGCCGGAAGAATCGTACCTCTACCGGTTCCTCAACGCGGAAGAAACTCTCGACTTCTACGGCCGCCTCTTCAACATCCCGTCGTCCGTCCGCGAGAAGCGGGCGGCGGAGCTGATCGACATGGTCGGCCTGTCGAACGACAAGAAGCGCATCCTCCGCGAGTACTCGAAGGGGATGCGGCAGCGGATCGGCCTCGCGCAAGCCCTCATCAACGACCCGGACCTCGTCATCCTGGACGAACCGACCTCCGGCCTCGACCCGCTCGGCACGCGGTGGATGAAGGACCTCATCCTCGACCTGAAGAAGAAGGGCAAGACCATCCTGATGTGCTCGCACCGCCTGGACGATGTGCAGGACGTGTGCGACCGGATCGCCATCCTGTACGGCGGCGACCTCCAGGAACTGGGGCAGGTCAACAAGCTGGTGGAAGACCAGAAGCGGCTCGAAATCCGCGCCACCGGGCTGGAACTGAACGACGCGCTGCGGGCCGACCTCGCGGCCGTGATCGACAAGCACGGCGGCAAGTTGGAGTCGTTCGGCCACCCGACGACGACGCTGGAAGACTTGTTCCTGCGGATCGTGGACGAGTCGAAGGCCCGGCCCGGCCGCCGCTACCTGCCGCCGGCCGAAACGACCCCTGCGGGGTCGTAGGGTATGGGGTATCGGGTGTGGGGTATGGCAGAAATACCCCCCCCACCCGATTGGCCCGCCCGCTTCCCAGACCCGTTCCGACCATACCCCATACCCCATACCCCATACCCCATACCCCATACCCCATACCCCATACCCATGTCCCTGTTCGGCATCCTCATCCTCGACCGCGAGCCGCTCGCCCTCCAGCACCTGCCGGGCCTCGCCCAGGTGTGGCTGACGGACGCCGGCGGGTTCGCCGCCGTCGGGCTGTTCATCTACCTGCTGTACGCCATCTTCGCGCCGACCGACCAGCCGGAATCGACCAAGCTCCGGATGCCGGTGACGACGTGGATGCTGTTCATGGCCGTCCTGTCGCTCATCTGCTACGCCGGGTTCGCGGCCGCGTACCTCGTCGGCGTCGGCCGGCCGGAGGCGCAGTACATCTCGAACGCCATCGCCACCGAGGCGCTCGTCTACCTGCCGCCGGTCGTGTCGTACAAGCTCCAGCCGCTGCTCCTGTCCGCCGGCGGGCTGTTCGCGCTGCTCGGCCTCGGCCACCCGTTCGCCCGCGACCTGCTCAAGCTCCGGTTCCAGCGGGTCTACGCCATCGCCAAGCTGAGCGTGAAGGAGGCGTTCCGCGACCGGCTGTTCTTCGTGTTCCTCCTGTTCCTGCTGGTCTTCCTCTTCCCGGTGAAGTGGTTCCTGCCGAACAACAAGCCGGAGGACGAAATCCGGCTGACGCTCGACGTGACGGCGTTCGCCAGCACGCTGCTGTTGCTCGTGCCGGCCGTCATCCTGGCGGCGTTCCGCATCCCGAACGACATCAAGCACCAGACGATCTACACGATCGTCACGAAACCGGTCGAGCGGTTCGAGATCGTCCTCGGCCGGTTCTTCGGGTACAGCGCGCTGCTGACCGTGGCGCTGGCGCTGATGACGCTGGTGGGGTGGGTTTACCTCACGTTCGGGACGACGTTCGACCCGAAGGCGGTGGAGGAGAGCCAGCGGTCCCGCGTGCCGCTGCGGGGGAAGATCGACTTCCGGGCGCGGACGGACAACTACACCGGCATGAACGTCGGCCGGGAGTTCGACTACCGGAAGTACATCCCCGGCTCGAAGACCACGTCCGAGCGGGCGCTGTGGAGCTTCGCCACGATCCCGGCGAACATGGCCGAGCCGCTCACGTCCCGCGAGCAGGTCCCGCTGGAGTTCACGTTCGACATCTTCCGGCTGACGAAGGGGGACGAGAACCGCGGGGTGGACGTGAACGTCCGCGTCGTGTCGTGGCAGTGCGAGCAGAAGCCGCCGACCGTCCGCGGCGGGGACGGGTCGTGGACGTGGGCGCGGGAGGAGGAGTACAAGGCGAAGCGGGCCGAGATCGACGCGAAGCTGCGGAAGAAAGAGATCGGCGGCCCGAACGCCCCGCCGTCGCTGGCCTACGCGAAGCCCGGCACGGAGGCGTGGAAGTACGTCGACCAACTGGCCGAGGAGTTCGGGTTCTTCGAGATCGGCACGACGGAGGTTTACGACTACCACCCGGCGACGGTTTACGTCCCGACGGGCCTGTTCCGCAACGCCCGCCAGGGGACGCCGCCGGCCGGCGCGCCGCGGGCGATCGTGTACGTGAAGTGCCTCAGCCCCGGCCAGATGCTCGGCATGGCCGAGGCCGACCTGTACCTGATGGAAGGGGAGAAGACGTTCAGCGAGAACTACTTCAAGAACGCCTTCGGCCTCCTCTGCCGGGCGATCATCCTGGTCGGCGTGGCGGTGACGCTGAGCACGTACCTGTCCGGCGTGATCGCGCTATTGGCGGCGGCGTTCCTGTACGTGTGCGCGTACTTCGCCGACCACCTGCGGGACGTGGCGACCGGCCAGAGCACCGGCGGCGGGCCGTTCGAGTCGCTGACCCGGCTGTTGCAGGCGACGACGCCGACGGCGGAGTTGGAGGACACGGCGACCCGGCGGACGATCGGGTACGGCGACCAGTTCTACGCGTGGGTGTTCCGCCGGTACGAGAACATCGTGCCGAACATCGACGCGTTCACGTGGACGAACTACCTGAAGGAAGGGTTCAACATCAACGTCGAGTACCTGGTGATGAACGTGATCATCCTGATCGGGTACTTGCTCCCGTGGGCGCTGCTGTCGTACTACCTGATCCGCAACCGCGAGGTCGCGGCGTAATCTCGTAGGGCGGGTCAAGGCTCTGCGCCGACCCGCCGTCCGGTTCCAGCCGGTTCGGCGTGTCTCTCTTGTGGTTACGACCCCCTCGGCGGGTCGGCGCAAAGCCTTGACCCGCCCTACATGAACCGCGAAGTGGCGACGTACGTTTTCATATAGCCGCCGGCTTGCCGGCGGGGTTTTGCGACCGCCGAAACCCCGCCGGCAAGCCGGCGGCTATATAGCTCGGAGACCGACCTGTCATGGCCAACCCGTTCCAGCGAGCCGTCACCCGGCGGAAGTGGACGTACTTCCTGCTCATCATCGGCCTGTTCACGCTCAGCCTGCTGTGGCGGGGCAAGCTGCAGGTCCCGCTCAGCAACGCGGCGCGGGCCACGTACATGAACCAGGAGCGGCGGGGCGGGGCCGACGCCGACGCCCGGCCGGACGACGCGCCGAACAAGGTCGCCCACTACGCCGACTGGCTGTACAGCCGCACCATCGAGCAGCAGGCGAGCAGCGAGGCGCTCGAGCTCCGCGAGTTGGAACAGGGCGACCCGGAGATCACCAGCACGGCCATGCGGCTCGGCACGCTCGGCAGCCGCGGGTTCGTCATCACCGCCCTGTGGCGGGCGGCCATCGAGAAGTTCAAGCGGAACGAGTGGCACGAGTTCGAGTTCCTCGTCCGGACCGTCACCCGCCTCCAGCCGAACTTCACCACGCCCTGGATTTATCAGTCCTGGAACCTGTCGTACAACGTGTCGGTCGAGAACGACCGGCTCAACGACATGTACTTCTACATCACCCGCGGCATCGAGCTGCTCGCCGAGGGTGAACGGATGAACCGCAAGTCGCCGGACATGCGGTACCAGATCGGGTTCTACTACCAGAACAAGTTCAGCGTCTCGGACAAGGTCCGGACGCTGTCGTCCCTGTTCCAGCTGAGCTGCGTCCCGCCGGAGGACCGCAAGCCGGCCCGGCTGCGGGACAAGACCGGGCAGATCGACCTCGCGGCGTTCGCCGAGTTCGCGAAGAAGAACCCGCAGCTCTGCCGCCGGCTCGCGGACCAGCTCGGGTACACCCGGCCGGAGCAGGTCGTGCAGTTCCTGGAGGACAACCAGAGCGTGCCGACGCGGTTCGACAAGACCAAGAACGACAAGCTGTTCCCGGCCGAGCAGCAGTTCCCAGCCCTGCCGCTGAAGCTGCCGGACACCGGCGTGGCCGGCGTGCTGGCGAACCAGTTCCGGTTCACGGCGAACACCCCGCCGGACGAGATGAGCGACGCGTTCGACGCGTTCCAGGCGGCCGGGGCGTGGTACGCCTACTCGATGGAACCGCTCCCGCCGACCTCGGCCGACGGGCTGCCCGAGTACTCCCCCACGCTGACCGGGGTGGACCGGTTCCGCTACCGCATCCCGAAGTCGCCGATGCTCGTGCTTTTCCGGCAGGCCGCCCCGCGGGCGCAGTCGTACCGGGCCGAGCGGCTGACGAAGGAGGGGTGGCTGGACGCGAAGACCGTCTGGTTCCCGGACAAGCGGGCCGACTCCGAGGCCGACCGGTGGTTCCCGACCGGCGGCGCGGTCGGCCTGGACACCCCGGCGAACGCCCAGAGCGAGTGGGCGAAGGCGTTCAACATGTGGTCCGACCACGCCCGCGCCAACGGGCTAAACCTGGAGGCCGAGCCGGCGAAGCTGGCCCGGCTGCAGGAAGCCGCCCGCGGCGTGCCGGCCGACCCGAACCTGCTGCTGCTGGACGACGACGCCCTCCGCGCCCGCGGGCTGACCCGCGAGCGGGTCCGGGCGGCCGACACGCTGCGGACCTACGAGCAGCAGCGGCAGGTGACGAACATCGAGTTCTTCCTGACGAACAGCGAGCTGGAGAAGGACGACACCACGGTGGACGCCCGCAAGGCGATGTGGGAGGCGAAGGACGAGGACCGGGCCGGGAACAAGCTGAAGGCGAAGCAGAAGTACGCGGAGGGGATCAACCTGACGCGGGAAGCGCTGCGGAAGTTCCCGGCGTACCACCGCACGCGGACCTCGAAGGGGGAGGAAGACCTGCTGGAGAACCAGACGCACCTGATCCGGCTGTTGGAACTCGACCCGGAGGTGGACGCACAGGCCCGGAAGCTGGCGGTCGCGGCGCGGGGCGTCATCCCGTCCCCGCACGTGGACGAGGAGACGTTGCGGAAGGCGTACGCCCAGAGCCTGGCCTACGACCGGGCCGGGGTGATGGTGACGACGCTCGATCGTCGGGTGCAGGGCCGGGCGGACCAACTCATGAAGCTGCCGCCGACCGACCCGGCGCGGGCGAACGTGCCGGTCGATCAGGGCCGGGACGCGGTGCTGAACTACCTGGTGACGAAGGGCGAGTTCAAGTACCTGTGGGAGTACGTGTCGGAGGCGACGGAGAACGAGGCGAACCGGTGGGTTTCCAAGTCCACGGAGCAGGCGATGGCCGAGCGGCTGCAACGCATCGGCCGGCCGGGCCAGACGCCGTAGGCGGGCCACCCCTGGGACCGCGGGCGTCCCGCCCGCCCACCTTCTCGTGAACGGAGACCCGTCTTACGTGGCTGGGACCGCGGCGGGCGGGACGCCCGCGGTCCCAGGTAATGCCGCCCCTCCGAGGCGTAAGCCAGGGCGTCACCCCTTCACCACGTCCCGCACGTCCACGACGTACACCTGCCGCTGCGGGTCGTGGCAGCCGTCGAAGCAGACCTGCGTCCCGTCCCGGTTCCACCGCGGGTGCAGGTCGCACCGCACCGGGCCGGTGAATTGCTTCGGCGATAGGAACTGGTTCAGGTCGTACCGCCGGTTCTTCGTTGGGTCGTAGAGCATCAGCCACTGCAACCGGTTCTTGTCCGGGTACGTGTCGTTCAGCACCCACTTCCGGTCCGGGCTGTACGAGCAGTGCCCGTCCTGCGTCAGCACCCCGTCGCCGATCACCGCGAGCGCGTCCGTCGCCACGTCGATGAGGGCGAACTTGTTCCCCGTCGTCGGCGTCTTCACCCAGGCCAAAAGCGTGGCGTCGTCCCGCCAGTCGAAGTGCGACACCATCCCCGTGTCGAGGTGCAGCCGCAGGTCCGTGCCGTCCGGCTTCGCGGTGTAGAGGCGGGTGCTCCACGGCTTCTCGCCGACCCGCCACCGGTGGAGGAAGACGAACCGCGTGCCGCCGGGGTTGAACTGGAGGTGGTTGACCCAGTGGTGCGCGCCGGCGAACCGCGCGTCCGGCTTGTTCGCGGCCAGCTGCTTGAGGCTGACGATTTGCCGGTCCTTCCCCGTCGCCACGTCCATGTGCCAGATGCCGAGCTTTTCCGGCGCGGGGTCGTCCGCGAACGTCTCGTCGTAGGAGGCGTAGCCGTACCCCGGCCGCAGCCGGTGGAGGCGGGCGAAGTCGAGCGTCACCGCCTGCTTGCCGTCGGCGCTGACGGCGTAGATCGGCCGCGGCAGGTCGCGGGTCTTGTTGGATTTCACGTCGCGGACGATCGCCGTCGGCTTCCCGTCGAGCAGCGAGTTGTAAATGACTTCGCGGTCCGGGGCCGACCCGAGCCACTGGAGCATCGTCCCCTGCTGCCAGCCCCAGGCGTTGGTCTGGTCGAGCGGGATGAACGTGTCGTTGTCCTTGAGATCGACCATGCCGACGGTGACGGCGTCGGTCGCGGTCGGTTGGCGGTCGCAGAAGTCGCTCTCCATCGCGAGCAGGTAGCGGCCGGTCGCGTCCCACGGGCACTTGTCGTAGTACCCGAACCAGTGGTGCTTCGGCCCCGTCGTGACGGCGCGGGCCGGGAGCTTCACGCGGTCGTCGGCGGCGAACGCGGGGGCGGCGACCGCGGCGGCCGCGAGGCCGAGCCATTCGCGACGGGAGGGGTGCGGCATGGGGGGACTCCGGGGAGGGCATGGGAGAGATAAGAAGGCGGTGGGGCGGGAGCAAGGAGCCAGACTTCCGAAGTCCGGTTTCGACTTCGGAAGTCGATCCCCCGCAGGGGCGTCCCTTGCCGCTCCGTTGGTGCTGGTCCCGCTCGACTTCCGAAGTCGAAACCGGACTTCGGAAGTCTAGGTTTTGAACTTGTCGCCGCTCGCCCATCGCGGGTATGTTCCGCCGTCATTCCCAGGGGCGTCGTCATGCGAACGTGGACGAAGCGAATCGTCGTCGGCATCCTTGTCCTCGGCGGCGGGTTCGCGGCCCTCAATGCCTCATTGCTGCGGGCCAAGTACGCCGGCCACCAACTGCGGTCGGCGACCACCGACGACGCGCGGGCCGACCACGCCCGCTCGCTGCTGGCTCTCGGCGACGCGGGAATCGCGGAACTCGTGGAGGCACTGCGCACCGACGACCCGCCGACGTGCCGGGCCGTCGTCGCCGCGCTGCGGGACAACTTCGCCGCTCATGCAGCAGCCGTTCTCGATGCCGTGCCGACCCTCAAGGACGACGGGCTGGAGGCGGTCCTCGACCTCGTGCCGGAAGCATTGAAGGCGAACGACGCGGCCGTCGCGGACAAGTGCCGGGCGGCCGTCGAGCGCGGCCTTCAGTCATCACCCGTCGCGAAAGTCGCGGCCGCGAAGCTCGCGGCCCGGCCGGCGATCCGCCTGACGGCCGCGCTCGTGCCGCTGACCACGGACGCGGACGCCGCGGTGCGGGCGGCAGCGTTCACCGCCCTCGGCACGGCCGGGGACGACGCGCCGATCACCGAGGACGACCTGTTCCGCGGCACGAACGACCCGGACGCGGCCGTGCGGACGGTGTGCATGGCCGTCCTCGAAACCCGCGGCCGCACGGCCGAGGAGATCGACCTCGGCCGCCGGCTGACGCACCCGCAGCCGCGGGTGCGGCTGCAACTGCTCGTCGATCTCGCCTCGGAAACGAGTCGCGACATCGGGCCGTGGCTGGAACGGCTCAGCCGCGACGCGGAGCCGGCGGTGCGGGCCGGGGCCGTGCGGGTCGCGTCCGAGCGGAACCTGCTCTACGCCGATTGGGCCGACAAGCTCGCGACGGCCGACGCCGACCCGACCGTCCGGCAGGTCGCGACGTTCCACCGCCGCAAGGCGGCCGGGTTGGTGACGCCCGCCGGCTTCGCGCCGTGAGAAGATGGCAGAGCCGTTCGGACACCTCCCACACGGTATTCATTTTTTCATCTCTCATCCCGAAAAATCGCTCAAACTCTGAAAATGCGGCTTGACTACCCAAATTGCCCGCTTTTACAGTGGAAGGAGAAGCCTTGAAAAGTCAACGGAAATGACTTGACAACCCGCGAGTGGACAAATGGTTCCGCTCCGGCAAGCGTAGGATTCTGATAGCCGTTTCAGGGCACTCGCGAAGGGACGTTCGCACGGCGGCACAGGGACCGTGACCCCACCAGGGAGGACTTCCAGACCGGCCCGGTCTTTGGATGCGACCTACGGAAAGATAGACCCCATGCTTGTACTGTCCAGAAAAAAGAACGAGTCGATCGTCATCAACAACGACATCGTCATCACGGTGGTGGAAATCCGCGGCGACAAGGTTCGGCTCGGCATCGTCGCGCCGAAGGACGTGCCGGTCCACCGGGAAGAGGTGTACGAGGCGATCCACGGGACGACGCCGACGAAACCCCCGGCCGAGGCCAAGGGCACGCCCTGATCCTCGCCCCGTCCCGCCCCACCCGCCGCCGGTCCCACGTTGCGCGGCTTGTTCCCCCCTACCCCAACTCCGCCATGCCAACCATCGCCGTCGTCGGGGCCGGGCCGGACCGTCGCAAGTTCGCGAACAAGTGCGTCCGCGCGTACCTCGCCGCCGACTGGACCGTGTACCCCGTCCACCCGTCCGCGGAGGTCGTCGAAGGCTTACCCGTCTACAAGACGCTCGCCGACGTGCCGCTCGACCACCTCGACCGCGTGAGCGTGTACCTTCCCCCCGCCGTCGGCGTGAAGGCCGTCGAGGGCTTCACCGCGAAGCAGATCGGCGAACTCTGGCTGAACCCCGGTGCGGACGGCCCGGACGTGGTCGCGAAGGCGGCCGAGCTGGGCCTGAACGTGGTGCAGGGGTGCAGCATCGTGGACATCGGGTACTCGCCGAGCCAGTTCTCTGAGTAGTTGGCAGTTGGTAGTTGGTAGTTGTTAGTTGGCAGTTGGTAGTTGGCAGTCAAAAACGACGGTCGGCCACTAAAATTGTCTTTCACTAACAACTACCAACTGCCAACTAACAACTACTGAAACGCCCCGTGCTGCCTCCGGCGGTCGCTGGTGAACTCCTCGGCCGTGCCGCGGGCGACGACCTCGTACAGCACCGCCTGTTTGCCCTGGTACTTCCGCAGGATGCGGCCCAAACGCTGCACGTTCTCCCGCGTGCTGCCCGTGCCGGAGAGTACGATCCCGACGCTCGCGGCCGGGATGTCCACCCCCTCGTTCAGCACCTGACTCGTCACGACGACCGTGTACTGGCCGCTGTGGATGCGCTCCAGGATTTGCTTCCGCTCCTTCACCTTCGTCTGGTGCGTGATCGCCGGCACGAGGTAGCGGCGGGCGATCTTGTACACCGTCGCGTTGTCGGCCGTGAACACGATCGTCCGCTCCCCGGCGTGCCGGTTCATCAGCTCTTCCAGCTTCGCGAACTTGCCGGAGGCGGAGCGCTCGACTTCCTTCTGGGCGCGGTACGCCTTCATCGCCTTCCACCCTTCCGGTGAGCGGCTCGCCTCGAAGATGAACCGCTGCCACCCGGCCTGCGATCCGAAGCTGATGCCGCGGTCCGCGACGAACTTCCGGTAAATCTCGCGGCTCGTGCGGTAGATTTCCTCCTCCTCCGGCGTCAGGTCGATGAGCACCCGCTTCGCCTGGTACTCCGCGAGGAAGTCGCCGGACAGTTCGGTGATCTCGCGGCGGTAGACGACGGGACCCACCAGTTCCGGGTAGATCGTCTCGCCGCCGTCGGCCCGTTCCGGCGTGGCCGTCAGGCCGAGGCGGAACGGGGCGAGGCTGGCGACGGCCGTTTCCGCGTAGCTCGGCCCCGGCAGGTGGTGGGCCTCGTCGTACAGGACGAGGCCGAACTTGTTCGCCCACCGCTCGACGTGGATGCGGGCCGAGTCGTAGGTGATGACGGTGATCGGGTGGAAGAAGTAGTCGCCGCCGCCGACCGCCCCGACCTCGACGCCGAAGAAGTCCGCGAGCTGCCCGACCCACTGCCGGAGCAGGTCGAGCGTCGGCACGACGACGAGCGTGGGCCGGGACACCTTCTGGATGACGAGCGCGCCGAGGAACGTCTTCCCGGTCCCGGTCGGCAGCACGACGAGGCCGCGGCGGCCGGTCTTCACCCACGTCTGCAGCGCCTCCGCCTGATACCAGTGCGGGGTCCAATCGACTTTCAGTTGCCAGCCGGCGTCCTTGTTCTCCCACCCGCGGGCGGCGTCGGCGAACGGCAGCTTCTCGCGGACGAGGTGCTCGACGATGCCGCGGTAGTGCCGGCCTTGGGCGCGGTACGCGCTGGTCCGCGGGTCGAACAGCACGCCGGGCAGCGTGGTGAAGTCGAACCCGCGCGGCCCGTCGGCGAGCAGCACCGTGCCGCGGTCGTAACTGAGCGAGATGAGGGTGTCGGCCATACGGTCCGTTGTATGGCCGCCGCTCTATATAGCCGCCGGCTTGCCGGCGGGGTTTCGCGCCCCCAAAACCCCGCCGGCAAGCCGGCGGCTATATGAAATCGCGTTGACCGCGCCGCCGGCCCTCGTTATCACGCGCGAAACTGTGCGAGGACTGTTCACCATGAAGCGGCACTGCCTCGGCCTGCTCGCGGGCGTCTCGATCTGCGGCTGCCAGCCCACGGCCCAACCGGAACCCAAGCCCGCCGACATGCCGGCGGTCGTCACGCCCGCGCCGACGGCGGACGTGCCGTTCGACCAGGCGACGACGAACGTGCTGCCGCCCGGCTTCGACCTGCCGCCGGACAAGACGCTGGCCGGGAAGTCCGCGGCGAAGCTGGCCGACGACGTTCGCGCGATCTGGCCGACGATCAAGCTGGGCGAGAACCCCCGCGCGACGATCGAGACGGAGCACGGCAGCGTCGAGATCACGTTCGACGCGGCCGCGGCCCCGAACCACGTCCGTAACTTCCTGGCGCTGGCGAAGGCCGGGTACTTCGACGGCCTCGTGTTCGAGCGGGTGGTGACGCAAGCGTTCGTGAACACGGACGGCGCGACGGAGTTGCTGGAGTACGTGACGGCCGGCTGCCCGCTCGGCGACGGCACGCCGGGCCGCGGCCACCTGGGCTACTTCGTGAAGCCGGAGCTGACGGAGGTGAAGCACGCCGAGGGGACGGTCGGCTTCCTCCGCGAGGCGGACGGCGCGACGAGCGGAACGCGGTTTTACGTGACGCTCGGCCCGAACCCGCCGCTGGACGGCGACGGCATCGTGATCGGCAAAGTGACGCTCGGCCTGGACGTGCTGCGGAAGGTCGCGGACGCCGAGGCGAACGGCGAACTACCCGCGAAGCCGGTGGCGATGAAGAAGGTGACGACGCGGTAGAACCCGGAGCGGTAGCGACGGGGTGTCTTGTGGAACCCGGAGCGGTAGCGACGGGGTGTCTGGGTGCGCCAGACACCCCGTCGCTACCGCTCCGGGTTCCACAAGACACTACAGCCGAAGTGACTTGCGTACTTCGTCACTAAGCCAGACGATCAACGGCTTCTCCTGGTTGCGGACGTAGTCGATCAACGCGGGCCGGGCGTCCTCGGGATACCAGCGCTTCGACCCGCCTTCCGCCCACCAATTCTGCCGGCCGCGACCGGCGTTCAACGCCCGACTCGCGTAAGCCTTCCAGTCGGCCAACGCCCGGTCGGGATCGGGTTCGACATCGTACCAGCCGACCAAGTGAACGTGATCCTCTAGGATGGAGAAGGCATCGATCGCGAACCGGCGGTACGGGGCGTGGTCTTGGATCGCCATCGAGATTTGTTGTGCTTGCGCCAACACCAACCGCACGGGCGGCGACCTCAATTGTCCGGCCGCGTAGCGGGCCAAGGCTGGTTGGGCCGGGGCGGTAGGCTGGTTGTGGGCGTTGTCGGTCCGGCGTTCCCAGGAGGTAGGGCGGTAGTTGCCGACGAAGCCTTCTTTCCCAGGGAGCCAAGTGCCGTAGGTTCGCCAGGTGAACATCCAGAGATGGGCCACGGGCGGCCTCCTTTACACCCCGTCGCTACCGCTCCGGGTTCCACAAGACGCACCCCGTCGCTGCCGCTCCGGGTTCTACGCCACCGCGGCCGTGACCACGTCGCCGGCCACGTCGGTCAGCCGCTCGTCGCGGCCGTTATGCCGGGTCGTCAGCTTCTCGTGGTCCAGCCCCAGCAAGTAGAGGATCGTCGCGTGGTAGTCGTTCACCGAGATCGGCCGCTCGACCGCCTTCAGCCCGAACTCGTCGGTCGTGCCGACCGACCCCGGCTTCGACCCGCCGCCGGCGAACCACATCGTGTACCCCAGCGGGTTGTGGTCCCGGCCGCGGCTGCCCTGGCTGTTCGGCGTCCGCCCGAACTCGCTGCACCAGACCACTAGCGTGTCGTCCAGCATCCCCGTTCGCTTCAAATCCTTGATGAGCGCCGCGATCGGCTTGTCGGACAGGCCGCACATCTTCTCGTGGTTGCCGTTCAGGTCGTCGTGGGCGTCCCACTGCATGTTCACCGGCCCGCCGCCGCTGTACACGCTCACGAACCGCACGCCGCGCTCCAGTAGCCGGCGGGTGAGCAAGAGCCGCGTGCCGAACTCGGCCGTTTTCGCGTCGTCCAGGCCGTAGAGCGATTTCGTCTCCTTCGTTTCCTTCGACAGGTCCACCGCCTCCGGCGCGTGCGTCTGCATCTTGAACGCCAGCTCGTAGCTCGCGATCCGCGCCTCCAGGTCCGTGTCCCCCTTCGACAGGTTGATCTCGTTCAGCTGCTTCACGAGGTCGAACGTCCGCTTGTTCTGTTCGGCCGTCACGCCGGGCTGCGGCTTGAGGTTCAGCACCGGGCTGGCCCCACGGCGGAGGAGCGTGCCCTGATTCACCGCGGGCAGGTAGCCCGCGCCCCAGCACGGCGCGCCGCCTTCGAGGATGCCCTCCGGCTGCGGCATGACGCAGTACGCCGGCAGGTTCTCGCTTTCGGAGCCGAGGCCGTACACGACCCACGACCCGAGCGACGGGTGGCCCATCGTGATCCGCCCGCTGTGCAGCTCGTACATGGCCGGGGCGTGGATCGTGTTCGCGCACCAGCACGACTTCAGGAAGCAGATGTCGTCCGCGACCGTCGCCAGGTGCGGCATCAGGTCGGACACCCACGCCCCGGTCCGGCCGTGCTGTTTGAACTTCCGCGTGCTCGCCAGGATCGTCTCGTTGCCGGTGGTGAACTGACTCTTCGGGCGGCCGGTGCCTTCCGGCAGCGGCTGGCCGTGCCGCTTGGTGAGTTCCGGCTTCGGGTCGAACAGGTCCATCTGGCTCGGCCCGCCGACCATGAACAGGAACACGACCCGCTTCGCCTTCGCCGGGAAGTGCGGCTTCCTCGCCGCGAGCGGGTTGACGCCCTTCGGCGCGTCGGCGGCGCTCGCAGTGTTCGCGAGCATCGAGTTGAGCGCGATGCCGCCGCCAGCCTGCGTGAGGAACTGACGGCGGGAACGGAGCGGGGGAATGTGCGGTGTCATGATTGAAAGTGTACCCGATACGATGACGGCATGAAAGTTTTCGACGCCATCGTCCTCGGCTGCGGCGGCATGGGGTCGGCCGCTCTGTACGAACTCGCCCGCCGCGGGCGGCGGGTCCTCGGGCTGGAGCAGTTCGCCCCGGTCCACGCCCGCGGCAGCTCGCACGGGCACACGCGGGTCATCCGCACCGCGTACTACGAACACCCGGCCTACGTCCCGATCCTCCGCCGCGCGTGGGAGCGGTGGTACGACCTCGAACAGCTCACCGGCCGCCACCTGCTCACGGAATGCGGCTGCCTCTCGATCGGCCCCGCCGACGGCGAACTCGCCCAGGGCGTGAAGGCGTCCGCCGCGCAGCACGGGCTGAAGCTGGAACCGCGCGACCCCGGCCCGTTCCGCGTGCCGGACGGGTACGAGACGGTCTTCGAGACGCAGGCCGGGTTCCTCATGGTCGAAGACTGCGTCCGCGCCCACCTCGACGCCGCCGTCGAGAAGGGGGGCGAATTTCACGCGGAGGAACCGGTCCTCGGCTGGCAGCCGGACGGGAACGGCGTCCTCGTTCGCACCGCGAAGGATACCTACCGCGCCGCGAAGCTGGTCGTCACGGCCGGGGCGTGGGCGACGCAGTTACTCGCGGACCTCGGCGTGCCGCTGACTGTCATGCGGCAGACGATGCTCTGGTTCGAGCCGGCCCACCGGGAATTGTTCCGCCGCGACCGGTTCCCGGTGTTCCTCTTCGAGTCGCCCCTCGGCGCGTTCTACGGCCTGCCGATGATCGACGCCCGCGGCGTGAAGCTCGCGAGGCACTACGGCCAGCCCGAACTCGCGTCGCCGGACCAAGTGAATTGGGAAACGACGGACGATGACGAGCTACCGGTCTTGGAGTTCCTTCGCCAATTCGTCCGGACGCCGTTCGCCCGCAACGCGACCCGCCAGGCGTGCCAGTACACGCTCACCCCGGATCGACACTTCGTCCTGGACGTTCACCCGGCGGACCCGAACGTGGTGGTTGCGGCCGGGTTCAGCGGCCACGGGTTCAAGTTCGCGTCCGTCGTCGGCGAAATCCTCGCCGACCTCGCCGAAATGGGTACTACGTACCATCCCATCGACTTCTTCAGTGTTAATCGTCGGAGGTCGGCCACAGAGGAACACGGAGGTAAGCAGGTCGGAAAAGAAGATTGAGTTAAGGCCCGTCATCAATGAGATCGGTTTTCTCCTCCTTCTGATCTGTTTTCATCCGTGTTCGTCTGTGGCCAATTCCTCAAATCCGGAACGTCGGGATTGGCGAACCGGTCGAAGTGTGATGAAATAGATTTCTCATGAAACTCCGCGACGCAGTCCTGTTCCGCGTGCAACGCCTCGTGCCCACGGCCGAGCGGGGCACGGCCATTGCCGTCGTCGGCCTGCTCGTCGGGCTGGAGTTCGTCGGCCGCAACGCCACCACCGACCTGCACGACCTGCTCGCCGGCGTCGCGCTCCTGCTCGGCGGCATGTTCGTCGCCGCGTGGCACCGGTCCGAGCCGGTCCCGTGGGTGACGAAGCTGTCCGCGTTCGCGAGCAAGCAGGCCAGCCGGTTCGACCAGTTGAAGTACGACGTGGGCCTCGACTTCCGCGGCGTCCCGCCGATCCAGCGGCGGGTCCCGCGGGCCGTCTACCTCGCGTTCCTCGGCCTGCTCGCCTGGGACGCGCTCGCGCTGGCCGCGTGGGCGTGGTTCCCCAACGGGTGGCGGGACGTGGGGATGCGGACCTCCTACGTGCTGTACATCGTCGTCCTCGTGTCGCTCTGGCTGATGCTCCTGACGGCGGTGGCGGCGAGCATCTACCTGCCGGTGTACGTGCTCGACAACCAGATGCGGAAGCTGGCGGACACGGACGCGAACCCGCACCGGTCGGTGCTGGACGCCGACCCGCCGCCGCAGTCGCCGGACGCCGTCGTGCTGGTCGGGTACTGGCTGTTCGCAATGCTCGTCACGCTGGTGACGCCGCCGATGTACGGCCTCGGGCTGTGCGGCGTCGTCGCCGTGCTGGCGGCGGCCGCGTGCTTCCTCCGCGGCGACGGGGACGCGAGCATCCTGTGGCGGACCGGCGGCCCGAAGGCGGCCCAGGCGATCTACAGCATCCCGATGCGCCGCATCCTGTCGCTGGCCGTGGCGTTCGCCGCCGTGCTGATCGCGTCGCTCGTGCTGTCCGCGTGCGGCGGCCGGCTGACCGCCCCGCCGTCCCTCGAATCGCCGATGGTCGTCACCGGGTTCCTCGGCGCGCTGGCCGCGTGGCTCGTCCCCGGCATCGTGCTGCTGGGCGTGTACCAACTCGTCCGGTTCCGCCGGACCGACCCGACCCGCCGCGACCCGCTGACCGTCCGCGTGGACAACGCCGCCGACCAACCGACCCGCGTGCTGGCCGGGCGGCTCGTCCGCCGCTGGGGGTTCCGCACCGCGTTCGCCCCGGCCCCCGAAACCGACGCCCCGCACGTCGGGTTGAATCTGGTGCCGAAGGAACGGTCCGAGGCGACCGAGTTCGACCCCCGCTGGCCGCTCAAGGTGTCGCTCGACGACCTGGCCGGCGCGGTGGTAAAGGACCGCGTGGCCCGGCGGGACGAGATTCAACTGCGGCGGCGGTTCCTGAAGTGCCTCGCGAAGTTGCTGAAGCAATCCTCGCACGTCGTCCCGGAGAGCGGCGGCGGGTTCTGGATCGCGCCGCACTGGTGGTTCGTCGAGACGCTGCTCTGGGAGGCCCCGCCGAAGGGGAAGAACGCCGACCACGGGGCGACGCTGCGGCCGGTCGGCCCGAGCTTCGAGAAGTTGCTCGGCCCCCGCGTCCGGCAGCACGTCCACCAGATGCTGCGGGCCACGCACATCGACCTGATCTACCTCGAAGACGGGGTGAACGCGCGGAAGCTGGAGAAGGTGCTGCGGATGCTGTTCGAGCTGTACGACGTTCACGGCGGCAAGCGGCGGGCGGAGGACCAGCACTTCCAGGGCGTGCCGAAGGTCAAGGTGATGTTCCACGAATACGCGCCGGGCAACGAGTTCCACTCGGACACGTACCCGGAGCCGAAGTTCGACGACGTGAGCCGGTTCCGGGTGATGCACGTGTTCCGCGACCGGGAGGAGAGCGAGGAGACGACGGACGCGCCGTTCGACTTCTCGTGGGAGCCGTCCCCGCTGGCCGTCGTGTGACCGGCGAGTGTCGGGGCGTAAGCCCGACGTGGCCGGCGGCAAGAAAATGACGTGTGCCGGTAAGTTGACGCGCTCAACGCCGGAAGCCACGTCGGGCTTACGCCCCGACGCTCGCCAATGCAACAGCACACCGGGCTTTCATTCGCCGATTTGTTTTTCCCGAGGTTCGCCATGGCGAAGCGACGACGCGATGACGACGACGACGGCTTCGAGGTCGTGGACGAGGAGCCGCCGCCGCGGAAGAAGAAGCCGAGCCGCCGGCCCGAGTCCGAGAACGACACCCGCCCGGTCCGGTCCGCCGCGGCCGAGACGAAGGTGGACAACGACTTCGAGGTCGTGGACGACGACGAGGACGACCGGCCGCGGAAGAAGAAGGCGTCGAAGTACCGCGACGACGACGCGGACGACGACCGGCCGCGCGCCAAGAAGTCGTCCAAGTACCGGGACGACGACGCGGACGACCGCCCGCGGTCGAAGCGCCGCCGGGACGACGACGAGGACGAGGACCGGTCGCGGAAGAAGAAGTCCACGTCCCGGCTGACGAAGAAGGACCGCGCCCGGATGCGGCGGGAGGACGAGGAGGCGAAGGACGCGGCCCGCGACAACGCCGTCATGGAGTGGGGCGTGCCGATCTTCCTGATGTTCCTCGGCACGATCATGATGGTCGTGGCCGGCACGATCTTCGCCAACCGCAGCGAGGGCCTCATCAACCCGCCGCTGTTGCTCGGCATCGCGTTCGTGTTCACCCTCGTCATGATCCCGCTCATCATCATCGCCCTCATGGTGATCGGGGCGGTCATGGGGATCGAGTACGGGACGTTAAAAAATGCCGTGAGATCGCTCGCCGCCATCTCGCTGATGTCGTGGGGCATCTTCTTCGTCAGCCACCTGTACTTCATCGGGTGGGCGATCGGCCCGGTCGTGAGCTTCATGGTCACCCTCGGCCTGTTCATGACGTTCTTCAGCCTGGACATCAACGAGGCCATGTCCACGCTCGGCGCGCTGAACCTCATCATGTGGCTGATGGACAAGCTGTTCTGGCTGGTGGTCATCGTGGCCATCTCCCGCGGCGCGAACCGGGACCGGGACTTCGACCCGGACGACGGCCCGCAGATTCAGCAGAACCAGGGGAACTTCGACGACGGCGACGGCGGCGGAAACAACTTCCGCGGCCGTCGGAACCGCAACAACATCGACCCGGACGACGACGACGGGTTCTGATCCGCCGACGGCCGCCGCAAGGCGGCCGTTTGTTTTTGGAACCCTGAGCGGAAGCGACGGGGTGTGGAGGCTGCCTCCCCACCCCGTCGCTTCCGCTCAGGGTTCCACAGTGAATTGCCCGTGACACGTCGCCCGGTTCCCGGTTACCATCCCGCCCACCCCGGAACGGAGTCCGTGCGATGGGTCCCGCCAAACCGCGTCGGCCGTGGGCCGACTTCCTCGTCTTCCTCGCCGTGCGAACCCTCGTCGGCGTCGTCCAGGCCGTGCCCGTCCGGTGGGCGCTGCACTTCGCCGAACTGCTCGCCGCCGTCGTCCACCGCGTGGACCGCCGCCACCGCGAGGTCGCGGCCGAGAACCTGCGGTTCGCGTTCCCCGAAAAGTCGCCCGCGGATATCGACCGGCTCGTGCGGGCCTGCTACCGGCACTTCTGCGTGCTGCTCATCGAGATCATCCTCCTTCCCCGCAAGCTGCGGCTCGTGAACTGGCCGAGCGCCGTCGCGATGGTCCACGGGCCGGAGGTCGTCGGGTCGTACCTCCGCGGCAAGCCGACGCTCGTGGTCACCGCGCACCTCGGCAACTGGGAACTCGCCGGGTACTACACCGGCATGTTCGGGTTCCGCACCTACGCCATCGCCCGCGTGCTAGACAACCCGTACCTGGAGCGGTTCCTGAAGAAGTTCCGCCAGGCGACCGGGCAGACGATCATCGCCAAGAAGGACGACTTCGACCGGCTCGAGGGGGTGCTGAAGAACAACGGCATCGTCGCGACGCTCGCGGACCAGGACGCCGGGCCGCGGGGCGTGTTCGTGGACTTCTTCGGCCGTCCGGCGAGCGCGCACAAGGCTGTCGCGCTCATGGCCATCGAGTTCGACTGCCGGATGGTCGTCGTCGGCACGATCCGGCGGTCCCCCGCGATTTCCGACCGCATCGGCCCCTACGACATCGTCTGCGAGGACGTGATCGACCCGGCCGAGTACGCCGGCCAGCCGGACGCGGTGAAGGCCATCACGCAGCGGTACCACGACGCCCTCGCCCGGCTGATCCGCCGCAGCCCCGAGCAATACTTCTGGCTGCACCGTCGGTGGAAGTCGCAGCCGGCGGCGCGGAAGACCCCGGCGAAAAAGGCGGCGTGATGCTCCCGTTCGTCCTGCTCCTGATCGGCGGCGGCCTCGGCGCGAACGCCCGGTATTGGCTCGGCGAGCTGTTCAAGGCCCGCGGCTGGGCGGACGCCTTCCCGTGGCACACGTTCGCCATCAACGTCGTCGGCTCGCTCATCCTCGGCGTCGTCGCCGTCGCGTGCAAGGACCGGCCGGGCTGGGTGCTGTTCCTCGGCGTCGGCGTGTGCGGCGGGTTCACGACGTTCAGCACGTTCAGCCTCGAAACCCTGACGATGCTCGAAAAAGACCGCTGGCTCGCGGCGACCGGGTACGTGCTGGGGTCGGTCGCCGCCGGGGTCGTCGGGGCGTGGATCGGGATGAAAGTGGTTCGATAAGGCGACTCCCGTTCGCCCGCCCATCAATTTTCCCCCCGCCTCGTAACCGGCCACCGTCCTCGTTCACTTTCGTTCCGGCGTCCTTGACAAGTGCGCAGTAGAGTTTCCCGCCGACTTCCACCGACCCACACGGGGAGCCTGCGGTGAGTGCTTCGTCCGACGTTTTGCCACACGCCCCGGCCGCCGTGACCGAGGACACCAACCCGCCCCGCGGCAACCCCGACCGCACCATCCCGAACGGCGGCGCGCCGCCCGCCAGCCTCGACCACATCTCCGCCCGGCTGTTCGTCTTCAAGCCGTCCGACCATCCCGGCGACCTCGGCCGGCTCGACCGGTATCGCGTCCTGAAGCAGCTCGGCAAGGGCGGCATGGGAGCCGTCTACCTCGGGTTCGACGAGCGGCTGCAGCGCCGCGTCGCGCTGAAGGTCATGCTCCCGGACGCGGCCGGCGACCCGCAGGCGAAGGACCGGTTCCTCCGCGAGGCGCGGGCGGCGGCCCAGATCGGGCACGACAACGTCATCGCCATCCACGAGGCCGACGAGGCGGACGGCATCCCGTACATCGCCATGCAGTACCTCCAGGGCTACCCGCTGGACGAGTACCTGGCGAAGAAGGGGCGGCCGTCGTTCGCCCAGGTGATCCGCATCGGCCGCGAGATCGCGCTCGGCCTCGGCGCGGCCCACCGGCTCGGCCTCGTCCACCGGGACATCAAGCCCGGCAACGTCTGGCTCGAAGCCCCGCACGGGCGGGTCAAGATTCTCGACTTCGGCCTCGCGAAGCCGGTCCGGTCCAACGACGGCGAGCTGACGAAGAGCGGTACCGTCGTCGGGACGCCGGCGTACATGCCGCCGGAGCAGGCCCGCGGGCTGACCGTCGATCACCGGGCCGACCTGTTCAGCCTCGGCGCGGTCCTGTACCGGCTCGTCACCGGCAAGCTGCCGTTCGACGGCCCGGACGTGATGGCCATTCTCACGGCCCTCGCGGTCGAGGACCCGACGCCGGTGTGGGAGGTCGTGCCGAACGCGCCACGGCCGCTCGCCGAGTTGATCCACCAACTGCTCGCGAAGAAGCCGGCGAACCGGCCGCAGACGGCCGACGAGGTGTCGGCCCGGCTGCACACGATGATGGAACGGCAGGCGAACCCGAACGCCGTCACCACGAACGGTAACCCCGGAACCGGGTCGCAGCAGGTCGTGTACGTCCCGGTCCCCGTCACGGTCATGGCGACGGCCGCCGACAACGCCTTCGCCCACCTCGAAGAGGAGGGGCCGACGACGGCCGAGACGCCGACCGTCGTGACCCGGCCGAAGGCCGCGAAGGCGTCCCCGAAGGCGATGATCGGCCTGCTGCTGGCGGGCGTCCTCACGATGGTCGTCGGCGGGTTCATCGTCATCAAGGTCGTGAACCCGGACGGCACGACGACGGAACTCAAGGTTCCGGACGACGCGAAGGTGACGGTCGAGAAGAACGGTAAGAAGGTGTTCGAGACCGTCAAGCCCGCGGCGGTGGACCTCGGCCCGTTCCCGAAGCTCGACCCGGAGTGGGTGAAGTCCGTGGCCGCGCTGCCGCCGACGGACGCCCTCGGCCCGATCAACGAGGAGCTGAAGCGGCGGAACCCCGGCTACGGCGGCACCGGGCTGGCGTGGGTCGCCGACCCGCTGCTCGGCACGAAGACCGGCCTCGAGTTGCGAACGGACGCCGTTTCCGACCTGACGCCGCTCCTCGCCGTCCCGGCTCTGGAGTATCTCGCGATTCCGCACGGCGGGAAGGAACCGTCCCCGCTCGCAACGCTCGCCCCGCTCCGCGGGCTGAAGAAGCTCCGCGGCCTGCGGCTCGAATCCCACCCGCTGTTGAAGGACCTGTCGCCGGTCCAAGACCTTCCGCTCGAACATCTCGCGGTCCTGAACTGCCCGGTCGAGTCGCTCGCCCCGCTCAAGGGGATGAAGCTCGACCGGCTGGAAATCCACGACACGCCGGCCCTCGACCTGACGCCGCTGGCGAACCTGCCGCTCCGCACCGTCGTCCTCGGCCTCCCCGAGGTGCGGCTCGACCTGTCGCCGCTGGCGGGTTGCCCGCTCGAGCACGTCCAATTCCAGTGGGGCCGCGGCACGGACCTGACGCCGCTGCGGAAGTGCCCGCTGAAGACGTTCAAGATGATCTACACCGCCTTGCCGGACCTGTCGCCGTTGGAGGGGACGGGCATCGAGCACTTCTCCGGGTTCGACCCGGTCCAGTACGAGTCGTTCCTCCGGACGTTGCCCAAGCTGGAGACGGTGACCAGCTACACGCACCCCGCGCCGCAGCCGCGGGCGGCGTTCTTCGCGGCGTGCGAGGAGTACCGCCGCAAGGCGGACGAGTTCGCGGCGGCGACGGCCAAGCTCCCGGTCGCGGAGCAGGTCGAGGCCGTGCGGAAGAAGTGGGCCGAGCAAAACGGGAACGGGAAGCCGACCCTCCAGGCCACGGTCGAGAACGGGCACGTCGTCGCCGTCGCGTTCGCCGGGAGCGACCCGCACAGCAACGTCTGGAACCTGAGCTTCCTCCGCGCCTTCCCGAAGCTCAAGCGGATCGACGCGCGGGTGTTCGGGTACACGCCGCTGTTCCACCAGGTCCTCGACCTGCCGATCGAGGAGGTCCACGTCGCCGACTCGACCATGCACCACTCGAAGGCCCTGCACTCGCTGGCGAAGCTGAAGCACCTGAAGCAGGTGAACGGCCGGCCGGTCGAGGAGTACGCCCGCGAGTGGGGCCTGTACCCGGCCGCGTCGAAGTTCCCGCCGCCCGACCCCGCGTGGGTCAAGTCGGTCCTCGCGCTACCCGTCCCGGACCGCACCGCCGTCGTCATCGCGGAGCTGAAGCGCCGCAACCCGGATTTCGACGGCCGGTACGAGGAGTTCACGGACGCCCGCGTCACGATCCGGTCGGACGCCCTGGTCGATCTGACGCCGCTCGCCGCCGTGCCGGACGTGGAATACCTCGACCTGGCCGGGCCGGGGCCGGGGGCGCGGCTGACCGACCTCCGGCCGCTCCGGGCGTTGAAGCGGCTCGCGGAACTCCAACTGCCCGGCCAACGGCAACTCCGCGACCTGTCCCCGCTCGCCGGGCTGCCGATCCGCCAGTTGAACCTGTACGCCACCGGCGTCGCCGACCTGACCCCGCTCCGCGGGCTGCCGCTGGAGGAGCTGAACGTCCACGGCACGCAGGTCGCCGACTTCGGGCCGCTCCGCGGGCTGCCGCTGAAGACGCTGTATTTCGGCCGCCCGGACCGCGCGTTCGACCTGTCGCCGCTGGCCGACACGCCGCTCGAGGCGCTGCACGTCGAGGAGGCGCAGAACCTGGACCTGACCCCGCTGAAGCGGACGCGGCTGAAGAACTTCCAGAACCGCGGCGTCGCGTTCGCCGACTACTCGCCGCTGGAAGGGTCGGCCACGATCGAGCACTTCGCCGGCGTCGAGCTCGACCTGTTCGAGCCGCTGCTCCGGACGATGCCCAACCTGAAGACGGTCGCCCCGAGCCAAACCCGGCGGGCGATCCCGGCCGCGACGTTCTTCGCGCAGTCCACGGAGCGGCGGGCGAAGCGGGAGGCGTTCCTGGTTGCCGTCGCGCAACTGCCGGTCGCCGAGCGGGTGACGGCCGTGAAGGCGAACCTGGAGGAGCAAAACGGCAAGGCGATCCAGTTCGACACCCAGCTCGAGGACGGCGAGGTCGTCGGCATCACGATCACCGCCGAGCACGACGCGAAGCCGCTGTGGGACCTGTCCCCGCTGCGGGCGTTCCCGAAGCTCCGCCGGTTCGAGTCCTATGCGTTCAAGTCGTCGCAGCTCTACCCGCTCGTCGATCTGCCGATCGAGGAGGTGAAGTTCGGCGGCGTGTACGGCTACATGAACACGAACTTCTGGGCATTCGCCCGGATGAAATCGCTGAAGAAGGTCAACGGCCAGGACTACGCCGCCTTCGCCCGCGAGTGGAAGTTGCCGGCGAGATAGAAAACTCGCGCTGGCGTCCGGCGGCGGCATCGGGTACAACTGTTTCATCCCACCGTCGGAACCCATCGCATGCCTGTTCATCCCCACCCAACCCGCCGGGCGTTCGTGCAAGCCGGGGCGAGCGCCGCCCTCGGCCTCAGCCTGCCGACGCTCTACGCCGCCGCGGCGAAGCAGCCGCGGGGGTCGAAGTCCGTCATCCTGGTCAACCTCACCGGCGGGATGAGCCACATCGACTCGCTCGACATGAAGCCGGACGCCCCGGCCGAAATCCGCGGCGAGTTCAAGCCGACCGCCACCAACGTCACCGGCATCCAAATTTGCGAGCACCTGCCGCAGCTGGCGAAGCGGATGCACCACTTCGCGCTGGTGCGGTCGCTGTCGCACCGGGAGAACGGCCACCTGCCCGGCACGCACCGCCTACTGACCGGCGCGACGATGCCGCTGCAGCGCGGGTCGGACCTGGACAACGTGCTGTCCCGCCGCGACTGGCCGAGCTACGCCGCCGGGCTGAACTACCTCCGCCCGCGGCACGACGGCATCCCGAACGGCGTGACGCTCCCGCACTCGCTGATCGAAGGCCCGCTGACGTGGCCCGGCCAGCACGCCGGGTTCCTCGGCCAGCACCACGACCCGATGCTCGTGACGCAGGACCCGAACGCGCCGACGTTCCGCATGGACACGTTCACCCTCGCCGAGGGCGTGGACCCGCCGCGGGTCGCGTCCCGCCGCGGCCTGTTGGACCAGCTCGAATCCCCCGGCGCGACCGACCCGGCGTTCCGCGGCCACCAGCACCGGGCGTTCGAGCTGCTGAGTTCGGGCAAAGTCGCCGGCGCGTTCAAGCTCGACCGCGAGCCGGTGGCGACCCGCGACCGGTACGGCCGCAACCAGTTCGGCCAGTCGCTCCTGCTCGCGCGGCGGCTGGTGCAGGCCGGCGTGCCGATCGTGCAGGCGAACATGGGCATCGTGCAGACCTGGGACACGCACGTCGATAACTGGGGTCGGATGAAGAACCGGTTGTTGCCGTGGCTCGATCAGGCCGTGTCGGCGCTCGTCGATGACCTGCACGCGGAGGGCTTGTTCGGCGACACGTTCGTCGCGGTCCTCGGCGAGTTCGGCCGGACGCCAAAAATCTCGAACCTGCCCGGCGAGGCGGTCCCCGGCCGCGACCACTGGGCGGCCGTCTACTCCGGCCTGTTCGCCGGCGCGGGCGTGGTCGGCGGGCGAGTGATTGGCAAGTCGGACAAGGCCGGGGCGCACCCGGTCACCACGGCGTACACGCCGTTCGACGTGGGCGCGACGATCTACCAGGCGCTCGGCGTCCCGCCGGACGCGGAGATTCGCGACCCGCAGAACCGCCCGACGGCGATCAACGCCGGGAAGGTCATGGACGTGCTGTTCCAGAACCGGTAAGCCCCGACTTCCGAAGTCCGGCTTCGACTTCGGAAGTCGATGTGGGACGGGGGCCAACGCGGAAGATGTGAACGTCCCCGCGCGGGATCGACTTCCGAAGTCGAAGCCGGACTTCGGAAGTCTAGGTTCGCGCCCCGCCCCGCGACTGAACGGCCTTCAATTGAGGGTTCCCCGCATGACCCGCCTACTGGTCGCCGTCCTGCTCCTCACCTCGGCCGCCCGCGCGGACGAGAAGCTGTTCGTCGCCACGCCGCTCACGCCGGAACACGCCTTCACGCCCGGCATCGAAGGCCCCGGCTGCGACAAGGACGGCAACGTCTTCGTCGTCAACTTCGCGAAGCAGCAGACGATCGGCCGCACCACGCCGGCGGGCAAGACGGAAATCTTCGTCACGCTGCCGAACAAGAGCACCGGCAACGGCATCGTCTTCGACAAGAAGGGCTTCCTGTACGTCGCGGACTACGTCGAGCACAACGTCCTCAAGATCGACCCGGCGACGAAGGCGATCACCGTGTTCGCCCACGAGCCGAAGATGAACCAGCCGAACGATCTGGCCATCGCCGCGGACGGGACGCTGTTCGCCAGCGATCCGAACTGGGAAAAGGAGACGGGGCAGCTCTGGCGGATCGACACGGACGGCAAAACCACACGGCTGGCCGACGGGATGGGCACGACCAACGGCCTCGACCTCAGCCCGGACGGGAAGACGCTGTACGTCAACGAGTCCCGGCAGCGGAACGTCTGGGCGTTCCCGGTGAACGCGGACAAGTCGCTCGGCGCGAAGAAGCTGGTGAAGAAGTTCGACGAGCACGGCTTCGACGGCATGCGGATCGACGTGGACGGCAACCTGTACGTCACCCGGCACGGCAAGGGGACGGTCATCAAGATGACGCCGGCCGGCGAGACGCTGAAGGAGATCGACGTACTGGGGTCGAAGCCGAGCAACCTGTGCTTCGGCGGGCCGGACGGCCGGACGGTGTACGTGACGGAAGTGGACCACGGCCGGCTCGTCTCGTTCCGCGTGGACAAGCCCGGCCTCGCGTGGCAGCGGCTCAAAGAGTAGTAGGCACACTCCGTGTGCCGTCGCGGAACGGAGTCTTCGACGTTCCGCGAAACCTTCCTGCCTGCAAACGCTCACGCGAATTCTCGAAGACTCGAATTCGCGACGGCACACGGAGTGTGCCTACTACTATGGGCCGACTCCTACCCATCCTCGGCTTCCTTTTAATGGCGGTCGCGCAGGCCGACCCAGCGGCCGAGCGGTGGTGGGCGTTCGCGCCGCTGAGGTCGCCGCCCGTCCCGAAAGGCCCGGCCCATCCCGTCGATGCCTTCGTCCTCAAGAAACTCGCTGACACCGGGCTGTCACCGTCGCCGGAGGCGGACCGCCGCACGCTCGTTCGCCGCGTCACGTTCGACCTCACCGGGCTACCGCCGACGCCGGACGAGATCGACGCCTTTCTGAAGGACACGTCGCCGGACGCTTACGAGAAGCTGGTGGACCGGCTGCTCGCGTCGCCGCACTTCGGCGAGCGCTGGGCACGGCACTGGATGGACGCCGTCCACTTCGCCGAGACGCACGGGCACGACCAGGACCGCGCCCGGCCGCACGCCTGGCGGTATCGCGACTACCTCATTGAGAGCTTCAACGCGGACACGCCGTACCCGCGGTTCGTCCATGAGCAGCTCGCCGCCGACGTGCTGTTCCCGAAGGAGCCGCGACTGCTGCCCGCGCTCGGGTTCCTCGCGGCCGGGCCGTGGGACGAGAGTTCGCTCCGCGACATCCGCGAGGACAGCATCGACCGGCAGGTCGGCCACTACCTCGACCGCGACGACATGATCGCGACCGCGATGGGCACGTTCGTTAGCCTCACGGTCGGCTGCGCCCGCTGCCACGACCACAAGTTCGACCCCATTCCCATCGACGACTACTACCGGCTGCAGGCCGTGTTCGCCGGCGTCGGCCGCGGCAACGTCGCGTTCGACCTCGACCCGAGAGTCACGGCGAAGCGGCGGGAACTGACGGCGGCGCTCAAGTCGCCGGACGTGAAGGCGCGGCTGGCCGACGCCGCGTTCGTGGCGGAACTGCGGGCGTGGGAGAAGCAACAAAGTGGGGCGAAGAACCCGTGGCAGCCGGTCGCGGTGTCGGCGGCCGTCGCGGAGCAGGGTTCGACGCTCACGGCCCAGCCGGACGGGTCGTACCGGTCCACGCACGAGACGCGGCCGGAGCGGGAAACCTACGTCGTCACGTTCGCGACGAAGCTGCCCCGCGTCACGGCCGTGCGGCTGGAGGTGCTGACCGACGACACGTTCCCGCACCGCGGCCCCGGCCTTCAGAACAACGGCAACCTGCACCTCAGCGAGGTGACCATCCGCCGCGGCGCGGACGCGGTGAAGCTCGGCCCGCCGACGAGCGATTTCGACCAGGACGGCTGGACGATCAAGCACGCGACGGACGGCAACCCGGCCACGGCGTGGGGCATCTACCCGAAGGTCGGCGTGCCGCACGAGGCGGTGCTGCCGTTCGCGACGCCGACGGCCGGCGGCGAGTTCACGATCCGCCTCGAGCAGTTGCACGGCGGCGGTCACCTGATCGGCCGCTTCCGCCTGAGCGTGACTTCCGAGGAGAAGGCGGGGTTGGCCCAACCGCTGCCGCCGAGCGTCGCGGAGAGCCTTCGCACGGCCGAAGGGCAGCGGACGGCGAAGCAGCAGGAAGAACTCGCAAGGCACGTCCTTCATGCGAAGCTGACGGCGGACCTCGCGGCCGTCCCGCCGCCGCAGATGGTGTACGCGGTCGCGGCGAACTTCGAGGCGGACGGCAACCACAAGCCGATCGCGAAGCCGCGGGCCGTCCACCTGTTGAAGCGCGGCGACATCCGCAAGCCCGGCGACGAAATGGCCCCCGGCACGCTCTCGCTGCTCCCGGAACTGCCCGGCGACTTCGCCCTCGCGGAGAACCACGCGGAAGGCGACCGCCGCGCCGCGCTCGCGAGGTGGCTGACCGACCCGATGAACCCGCTCTTGTGGCGGAGCATCGTCAACCGCGCGTGGCAGTGGCACTTCGGCCGCGGGATCGTGGACACGCCGAACGACTTCGGCAAGATGGGCGGCAAGCCGTCGCACCCCGAGCTGCTCGACTGGCTCGCCGTGTGGTTCCGCGACGAGGCGAAGGGGTCGCTCAAGAAGCTGCACAAGCTGCTGGTGACGAGTGCCACCTACCGGCAAACGTCTTCCGTTCCGCGTTCCGCGATCCCCGATCCGAGATCGAAAGACGAGGACAATCGCCTCTTGTGGCGGATGCCGCGGACGAAGCTCGACGCGGAGCAAGTCCGCGACGCGATCCTGCTGGCCAGCGGCCGGCTCGACCGGCGGCGCGGCGGGCCGTCCGACCAGCAGTTTTCCATGAAGCCCGGCATCCACGTCACGCCGACGGTCGAGTACGACAAGTTCGACTGGGACCGGCCGGAAGGCCACCGGCGGAGCGTCTATCGGTTCGTGTTCCGCACGCTGCCGGACCCGCTGGTGGACTGCCTCGACGGGGCGGACGCGTCGCAGTTGACGCCGACGCGGAACTCGTCGGTTACGGCCCCGCAGTCGCTGGCGCTGCTCAACAACGACTTCATCCTGGCCCACGCGAAGGCGATGGCCGCGTCCGCGAAGGACGTGGACACGACCTGCCGTCGGCTGTGGGGCCGCGCGCCGACCGCGGCCGAGCGTGAGGAACTGGTGGCCTACGCGAAGAAGCACGGGCTGGCGAACGCCTGCCGCGTGCTGATGAACTCGAACGAGTTTCTATTTCTCGATTAGTAGGGTGGGCATTGCCCACCGACGCGGGTGACCGTCACGGAGAACGGTGGGCAATGCCCACCCTACACAATGACCACACGACGCGACTTCCTCTGGCACTTCGGCGGCGGCCTCGGCGGGATCGCGCTCGCACAGATGACGTCCGCCGCTCCGCATTCCGCCCCGAAGGTCAAGCGGGTCGTCCAGATCTTCCTCAACGGCGGCCTCAGCCAGCCGGACACGTTCGACTACAAGCCGGAACTCGAGAAGCGGCACGGCCAGCCGTTCGAGCCGAACGCGAAGGAGAAGGTCGAGGGCGTCACCAGCGTGCCCGGCAAGTTGATGAAGTCGCCGTTCGCGTTCCAACAACACGGGCGGTGCGGCCGGTGGGTGAGCAGCGTCTTCCCGGAAGTCGCGAGGCACGTCGATGAGATGGCGTTCCTGATGGCCGTCGCGTCGAAATCGAACGTCCACGGCCCGGCCAGCTACATGATGAACACCGGGTTCGCCCGCCCCGGCTTCCCGTGCCTGGGGGCGTGGCTGTCCTACGGCCTCGGGAAGCTGTCCGACAACCTGCCCACGTTCGTGGTGCTGCCGGACGCGCGGGGGCTGCCGTACAACCAGAAGGGGAACTTTTCCGCCGGCTTCCTGCCGGCCGCGCACCAGGCGACGATCCTCAACGCCGCCGGCACGCCGCCGATCCCGGACCTGCAACCGTCGGGGAAGGTTCCGCTCGTCACGCCGGAGGCCGACGCCGAGGGCCGCGAACTGTTGGCGAAGATCAACCGCCGGCACGCGGACGAGCGGTCCGGCGATTCGCGGCTGGAAGCTCGCATCGCCAGCTACGAACTCGCCGCGAACCTCCAGCGGCACGCCCCGGAGGCGCTCGACCTGGCGAAGGAAACGAAGGCGACCCGCGACCTGTACGGCGCGGACGACCCGGTGACCGCCGACTTCGGCAAGCGGTGCTTGCTCGCCCGGCGGCTGCTCGAGCGGGGCGTGCGGTTCGTCCAGGTCTGGAGCGGCGCGGGCGGGCCGACGAACAACTGGGACAACCACACGGACATCGTGAAGGAGCTGCCGGCCATCGCCCGGCAGGTCGATCGGCCGACGGCCGCCCTGTTGAAGGACTTGAAGGACCGCGGGCTGCTCGCGGACACGCTCGTCGTCTGCAGCACGGAGTTCGGCCGGCAGCCGTTCACGCAGGGGGCGACCGGCCGCGACCACAACCAGGGCACGTCCGTCGCGTGGCTCGCCGGGGCCGGCGTCAAGGGCGGAACCAGTTACGGCACGAGCGATGAGTGGTCGTGGCGGGCCGCGGACGGGAAGCTCTACTGCTACGACGTTCACGCCACGATCCTGCACCTCTTGGGCCTGGACCACGAGAAGTTGACCGTGCGGCACGACGGCATCGACCGCCGGCTGACCGACGTTCACGGCCACGTCGTCAAGGAGATTCTGGCCTGAGCAACTCGTCGAGCGCGGCCACCCGGTTCGCGATGTTCGGATGCCGACCCTGCGGGTCGAGCAGGATCGCGAGCATCCCCGCCGCCGTCGCGCCGGCGTAGTCGTTCTCCACGTCGTCGCCGACGAACGCGATCTCGTCCGGTGACAGCCCGTTGACAGTCCCCAGCACGGCGGCGAAGAACGCGCCGCCCGGCTTGCGGTGGCCGACCCGCGAGCTGATGACGACGTTCGGCAACAGGCCGCGCAGTTCCGCGTGCCCGTCCACGACTGCTTCCAACCGCCGGTCGTAGTTCGACGCCAACCCTAGCACTAACCCGCGGCCGCGAAGCTCGGCGAACACCCGCGTAGCGACCGGGTCCACGGCCCACGCTTCCGGCTCGGCGTAGTGGTCGTACAGCTCGCGGAACAGGGCGTCGGGGTCGGCCGCCCCGGCCAGCGTTCGCGCGACGACGTGCCGCCACCGGGCGACCTCCCGCTCCTCGGACGTGACCCAGCTCGCTTCCCGGTCCCGTTTCTCCTCATCGCGAAAGACCGCCACGAATCGCGCGCGGACTTCGCCCTCGGTCAGCGTCAGCCCGGCGCGGGCGGCGGCGTCGGCGTACTTCCGCGGGGCGGGGACGGCCGGATGAATCAGCGTCCCCACGGCGTCGAAGAACACGGCCCGGACGTGCGGCGGCAGCATGTTTGGCCCGGCGGGTGGAGGCGGCTATGATGGGTAAAGCATATCGAAAGGAGTCCGTGCGATGGCCGCGCCGGTGGAAGCGAACGCCCTGTTCAAGGCGGCCCTCGCCGACCCCGCGGACGAACTCCCGCGGCTCGTGTTCGCCGACTGGCTCGACGACATCGGCACGGCCGACCAGGCCGCGTGGGCGCACTTCATCCGCCTCGGGACCGTCACGCACTACGGCCCGATGCTCCCGGCCGAGCGACACGAACGCCGCGCGGCCGCGGCCCAGGACGTGGTCGCGAAGTTGACGCTCGCGCTGCCGGACTTCGTCGCGAAGGCGGCCGGCCTGTTGAACCTCCTGCCCGCGGCGAACGTCACGGTGAAACTGGCAAACCTGACGATGCCGGTGGCCGTCACGTCGCAGGTTTGGGAGTGGACGGCCCGCGACCAGAAACTGTTGCCGGTCGAGTGGTCCGGGTGGCACCCGCCGGGGCCGCCGCGGGCGTGGACGGAGCGGACGCTCGTGGTGGCGTCCGCCCGCCCGCGGGAACTGAAGGCGAAACTCGCCCGCGACGAAGTTCGGCTGTTCGGCGGGCAGGTGCATTGCGTCGGGGCGGACGCCGCGGAGTTGCAGGCGGCGACCGACCGGAGCTACGCCGCCCTGCGGGAGGAGACGGCCGTGCGGGCGCTCTTGCTCGGATTCCCGGCCGAGTCCGCGGTCGCGGACGGCGGGCCGGTCGGGTCGTTGGCCGTGCCGCCGGTCGCCCGGCTCATCCAGGGCATCTTCGCCGACGCGATCCGCGAGCGGATGACGATGATCCGCATGGCCCCGCAGGAGCACGGCAGCTCGATCGCGATGCGGAACGACCGCGGCTGGCGGACGTGGAACTTCGTCCCGTGGTGGCTGCACTTCGACGTGATCGCGGAACTCCGCGAGTGGGCCGGGCTGCCGGACCTCCGCGACGGCCGGCCGGGGTACGAGCTGGGCCTCGTGCGGTACCGACATCAGGAGCGAGCATACGAGTTGCCGATGGAGATCGCGGACACGCCGGCCGGCCCGGACGTGACGATTCAGGTGACCGACCCGGTGGGGTGACGTTGAAGCCGGGAATCACGCCCGCGGGCGGGCGAGTTTCACGACCAGCCGCTCGACCTGCACCCGCGGCGGGAGGTGGCTGCCGCCCTTCAGCCCCAGGTTGATCTCGACCAGCCACTCGGTCAGCTTGTCGAGCCGGCGGCGGCCGAGGTGCTTCACCTGCTTCTCGCAGTTCTGCCGGGCCTGCGGCCACTTCGCGATGCCCGCATTGTCCATCGCCACTCCCAGCGACTGTCCTTCCGTCGTCAGTCGCCCCACGGTCGCGAGCTTGCGGAGTTGCGCCGTCAGCGGCCCCATTACCGCGAGCGGGTCCTCGCCCTCCTCGAACAGCTCCGTCAGCAACTTCAGCGCGACGGCCGGTTTGTTGTCGCCGATTGCGTCCAGGATGTGGAACACGTTCGCCGCCCGGCTGCGGCCCACGAGCGAATCGACCGCCTCGGCCGTGATCCTTCCCTTCGCGCCGACGGCGACGCTCAGCTTTTCGAGTTCCTGCGCCAACAGCCCCATCTGCGGGCCGACGAGTTCGATGAGGAAGTTCGCGGCGTCGAGGTCGAGCTTCGCGTTCAGCCGCGCCCTCGCCCAGCCGACGCACCACTCCGGCAGCTTGTAAGCCGGCGGGGCCTTGCACACCACCTTCGCCGCGTCCGGCAGGGCTTTCGCCAGCTTCGTCGTCTCCGGGAACGTCTTCAAGTCCAGGATTAGCACGCCGATCTTGCTCGGCGCGGCGACGTACCGTTCGAGGCTTTCACGGTGGTTCGTCACGAACGGGTCGGCGTTCTCGACGACGACGACGCGGGCCGGGCCGAGGAACGGGAGCGTGTCGAGTTCGTTGCGGACGGTCGAGAAGTCGAGCCGGTCGCCGGGGAACGGCGAGACGGCCAAGTCGTGGTCGGCGTCGCCGAGGACGAGGGCCAGGATCGCCTCGCGGGCGTGCCGCTTGAGGAAGTCCTCGTCGCCGACGAGCGCGTAGACCGGCTGCCGCTTCTGCTTCGCCGCCTTGTCGAGAAACGCGAGCGCGTCCATGAGGCCGTTTTCATAGTAGTAGGCACACTCCGTGTGCCGTCTCCTTCCCGCCGAGGAGACTCGCACGGAGTCGCTGTGACCGACAGCAGACGGCACACGGAGTGTGCCTACTACTATGGCCGGTAGTCGTCCACCAGCTTCCGCGGCGCGCCGATGTCGATGACGTGGACCTCGCCGGTCCACGCCCGTGACGCCGGGTTGCGGAAGCCGAGCTTCTCCGCCACGAACGTGGCCGTGTGCGCCGCCCGGACCGTCGGGCCGAGCGGCTCGCCGGTGTCGCAGTCCAACCCGGACGGGATGTCCACGGCGAACACCGGCAGCCCGCTCGCGTTGATCGCGGCCACCACGGCGTCCAGCGGCTTGCCCAGCCCGCGGCTCAGTCCCGTTCCGAACAGCGCGTCCACGACCCACCCGGCCGCCGGCCGCCAGTCCGCAATGGACCGGACCGGCAGCCCGGTCTTCGTCACGATCTCGAAGTTGATCTCCGCGTCGGCCGGGAGGTAGCCTTCGACCAGGAAGATTTCGACCGGCCACCCGCGGTTGTCGAGGTGGCGGGCGAGGACGAACCCGTCGCCGCCGTTGTTGCCGGGGCCGCACAGAATGGCCGTCGGCTCGCGGGCCGGGTTGAGCTGCATCAGCAGCTCGGCGCAGCCGCGGCCGGCGTTCTCCATCAGCACGACGCCCGGCACGCCGTACCCGGCGACCGCCCGGCGGTCCAGCTCGCGAACCTGCTCGCGCGAAAGGTAGAACTCGCTCATCGGCGAATCCTCAAGCCGTGGCCCGTCAGCAACTCGTCGATCTCCTCGCGGGTAACCCAGGGCAGGTCGCCGGGGATGGTGTGCTTGATCGCGCCCATCGCGGCCCCCACGTCCAGGCCGCGTTGGAAGTCCCCGGCCAGCACGCCGTCGATCAGCCCGGCGGCGAGCGCGTCGCCCGCGCCGAGCCGGTCCACGATCTCGACCTCGTAGTCGGCCGTCGTGAACAACTTATTCTCAAAGAAGCCGACCGCGCCGAACGTGTTCCGCCACACGAGCGGCGTCGCCCGGCGGACGCCGGCGACCATCTTCAGCCCGAAGCGGTCGATCAGCTTCTTCGCGACCTCGGCGAAGTCCCTCCCGGTGACGCCGAACAGGTGTTCCGCGTCCGGCTCGCTGGCGAGCAGCAGGTCGCAGCGGGTGAGCAGCTCGCCCATCGTGCGGCCGGCCTCCTCGCGGGTCCATAGCTTCGAGCGGTAGTTCAGGTCGATGCTCGTGCCGACGCCCGCCGCCTTCGCGGCCCGTAGCGCCTCGTCAGTCACGGCCGTGGCACTCGGGCTGATCGCGGGCGTGATGCCGGTGACGTGGAACCACTTCGCCCCGGCAAAAATCGTCGGCCAGTCGAACTCGCCGGGCGAGACGCGGGAGATGCTGGAGTCTTTGCGGTCGTACAGGATCGAACTCGCCCGCGGGGCCGCGCCGAACTCCAGGAAGTAGACCCCGCACCGGCCGTCGTCCACGAACTTGACGAGCGGCTCGACGCCGGCCTCGCGGGCGCGGTTCGCCACCAGCCGGCCGAGCGGGTTGTCCGGCAGCCGCGACACCCACGCCGCGGACCGGCCGAGTCGGGCGAGGCCGACGGCCGTGTTCAGCTCCGCGCCGCCGACCTCCACGTCGAGCTGCCGGGCTTGCTCGATCCGCTGGAAGTGCGGCGGGGCGAGGCGGACCATCGCCTCGCCGAACGTAATGATCTCGGCCATGTCTCAACTTATGACGTGTAGTTGTCGGGCAGGGCGTTGACCTTGATCGGCTTGTCCTCCTCGATCGTCTTCTCGTCCTTCTTGGCCCCCTTCGGCTCCTCGCCGAACTTCACCGTGTACTTGAAGTTCGCGATGGCCAGCGTGTCGTTCGGCAGCAAGGCCGCCCGCCGAATCCGCTGGCCGTTCACCCGCGTGCCGTTCGTGCTCCCCAGGTCGCGGACGAGGACCAGCCCTTCCGTCTTCACCAGCACGCAATGCTGCTTCGACACGCTCTTGTGGTCGATGAAGATGTCGCAGTCGTCGTTCCGGCCGACGAGGGTGAGGTCCTTCGCCAGTTCCAGCGCCGGGCCGCCGTCGACCGGGATCAGTCGCGCACGCATGGGCGAATCACCTGGGTGGTTGGTTCCTCGTGTGCCGTCATTCTTACCCGATTCCGGGACGAGTGCAATCGGTTCCGGCCGCAGATATAGCCGCCGGCTTGCCGGCGGGGGTTTGCGACCCCCAAAACCCCGCCGGCAAGCCGGCGGGGATATCGGGCAACCCGAAACGTCGGACCTCATTCACCACGCGGCCGTCGGCTTGTCCGCCAACGTCCCGGCCCGCTCGGCCAGCTTGCGGGCGTGGGCCGTCCGCTCCGGGTTCAGCTTCAGGTACGGCTCCGCCGCGGCGAGGTAGCGGCCCCAGGCGTCCTTCGCCACGGCCCACGCCTCCTTCGTCGCCCGCTCGGCCTCGGCCCGGCCCTTGTCCGCCGGCGGCGTCCGGTGCATCCGGATGCCCGCCCGCTCCGCCTGCTCGTGCTTGCACACGGCCACGAAGTACCCGACCTCGGCCAGCCCGACCGGCACCATCGTCGTGTCCTCGATCTGCTGGACGACGGCCCCGCCCTGGCCCCAGAACTGCTCGAGCGCCGCCTGGGCGGCCGGCAGGTTGCCGGCGTTCTGCGGCAGCCGGGCGGCCGACAGGCTCTGGTACAGCTCGTTCGCCGTCTGCGTCCACTTCGCGAGGTCGCCCTCGGTCACGGCCGCGCCCCGCGACCGGTCCCGGAGGGCGTTCAGCTTCTGCTCCCGGTCGATCATCCCGCGGATGACCTCGTTGAACTGGCCGCGGTGAATCTTCTCCCGCGGGTTCGCGTCCACGACCCACTCGAGGAACCGCACGACGAACCGCGTCCGCAAGCCGGCCTGGAGTTCCGGGGCGGCGATGTCCGGCGGCGGGGCGTACAGCTCGCTCGGCACTTGGCCGAACCGCGAAACTTGGTCGAGCAGCCGGAGTTCCTTCACCGGCGTCGCGTCCGTGCCGCCGTCTTCCGTCGGCAGGAACGAGGCGAGCGCGCGGGTCAGGCAGAACGGGTCGGGCGAGGCCCAGACCTTCGCCGCCGGGCCGAGGCGGGCCACGGCCTCCACCGGGTTCCGGTACGCCTTCACGCCGACCTCGGCGGCGACCTTCTCTTCCAGCATCTTCATCCGCGGCGTCACGGCCATGAACGGGACGGCGACGTAGGCCGTGGCCGCCTTCACGTCCGCGGCCGACACGTCCCACGGCGTGTTCTTGTCCTCCATCCACGGCTTCATCTGGTCCGGGTTGGCGAGGACTTCCGCCAGCGTGCCGACCCCGCCGTTCGGGCCGGGGAACGGCTGGCCGCGCCACGGGTCGAACAGCAGCACCTGGCCGTCCGCCGTCCGCGCGCCGACGGCCCAGAACGGCCCCTTCGTCGGCTTGTCGTTCTCGATCGCGATGCTCGGGGCTTGCTCCCGGCCGGGCGGGCCGATCAGGCAGCCGTCGAACCCCAGTTGTTGCAGCGCGGCGAGGAAGACGTAGGCCCGGTCCAGCCCCGTGCCGTACCCGCGGAGCAGGGCGTACTGCGGCGGCAGCGGCGGGGAGTACGTCAGCCCGTTGCCGACGCGGATGACGCCCTGGCGGAGGTAGACCTGCCGGCAGACCCAGGCGAACGCGAGCTGCGCCTTGCGCTCGGGCGAGTGGTTGCCGAGGTCGAGCGACCGGACCGCGTCGCGGAGTAGCAGGCACTCGCCGAGGTACGCGGCGTCCAGGGTCGTGTACGTGCCGCCGGAGATTTCCTTCGTCTCGCCCGGCGTCAGCCGCAGGAGGTCGGCGAGTTGCTTGACCGCGTCCGGTGGGAGGGCGGCCGGGGCCTCGGCCTTCGGGTTGTTCGCGAGGTCGGCGGTCAGCTGCGAGACGACCTGCCGCGCGCCGCCGAGGTCCGGCTGCTTGCGGAGGGTGGTCGCGGCCGTCGGCCACGGGTCGGCCTGGCTCGTCGCGGTGTCGCCGCCGGGCAGGTCGGTCCGCGGCTTCGTGGTGCATCCGGCCAGCGCGACCGCTACGACCGTCACGCACAAGAGGGTTCGGGGCATGTCCGTCTCGGTGGGGGAAGTATCACGTCGAAGTTACGGCTTCGCGAACCCGCAGGCACGCCTTCAGGCTCGCCGGGAGTTCCGCGAGCGGGATCATGTTCGGGCCGTCGCTCGGGGCGCGGTCCGGGTCCGGGTGCGTCTCCAGGAACAGCCCGTCGCACCCGGCCGCGACGGCCGCCCTCGCGAGCGTCGGGACCATCTTCCGGTCGCCGCCGGTCCGGTCGCCGAGCGCGCCCGGGGTCTGTACGCTGTGCGTGGCGTCAAAGATCACCGGGGCCGTGGTTTCTTGCATCCACGGGATCGAGCGCATGTCGTTGACGAGCAGCCCGTAGCCGAACGTCGTGCCGCGTTCCGTGAGGAGTACGTTCGGGTTCCCGACCTCCCGCAGCTTCGCGACGACGTTCTTCATGTCCCACGGGGCCATGAACTGGCCCTTCTTCACGTTCACCACGCGGCCGGTTTTCCCCGCGGCTTCGAGCAGGTCCGTCTGTCGGGCGAGGAACGCGGGAATCTGCAAGATGTCGATGACGCCCGCGGAGGCGGTGCAGTGCGCGATCTCGTGAACGTCGGTCGTGACGGGGAAGCCGAAAGTTTGCTTCACCGCTTCGAGCACCTTCAATCCGGCGTCGAGGCCGACGCCGCGGAACGACTTCCCGGAGCTGCGGTTCGCCTTGTCGAAGGACGCCTTGAACACGACGGCGATCTTCAGCTCGTCCGCGATGCGGCGGACGGTCTCGGCGACCCGCAGCGTGTGGTCGTGCGACTCGATGACGCACGGGCCGAGGATGAAGAGCAGCGGGTTGCCGCCGCCGACGGCGTGCGGGCCGACGGGCACGGGTGTGGTTGGCATGGGGAATAGGGTATGGGGTCTGGGGTCTGGGGTCTGGCAGAAGTCCGGGGCGGGTTGAATACCTCAATGTCAACCCCGATCTGTTTCTGCCAGACCCCATTCCCCAGCCCCCAGACCCCTTCTGAAAAAATTGCCCTCCCGTTGTAAGAACGACTCTGGTATTGTCCCCGTCCCGAATCGTGGGTGTCGGTTCAACGCGGCAAGGAGGCTGCGCGTGGCCCGTCCGTGGCGGCTGCGGCACAAACTGGTTTTCGGCCTCGTCCTGGTCATCGCCAGCATCGGCCTGCTCATTAGCGGGGCGGCGCTCGGCCTGACCTCCTACGTCGAGGCCGAGCGGCTGGCCAACCACAAGCTCGAGCAGATCAAAGTCATTATCATCCTCCGCGACATCATCCACGCGATGGCCGACGGCAGCCCGAAGACCCGCCAGGAGGAACAGGCCCACATCCTGGTGCAACTGACCGAGGCCGAGAAGGCGGTCGCGTACTACCGCGAGACCCTCCGGACGACCGACCCGTACCGCCGCAACGACCCGGACGAGGGCGAGGGCGAGCGGCACGCCCTGACCCGGATCGAGGGGTCCCTCGCCGCCATGCGGAAGGGCGTCGTCAACCGCGGCCCGGCCATCAGCTCGCAGGGGGACCGCCGGCTGATCGACGAGGACGCGATCCGCGGCCTCCATTCGGAACTCAAACAGGAATCGACCGAGTTGTTCAGCCTGCTCGGGGCCGACATCAAGTACTCGTTCACGCAGGCCGATTCCGACCGGAAGCGCGGGACGGTCATCGCCGTCACCGCGACCGTCATCGCCGTCATCCTGATCTTCACCCTGCTCTACTACTTCAAGGTCTGGGTCTTCAGCCCGATCCGGCAGCTCCAGGCCGGCGTTCAGCGGGTCCATGCCGGGGACTTCGACAGCCCGATCCGCCTCGGCTCGCAGGACGAGTTGGAGGAACTCGCGAACGAGTTCAACACGATGACCGCCCGGCTGCGGGACGTGTACGCCGACCTCGCCCGGCAGGTGAACGAGCGGAGCCGGCAGCTCGTGCGGTCCGAGCGGATGGTGTCCGTCGGGTTCCTCGCGGCCGGCGTCGCGCACGAGATCAACAACCCGCTCGCGTCCATCGCGTTCTGTTCCGAGGCGCTCGAGCGGCGGGTGGACGAGCTGACGAAACGCCTCTCACCGGGGGACGCGGAGGTGCTGGCGAAGTACCTGCGGGTCATCCAGCAGGAGGCGTTCCGGTGCAAGCAGATCACGCAGAAGCTCCTGGACTTCAGCCGGTCCGGCGAGGGGCGGCGGGAGGTCACGGACCTCGGCCGGCTGCTCCAGGACGTGATCGACGTGGCGAAGCCGCTGCCGAACTGCCGCGGGAAGAGCATCGAGTTTTCGCCGGTGTACCTGGTGGCCGCGGTGAACCCGCCGGACCTGAAGTCGGTGGTGCTGAACCTCGTGGTAAACGCCCTCGACAGCATGGAGGAGGGCGGGGTATTACGGATCGCCGCGGCCCCGCAGGGCGAGTTCGTCGAGGTCGTGTTCCGCGACACGGGTTGCGGCATGACGGCGGACGTGTTGCAGAACCTGTTCGAGCCGTTCTTCACCCGCAAGCGGACGGGGAACGGGACCGGGCTGGGGCTGTCGATCAGCCACCAGATCATCGACCAGCACGGCGGGACGATCACCGCCGCGAGCGACGGGCCGGGGAAGGGGAGTACGTTCGTGGTGCGGCTGCCGGTGAAGGCGGTCGTCGCCCGCCCGGCCGACGGGCCGGACGTGCTCCCGCTGTTGCCGATGCAGAAGGTGGCGTGACGACGTTGGCCGGTGAGCCGAGGCTTTGCGAGGCTGGTTTTGTTCCCTCCCCCCTTGGGGGGGAGGGCTAGGGAGGGGGGTAAGCGAGTCCCTCCCAGTAAGGATCGCGTCCGAGGGAGGGAAGCTAACCCCCTCCCTAACCCTCCCCCCCAAGGGGGGGAGGGAACAAGAAAAGACGGTGGGCCTCAAGGCCCCGTCGGACGAAGGCGTGGCGTGAGTCAGACCCGAGGACAGCAAACCGTGAACGCGACCCCGCAATTGAAGCTCCGCGTCCTGTTTGTGGACGACGAGCCGCACCTCCGCGAGTTCATGAAGACGGAGCTGCCGAGGCTCGGCCACGACGTGACCGTCTGTTCGGACACCCGCAGTGCCGTCGAGACGATGCAGCGGGCCACGTTCGACGCCGCCATCCTCGACCTGAAGATGGAGCACGACACGTCCGGTCTGCAAGTGCTCGCGCACCTGAAGCAGGTGTCGCCGGACACGGAAGCGGTCATCATGACCGGGTACGCCAGCCAGGACACGACGGTGACGGCCCTGCGGCTCGGCGCGTTCGACTACCTCACGAAGCCGTGCAAGCTGGCGGACATCGAAGGCCTGCTGATGCGGATCGTCGAGAAGAAGAAGCTGAGCAACCAGGCGGCCGCCCTGCACACGCGGGTCGTCGCGGCCGAGGGGCCGGGGATGCTCGTCGGGGCCAGCCCGGCCATGATCCCGGTCCAGCAGTTCGTCAACACCGTCGCCCCGACGGACGCGACCGTCCTCATCACCGGCGAGACGGGCACGGGCAAGGAAGTGGTGGCCCGCTCGATCTTCATGCGGTCGCACCGGGCGGCGATGCCGTTCGTGCCGGTGAACTGCGGGGCCGTCGCGCAGACGCTCGCCGAGAGCGAGCTGTTCGGTCACCGCAAGGGGTCGTTCACCGGCGCGGACAAGGACCGCAAGGGGATGTTCGAGGTCGCCAACGGCGGCACGCTGTTCCTGGACGAGTTGGGCGAACTCGACAAGAACATTCAGGTGAAAATGCTGCGGTTCCTGGAGTCCGGCGAAATCCGGCGGCTCGGGGACACCGACCCGCTGACGACGGACGTGCGGGTCGTCTGCGCGACGAACCGGGACCTGAAGAAGGAGATCGCCGAGGGGCGGTTCCGCGAGGACTTGCTGTTCCGGCTGAACACGTTCCACATCCACCTGCCCCCGCTGCGGGAGCGGCCGGAGGACATCGCGGAGTTGGCGAAGCACCTGCTCGCCCGGCACGCGAAGCGGCCGGCCGAGGCCGTGGCCGGGCTGCTGACGGCCGAGGCGCTCGGGGTGATGGCGCACTACTTCTGGCCGGGGAACGTGCGGGAGTTGTCGAACGCGATGGAGTACGCGTGGATCGTCAGCGGCGGTCGGCCGATCTCGTCGGCGCACCTGCCGCACGACGTTCGCACAGGCCGCCAGGCCCCGCCCGCGCCCGTGACGTTGCAGTTCCCGACGCCGACGTTCGCCCCGCCGCCGCAACCGGCGGCCGCCGCGCCGCTCCCGCCGCAGCCGCGGGGCAAGACGCTGGAGGACGTGGAGATGGAGTACATCCTCCAGGTGTACGCGAAGAACAACCAAAACAAGCAGGCGACGGCGACGGAGTTGGGGATCAGCCTGAAGACGCTCTACAACAAGCTGCACAAGTACGAGGACGAGCGGCAGCGGCGGGCGGGGTAAACGAAGAAAGCCCAGGGTCGGCCGACCCTGGGCTTTGCGATTTCAAATCCAATCACTTCGACTCGATGGCGATGTCGATCGTGTTCGGGCTGCCGGCCTTCACTTCCGCGATCAGCGGCGTCGTCGAACCCTTCGTGTACTTCTCCGGCAACTGCGACTTCTCCGGGTGCTCGCCGTCGTAGTAGCCGCGGCCGGTCTTCACGACCGTCACACGGTACTTCCCGGCCGGCGCGCCGTCGAACTTCTCGTAGCTGCTCAGCGTGAACTCGCCGTCCTTGCCGGTCAGGCTGTCGGCCGACACGTTGCGGAACCCGGTCGGCGCGTTCTGCTGGACGAACGTGATCGTCACCCCGGCCACCGGCTTGCCGTCCATCGTCACCTTCCCGGTGACGGCCACCAGCGGCTGCTTCTTCACCACCGTGCCCGGCTCGTTGACCTCCGGCAGTTGCAGGTTCTCCGGCAGGATGCCGTCCATCAAGATGTTCGCGATGAGCGGGCCGTCCGGCTTCATCGTGATCCACGTCAGGTGGTCGAACTCGCCGTACTCCGGGCCGCGGAGCTTGCTGCCGCCGCCGGTCGTCGCGAGCTGGTAGTAGTTCATCCCGTTGCGGACGTACTTCTGGTACCGGTGGACGTGCCCGCAGAACACCGTGTACTTCCGCCCCTCGAGCGCCTTCTCGATCCCGAGCCAGCCGTTCTCCTCCAGGTCCTTCGCCGCCCACAGCGGCTTGTGGACGAACAGGAGCGTCCAGTTCACCCCCTTGTTCTCGTCGAGCGCCTTCTTCACCGCCTCGACTTGCTTCTCGCTCACCTTCGACGCCTTGCCGTCCTCGCTGTTGACGCTTAGGAACAGCGTGTTCTTGTACGTGAAGTGGTAGTAGCTCTTGCCGAACCGCCCGCCCCAGAACTCGACGAGCTTCGTGTTCGTCATGTCGTGGTTGCCGGGGACGTAGAAGAACGGCATCTCCAACTTCTTGGCGTAGGCGTCGAACTCGTCCCACTCCTTCGTGATCGCCTCCACGTTCGTCTTGTACCCCTCGACGAGGTCGCCGACGGACATGACGAACTCCGGCTGGAGCAGGTTCAGTTGCTGGACGGCCTTCGCGAAGACGTTGGCCCGGTGGCCGCCGGTGCGGTCGGACACGATGGCGAACTGGAACTGGTCGTTGGAGACCGGGGGCTTCAGGTGCGTCCACGGGTTCTTCTCGTCCGTGACGACGCGGAACGGCCCGTCGGCCTTCGGCGTGCCGTCGGCCGGGGCCTGGCGGGACAGGGCGACCGTCGCGGCGAGGACGGCGACGACGGTGACGCCGAGAAGCAAGCGGTTCATGAGGACGTGCTCCGGGTGGGAAGGCTGGGGAAAAGCTAATCGGCCGGCGGGGGAAATGGAATCCCCCGCCGGCCGATTCATCGAACTTTCGCACAGGTCAATCGAGTGAGAACGTCTCCCCGCCGGCGCGGGTGACGAGGGCGATGACCACCGGGCCGGTCGTCGTGTCTCGGAGGAAGCTGACCGATCCGTCACACCGCAGCATGTTCGCCCCACCGGTGTGGAATGCGTACGGGGCGGCGTGGTTGGAAACGTTGACGATGTTGCACCCGGCCGCGGCGTCCGCTTGGTTGTTCGTCGCGTTCAGCGCGTACCCGCGGACGAAGGACACGCCGTTCTGGTCCGCCCATGTGCCGCGGGCGAACTGGCTGGCGTCGCCGACCGACCCGACCCCGCCGACCGGGACGACCGGGACCGGGGACATGGAGATGTATTGGGCGGCCGTGGACGGCGTCGGCCCGAGGTTCCGGCCCTTCATGTAGATCGCCAGACCGCGGCCGGCGATCTCGGTGAAGAACAGCGTGTTGCTCGTCCCGTCGGTGATGGCAAGGAGGGCGTTCCCCTGTTTTTCCGTCGGCGTGCCGGCCCGCGTGCTCAGCGCCCCGGTGGCGTACCGGGAATCGTTCGCGGCCATCACCGGCGAGTTGAGCGGGTTGCCGCACCGGGTCGTTGCCAGCAGGGCCTCGTCGAACCCGGTGAACGGCCAGTAGTCCGTCCGGGAGTATCGGTGGCCGGTGTTCCCGAAGTACCCGGTCATGATGAGGTCGTAGTTCGCCAGGTCCATGCCGGACGGCGTGGACGGGCACACGAACACCTTGACCGGCGTCGCCCCCGCGATGTTCGACGCGCCGGGGGCGGGGGCCGGCAGGTTCACCGGGTCGATGATCGACCGCTGCAGGTTCACGAGCTTCGCTAGATTCTCCTGCTCGATGTGGGGGGCGATCAAGACGATCGACGTGAACCCTTGCCGTTGGTTGCCGTACGGGTTGCCAGACGGGGCGACGGTGAAGTCGAACCCCCACGGCGGGAGCTTGCCGTTGGCGCTCTCGTAGCTGTGCAGGGCCAGCCCCAACTGCTTTAGGTTGTTCTGGCAGCTCATGCGGGCGGCGGCCTCGCGGACCTTTTGGACGGCGGGGAGGAGCAGCCCGATCAGGATCGCGATGATGGCGATCACCACCAGCAGCTCGATCAGCGTGAACCCGGAACGCGGACGAGGACGGATCATGATAACCTCCGGAGGGGACCGCCGGCGGCGTGGCTAAAAGGGAAAGGGAGCCAAGCCCCGGACGACGGGAGAAAGCCCTCACCCCGGCAGTATGACGAGAAGATTTCGGGAAGTCACCAGAAATTTTCAAATGGTTACCGGGCCGGGGCGAAGTGCTTTTTTACGATCGCCTTCGCCGTCCGGAGGCCGTCCACGGCCGCCGACACGATCCCGCCGGCGAACCCGGCCCCCTCGCCGACCGGGTACAGGCCCGGCACGCCCGGCGACTCGCGGGTGTCCACGTCCCGGTCGATCCGCACCGGCGAGCTGCCCCGCGTCTCCGGCCCGAACAGCACCGCGTCTGCCAGGAACCGGCCCTGCCACCGGCGGTCCATCTGCGGCAGCCCGGCCGCCACCGCCGCCGCCACGACCGGCGGCAGCAACGCCCGCAGGTCCGCGGAGACCACCTCCCGCGGATAGCTCGTTTTCGGTAGCGTCGGCGTCGCCCGCCGCGCGAGGAAGTCCGTCGCCCGCTGCCCCGGCGCGGCGTACCGGCCGCGGCCCAGCTCGAACGCCAGCTTCTCGTACTTCTGCTGGAGTCGAACGCCGGCGAGGATGTCCGTCCCCTCGAACTGCTCGACCGGCACGGTCACGACGAGGCCGCTGTTCGCGAACGGCGAGTCCCGCTTCGACAGGCTCATCCCGTTCGTGCAGAAGTACCCCTCGTCCGACACGCTCGGGATGATGTACCCGCCGGCGCACATGCAGAACGTGAACAGGTCGTTCGCCCCGCGGGCGACGAGCGAGTAGTCGGCGTTGCCGAGCGCGTCCTCGTAGTGCTCGTGCCGGTAGCCGTACTGCACCTCGTTGATGACGGCCTGCGGGTGCTCGATGCGCACGCCGAACTGGAACGGCTTGAGCGTCATCGGCACGCGGCGGGCGGCGAGCATCTCGTAGGTGTCGCGGGCCGAGTGGCCGGTCGCCAGTACCAGCACCGACGTGGGGATGAACCCGGACGACGTGGCGACGCCCTTCAGCCCGGCGTCGTCGAAGTGTAAATCTTCGACCGTCGTGAGGAACCGGACCTCGCCGCCGTACTCCTCGATCCGCTGGCGGATCGCCTTCACGACGGCCGGCAGCCGGTTGCTGCCAAGGTGCGGCCGGTGGTAGTAGAGGATGTTCGGCCGCCCGGCCTGCTGCCCCTTGCATTCGGCGAACAGTTCGAGGACGCGGTGGAAGTCGGCCCCGCTGCCGCGGCAGGTGAGCTTGCCGTCCGAGAACGTGCCGGCCCCGCCCTCGCCGAACAGGTAGTTGCTGGTCGGGTCGAACGCGCCGCCGGCGTCGAACCGCTTCACGTCCCGGATGCGGTCGCTGACCTTCGTGCCGCGCTCCAGCACGATCGGCCGATAGCCGTGCTTCGCGAGAAAGTACCCGCAGACGAGGCCGGCGGGGCCGCTGCCGACGACGACCGGGCGGTGCGGCAGCGGCGTCGGGCCGGGGTCCGGCATGGCGAACGGCGGGTCGTCGAACGGCTCGACGCGGGCCGGCCCGAACGCCGGCGGCCGCGGCGACACGCCGGGGTTGAGCGCGACCTCGAAGTTGTAGACGAACTTGAGTTGCCGCTTGTCGCGAACGTCGAGCGACTTGCGGAGGATGCGCCAGTGGTGTACGTCCGCCGGCGAAACGCCGACGGCGCGGGCGAGCTGGGCGGGCAGGTTCGCTTCCGGTTCCTCGACCGGCAGCGCGAGGTTTGCGACGCGGAGGGCCATGTATTCAGAATAGTGAACCGAACCCCAGCCGAGGTTTTCCGGCCTGAAGGGCCGGTTCTTAGAGCGAAGGCCGTCAGGCCTGGAAGAGCGAGTAGCAACGCCGCGGCCCTGAAGGGGCCGTTCATTCGAGGGCGAGCCTCAGAATGAACGGCCCCTTCAGGGCCGTGATGTTGTGTGGCGGTCGGGTCCAGGCCTGACGGCCTTCGCTCTAAGAACCGGCCCTTCAGGCCGGAAGCAGCATTACTTCCCCGGCACGGTCCACAGGTGGAGCGTGTACTCGTCGCCGTCGTCGCCCATGACGTTGATCGTCTTCTCCGGCTTCCACTCGCCGAGCGTGAACCGGTGCGACACCACCCGCGTCCCCGGCTGCAACAGCTTCTTCAGCCGCGGCTCCAGCAGCTTGCCCAACTCGTCGCTCATGTAGATCATCACGACCGACGCGTCGGCCAGGTCCTTGATCTCCAGCACGTCGCCCTGCCGGATCTCGACCTTGTCCTCGAGCTTCGCCTTCTTCACGGCCTCCGTCGATTCCTTCACCCGCTCCGGGTCGAGGTCGATGCCGACGCCGGCCAGCGCCTTCGCGTCCCGCACGGCGGCGATCACAATCCGGCCGTCGCCGCAGCCGAGATCGTAGACGATGTCGTCCTTGCCGACGGAGCCGAGTTTCAGCATCTGGGCCACGATGTCGTCCGGCGTCGGCACGAACCGGATCACCACCTTGTCCGTCGGGTCGTCCTTCGTCAGGTCGGCGACGATCTGCGTCTCCGTCCCCTTGAACGTAACCGTCTTCTTCCGGGTGATCGTGTTGTAATTGTTCGGCTCGAACTTGATGACGATCTCGTACTCGTAAGTCTTCTTCGGGTCGAGGCCCACCACGTCGAACTCGCGGACCTTGCCGGTCGTTTTCATCAGCTGGTTGTCGATCTTCAGCTCGGCCGTGTCGTTCGGGACCGTCACCTTGAGGACGGCCTTGCCGAGTTTCTTTTCGTCGGCCTTCTTGTCGTCCGCCTTCTTCTCCTGGGCGGCGGCGTGGAAGGACACGGCGGCCATCGAGAACGCGGCGGTCAGCGCGAGCAGGCCGGTGCGGAACGTGCGGGGCATGGTCGGTTTCTCCCGGTCAGGAATAGGGTGATTGTCGCACCCGGCCCGGCGGATGGCAATTTGCGACCGCGGCCGGGCGTGATTTTTCACCACCCGGCTACCGTCCTATATAGTTTTGAAGTCGCAAAACCCCGCCGGCAAGCCGGCGGCTATATAGAGCAGCGAACGGAACGCGGTTGCCGCGGCGAAAAGTTCTGCGATAATCGCCACGAACCCGCCCCGCCTCACGTTTTCACGAGAACACCCATGCGCCGGCTGCGACTCTACCTTCTTCTATCCGCGTTCGCCGCGATCTCCGTCACCGCCGCCGACTGGACCCGGTTCCGCGGGCCGAACGGCGACGGGACCGCCAGCGACCCGATCCCGCTGAAGTGGACCAAGAAGGACAACGTCCGCTGGGCGCAGGAGCTGCCCGGCAGCGGGAACTCCTCCCCGATCATCGTGAAGGGCAAGCTGTTCCTCCAAACCGCGTCCGGCGACGGGTCGAAGCGGGCGCTCGTCTGCCTCGACGCGGCGACCGGGAAGCCGGTCTGGGAGCGGGCGTTCGGCGGGCAGCCGGCGAAGGTCCACCAGAAGTCGTCGCTGGCGTCCTGCACGCCGACGAGCGACGGAACGCTGATCTACTGCGCCGTGTGGGACGGCAAGGCGGTAGCCGTCCACGCCGTCGATTTCGCCGGCGAGCCGAAGTGGGTGGCGAAGCTCGGCAGCTTCGAGAGCCAACACGGGGCCGGGCTGTCGCCGATCGTCCACGACGGCAAGGTGTACGTGAACTTCGACCAGGACGGCGGGGCCGAGGTCGTGGCGCTCGACGCGAAGACCGGGGAGAAGGCGTGGAGCCAGTCCAGGAAAGCGTACCGGGCCTGCTACTCGACGCCGGTGCTCCGCGAGCCGTCGCCGGGCAAGTTCGAGGTCGTCGTGTTCAGCACGGCGGGGGCCGCCGGGTACGACGCGAAGACCGGGGCGATCAACTGGAACTGGACCATCCCCTGGAAGGACGGCGAGATGGCCCTCCGGTCCGTGGCGTCGCCGCTGCTCGCGGGCGATTCCGTCGTCTGCCTGACCGGCGACGGGAGCGGCAGCCGGTACTGCGCGGGCATCACGATCAACGGAACCGAGGTGAGCGTCGATTGGGAGAAGCGGTCGAGTAAGCTGGCCCCCTACGTGCCGTGCCCGGTGGTGAAGGACGGCCACATTTACTGGGTGACGGACCAGGGCGTCGCGGAATGTTTGGAGCTGAAGACGGGGAAGATCAAGTGGTCCGAGCGGGCGACGAACAGCGCCGTGTCGGCGTCGCCGGTGCTGGTCGGTGACAAGTTCGTCATCGTGGACGAGCGGGGCAAGGCGGTCGTGCTGAAAGCGAACCCGACGGCGTTCGAGAAGGTCGGCGACGGGGACATCGGCGAGGCCGTGTTCGCGTCCCCGGCGGTGGCGGACGGGAAGTTGTACATCCGCGGGGCGAAGCACCTGTTCTGCATCCAGGGCAAGGGGGCGTAACAATAGTAGTAGGCACACTCCGTGTGCCGTCCGCGGGGTCGAGTCTTCGAGAACCCGCGAGAGCTGTTGGTGAGAGGGAGCAAACGGCACACGGAGTGTGCCTACTACTATGTCCCGCATCGTCGTTGTCGGCGGCGGCCTCTCCGGCCTCGCCGCCGCGTACCGCATCCGTGAACGCCTGCCGGCGGCCGAAGTCGTCGTCCTCGAATCGGCCGACCGGCCCGGCGGGAACGTCTGGACGGAGTACGAAAACGGTTACACCGTCGAACTCGGCCCGAACGGGTTCCTCGACTCGAAGCCGTCCACCCTCGACCTGTGCCGGTCCCTGGGACTCGCCGACCAGCTCATCCCCGCGAGCGAGGGGTCGCGGAAAAACCGGTTCCTCTTCCTGAACGACCGCCTCCACAAGCTCCCCGCGTCGCCGCTCGGCATCCTCCGCACGCCGCTCCTTTCCGTCGGCGGCAAGCTGAAGCTGCTGACCGAACCGTTCCGCGGCCGGCCGCAGAACCTTCCCGAAGATGAAACGGTCGCCGCCTTCGCGACGCGGCGGTTCGGCCGCGAGACGGCGGACACGTTCATCGACGCGCTCGTCACCGGCATCCACGGCGGCGACCCGACGCAGCTGAGCGTCGCGGCCGCGTTCCCCCGGCTGCCGAAGTTCGAGCGGGAGGCCGGCAGCGTCATCCGCGGCTTCCTCCGCGCGTCGAAGGAGAAGCGGCGCGCGGCGGAAGCGGCCGGGTTACCGAAACCGGGGCCGCCGCGGATGTGGTCGTTCCGCGCCGGCCTCCGCGTGCTGATCGAGGCGCTGGCGAACGCCGTCCCGGTGAAGACGGGCGAGAACGTTCGGCGAATCGAGAAGACGCCGACCGCTTGGCTGGTCCGCGGCGACGGCGCGGGGGCGTGGCCCGCGGACGCGGTCGTCGTGACGTGCCCGGCCCACCGGCAGGCGGAGTTACTCGCGGACGTGGACGCGGAACTCGCGGCCGAGATCGCGGGCATCGGGTACACGCCGATCGCGGTCGTCGTCCTGGGTTATCGGCGGGCCGACGTGCCGCACGACCTGGACGGGTTCGGGTACATCGCCCCGCAGCGGACGGGGCGGGACGCGCTCGGCGTGCAGTGGTGCTCGTCCATCTTCCCGGACCGCGCCCCGCCGGGGTTCGTGACGTGGCGGGTCCTTTGCGGCGGCGTCAACCGCCCGGACGCGCTGGCGTGGGACGACGAGACACTTCTACGGAAGGTTCACGACGAGATGAAGGCAACGATGGGGGTCCGCGGCGAGGTGACGTTCCACCGGATCGTGCGGTGGCCGAAGGCGATCCCGCAGTACGTCGTCGGCCACCTGGCGCGGGTCGGCCGGATCGAGGCGGCCGCGGCCCGCCACCGCGGGCTGATCCTCGGCGGCAACGCCTACCGCGGCGTCGCGCTGAACGACTGCACCGAGCAAGCGGAGCGGATCGCAGAGTTGTTCTTGTAGGGCGGGTCAAGGCTTTGCGCCGACCCGCCGTCGGTGACAGCCGCCCCGGCGGGTCGGCGCAAAGCCTTGACCCGCCCTACGAAGACCCGCCGGGGGTCGCGACCCCCCGTCGAGAAACGACGAGTCGGTCGGGACCGTGGCGGCGGGTCGGCGCAAAGCCTTGACCCGCCCTACTTCTTCCCCTTCTTGACCGGCGGTTCGGGGTCGGGCTTCTTGCCATCGAAGCAGCCGTAGGTGTTGAGCAGGATGAACCAGAGCGGGATCGACAACAGCCACAGCCCGGCCGCGATCAGCCCCCACTGCTTCTTCTGCTGCCGCGCTTCCTCGGCCGTCATCCCCCGCCGGCGGGTCACCGGCCGGGTCGTAGCCCGCGAGAAGTCCGACAGGTCGCCGGACGCGGACGAATCCGGCTGCACTTCCGCGGCCGGGGCCAACATGTGCTCGCCGTCGCCGGTCGAGCCGTGGAACGGCTGCACGTCCCACTCGCTCGGCAGGGCGACCGGGGCAAGGTCGATCGGCTTCTCCGTGACCAGCTCCGGCGGGATCGGCTGCGCCACCACCGGCGCGGCGTTCGTCAGCAGCGTCGGCGGCTCCGGCCCGAGAATGCTCGACTCGGCCGGCTTCGGGCCGACCGGGGCCGGCGGGGCCGCGGCCGCCGGCGCGATGAATCGCGCCAGCCGGTCGATCACGACGGCCATCGACGGCCGCAGGTCCGGGTCCTTCGCGATCATGCCGCCGACGAGGTTCACCAGTTCCGGCGGCAGGTCCGGGCGGAGCAGCGGCAACGGCAGCGGCCCGCCGGCGGTGACGTTCGTTAGCATCTCGGCCGCCGTTTTCGCCTGGAACGGCGGGCGGCCCGTGAGCAGGAAGCTGAGCGTCAGCCCGAGGCCGTACACGTCCCCGGCGACGGTCGCGTCGCCGGCCGCCGCGCGCTCCGGCGGGAGGTACGTCAGCCGGTCCGGCGGGAGGTCGTTCGCCGCCGGCCAGGCGGTCATCGCCGGACGGCGGGGGACGAGGCCGAACTCCGCGACCTTGACCGCCGCCGTCGGCGCGGGCCGGAACAGCGGCGTGCCGTCCGCCTTCAGCCGGTTCGACTGCGCGAGCGGGGCGACGTACAGGACGCCGGGCCGCACGTCGCCGTGGGCGTGGCCGCTGCGGTGCGCCGCCTCCAGCCCCTGGGCCGCCTGCCGGACGAACTGGCACGCCAGGAACGCCGGCATCGGCCCGATGTCCCGCACGAGCTGTTCGAGCGTCGCCCCCTCGTAGGGTTCCAGCACGACGAACAGCTGGTCCTCGTAGGCCCCGGCGTCCAACAGCGTCTTGAGGTGGCGGTGCGTGATCGTGCTGGCGTGCTGCGCCCGCTGGACGAACGCGGACAGGTTGTCGGCCGGGGCGAGCCACTCGGTGTCGATCCGCCGCAGCACGATCGGCGTGCGGAGGCTGGGGTGCTTCGCCGTCAGCTCGAACCCGCCGGGGCAGGGGCCGCGGTCGTCGAGGATCGGGTACCCGGCGAACGACAGCTCCCGGCCGCGGCCCTCGCGGATGCGGGCCGATTGGAACGGCGTCAGCAGCCCGCGGGCGACGAGCGCCTCGCACAGCGCCGGCAGGTTCTCCTGCGGCACGGCGGACTGGCGGACCAGGTCTTGCACCTGGTCGGTCGGGAGCAGGCGGTTCTCGCGGGCCAGGTCGAGGAACGATTCGACGGAATCCGATGGCATTCGCGGCAATCTCGGAGGGGCGGCGGCGGAACCTTATTGTAGCTCACGAACCGGGCCGCGGGAAACGGCCGGGCGGACCGACTTAGTATGGAGACGAAACTTCGACCCGGAGAGTTCCCGCCCGTGACCCGCACCGCCGCGCTAATTTACCCGCACCAGCTGTTCGACCCGCACCCGGCGGTCGCCGGCGCGGCCGAAATCGTGTTCGTCGAGGAGCCGCTGTTCTTCACACAATACGCCTTCCACCGGCAGAAGCTGATCCTGCACCGCGCGGGCATGAAGCGGTACGCCGCGAAGCTGGCGGCGGCAGGACACAAGGTTCGGTATCTCGAATCGGCCGACGTGCCGACGACGGCGGCCGTGGCGGAGCAGCTGGCGAAGTGGAAGGTGGCGACCGCCCGCGTCGTCGATCCGTGCGACGACTGGCTGTCCCGCCGGCTGGCGGCCGGGTGCGAGAAGCACGGCGTCAAACTGGTGACGCTCACGGACCCGCACTTCCTCACGCCGCAATCGGAGATCGAGAACTTCGTCCGCGGGAAGAAGAAGCTGTTCTTCACGGACTTCTACATCGCCCAGCGGAAGCGGCTCGGCGTGCTGCTCGACGGCGACAAGCCGGTCGGCGGAAAGTGGAGCTTCGATCCGGAGAACCGCAAGAAGCTGCCCGCGACGGTCGCCGTGCCGGACGTGACGTTCCCGAAAGAGGACGAGTTCGTCCGCGAGGCCCGGAAGTACGTCCGCACGAACTTCCCGAAGGCCGTCGGCGACGACGAACCGTTCCGCAACCCGACGGACCACGCCGGGGCCGAGGCGTGGCTGAAGGCTTTCGTCGCCGAGCGGTTGAACCAGTTCGGCGACTACGAGGACGCCATCAGCGCGAGGCACGCCGTCGCGTTCCACGCCGTGCTGACCCCGATGTTGAACACAGGGCTGATCTCGCCGCGACAGGTGATCGACGCCGTGCTGAAGGCGAAGGGCGTGCCGCTGAATTCGCTCGAAGGGTTCACGCGGCAGGTCATCGGCTGGCGGGAGTTCGTCCGGCTCGTGTACCTGACGCACGGCCGCCGGCAGCGCACCCGCAATTACTGGAAGCTGACGCACGACATCCCGGCCGCGTTCTACGACGGCACGACGGGCATCGACCCGGTGGACCACGTCATCCGGCAGGTGCTGCGAACCGGGTACTGCCACCACATCGAGCGATTGATGGTCCTCGGCAACTTCATGCTCCTGTGCGACGTGTCGCCGGACGCGGTGTACCGGTGGTTCATGGAGCTCTTCATCGACGCCTACGACTGGGTGATGGTCCCGAACGTGTACGGCATGAGTCAGCACGCGGACGGCGGGCTGATGACGACGAAGCCCTACGTCAGCGGGTCCGGCTACGTGCTGAAGATGAGCGACTTCAAGAAGGGGCCGTGGTGTGCGGTCTGGGACGCGCTCTACTGGCGGTTCATCGACAAGCACGCCGCGTTCTTCGCCGCGAACCCGCGGATGGCGGTGATGGTGAAGATGAAGGAGAAGTTGGGGGACAAGCTGAACGAACACCGCCGGGTCGCGGCGGCGTTCCTGAAGAAGCTGCACGCATAGGGTGGGTCGAGTCTTCGAGGCCCACTTTACTTGAGCAGCTTCACCACGTCGTCCGCGCCTTGCGTCTGCGCCAGGCTCAGCGGCGTGTTCCCGGCCTTGTCCTTCGCCTTCGGGTCGGCCCCGGCCTTGAGCAGGTATTCGACCATCTTCGTCCGCCCGGCCAGCGCCGCGAACATGAGCGCCGTCTGGCCGCTGTCGTTCGCCGCGTTTACGTCCGCCTTCGCCGCCACGAGCGCCTTCGCGATGGCGACCTCGCCCTTGAAGGAAGCCGCGGTCAGGGCCGTCAGCCCCATTCGGTTCTTCGCGTCGATCTCGACGCCCTTCTGCTTCAGGATCACCGCCACGGCGTCGGCCCGGCCGTTGTACGCGGCCACCGTCAGCAGCGTGTCGCCGCGCTTGTTGGCGTCGTTGACCGGGCGGCCGGCCGCGAAGTATTCCTTCAGCGTCACCGCGTCCCCCTCGCGGGCGGCCTGGAACGCGATCTCTTGCAGCTTCGCAGCGACCTCCGGCGTGATCGCGACCGCCTTCGGCGGTGTGAGGGTCAACGTCGCGGCAATCAGGATCGTGGGAAACATGGCGGTGAGTTCCTGGGAAGGAAGTGTGCCATATATAGCCGCCGGCTTGCCGGCGGGGGCTAGTCGTCTCAAAAACCCCGCCGGCAAGCCGGCGGCTATATGAAGATGCCCCCCAGCCCCTGAGCGGCGGGGCCAGGGGGCGTGGTTCGACTACTCCTTCAACTGCTCGGCCGCCGCCTTCACGGCGTCCACCTCGACGTTCACGGCCTTCGCCAGCCGCGTACCGTAGTCGGCGTTCGCCTTATAGAAGTGCGACACCATCGCCAGCTTCACCTTTTCGTTCTTCACCTTCCCCAGGTCGCCGGCCAGGTTCTTGATGAGGTTCGCCTTCTGTTCGTCGGTGAACGACAGGTACAGGTCGCCGGCCTGCTTGAAGTTCAGCGTCTTCGCGATCGGCTGCTGTACGACCGTGCCCTTCAGCGGGGCCTTGCTGTACTCCTTCTCGCCCGTGTCCCGGCGGCCGCCGGTTGTCACGCTCGGCTCGTAGTTCACGTCACTCGTCGTCACGCCGAAGTTCATCTTCCCGTCCTGGTTGTTGTTGCTCACGTCCGCGTAGGGGCGGTTCACCGGCAGCATCAGGTAGTTGATCCCCACGCGATACCGCTGCGTGTCGGCGTAGCTGAACAGCCGGCCTTGCAGCATCTTGTCCTCGCTCGGCTCGATCCCCGGCACGACCATCCCGGGAGCGAACGCCGCCTGCTCGCTGAACTGGAAGAAGTTCTCCGGCACGCGGTTCAGCGTCATCTTCCCGACCTTCACCTCCTCGATCCCCGGCCACGTCTTCGTGTCGTCGAGCGGGTTGAAGTCGAACTTGTCCAGGTCTTCGGGCTTCATCATCTGCACGCCGAGTTCCCAGCTCGGGAAGTTCCCCTTCTTGATGTTCTCGTACAGGTCCTCGGTGTGGCCGCTGTGGTTCTTCGCGCTCGCGGCCGCGGCCTCCTCGCCGGTGTACGTCTTGTGCCCCTGCATCGACCGCCAGTTGAACTTCACGTAGGTGACCTCACCCGCGGCGTTCACCCACTTGAATGCGTGGACGCCGAACCCGTCCATCTGCCGGAGGTTCGCCGGCGTCCCCTGGTCGCTGTACACGAACGTCAGCATCTGCGTCGATTCGGGGACGTGGCTGAAGAAGTCAAAGAACCGGTTCGGGTCCTGTTGGTTCGTGATCGGACTCGGCTTCAGGCTGTGGACCATGTCCGGGAATTTCATCGCGTCGCGGATGAAGAACACCGGGAGGTTGTTGCCGACGAGGTCCCAGTTGCCTTCCTCGGTGTAAAACTTGACGGCGAACCCGCGGGGGTCGCGGAGCTGCTCCGGGCTGCCGCCCGGATGGATGACGGTGCTGAACCGCAGGAACACCGGCGTCTTCTTGTCCTTCGCGCTGAAGAGCTTCGCCTTCGTGAACTTCGACTGGTCGCCGTAGCTGACGAACTCGCCGTGCGCCCCGACGCCGCGGGCGTGGACGACCCGCTCCGGGATCCGCTCGCGGTCGAACCGGGCGAGCTTCTGAATGAGGTGGAAGTTGTCGAGCGTGACCGGCCCGCCCTCGCCGGCCGTGCGGCTGTTCTGGTTGTTCCCGACCGGCTGGCCGCCGTCCTCGGTGATCGGCTTCTTGGGGGCCTCCGCCGGTTGCTGGCCGAAGGCGGGCGGCGCGGCGACGCCGACGAGGGCCGCGAGGAGCAGTTTCTTCAGCATGATCGACTCCCGAAGAGGAAAGGCGAGATCGTCAACGCGAGATCATACTAGCCGCGACCGGGCGATAGCGTGTATCACTAGATCGGATACCTCCGATTGTCGGGACCTATTGCCGTGGAACTGCACCAACTTCGGTACTTCGCCGCCGTCGCCCGGCTGGGAAACTTCACCCGCGCCGCCGAGGCGTGCCACGTCTCGCAGCCGACGCTCAGCCAACAGGTCGCGAAGCTGGAGTTGGAACTCGGTACGTCGCTGTTCGACCGGACCGGCCGCGGGGCGACGCTCACCGACGCGGGGCGGGCGTTCCAGGAGCGGGTCGAGTACGCGCTCGGGCTGCTCGACGACGCGCGGGAGGCGCTGCGGTCGGCCGGGAAGGCCGAGCGGCTGACGGTCGCCGCCATCCCGACGATCGCCCCGTACCTGCTGCCCGGCGTGCTGGTGACGTTCGCCGGGCTGCACCCGGCGGCGCACGTCGAGGTGAAGGAGTACACGACGGAGGAGTGCCTGAAGCACCTGACCGACGGCGAACTGGACGTGGCCGTGCTCGCGCTGCCGGTCCGCGGCGACCACCTGGCGACTGAGGCCCTGCTCACGGAGGAGTTGCTCCTCGCGGTCCCGGCGAACCACAAGTTGGCGGCGAAGCCGCAGGTGCGGCTGAAGGACCTGACGGACGAGCCGTTCGTGCTGCTACACGAGGCGCACTGCCTGTCCGAGCAGGCGCTCGGGTTCTGCGCCCGGCACGCGCTGGCCCCGCTGGTGACGGCGCAGTTGCACCAACTCGGCACGGTGCTGGAACTGGTGCGGCTCGGCCAGGGCGTGTCGCTGGTCCCGGCGATGGCGGCGAGGCAGGACCGCGACGCGGGCCGCGTCTACCGGACGATCTGGGGCGACAAGCCGACGCGGACCGTCGGCGTGGCGTGGAGCAAGCTCCGGTTCCGCGGCCCGCTGTTCGAGCCGTTCGTGGAGTGTTTGCGTGATAGGATCGCGTAAGGTAGGCCGTGCCCACCCTGGGATTTACGGCTTACGTTCTGACTCCTTCTTCTTGGCCTCGTCTTGACGTTTCTTCTCGGCCTCCTCCGCTTGTTTCTTGGCGATGTACTCGGCGGCTCGCTTTTTAGTTTTCTCATTCCGTTCAAGAATCTCTTTCGTCTGCTTCTCCATGATCCCAGCCTTACGTTTCAGATCGTCAACAATTTTCCGTTTTTCAACAAGGTCCGCTCGTGCCCTTTCGATGAAATCCCTAACTGCTTCCTGACTGGGTCCGCCCATTAGCATGCCGGCGCTCGCGATGATTGGGAACATGTATTTGCCCTCGGTTAATGTTGAATAGCAGGCAATTACAGCTCTGCGGGTAGATTGCTTGGTATGCTTACAGGTACGCTAAGAGGGATTATGTATATATTATACATATTCGTTGCCTGGAAGTAGAGTTCGGCCATCTGATTCATCGTCCCGATCCCGTAATTCAAGCTGTCAATAAGACCTTCGAGATCGGCGTACAACCCATTGTATCCAAGAGGCCCTGACACAACCTCGGTTCGGCCCTGATCTGAAAAGCGTCGCCGGAGGTTGTGTCAGGGCCTCTTAGGTGTGGAATAGAAACTAGCGGCGGGGTTATCCGATCACCGAGGCCAACGCAAGTATTTTTCAAGCGAGTCTTGGAAAAATTGCCAGCCATCGTATTTTTGTTCACGGCTCCTGCCCCTCTTTCATAGCACGGCCGGGGCGTTTTTCGTTTCGCGGCCCGCGCCGCCCGACTACACTACCGCCGTCGTCCGTTGCCCGTGGACCCGCATCGCACCACTCTCCGGGAAGCTCACCGATGGCCGTCACCAACCCCCGCCTGTTGTTCGAGAAACTCAACCTCGTCTGCCGCAAGGCCATCGAGTCGGCCGCCGGGCTGACGCTCTCCCGGACGCACTTCGAGGTCGAGATCGAGCACTGGCTGGTCAAGTTCCTGGAGCAGCCGAACACCGACATCCCGCTCATCATCAAGCAGTACGACGGCGACTTCCCGGCCATCCGCAAGGAGTTGGAATCCGCGCTCAACCGGTTCAAAACGGGCAACAGCCGCGCCCCGGCCCTCTCTACGGACATCCTGAACCTGATCCGCGAGGCGTGGGTCGTCGCGTCCGTCGAGTGCGGGGCGTCCGGCATCCGCAGCGGCCACCTGCTGGCCGCGCTGCTGAGCGACGAGAAGCTGAAGCAGTGGATCAGTCGCAGCTCGCTGTCGCTCGTCCGCATCAACGGCGAGCAACTGCTCAAGGACTTGAAGGCGCTGCTGCCGAAGCTGCCGAGCGACGAGTTCGACACCGCGCCGACAGCCGCGACGACCGGCGGCGGCGAGGCCGGCGGCGACCCGGCGGCGGGCCGCAGCCAGGGCGCGCTCGACCAGTTCACGGTCAACCTCACGGAGCGGGCGAAGCAGGGGAAGATCGACCCGGTCGTCGGCCGCGACCCGGAGATTCGCCAGGTCATCGACATCCTCACCCGCCGGCGGCAGAACAACCCGATCCTGACCGGCGAGGCCGGCGTCGGCAAAACGGCCGTGGTCGAGGGGCTGGCCCTCCGCATCGCGGCCGGCGACGTGCCGCCGCCGTTGAAGCCGGTCATTCTGCGAACGCTCGACCTCGGCCTGTTGCAGGCCGGGGCCGGGGTGAAGGGGGAGTTCGAGAACCGGCTGAAGAACGTGATCGAGGAGGTGAAGAGTTCGCCGCAGCCGATCATCCTGTTCATCGACGAGGCCCACACGCTCATCGGCGCGGGCGGGCAGCAGGGCCAGGGGGACGCCGCGAACCTGTTGAAGCCGGCACTGGCGCGGGGCGAGCTACGGACGGTCGCGGCCACGACGTACGCCGAGTACAAGAAGTACTTCGAGACGGACGCGGCCCTGAAGCGGCGGTTCCAGCAGGTGAAGGTGGACGAGCCGGACGAGCAGAAGGCGACGCGGATGCTACGCGGCCTGACGAAGATGCTGGAGAAGCACCACGGCGTCCGCATCCTGGACGAGGCCGTGAGCGGGGCGGTGAAGCTGTCCGTGCGGTACATGCCGGACCGCCAGCTGCCGGACAAGTCGATCAGCCTGCTGGACACCGTCTGCGCCCGCGTGAACCTCAGCCAGAGCGCCACCCCGCCGGCCGTGGAGGACGTGACCCGCGAGATCGAGCACCTGACGACGGAGATCAACTTCCTCGAACGCGAGGGCAAGGTGTCGGCCGGGAACCCGGAGCGGCTGAGCGAGTTGAAGCAGCGGAAGCAGATCAGCGAGGAGCTGAAGGCGAAACTCGACGAGCAGTTGAAGAAGGAGTCGGAGGTCGTCACGAAGATCCGCGAGCTGCGTTCGACCATCGAGAAGGCGGCCGGCGAGGAGAAACCGCCGGAGACGCTCGACCGCGACCGGGCCGAACTCGCGCGGCTGTCCGCGGAGCTGTCCGCGATCCAGGGGGAGAAGCCGCTCGTCTACCCGGTCGTCGATTCGCAGGCCGTCGCCGAAGTTCTGTCGGGCCTGACCGGCATCCCGCTCGGCAAGATGGTCCGCGACGAGATGAAGACGGTGCTCGCGCTCGGCGACAAGCTGTCCGAGCGGGTCGTCGGCCAGGACCACGCGCTGGAGGCGATCGCGCAGCGGATCCGCACCGCCCGCGCCGACCTCGGCGACCCGCGGCGGCCCCTCGGCGTGTTCCTCCTCGTCGGCCCGTCCGGCGTCGGGAAGACGGAGACGGCGATGGCCCTCGCCGACCTCCTCTACGGCGGCGACCGGAACATGGTCATCGTGAACATGTCCGAGTACAAGGAGTCGCACAAGGTGTCGCGGCTCGTCGGCACGTCGAAGGGGTACGTCGGGTACGGCGAGGGGGGCGTGCTGACGAACGCGGTCAAGAACCGGCCGTACAGCGTCGTGCTGCTGGACGAGGTGGAGAAGGCCCACGAGAGCGTGCAGGAAATCTTTTACCAGGTGTTCGACAAGGGCGTGTTGCAGAACGACGACGGCGACGACGTGAACTTCAAGAACACGATCATCCTGCTCACCGCGAACGTCGGCACGAACACGATCATGAAGGTCTGCTCGGACCCGAAGAAGGTCCCGTCGCCGGAGGAACTCGAAGAGATTCTGCGGCCGGACCTGCTGAAGGCGTTCAAGCCGGCGCTGCTCGGGCGGATGAAGGTGGTCCCGTACTTCCCGCTCCGCGAAGAAGTTTTGAAGAAGATCATCGAGCTGAAACTCGGGGCCATCGGCGACAGGCTAAAAGAGAACCACAAGGCGACGTTCGAGTACAGCCCGTCCGTGGTGGAAACGGTCGCGGCCCGCTGCACGGAGGTCGAGAGCGGGGCGCGGAACGTGGACCACATCCTGACCGGGACGCTGCTGCCGAAGCTGTCGCAGGAGGTGCTGGTCCGGATGGCCGACGGCAAGCCGGTGCGGCGGGTGAAGGTCGGCGTCGGCCCGGACTCGCAGTTCACGTATGACGTGGAGTGAGCGGCAAAGGCGAGCGGGGGGCGTAAGCCCCCTGATTCTCCGGGGAGCGCAACAAGAATCAGGGGGCTTACGCCCCCCGCTCGCCTTGAGTCCGCAACCCGTCAATGCACCCGGTGCAGCGACTGCCACATCGCGACCGCCGCGTCGCGGTCGGCCTCCCGCGTTAGGTAGATGTTGCACACCGCCAGCCGGTGGCCGGCCGCGGCGACGCCGCACAGCCGCCAGACGGGTTTGCCGTCCTCCACGTGCGGGCCGAACACCGCCTCGCCGACCGTACCGTTATCGAGCTTCACGACCGGCTCGCCCGGCGGCAGGTTCTTGCGGGCGACGGCGATCGCCTCCCGCGGCGTCGGCAGCGGGCCCCGCTCCGGGTGGCCGAGCGACTGGTCGCGGAACCAGACCGTCATCGTGTCGTCCCAAGCCGTCCACGTCCGGCTGTCGTCCTCCCGCTTCAACGCCAGCCGCCCCGGCATCCGCATGTGCCATCCGCCGGACAGCGTTGCGACCAGGTCGTGCCGCCGATACCCGAGCTTCGGCCGGCTGCCGTTCGCCGTCGTCCGGATGAGCTGCTTCAACTCGGCCGACACCGGCTCGACGGTGAACCGGTTCGCGTCCCGCTCGATGGCGTCCACGACCTCCGCCCACGCACCCCACGGCTTCGCCGCCGCCGGGTCCGCCTCGTGCGCGTTCGCCAGGTCCGCCGCGATTTGATCGACGACTTCCCCTTCGGCCTCCGTCAGCGGCGGCCGCCACGGGAACGCGACCCACAACTCCGTCAGCGCCCGCTTCGTGTAGAATTCGGCGTCCAGGTCCGGCGACCACCACGGGAAGAAGTCGAACCCCTTCATCGGGTCGGCCGCGACCTCCTTGAGCCACGCCTCCGGCCGCGGGCCGAGCGGCGTCAGCACCGGACCGGGGTGCAGGAACGTCGTCTGCCGCGGCAGCCCGATGGCGACGGCCGCGGCCGGCGTCGCCTTCCGCAGGGCGGCCGTACACTCGGCCGCCAGCCAGTGCAGGAAGTGCCGTTCGAGCTTGGCCCGGTCGCCGGTCGCGAAGTAGTGGGCCGGGTCGTGGTCCGGCGTCGGCTCATTCCAGGCGAACTCGAAATCGTCCGCGAACTCCTTGAGCAGCTCGCACAGGTGGGCGTGATACCCCGGCCCGACGGGGACGGTCCGGGCGTGGACGGTCACCTTCCCGGACCCGCCGATGCGGAGTTCGACCGGGTCGGCGACCGGGTGCAGCAGGATGTGCAACAGCGGCTTGTCGTCCGCGTCGCGGGCCAAACGTGTTTCCAAAACGGCGTCCCCGGCCGTCTCGAACCAGACGGCGGCGCGGGACAGCCACTCGCGGGCTTCCGAGAGTTTGACCCGGTGGTCGGGGTGCAGGTATCCGGTCAGGGCCAGGCCGACGGGCATGCGTGCGCGTCCTTCCGGGAGGGATTGAGATAGGTAACAGTTCCCCCGGACGGTTGACAAGGTGAGTTGGGCGGCAGAGGTCAGAGAACAGAAGTCAGAGGTCAGAGGTCAGAGGTCAGAAGTCAGCCATTCACCCGTTCGCCGCGAGTTCGGCGCGTAGCTGCATCAGGAGGAAGCCGAGGCGGTTCTTCCCGGACCCGTCACCGCCGTCGCCCCAGTAGTCGTCGTTGGCCGTGTGCTCGACCAGCTTCGCGTCGCCGGTCCCGAGCAGGATCGCCTTCAAGTCCTCATGCTGGGTGAACTTCGCGCGGAGCGCGTCGAGCATGACCCGCTCCTTGACCGCCTCCCAGTCCCGGCGGAACGGCCGCTTCCGGTCCCGGCCCATCCGCGCCGCGATCATCGGCGACTTCGCCTGACGTATCTCGTCCTCGTCCGGTTCGCCCGCGAACTTCTGGGCCTGGAAGTAGTGTTCCGTCGTCGGCCACGTCTTCTTCTTCAGCACGATTGGGTGAGCCGAGAAGTTCGAGAAGCAGCCGTACTCGTCGCGGGTGGAGTAGAAGTTGATGACGGCCGGTGGCGTGGCTTCGCTCATACGGACTCCATCGAGGTGAGTGAGGGTGAGATGCAGAGAGGGTATCCGTCGCGAAGGTCGGCAGTTTTTCCGATCTGACCTCTGACTTCTGACCTCTGACCTCTGCATTCCATCAATTGCCGATGCAAACCACGCACGTCGGCTTGCGGGCGAACGGGCCTTCGAGGTTGCACGTCGCCACGATCAGCCGCCCGCCGACCGCGATCGGCCCGGCGTACACCATGCCCGGCGACTGCGTCGCCGCGTCCTTGCCGAGATCGACGACCACCTTGCCGTTGCCGGTCGTCAGGTCGAGGGCGTGGACGGCCCCTTGCAGGTCGCCAACGTACACCGCCTTCCCGACGACCGCGGGCGGGGCGAAGACCGGAACCTTCGCGTCGTACACCCAGCGGCGTTCCCCGTCGGTGACGGCGAACGCCCGCACCTTGCCGTCCGTCGCCGTGCAGACCGCGAGGTCGGTCGTGAGCGCCACGCACCCAACGACCCCGGCGGGGACTTCTTTTCGCCACTTCGGGTTGCCGGTCTTCAGGTCGAACGCGGCCACGTCCCCCTTCGCGCCCTTGAGCTGCGCGTAGTAGTAGCCGACGGAGCTGCCGGACACGACGACCGTGTCGCCGACGACCGACGCCCCGCCCCACGGGTTGAACTTCAGCGGCTGCGACCAGACCGTCTCACCGGTGGCGGCGTTCAGGCAGTAGATCGCCCGCTCGCCGACCCTCTCCTGATCGAGGAACGATGTGCAGACGAGCACCTTGTCGCCGATGACGTTCACGGGGGCATCGACGTGCCACTTCTTTTCGCCCTTGCGCCACTCGACCTTCGGCGTCGGCTTCAGCAACTGGTCCTCGCTCGGCGGCACGGCGAACGCCGGGTCCTTCTTCTTCTCCTCCTCGTACTTCGCCTGCAGCTCCTTCCACTTCGCCTCCTGTAGGTTCGGCACGGCGGCGGCCGCGACCGGCTTGCCGTCGAGCGTGAGCGAAGTCGGATCGACGCAGAACGCCCCGGCCGCGCCGCCGCCCATGAACACCTTGCCGTTCGCGATGGCGGGTGCGCCTTCGAGGTGGATCAGTTCGCCGGGCAGGGTGAGCTGCCAGAGCGGGCGGCCGGTGTCGGCGGCGAGGCCGTGGAGCGTGCCGCCGGCGTCCTGGTGCATGCCGTCGCCGACGACGAGCAGGTTCCCGGCGACGGCCGGCGACGACACGGACGCGAGCCGCAGGTACGGCACGGCCTTCGACCAGACCGGCTGGCCGCCCGCCTTCAACGGGACGACGTCGAGTTGCGGCTGGTTGAACGCGCCGAGCCGCGAGAGGAACAGGTTCTCGCCGACCGGTACGGGCGACGCGATGAAGTGATCGTTCGACTTGATCGCCCAGAGGACTTTCGGCGACTCGTGGACGGCGACGCCGTCGGCGTTGCCGGTGCGGGCCGGGTTGCCGCGGTACGTCGCCCACGGGTCGGCGGCGGTGGAAGGAAGAGTGAGCAGTAGAACGAGGAGAAGTGTTCGCATCCTAGCCCTCAGAAAGTCGCATCGAATAAGGATGCGTCAAGCCGGCTTGGGTAGTTGTGCAACTACTGTATGCCCAGGTAAGTGGAACGAGCCGAGTCCCGTTTTCGTCGGTTTCCAACCCATTTCTAAACCGGCGACAATAATACCGCGAATCACGCGCGGCGTGACTGCGTTGGGTAAGACCTGACCCAATTTGTGTCCCGGTGCAACTTCGTTCCAGGACATTGGTTTCCTAAACCCACTTAACAGTCGCTGTCCGGCAGGTTCGACTTGTTGAACACAGACGTGCAAACCCAGGCCATCAAACTGATCCTCCGCTACATGGTAGCGGTACTTCACGCCATTCACCGTAATGGTCCGCGACCACTTCTTGCGCATGCCCATGTCATCACCCATCGCCTGATCGTCGATAATCAATTCACCTTCACGCTTACCGGCGTCGCCGCGACGGTCACGTCCTTCTCGACCGCGGCCGCGCTGCCGTGACGGACCTCGACCTTGTACGCCCCCGGCGGCAGCGCGAACCGCGGGGCCAGCCCGGACTGCCCGCCGCGGCCGTCGGCCCCAGTCACGGTCGCGCCGGCGACCCGTTGGCCGTTCGCCTTCACTGTCACCTTGCCGCCGACCGGCACGCCGGCCAGCACCACCGGCGTCCGCTTCGCCTCGCCGGCCGCGCCGAACAGCACGGCCGAGTCCTGCCCCTCGTTCGCCAGGATCAGGTCGAGCCGCCCGTCGCCGTTCAGGTCCGCGAGGCACGCCGCCTGCGAGTTGAAAATCTTCTGGCTCACCCCCAGCGCCGCCGATTGGTCCGCGAACGTGCCGTTGCCGTTGTTCTTGAAGAACACGTTCGCGCCGCGCAGCCGCGTCACGAGCAGGTCCGGGTGGCCGTCGTTGTCGAAGTCGCCCCACGCCGCGCCGACCGCGCCGGGGATCGGCTTCGCCACGTCGCCGGCCGCGGCCGTCGCGTCCGCGAACGTGCCGTTCCCGGCGTTCTTGAACAGCCTACACCCGCCGTCCGGCTGCGGGACGAACAGGTCGATCTTGCCGTCGCCGTCGAAGTCCTCCGCCGCCGGGCCGACCCTCCCGGCCTTGAATTTCAAGCCGGAATCGGCCTTCGGCTCGAACCGCGTGCCGGCGTGGACGAACAGCAACCCTGCGTACACGAAGTCCGGCCGGGCGTCGCCGGCGAAGTTCGCGACGGTCAGCGTGTCGCCCTTCAGCGTCTCGCCGCCGAGGCCCCACGCCGCGGACGCGTCCTCGAACAGCGGCTTGTTCCCCGGCCCGCCGCCGGGGTTGAAGTAGAACGCCGCCTCGCCCTCGCCGTGGACGACCTTCAGCACGAGCCGGTTCTTCCCCGCCTTCAGTTTCAACGTCAGGCTCACCTGATCGGCGGCCGCCTGCCGTGGGGCGTTGTCCGCGTGGACCCGCTCGCCGTTGAGGAACACGGTCAGCGAGTCGCGGGAGCCGAGTGACACCGGGATGTCAGCCGCGGCCGGCATCTCGATCTCGCGGTGCAGGTACGTCGCGCAGTTCGCGCCGAACGGGGCGAGGGTCGCGACCCCGCCGTCGGCGAAGTCCGCCTTCGTCCACTTCACCTCCATGTCCCGCTTGCCCTTGTAGACCTTGTGCGGGTCGAACGGGTCGGCCTCCGGGCCGAACGCGGTGTCGTAGTTCTTCTGCGGGCCGTCCTTGTGCCGGAACGGGCCGACGGCGTGCCAGTCGCCGAGCTTCGGGACCGGCAGCTTCGCCGCCGCGTCCCGGCCGCGGAGGTTGCGGTAGAGCCGCAGGCCGTGGAACCCGTTGGCGAGCAACACGTCCGGGTGGCTGTCGGCGTCGGCGTCGAGCCACGCGGCGGCGGTCAGGTTGTAGCACGCCTCTTTCGGCAAGAGCCGGGAGTCGTCGCGGAACTGGCACTTGCCGAGGTTCGTGAACAGCCGCGGTCCGGAGGCCGTGGCGACGAGCACGTCCGGCAGGCCGTCGGCATTGTAGTCCGCCCACACGACGGCCCGCGCCCCGCCGGTCAACCCTAACGACACTTCGGAGAAGCCGTCGCCGGTGTTCTGCAAAAGCATCACGCGGTTCGCGCCCACGAGCACCACGTCGAGCTTCCCGTCGCCGTCGAAGTCGAGGGCGGACGCGGCCAGCGCGTCCGCGCCGGTCGCCCCGAGCGAGCCGAGGCGGTCGAACCCCGGCATCCCGGCCAGCCGGCGGATGTCGTCCCCGCCCCAGCCGGCGAAGTCCCGCTTCGGGTTGTAGTCCTGCAACTTCAGACTCGCCTTCAGCCGCTGGACCTTCGCGGTCTTCTTGTGCAGCGCCTCCTTGTCCCCGTCCATCAGGCACGGCACGATGACCTCCTTGCCGTCCACGATGTCCCGCACCACCGCGCCGAGCTTGTCCGCCTTCCCGGCGTAGCTGCGCAAGAGAAACGGCTCGCCGTGGGACATGCCCCACCACTCGCCCTGCGGGTACGCCTGATACCAACTGTTGCCGAAGTACGTCTCGCTCGCGCCGCCGTTGTGGAAGAAGACGGCCGCCTTGCCGACCTCGGCCCAGTTCATGATCTCCTGCCACTCGCCGGGGCGGAGGCCGCCGAAGCCGATGTTGTGCTTGATCTCGTCCTGCGGGTGCTTGCCCTTCACGTCCTCGACCTTCTTGTAGACGATCAGGTTCTTCTGCTTGTCCACCTTCGTGACGACCATCGTGACGACGTGCGTGGACTGCGCGATCATCGCCCCGAGGGAGAGCGGGGCCTCGACGTAGGCGGACGATCGTGAGGCGAAGAGGGCGAGGACGAGCAGGGCGACGGGAGCGCGGGACATGGGGTTCCTCCGCGAGCGGGTGTCACCAGTATCCGGGAAGTGAGACGCCGGGGCCAGTCAAGAGTTCCCGCGTAACGCCGTGGAACCCTGAGCGGAAGCGACGGGGTGGAGTGCCTTCACCCCGTCGCTTCCGCTCAGGGTCTACGCCCTATGCCCACCCCCACTTGACCGGCCACGCCGACGCGAAGACCACGAGCTTCTTCCACCGCGGAACCCGCACGCGGCGGGTGAACACGTCGAAGTCGCGCCCTTCGATCTCGGCGAGCAGCCCGCGGTACGTGCGGAACATGACGCGATAGATCGCCCGGCCACTCGGCGGGAGGAACGCATTTAGCCCCTCGGCCTCGGCGTAGTACCGCTTCGCTCGCTCGACCTGGAATTGCATCATCGCGCGGAAGGCCGGGCCGCGGGCCACCCACGATTCCGACGGGGAGTCGAACTTCGCGAGTTCGTCCTGCGGCAGGTAGACGCGGCCGCGGGCCAGGTCCTCGCCGAGGTCGCGGAGGACGTTCGTGAGTTGGAACGCGATGCCCGCCGCCTCTCCGGGGGCCGCGGCCCGCGGGTCTTGGCAGCCCCACACCGGCAGGCACGCCAGGCCCACGGCGGACGCGACGCGGTAGCAGTAGGCGTGCAACTCCGCGAACGTGCCGATCCGCACCGGCTCCAGGTCCGCCTCGACGCCGGTGACGACTTCGTGCAGGAACTTCGGATCGACGTGGAAGGTGAAGATCGTGTCCCGCAGCGCCGGATGAATCGGGTGCGAGTCGTCGCCGGTAAACGCGGCCTGAAGGGAGTCCCGCCAGGACCGCAGTTTCGCCCGCTTCTCGGCCGCGTCACCGGGTTCGTCGGAGAGGTCGTCGGTCAGCCGCATGAACGCGTAGAGCGCGTCCATCGCCCGCCGTTGGTCCGGCGGCAACAGGCGGAACGCGAGGGCGAAGTTGCTGGCCGACGCGCGGACGACGGCGCGACAGGCGCGGTACGAGTCCGCAAGGGAAGGTTCGAGAAGGATTCGGCCGATGGTCACGGGAACGTCACGCGGACCGGCTGGCCGACGCGGAGCGGCGGCTTCCCGGCCGGGGCCGGGTCGGTCACCCGGACGCGGACCTCGAGCACGTTCGTCGGCTTGCCGTTGAGCAGGTCCACGCCGCCGGTCTTCGGGAGGAACGCCGTGCCGATCTGCTCGACCGTGCCCTCGTAGGTCAGGCCGGGGGCGCTGTCGTCGGAGATGACGACCTTCGCCCCGTCCTTGTCCCGAATCTTGTACCCGAACTCCGGCACGATCTCGGCCTTCACGTACCGCGTCCCGTCCGGGATGAGCCAGAACATCGGCACGCGGGACTGCGGGTACATGACCTGCCCGGCCGCGACGTTCAGCCGCTCGATCACGCCGCCGGTCTCGGCCTTCAGCTCGGAGTGCGTCATCGCGTCCTTGATCCGCTCGACCTCCGCCTGCGCCGCCTGCGATTGGAACACGGCCGCGTCCACGGCCGCGGTCACGGCTTCCTTCTCCAACATTGCAAGGTCGAGGGTCTTTTCCTTGATCTGGTTCTCGGCCGTCTCCACGAGGGCCTCGGCCCGGAGGAAGTCCGGTTCGTCGCGGACCGTCCTCGGAGTACTGCCCTCCGTTTTGGTGACGCTGAATTGAATTTGGAAATTCTTGCGGACGGCTTCGAGGACTTCCTTCGCCTTGTCCCGCTGCTGCGTCGCGTTCGTGATCGCGAGCTTCGCCTTGTCCACGAGGACCGCGTGCTGCGCCTGCTTGCCGAGGGCCGTCGTGTGGGCGCGAATCGCGGCCTGGACCATCGCTTCGGCCTTCTTTAGTTCGCCCTGGAGCTGCCAGTCGTCGAACTTCACCAGCGCGTCGCCGGGCTTCACCGTCTGCCCTTCCTTGACGTGGACCTTCGCGACCTTGCCGGCCTGCAGGTGCGCGGGGAGGAAGAACGCCATCGGCTCCGTCTCGGCCGCGACCGTCCCCTTCGCGACTAGTCCTTCCACGACCTTCGCCGGGGGCGCGGGGTTGCCGCCGGCCCCGCCGGGGGTGCCGCTACCGTTCGAGAGTCGGTTCGCGCCGATCAGCGTGGCCGCGGCCAGGCAGACGCCGGCCACGATCGGGATGACTTTGAATCGGCTCATCGGGCTTCCTCCGTCCTCACTCGCCGGCCACGACCAGTGGGACCTCGTGTTCGGTCAGGTTGCCGTCGTCGAGGTGGTAACACACGTCAACGTACGGCAGCATCCGCTGGTCGTGGGACACGACGAAAATCGTCGCCCCGCGGCTGTGGGCGGCGTCGCGGAGCAGTTGAATCACGGCCTGGCCGTTCTCCCAGTCGAGGGCGCTCGTCGGCTCGTCGGCGAACAGGAACGTCGGGTTCTTCACCAACGCCCGGCCGATGGCCACCCGCTGCTTCTCCCCGCCGGAGAGGGCGGACGGCTTCTTGTTCCGCTGGTCGAGCAGCCCGAGGCGGTCGAGCATCTCGTCCGCCTCCCGGCGGGCCTCGCCGCCGGTCAGGTTGTTCCCCCACTTCAGGACGATCTCCAGTTGCTGCGCCGCGGACAGGGCCGGGAACAGGTTGTACCCCTGGAAGATGAACCCGGTATGCTTCCGCCGGAACTCCTCCCGCGCCGCCTCCGAGAGCGACCACACGTCCACGAACCCGGCGGCGTCTTGTGGCCGCGTCAGCACCTGCCCGCCGTCCGGCCGGAGCAGCCCGGACAGGACCGCGAGCAGGGTGGACTTGCCGCTGCCGCTCGGCCCCATGAGGAGGGCGAGCTGGCCGGGGTACAGGTCCACCGAGACGTTCCGCAGGGCGGTGCGTTGCGTCGCGCCGTCGCCGAACGTCTTCAGCAGGTTCACGGCCCGCAGGCACGGGCTTCCTCGGCCGACTTCAACCACGGTCCCGCCTTCCGTTAACGGAGCAGACTCATCGGCTCGATACTTCGCACGCTCCGCAGGGCGATCAGCCCGGCCAGGAGCGCCATGGCCATGGTGACGACGGCCGTACCCGCCATCACCTCCCACCGGAGGATCACCTGCGTGCCGGCCGCCCGCGCGCCGGTGGCGAGCAGCAGCACGACCGGGTACGCGACGAGGATGCCGAGGACGCCGATCCAGAACGCCTGGAGCAGGACCATCGCGTACACCCGCGACCGGGGGATGCCGAGCGCGAACAGGGTCGCGTACTCCTTGGCGCTCGCGATCGTGGCGGCGTAGAGCGTCTGCACCGTCACGATGGCCCCGACGATCAGCCCGAGCAGCGCGGCGTACCCGATGGCGATGCCGGCCTTCGTGCGGAACAGCCAGTACAGCCGCGTGCTGGTCGAGAACTCTTCCGCCGTGTGGACCGACATGTCCGGGTAATTGGCCCGCAACTCCGCGGCCAACTGCGTCGCCCGTTCCGGGGATTCGCACCGGGCGAGCAGGTATTTCGTGTGGTCCGGCGGCAGGAGCGCGCCCATAAGTTCGCTCGCCGTGTAGTGCGAGCAGAGTACCCACGGGGCGGCGAGGCTCTTCAGCCCCTTCACGCTACCGACCAGGCGCACCTCCTTGCCGTTGATCTTCGCCGTCTGGTTCACCTGCGTCATGCCCATCCGCTTCATGTCGGAGTCGTCCATGACGATGGCGAACGGCTCCGTGAGGGCGATCCGCAGCTCCGGCGACAGCACGTCCGGCACGCCGGCCGGCCCGAAGTGGCCGAGCAGGAAGCAGAGGTCGGTCCCGCCGTCCGGCTTCTGGAAGTTGGCGAAGTTCGCGATGTACGGCTCCGGCGGCAGCACGCCCGGATGCTCCCCAATGCGGCCGAGGTAGCTGATCGGGATCGGCTGGCCGAGGTCGATGGCTTCCGTCCCCTTCGAGCCGATCCAGACGGTCGTGTCGTAGGTGTGATCGACGGGGATCGAGGTGATCGTGAACAGGCCGAGAAGAAGGCCGAACTGGAGCGCCATCAGCACGGCCGAGAACGCGACGGCCCCGACGCCCGCCATGTAGCGGGTTTTCTCGTGCCAGAGTGTCTGTAAAGAATACGCCATGTTCCGTGTGATTCGCGTCGCCGTCAGACGGCCTTCGGCAATTCGCACAAGTCGCCACTAATGTATAAGTGGTGCCACAGTTGCGTTGCCGTCACCGCCGTCAGGCCCATTTCCAAGCCCGTGCGGGCGAATCCTCGCTTCAGCTTCGCCAGTTTCGCTGTCTCCACCTGGACGGCATCGTAATCGAAGTATCCCGTCTTCGCCATCGATTCCCGGCTCATCACCTGCTGGACCCATTTTTCGGTCCCGCTCGTGGCGAAGGCGTCCATCGGGGCGCGGAACATGTGCTTCCGCCGCCACGCAACCTCCGCAGGTAGCCAGCGTTCCGCAACCTTCCGCTCGATGTACTTGTCCGTCAGCCGCCGGAGCTTCCACCGCGGGTGCAGCGTGGCCAGGAACGATAGCACATCCTCGTCCAGGAAGGGATACCGGGCTTCCACGGACGAGTGCATCGCCACCCGGTCGCCCTTCGACGCCATCAGGTGGCCGGGGAGCATCACCCGCGCCCCGATCAGCATCTGGCGGTTGAACGGGTGCCAGTCGTGCAGCTTCCGCGGCAGCTCCAGGTCCTCGAACGCCGTGTGCCCGAGCATCTTGTCCCGCAACTCGCCGGCGAAGAACCGAATCTTGTTGAGGCTCATCAGCCCGTAGCAGTCGAGCCAGCCGTTGTGCCCGCCGGTCGCGGCTTGGGAACGGCGGATCTGCTCCATCGCGAACATCGGCTGCCCGGCCAGCCGCGCGCCGAGCCGCCGCAGACGGACCGCCAAGCCGGGGATGACGTCCGTGTAGCTCAGCATTTTGTGAATCTTGAACCACGAGTACCCGGCGATCCACTCGTCGGCCCCCTCGCCGGTGAGCGCGACCTTGAACCCGTTCTCGTGGACCTTGCGGGCGAGGTGCATCAACCCCAGACAGGACGTGTCGATGACCGGGCACTCGGCCGCGGCGATCAACTCCGGGTAGTCGGCCCGCAACTCCGCCGGGCCGCACGGCACGACGATCGGCTCGCAGCCGAGCGCCTTCGCGACCTGGAGCGCCTCCGACTCCTCGTTCAGCCCCTCGCCCTTGACGGAGATGGTGAACGTCGGGATCGGCCGGCCGAGGGCCTTGTTCGCCATCGCGACGACGAGCGACGAGTCCACGCCGCCGCTGAGGTACGACACGACCGGCACGTCGGCCCGCAGCCGCCGCTGGACCGCCGTGAGGAGTACGCTCTCGAACGCATCGACGGTTTTCTTCTCGTCCCGGCCGTAGTCCTCGTGCCCTTGGTCGGGGTAGTTGACCTCCCAGTAGACGCGCTGCTTCGTCGCCTCTTCCACCGACGTGCGGCCGAGTTTCAGGTGCAGGTAGCGGCCCGGCAGCAGCACCTGGATGCCGTCGAAGACGGTCATCGGCCCCGGCATGGCGAAGAACGTGAAGACGTGGTTCAGCCCGCGGAGGTCTGGCTTCGCCGTCACAAGGCCGCTGGCGAGGATCGCCTTGATCTCGGAGGCGAACAAGAGCCAGTCGGACCCGTCGTGCTTGATCGTGGTGAAGAACAGCGGGCAAATCCCGGTACGGTCGCGGCCGAGGACGAGCTCGTTCGACTTCGAGTCCCACACGCAGACGGCGTACTGGCCCTTCAAGTGGTCGAACAGCTTCTCGCGGTGGTCTTCCCACAGGTGCGGCAGAATCTCCGTGTCCGTGTGCGTGCGGAACTTATGCCCCTTCCCCTCCAAAAACTGCCGCTTCTCGGGATAGTCGAAGAACTCGCCGTTGAAGACGGTCCAGACCGTCTGGTCTTCGTTCGCAATCGGCTGCCGGCCGTCGGCGAGGCCGACGATGCTCAATCGCGTGTTCGCGAGGTGCAACCCGTCGCGGTCGAGGAACCCGTCCTCGTCCGGGCCGCGGTGGTAGATGGCCTTCGCCATCGCCGGCACGACCCCGCGCGGGGCCGGCCGCTTGCCCGACAGGTCAATCATCCCCGCGATGCCGCACATTCAACAAGTCCTCAAGAATGGCCCGCAGATGACGCGGACTTCGACGCAGATGAAGAGGATAAAGACAAGACACGATGCCGTACCGTTTCACACACCTTGCGTTTGATTTCTGGTTTGGGCCGAAATTCAACAGCAGCCCGACTTCAATGTCCGTGGCCCGGAGGTTGTTCAACAACTGGGCGTGGTGTTCGTCCGCCAAGCGTTCGACCGACTTCAACTCCACGATCACGCACCCGGCCACGAGAAAGTCGGCGTAATAATCGCCGACTTCAACGCCCTCGTAGTAAACCTTCATCTGCGCCTACGGAATGGCCGCAATTCCCTGTTTTTGAAACGCCACCTCCATCGAGTTCTGGTACACCTTTTCGAGGAATCCCCACCCGTGCGTGTTGTACACCTTGTAAAAGGTGGCGATGATCTGGTCGGTCACCTCGGCGTGTTTGTACCCGGCTGCCGTCATCGCCCACCTCCTTTCATTTATCTCTTCCGTCTTTTCATCCTCTTCATCTGCGTCGAAGTCCGCGTCATCTGCGGGCCATTCTTTGTTGGTACTTCAGCACCTTCCGCGTCATGAACCACCGGACGCCGCGGGGGAACACCCGCTTGCCGAACCAGACCCACCACGACACGAACCCGACGGCCCGCTCGCGGGTGTTCCGCTCCAGGCTGCGGACGACCGCATCCGCCACCTCGTCCGGCGGCTGTGCCCCTTCGAAGTCGAGGTAAATCTGCCCCTCGTTGCGGAGCAGGTGGCGGTTCAGGTCGTCGCTCCGCACGAGGCCCGGCAGCACGAGCAGCACGTCGATGCCGAACCGGGCGAACTCGCCCCGCCAGGCTTCCGTCATGCCGACGAACGCGTGCTTGCTGGCGCAGTGCTCGCTCAGGCTCGGGATGCCGCACCGCCCGCACAGGCTGGCGAGGTTCAGCACCGCGGGCCGGTAGCCGGCGTCGGCACTCCGCGTCAGCTGCGGGACGCACAGCCGGGCGAGTTCCACCGGGGCGAAGAAGTTGATCTCCAGGACCTTGCGGTTGATCGCCTCGTCGCTCGTCGCGAACTCGCCGAAGCTGCACACGCCGGCGCAGTTCATCAACACGTCCAGCCCGCCGAACCGGGCGACCACGTCGGCCACCAGTTTCGTGCGGGCGGCCGGGTCGGTCAGGTCGCATGGGAAGATTTCCGCGTCCGTCCCGTGCAGTTCCTTCTTGAGCGTGGTCAGTTCCGCGACCGAGCGCGAGGTGAGCGCGAGCCTCGCGCCGCGCTTCGCCAGCCGGTCGGCGACCCGCCGGCCGATGCCCCGCGACGCCCCGGTGAGCAGCACCACCCGACCGCGCACGTCCCGCCGCATTCCGATCCTCGCGCCATATCCGGAAGGTCATTTTATGAGGAATGGGAAGGCGAACCACCGACCGACGGCCGCGAACCGACGGGAAACACTCAACTTTTGCCGTCGCGTCCGGCAAATTCGGCGGGCTGGGGCGATTGGGCCGGCCCGCCGCGGATGCCGAGGTTCAATAAGGAGGTGACGGAGGTGTGGGGCGCACAAGCCGTCCCGGTTCCGCGAGACGGCCGCGGTACGGTTGACGGTCCGGAGGGGCGGTGCTACGTTATCTGTCCTGGGGTCGTAGCTCAGTTGGTAGAGCGCTTGAATGGCATTCAAGAGGTCAGGGGTTCAACTCCCCTCGGCTCCACTCGGGGAACCCGCGAAGCCCGCCGACTCCGCTCGGCGGGCTTCTTCCATTTTCTCCTCCGGGGCCGGTTCCCCTTCCGCCGCTTGCTCGGCCTCCTTCACCGGCAGCTCCGCCCGCATCGACAGGTAGACGGCGTACCCGACGACGCCGAGGCCGATCTCCGCGAGCCGCAGCGTCAGCCGGCCGACCACGCCGGTCTGCTCCGGCCGGCCGAGGAGCGTGTACAGGTAGCCGAAGATCGCCTCCGCCCCGCCGACGCCGCCGGGGGCCGGGAAGAACGCCTGCGCGATGAACCCAATCGGCCCGACGATGAAGTGCTCGCCGAACGACGCCGGGTCCGGGTTCGGGAACACCCGCACGGCCGCGTGCAGGTACAGGATCATCACCCCCTGGGCGAACGCCGTGATCGGGATCGTTAGGTAGAGCAGCGTCGGCCGGCGGCGGTACATCACGGCCGCGCCCCACAGTTCCGCGAGCGTCGGGCCCATCCACTTCACCTTGCTTAGCCCCTCGCCGATCCGCTCGCGCCGGGATTGCGGGATGAAGCCGAGGACCACCCACCCGCCGACGGCCGCCGCGACGAGGGCGGAACAGACGGTGATGATCTTCGTCAGGTACGCGTTGTTCGCGACGAGCGGGTCGCCGGCGAGCCAGAACCCGCCGCCGATGATCGACGCGAACAGCAGTAGCCCGAAGAGGCCGAGCATCCGGTCCACGAGGACGGTCGCGACGGCCGCGGCCCGCCGCTCCGGGTGCTCCTTCGCGATGAAGACCGCCTTCAGCAGGTCGCCGCCGATGGAGCCGGGTAGGAGCGTGTTGTAGAAGTAGCCGACCATCCCCAACCGGTAGGCGTTGCGGACGGTGAACGGCAGGTCGAGCGCGCGGACGAGAAGATACCAGCGAAAGATTTGGCACGACAGCGTCACGGCCGTCAGCACGACCACGAGGGCGAGGAGCGCGAGGTCCGGCGTCTGGGTGAGCAGCCCCTTGATGCCGGGGCCGCCGCCCTTTGGCTCCCAGTTGCTGTAGAGGACGTAGGCGAGCAGCCCGAGGCCGATGGCCGTCTTCAGGAACCCGGTCACCAGCGACTTCTTCACGCCGAATCTCCTTCCCTGGGAGGGGGAATCATACGTCACGCCGGAAGATTGCACAACCGCGACACAGAGTAGTAGGCACACTCCGTGTGCCGTCTGCTGTCGGCCGCAAGGAGCGTGTCCCGTCACCCGCCGGCGACCATAGTAGTAGGCACACTCCGTTTCCCGTCTGCTGAGGGTCGCGGCGACTCCGACGAACTCGCCGACCCGCCAACGAGACGGCACACGGAGTGTGCCTACTACTCTGTCCCCGCGACCTGGAGAGGCTGCGCAAACTTGAGGGGCCGACCGTCGGAATTATTCCCGCGTTTCCGCCGGTTTTTCCCGCCGTCCCCGTTGCCGGCCTTCATACGGCCACTAGACTAACGGCAGCCGAATGGGTCGGCTACTCTCCACACACTTCTGGCAAGGGATCCAAGCCATGATGAGCAATGGTTTATCCCCGGACGTCGATTTCATCGAAGAACTCAAGCTCCGCCGCTGGGCCCGTGAGAACTACGTGCCCGTGGACCGCCGCGACAATGCGTGGCACCCGATCGTGCTCGAAGAAATGACCCGCAAGGACACGGAAAAGCGGGTCCCCTCGCTCGCCGGCTAATCCGGCCGAACCCCGCCCGCCGATAAACACGAAGCGAACCGTTCCTCAACGGGACCGGTTCGCTTTTGGCTTTTTCGGGCGCACGGGGGCGGCGGAATGGGGTTCTTCAGCGGCCGGGTCACGTTCCTCCGGTTCCGGGTGAACGGCCCGCGGGTCCACCACTTCGACGACGAGTTCCTCGACCGGCTCAAGAGCCGGGCCGCGGGGTCGTCCAAGCTCGCGTCCGCCGACGGCATCGACTGCGGGTGGGCCGCCGGCGAGCACGTCCTCGACACCGACTTCGGCCTCGCGAAGAACGTCGTCAACGACACCCTCCACTTCGACCTCCGCATCGACACGGACAAGCTGCCGTCCGACCTGATGAAGGCGTACTACGCCGTGGAGCTGAAGGCGCTGGCCGCGAACAACCCGAGCGGGTTCGCGAGCGCCCGGCAGAAGCGGGAGGCGAAGGAAGTTGCCCGCGACAGACTGGAACAGGAGGCGAAGGACGGCCGGTTCCGCAAGCGGAAGTGCGTGCCCGTCCTGTGGGACGCGCGGTCGAACGAAATCCTGTTCGGGGCCACGTCGCTCACGAACGTCGAGCGGTTCGCGATGCTGTTCCAGCAGACGTTCGGCCACGGCGTCGAGGCGATCACGTCCGGCAGCCGGGCGTACTTCCTGGCGGAACTCTACGAGCGGACGCGGAACGTCGAGGACTCCGCGCCGTCCGCGTTCATCCCGGACCTGTCTGCGGCGGACGTGGCGTGGATCGCCGACGAGTCGAGCCGCGACTTCCTCGGCAACGAGTTCCTCTTGTGGCTGTGGTGGCTGACGGAGATCGAGGGGGACACCGTGACGCTGTCGGACAACTCCGAGGCGACGGTGATGCTGGCCCGGACGCTGACGCTGGAGTGCCCGCGGGGGATGACCGGGCACGAGACGATCTCGCACGAGGGGCCGACGCGGCTGCCGGAGGTGAAGCGGGCGGCGCAGGCCGGGAAGTTGCCGCGGAAGGTCGGCCTCACAGTGGTACGGCACGGCGAGCAGTACGAGTTGACGCTGCACGCCGAGACGCTGGCCGTCGGCAGCGCGAAGCTGCCGAACGTGCCCGAAGACATCGTGGAAGCGCGGGCGAAGCTGGAGACGCGGGCGGACCAGATTCGGGCGCTGGTCGAGACGCTGGACCTGCTGTACGACGCATTCGGCCGGTCGCGGCACAGCAACGACTGGTCGAAGACACTGCCGCGGATGCAGAAGTGGCTGGCGAAGGAAGAGCGGCGGGCGGCATAGTAGTAGGCACACTCCGTGTGCCGTCGCGGGTTCGAGTCTTCGAGAACCCGCGAACGCTGCCTCCCGCGGGAAGCCTCTCGCGGAATCTCGCGGACTCGATTCCGCGGACGGCACACGGAGTGTGCCTACTACTATGAGTCACCCCACGAACACGCCGCCGGTGAACGTGTCCTCGAACGCGGTGTAAACCTTGAACGCCGCCGGCGTACCCGGCACGAGGTCGAGGCCGCGGTAGACCAGCACCTGCCCCTTCGCGCCGGGGGCCGTGCCGACCACCACGTCCGTCCGCCCGTCGCCGTCCACGTCCGTCACGCCCAGCCGCACGCCGTTGCGGGTGTTCGCGTCGCCGGCGAAGAAGTTCGCCAGCACACTCTGCTTGTTCGCACCCATCAGGTCCGCGCCGGCGAACGCCTGTACCCGCGGGCCGCCGCCCGGTCCGCCGCCGGCGATCACGTCCGCCTTCCCGTCGCCGTCGATGTCGCCGACGGCGAGGAACACGCCGTTGCGGAGCGTCGGCTCGAACGCGAAGAAGTCGCCGAACATCCGCGCCGGCTTGCCGGCCATGACCGACCCGGCCTCGTACCCGGCAACCCGCGGGCCGCCGCGGAACCCGGCCGACACGACCAGGTCCCTCTTTCCGTCGCCGCTCACGTCGCCGAGCGCGACGCGGGCACCGCCGCGGAAATTCGGGTCGTCGATGCCGAAGAAACTCGCGGCCTTCGTCAGGCCGTTCCCGCGATAAACGTCCACCCGCGGGCCGCCGCCCTGGTCCGGGGAGACCACGACCTCCGCCTTGCCGTCGCCGTCCATGTCCCCCGCGGCGACGTACACGCCGCCGGTGAACGACGGCTCGAACGCCATCAGGGTGGACAGCACGGCCTTCGACGCGCCGTCGAAGATGACCACGAACGATTGCGCCCCCGGCCCCGCGCCGACGACGTAGTCGGTCAGCCCGTCGCCGGTCACGTCCCCGCGGGCCACCCGCGTCTCCGTCCCGAACTTCGCGCCCCCCGGCAACGGCACGGCCGACAGATCGAACCGACTGATCTCCACGCCGGTCGCCGAGTCGATGGCGCGAACGACCGGCGGCCGGCCGGCGCTGCCGACGAGGACCTGCGACTTCTGCGGGACGATCGGCGTCGAGGAATAGTTCGCCTGGAACGTCGTCGGCGAGGTCGCGACCGCCACGACGCGGTTGCGGGACGTGACGCCGTCGGCCCACCGCACGAACGGGAAGATTTGGCCGTTGACCGCGACCGTCTCCGGGGCGACGAGGTCGCGCTCCACGCCGACGACGCCGACGAACGTGAACGGCGACGTGACGGCCGCGCCGTCGAGTGTGATCGCCGCCCCGCCGGGGCTACTTTGGAGGGTGACGCTGCCGGTCTGCGGCACGATGTCGCGGGTGGCCGTCGTCACGTTCCCGACGGAGTCGCGGGCGGTCAGCGTGAACCGGTAGAACACGTCCGGCAGCGTGTACGGCGTCCGCGTCGGGATGGTGACGCTCCCGCTCGCGATGCCGGGCGTCTCCGGGAAGAACGGCCGCGGCGGGGCGCTGCCCGTGAAGTAGTCCACCCGCCACGACAGCGCCGCCGCCGGCAGCGTGCCGTCCTCCGCGTCGGTCGCGCCGCCGGAGAAGCTCACGGTCTGGCCGGCGAAGAACGTCGTACCGACGGTCGGCGTGAGGATCGTCGGCGTCGGCGGTTGGTTCGTCGTGACGGTCAGCGTGGCCGCGGAGCTGGTCGCCGTGCCGCCGGCATTCGTGACGACGACGCGGAACGTCGCGTTGTTGTCCGGCAGTTGCACGTTGTCCAGGGTGAAGCTCGGCTGCGTCGCGCCGGGGATGTCCGCGTTGTTCCGCTGCCACTGGTACGTCAGCGGCCCGGTCCCGCTCGCCGTCACGGTGAACGTCGCGCTCTGCCCCGGCTGCCGCGTCACGTTCGCCGGCGGGGTGACGATTTGCGGCGCGCCGGTGAACCGGACGCGGAACACGGACCCCTGGTTCGTCCCGCCGTTGCCGCGGGACAGGACGAGCAGGCTGCCGTCGCTCCCCGCGTCGAGATCGACCGTGCCGAAGTCCGTCAACTCGCTGGCGAACAGCTTGTTCGTGCCGGTGGCCGCGTCGTACACGCGAATCCAATCGTTCGCGAAGTCGGCGAAGAAGTAGTCGCCGGCGTACTCGGCCGGGAACTGGGTCGTCGCCGGCCGGTAGAACGCGCCGCCGGTGATCGCGAACCCCTTGTCGGTCCCGCTCCCGTGGCCGTAAGCGACCAGCGGCCGCGTGAACGAGGGGAAGCTCGACTGCGTGAAGTCCCCCTCCGTGGCGGGCCACCCGAAGTTCCGCCCGGCGGTCAGGTCGTTGACCTCCTCGAACGTGTTCTGGCCCACGTCGTTCACGTAAATCCGGCTCGACGAGGGGTCCACGTCGAACGTGAACGGGTTCCGCAACCCGGCGGCGTAGATCGCGCGGAACACCCCGGCCGGGGCGGCGCTCAGCCCGGCGATCGTCGTCGGGTTGTCGGCCGGGATCGAGCCGTCCGGGTTGTACCGGAGAATCTTCCCGAACCGGGACGTGGCCGACTGCGCGTTGCTCGACGTGGCGTTGTCGCCGACGGCGACGTACAGCTTCCCGTCGGTGCCGAAGTGCAGCGCCCCGCCGTTGTGGTTCGACGCGGCCGCGTTCAGGTTCTCCAGATCGACGAGCACGACCTCCGACGCCGGGTTGATCGTGTTCCCCTCGACCGTGAACCGGCTGACGCGGTTGTGCAGCGGCGACGGCACCGTGTAGTAGAGGTAGACGAACCCGTTCGAGGTGAAGTTCGGGTCGAGGGCGACGCCGAGGAGGCCCCGCTCGCCGGTGCTGTTGACGGTCAGCGTGAGGGCCGTGGTGACCGTCAGCCCGTCCGCGGACGCGATCCGCAGCGCCCCCTGCTGCTGGGTGATGAAGAACCGGCCGTCGGGCGCTTCCTGCAGCGCCGTCGGCTGCGTGAGGTTGTCGATGAAGTCTGCCAGGGCGAACCCCGTCGGCAGGGTTACAGGCGTCGTCCGGTCTTCCAGCGCCACCACCGCGAGCCGCGAACGGGCCATGTGAAGGGTTCCCCAGGGGTCGGTGGGCGACGCCTCTAACTAGTATTACGACGGGCAACCTTTACCGTCCGTTGCCGCCGCCCTGGCCGGAATCCGCGACTTCCCCGGCCGATTCAGGCGGGCCGTTGCTTTTCTGCTAGGACCGCCTTACATCAATGCCGTCGGAGACGAACTTCCTCTACCCACACTTACGGAGACGGACCATGGCGATGTTCATCGGTGAAGGCCTGGTCGGCGACGGCAACGAGATCGCCCACATCGACCTGCTGATCGGCGAGAAGAGCGGCCCGGTGGGCGTGGCGTTCGCCAACGCGCTGGCGAACCAGAGCGCCGGCCACTCCAGCCTGCTCGCCGTGGTCACCCCGAACCTGATCTGCAAGCCGGCGACGGTGATGATCACGAAGGTGACGATCAAGGGCGCGAAGCAGGCCGTGCAGATGTTCGGCCCGGCCCAGGCCGCGGTCGCTCGCGCGGTCGTGGACAGCGTGGCCGAGGGGGTCATCCCGAAGGACAAGGCGGACGAGTACGTGATCGTCTGCGGCGTGTTTATCCACTGGCAGGCGGCCGACGACGCGAAGATTTACCAGTACAACTACGAGGCGACGAAGCTGGCCATCAAGCACGCGATGGGCGGCCTGCCGAAGATCGACGACATCATCGCTCGGAAGGGCGAGAAGCACCCGTTCAGCCCGAAGTAACCGCCTTCCATTTTGCATTTTTCATTTCCACTTTGCATTGGTCCGGATTGATTCTGAACCAATTCAAAAGGCGAAATGAAAAATGCAAAATGGGTCCCCTCCCGTGAGCCTGACCATGCCGAATAGCAGCACGCAGATTCCGGGGCTGACCGCATCGAAGCCGGCCGAGGAAAAGACTCGCATTCTGCTCCAACTCGACACCGACGCGATGCCGAGCGTGTTCGACCGCGTCGTCGCCATCGACAGCGGCGTGCCGCAACTGTTCAGCTACGGCGGTGTCACCCCGGCGACCGTGATGCCGCTCGTCCACGGCTGCGTCTTCACCCGCGGGCCGAAGGACCTGCACCGGACCGCGATTTTCGTCGGCGGGTCCGACGTGGCGGCCGGCGAGGCGCTCGTGCGGGAAATTCGCAAGCACCTGATCCCGGCGGCGCGGCTGACCGTGTCCGTCATGCTCGACTCGAACGGTGCGAACACGACGGCCGCCGCCGCGGTGCGGGCGGCGAGCAAGCACGTCAACCTGAACCAAACGGAGGCGCTCGTCCTCGGCGGGACCGGGCCGGTCGGCCAGCGGGTCGCCCGGCTGCTCGCCAAGCAGGGCGGGCACGTCCGCATCGGCAGCCGGGAGCTTGCGCGGGCGGAGGCGGTGGCCGCGAGGATTCGCGCCGACATCCCGAACGCGAAGGTGCAGGCGGTCAGCGTGGCGTCGTCCGGCGACGCGCCGAAGGCGCTGGCCGGGCGGGAACTCGTCGTCGCGGCCGGCGCGCCGGGGGCGGTGCTGTTGCCGAAGAAGGTCCGCGACGCGGCGAAGGACCTGCGGCTGATGATCGACCTGAACGGCGTCCCGCCGACCGGCATCGAGGGCGTCGAGTTGATGGACGCCGGTGTCGTCCGCGACGGCGTCATCGCCTACGGCGCGCTCGGCGTCGGCGGCACCAAGATGAAGATTCACCGCGCCGCCGTCGCCGCCCTGTTCGAGCGGAACGACGCCGTGCTGGATATCGACGAGATTTACGACATCGCGCTGAAGGTGCAGTGACCCGCTACTTGACCAGTTCCATCGCGGCCCACAGCGACGGGTCGTCCGCGAACGGGAAGTCTTGGTTCACCGCCAGGTACTGGTCGCCCAACTCCACGTCCCGCACGGCGTAGTAGATTCCCAGCCGCGGGTGCTGTTCCGGGTCGAACCCGCTCAGCACGGCCGCCGGCAGGAACGCCTCGACGCGGTAGCCCTTCTTCAGCGTCTCCGCCCTGAACGGCACGTCGGCGGCGGTGCACAGCGGCGCGTCCTGCAACGCGCGGTTGATCTTCGACTGCCCGAAGCTCGGCTCGTCCTTGTCGTCCCCGCCGCCGGCCGGCAGCAGGTAGAACTGGTGGCAGAACCGGCTGGCCCGGTGGCTCGTTCGGTCGCCGCGGGTGTCGATCCAGAGCATGACGCCGTCCGACGACCGCGGCTTGTCCGCGTCGCACTGCGGCGGCTGCTCCTTGCCCGTGACGGCGACCTGCACGCCGAGGCCGAACTCGTTCCACGCCAGCCGCACGTCCGCGAAGTTCTTCGCGTCGTCCAACTCCGCGAAGTTGTTCAGCCGCGCCGCCTCCGGCAGTTGGACGACGTGGTCGTCGTCGTCGAGGGGCATGGCCTTGTGGTACGGGACCGGGTGGCAGACCCGCACGAGGAACCGGTGCGGCACGACGGACGGCATGGGGGAAGTCCTTTCCGGGTCAAGCGGCCCAGTTTTCGAGCTTGAGGTTCGGGATGCCGGCGAAGTCTTTCGCGTTGCGGGTCACCAGCGTGGCGTTATTTGTCAGGGCGACGCAGGCGATGAGCAGGTCCGCGTGGCCCGTCCTCTTCAACGACTTCAGACCGGCGAGACGTTGGTATTGGTGACCGGCAACGGGGTCGAACACAGCGACGGGAAACCGAGAAAGGAACGTCTCCGTCTCGTGCAACCGGTCCTGCATTCGCAGCACGTCGGCGGGGGTGGCGGCCTTCAGCACGGCGTCGAGCCGACCGCGGAGGGCCTCGGCCCGAACGAAGATCGGCAGGCCGACCTCTTGGCAGGCCAGGGCCGCTTCGACCTTCGGCCGGGCGAGCGGGTGGTTGTGAAACGCGAGCGTGAGCGTGTCGGAGTCGAGGAGGAACGTCATTCACCGTCCTCGTCGGGGTGGCGGTCACCCACCGTGCCGAGGACCTTCCGTTGCGCGTAGATCGCGGCAATCTCGGCCTCGGCTTCGGCCTCTCGTTCCGGCGTCCACGCGGCAAGCGGCGTCGCCGCCGGCTGCGGTGTTCGCAGCCACGCGGCGACGGCCTCCCGAACGAACCGCCACTCGTCCCCGACCCGTCGGCCGACCAGCCGCCCCGCGTCCGCCTCAGAGCGGACGACCTCTTCTGCCACCCGCAAGTACGCGGCGGCCTCCGCGAGCGTGAGCACGTCCAGGGGTGAGTATGCCACGCCGTTCGTCGAAGGTATCGTCTCGGTGGCCATGTCGCGTCCCTCAATCCCCCTGCGGGTGAACTTTCGCCGTCGTCGGCGGGTTGAGCAGGCTCTTCGCCAGCACGTCCTTCGCCCGGTCGAACTCCGGCTGCCACAGGATTTCCGGTTGGCCGGTCTTCATGCAATCCCGAATCTTCGCGAGCGTGTTCCGGGCCATGTGCGGGCACTTGTTGCACGCGCAGGTGATGCCCGGAACCGGTAGGTACTTGTGGCGCGGGAACCGACTTTCGAGTTGCCACATCATGTTCGGCTCGGTCGCGACGATGAACTCGACCGGCTCGGCGAAGCCGCCGACGTGCTTAATCATCGCTTCCGTGCCGCCGATGAAGTCGGCGTGTTCGAGGATGTTCTTCGGGCACTCCGGGTGCGCGATCGTCTGGGCCGTCGGGTGCAGCTTCTTCATGCGGACGAGGTCGTGGACGCTGAAAATTTCGTGCACCATGCACGACCCGTCCCACAGGATCATCTTCCGGCCCGTCACCTCCGACAGGTAGCGGCCGAGGTGCTTGTCCGGCACGAACAGGATTTCGTCGGTCTCCGGAATCTTCCGCACGACCTCTTCGGCGTTGCCGCTGGTCACGACCCAGTCGGACAGCGCCTTCACGGCCGCGCTGCTGTTGATGTACGTGACGGTCTGAAACCGCCGGCCGTTCTCGCGGAGCATTTCCTGGTAGCGGTGCAGCTTCTCCGGCGGGCACGAGTCCACGAGGCTGCACCCGGCCTGCAGGTCCGGCAGCAGCACCTTCTTCGTCGGGTTGAGCATCTTCGCGGTCTCGGCCATGAACAGGACGCCGCAGAAGACGATGACCGGCGTGTCTACCTTCGTCGCCTCGCGGGCGAGCTTGAGGCTGTCGCCGGTGATGTCCGCGAGGTCCTGGATTTCACCCTCCTGGTAGTAGTGGGCGAGGATGGTCGCGCCGATCTGCTTCTTGAGGTCGAGGATTTCGGCGGAGATGTCGTCGAGGACGGCCGGCATGACAGGCTCCCTTGTTTTTCGCGTGGCGGAGGGTGAACCCACGGGTTCGGTTGTTTCAAGTATCATACTCTTCGGCCGAACAATCATGTAGAATTGCGGACCGGGACGAGGGGAAAACTCGATGGCGACGGCGACACGACCGCTCACGATGGCCGACCTGTTGGCGATGCCCGACGACGGCAAGCGGCGGTGGCTCATCAACGGCGAGCTTCGCGAGGAAGACATGACGAAGCGGAACCGGTTCCACTCGATCACGATGGCCCGGTTGACGGGTGAACTGTATGCGTGGTGGAAGCAGCAGAAGCCGCCCCGCGGGGAAGTCGTTTGTGGCGAGTCGGCGGTCCAACTGACGGAGGACGAGACGACCGGGTTCGGGGTCGATGTGGCCTACGTCCCGGCCGACGTGATGGTACGGCAGACCGACGAACACACCATCATCCACGGCGTGCCCGCCTTGATCGCCGAAATCCTTTCGCCAAGTAGCGTCGTCGAAGCACTTCACGAGAAGATCGACGCCTACCTCGCGGCGAACGTGCCGCTCGTCTGGGTCCTCGACCCGCACGACCGCACCGTCACTATCTACCGGCCCGGCGAAGAGCCGACGTTCGCGAATGCCCGCCAGGAACTGACCGGCGAGAACGTGCTGGCCGGCTTCCGCGTGCCGGTGGCGCAGCTGTTTGAATAATGTTCAAACCATTTCGGCGACGGGACGCCCCGCGGGTCTACTTGAGGTTCCTCACGAGAATGACCGTCAACGTGAACGCGAGGATGAAGAACAGGCCGGCGATGAAAATCGTCGATGTCCACTTCTGACGCCGGGAAGCGACCTTGAACCCCCAGGAGTCGTTCTTGATCCACTGCCGCAGTTCCGTGGCCATCTCCGCGGCCGATGGGTAACGGTCCCTCGGCCGTCGCGACATGGCCTTCAGGCAAATCGCCTCCAACTCGGGGGGCAGGGGTAGCGGGGTCATGTCCCGCGGCCGCGGGGGCGGGGAGTTGGCCTTCTCGAACATGACTTCGTACGCGGTCCCCGTCCACGGCAACTGACCCGTCAGGATCTCGAACAGGCCGACCCCCAGCGTGTACACGTCCTGGGTCGCCGCCGTCGTCGGCTTCTCGCCGAACTGCTCGGGCGCGATGTACGACGGCGTGCCGACGATCTGTCCGGTCCGGGTCATGCTCTCCGTGAACCCGTCCGTCGGCCCGCCCGCGTCCTCGGCCGCCAGGTCCCGCTGTTCGCCGAACCCCTTGGCGATGCCCCAGTCGATCAGGACCGCCGCCCCGTTCGGATCGACGATCACGTTCGCCGGCTTCGCGTCCCGGTGGGCGATGCCCGATTGATGGGCGAAGTGAACGGCGTCGCACGCCTGACACAGCGCGCGGAGCAGGCGGTAGAATTCCGCGTTCCCGGACAGTACGGTCGCCCGCAGGTCGGGGGACGCACGCCGGGGCGGGTCCACCCCCTCCGTAAGGGCCGTCGTCCCGCGCTGGTTCGGCCGGCGGACGTGGAACGCGCGGGCTTCTTCCTGTAAGTTCCGCCCCTCGACGTACTCCATGACGAGGAACGGCCGCCCGGACCCGGCGTGGACGCCGTAGGTATAAACCTGCACGATGTTCGGGTGGCGGAGGTTCGCCGTGAGTTGAATCTCGCGGAGGAACCGTTGCCCGCGCACGCCGGTGAACTCTTGGGTGAACTCCTTGATCGCCACGAGTCGCCGGAGGGCGTTGTCGCGGGCGAGGAGGACCCGGCCGCTTCCCCCGACGCCGAGGACGCGCTGGACCGTGTACCCTTGCACCAGTTCCGGTTCGCCGAGGTCGTCCGACACCCCGCCCGTGCTCGACTCCGGATTCGTACCCGGTTCGCCGTCACGAACTTCGGTGGCCGGGTCGCTCGGCTCGGGAACCGGAAGGGCGTGAGCTTTCGTGATGATGATCGTCGCGAAGTTCGCCTTGTACTCGTCCGGGTGCGCCGCGATGAGGCCGCTGTAAATTTGCGTCGCCTCCCGGACCCTCTCCTCCGCGTCCGCCGGCCGCCCGAGCCGTTCCAGCGACCGGGCGGATGCGAGGTAACAGTTCGCCTCTTCCGCCCGGAACCGGGGCTGCGCCCGGTTAGCCTGGAACATCGCCGCGAACACCCCGGACGCCTCCAGTAGGGCCGCCACCGCCTCTTCGTCGCGGCCCATGCCCTGGTAGATTTGCCCGAGGTTCGACAACTGGCGGGCGAACTGCTCTTGCAGCACGGGGTCTTCGGCCGCCGCCCCGGCCCGCCCCCGGAGCATCGCCACGGCCGCCCGCTGGGCGGCGACCGGCTGGTCGGCCATCCACTGCTCGATGTCCCAGGCGAGGCCCCGGACCGAGTGGTAGCGGGCGGCGCGCTCTGGGGCGAGGGCCTTCCGCACGACGGCGTCGAGGGCCGCGTCCACCCACGGCGCGGCGGCGGCCGGCCGCGGGGCCTCGGCCGCGTGGTCCCCGGTCGGGTGCGGCGGGCGGCCGGTCAGGATGTGGAACAGCACCGCCCCGAGGCCGTACACGTCCGTCCGCTCGTCGTGCAGGTGCGTCGCCTTGGCGGCCTGCTCCGGGGACCAGTACGCCGGGGTGCCGCCGCCGGTGCTCGCGGCCCGCGGTTCCGCCGCGTCCGGCCCCGGCGCGGTCTCGCCGCCGCACAGCCGCTTCGCCAGCCCCCAGTCCACCACCAGCGTCTCGCCGAACGGCCCGAGGAGGACGTTGCCGGGCTTCAGGTCGCGGTGGATGACGCCGCGGCTGTGGGCGTAGGCGATCGTCTCGCAGACGGCGAGGAACCGGGCCAGCAGCCGGCGGAGGGCGACCCACTGCTCGTTCGTCAAGGACGTCGTCGGGCCGGCCCGGTGGAACGCCGCGATCGCCTCGCCGAGCGACTGCCCCTCGATGAACCGCATCGCGTAGTGCGGGTGGTCGCACCCGTCCCGCGGCCGGGTCAGGCCGTACACCGGCACGACGCCGGGGTGTTCCAGTTCGCCGGTGACCTCGGCCTCGAAGATGAACTTCCGCCGGTACCAGTCCTTGGCCCGGTGCCGCGGGTGGATGTCCTTGAGCGCCACCCGGCGGTTCAGTTCCGAGTCCTGGGCGGCGAACACCCGGCCCATGCCGCCCTTGTTGTGGAACGTCGTCGGCGTGTACCGGCCGCCGGTCGGCGGGTCGGCGTCGTCCGGGAGAGCGGCCGGCGGGTACCGCGGCGGGACGTAGTCCGACGGCGTCTGCTGCGTCGGCGTCGGCGCGTTCGGGTCCGGTTCGGCGGGCGAGTACGACGGCGTTTCCCCGTCCGCGGGCGGGCGGAACGAGGGGGTCGGCTCGGCGGGTGGGTCCACGGGGTCGGGCATCGTGTTGCCATTACACCGGCAACCGCCGCGACTTTCAACAATTGATCGGACCGATTACGGCCGGGGGGTCGGCGGCGCGGTCGGGGCCGCCTCCACGCCGACGGCCGCGAGGTACTCGGCGACGGCCCGGTAGTACGCCCCCAAGAGCGCCGCCACCTTCACCTGCGCCTCGGCGGCCGCGATCTCTTGCAGATTCAGGTCCACCAGGCTCGTCCGCTGCCGGCGGAACGACTCCGTCTCCAGGTCGAGCACCCGCCCCGCCTGCTTGTATTCCTCGCGGGCCTTCCCCAGCCGCTCGTAGGTTTGCACCAGTTCCGAGATCGCGTCCTGCACCTGGGCGGTGATGTCGTCCCGCGCGTACCGCTCCTGCGCCAGCAACTGCGCGAGCTGCCCCTGTGCCGTCCGCAGCCGGCCGAGCGCCTCCCGCCGCTGCGCCTCCAGCTCGAACGTCACCCCGAACTCGGCGTTCGTCCGGTCGGTCGCGAACGGCCCGGTGCCGATGAACGTCTTCTTCGAGTTCCCCACGTCCTGCGCCGCGGCGGCGAACAGGTTCACGCCCGGTAGCGTCCGGTTGCGGGCGAGCGCGAGGTCCGTCCCGGCCCGCTCCTTGAGCAGCCGGAACCGCTCCAACTCCGGCCGGAGGCCGAGCGCGGCCTGCACGTCCGCTTGAAGCTGGGCCGGGTTCGGCGGGGCCGGGGCGGCGTCGAAGAACGCCGCCGGGAGCTGGCCGGCCTGCGGCACGACCGGGTCGCCGGCCGCGTCGCGGAGGAACAGCGACAGGCGGATGGCCGCCTGCTGGAGTTGCCGCTCGGCCGCGAGCGTCGCCTCGCCGCGGGCGGCGACGAGCCGCTGGTTCAGGGCCGGGACCGTCTCGCCGACGAGGCCGCCGCGGAACTGCTCGTCCAGGAATGTCTGCCGGTTCTGCGCGAGCTTCAGCAGTTCCTGCGTGATCCGGTACTGTTCCCCGGCCGCGACCCACAGCCAGTACGTCTGGGCGGCCGAGCGGAACGCGTCCAGCCGTGCCCGGCGGATCGTCGGGTCGGCGAGTTGTTCCTGAATCTGCGCCTGCCGCAGCGCGACGCGGCGGCGGTCGATGGGGCGGTCGCGGAACAGGGGGATGGTGAACCCGGCCCGGAACTCGCCGCCGTCGGCCGTCTTCCGGTCGCCGTAGTAGATCGGGAAGTTGCCGTCCCCGAGCCGCCACCCGGCGAACACGCTCGCCCCGTTCGACAGGACCGGTTGTTCCGCGGAAACGTCCAGCCGGCCGTTCGAGAAGCTCCCGTTCTGGTCGGACCCGCGGGCGCGGAGGACGGTGTCGAACGCCCCTTCCGCGGACAGCCGCTGGCCATTCGCGATGGTCCGTTCCTGTTCGATGGCGAGGAGCAGCGGGAAGTTCGTGCCGACGCTGGCGAGCACGTCGTCGAGGGCGAGTTGTGATTGCTTCGCGACGTTCGGCGACGGGGGCGGGGGCAGGTCGGCGGCCGGCGGCGCGGGCGGGAGCGCGGGTCGCTCGATCACCTCACGGATGCACGCGCCGTCCGGCAGCGGCGTGCGGGTGCCGGCGCAACCGACGCCGAAGGCGAGGAACAATGAGAACCGCAGGCGCATCCGTGCCCCTAAGAACGAACTCGGCCGACCTACTTCGACCGCTCGACCGGACCCAGTCGGTTCGGCGTCTCCTTCGGCTTCACCTCCCGCGCGGGGGGGAAGCCGTTCAACAGCCGCCACAGCTCGTACCCCAGCCGCACTTCCTTGACCAGCACCCACCCCTGGGCGCGGACCCCCTGCCGCAGGTACTCCTCGTTCGGCCAGCCCGCCCCCGCCGCGGGTTCGACCAGCACGCGGAACCGGCCGCCGGCGGCCTCGGCCGTCGGGTCCACGAGGAACACCCGGCCCTCGAACGTCCCGGCCGCCGCTTCCGGATACGACGCGAACTGCACCGCCGCCCACCCCTCGAACTGGAGCAGCACCCGGTCCCCCTTCCGGACCAGCGGCAGGTCGTTCCCGTCGATGTAAAGTTCGGCGACGATACCGGGGTACTCGGCCGGCGTCAACCGCGCGACCGGGCCGTTACTCACACCAGATGTCCCCCCAACCGCCGCCGCCACCGCATCCTTCCGCGGGTCGAACGGCTCGCCGCCGGCCTTGATGTCCGGGACGAGCACGGCCAGCCGCTCGCCGGGCCGCACGAGTTGCCCGCCGGCCTCGGCGTTCGCCAGGACGCGGAACACCGTCCCGTCCGTCGGCGCGAGGATCCGCTGGTTCTCCTGCCGCTGGACCTGAATCCGCATCGCCGTGTACTGCTGGTTCACGGCCGCCTGCTCGCTCTGGGCCGACTTCAGGTTCGCCTCTTCGGTTTGGATCGACGCGGCCGTCCGCTTCTCGGTCGCGTCCCGCTGGGCCTTGAACCCGTCGATGGACCGTTCCGCCAGCTTCACGCGGGCCTCGACCAGCGGGACCTGCCGCTGGGCGAGCTTCAGCCGCCGGTCCGCCTCCTCGACCGCGTCCTTCGACACGACCTCGCCGACCTTGCTCTCGTTCAGCTTCTTCAGCCGGTCGTAGTTCAACTGCTCCCGCTCGAGGTCGAACTTCGCCCGCTCCAACTCCTCCTTCGTGGCGAGCCGCTGCTGCTCGGCCTGGTCGATCCGGAACCGGGCCTCGGCGAGGAGCAGCTCCCGCTCGTCCTTGATGTGCCCGAGCCGGTTCCGCTGGTCCACGATCCGCCCGTCCGCGAGGGTCAGCCGCTGGAGGGCGAGCATCTCCTGCTCGCGGAGCCGTTCGAGGATGTTCGGGTCGTTGTCCACCAGATCGACGAGGATTTGCCCGGCCTTCACCTTGTCCCCTTCCATGACGTGCCACTTCTTGACCCGCCCCTCGATCGGGGAGACGACGAACTGCGGCCGCTGGACCGGGTTGAACGCGATGGCCCGGCCCTGGCCGTGGGCGGTCTGCGTCCACGGGGCGAGCAGCAGGACGGGGACGAGGATCAGAACGAAGAGGATGAGCAGACGGGCCGCCCACCGGACCCACCGCGGGGTGCGGGCCTGGGCCAGGGCGTGCAGCGCCTCGGGGGTGGCGGGTGTGGTTCCCATTCGCGGCCCTCGGTTCGTGATTCTTGTAGGGCGGGTCAAGGCTTTGCGCCGACCCGCCGGGGGACGACAACCGCGTTGGGAGGTACCGAGAAGCCGGGGGCGCGACGGCGGGTCGGCGCAAAGCCTTGACCCGCCCTACAGCGCCGCCACCGCCACCGGCCGGGCCGCCCGCTCGACGTTCACCACCCGGTCGCAGAGGCGGACGACCTCCTCCGAGTGCGTCACGATCAGCACCGTCCACGCCGCGTCCCGGCCGAAGATCGCCGGCAACACCGACTCGCGAATCTCCGCGTCCATGTGGTCGAGCGTCTCGTCCAGGATCAGCAGCCGCGGCTTGCCGACCATCGCGCGGGCGAGCATCAGCCGGTTCGCCTGGCCCAGCGACAGCGGCGACCCGCCGGTCCACAGGACCGTCTCCAGCCCGTCCGGGAAGTCCATCACCCGGCGGTCCAGGCCGACGCTGTGCAGGGCGTGCCGCACGTCCGCCAGCGTCACGTCCGGCCGGCCCATCCGGACGTTCTCCAGGATCGACGCCTGGATCGTCTCGATCCCCTTCACGACGGCGATCGACGCCCGCATCTCGTCCAACCGGACGGACCGCAGGTCGGCCCCGTCCATCTCGACCCACCCGCGGCTCGGCGTCCGCAGGCCGAACAAGAGGTCGATGAGCGTGCTCTTCCCCGCCCCGTTCGGCCCGACCAGCGCCACCCGCTCGCCCGGCTTGATCGCGAAGGACAAGTCGGTCAGCGCGTCCTGGTGCGCGTCCTCGTAGGTGTACGTGACGTTGTGAATCGCCAGCGGCATCCCGCCCGGCCGCCCGGCGTGCGGCTCCCCGGTCGCCCGCTCCAGCGGCAGGTCGATCAGGTGGCCGAGCTTCTCCACCGCCGCCAACAGGTCGTAGTACGCCTCCAGTTGCTTGCCGACCTTCGTGAACGTCGCCACCACCAGCGTGACGACGATCTCGGCGGCGACGAGTTCGCCGAGCGTCAGCTCGCCGCGGATGACGAGGACGCCGCCGAGGCCGAGCAGCGCGACGTTCGCCGCCGCCTGGAGGAACAGCGCGAACACGAGCTGCCGCAGCAGCACGCGGAAGTGCGCCGCCCGGTGCTCGAGGTACGTCTGCGTCAGCCGGTCGGTCCCGGCGCGGGCGTAGGCCGGGCCGCCGGCCGTCTTGAACAGGATGGGGTGGCGGGCCACTTCCTCCATCCACGCGGCCACGTCGTACTTCGCGATCGACTCCCGCACCGCCGACCGCACCGCCCCCCACCCGAGGACGGTGAACAGCAGCACGAGCGACACGAGCAGGATCAGGTCGAACCCGAGCAGGTACGTGTGGTAGAAGCCCAGCAGGACCATGCCGATGAGGACTTGCAGCGTGATCGTCACGCCGTCGAGCAGCAGCGTGGCGGCCGCCTTCTGCACGGTCAGCACGTCGAAGAACCGGTTCACCAGTTCCGGCCCGTGCTGCCGGTCGAACGCCCGCAGGTCCACCCGCGGCAACCGGTACGCCAGGTCGCTCGCCACGCGGACGAAGATGCGGCGCTGGATGAACTCGACGGCGATCGTTTGCAGCGTCTGGAGGAACCCGGCGAGGCCGAGGGCCACGAACAGCGCGGCGCAGAGGACGAACAGTTGCTGGACGAGCGTGCCGAGGGCGACGGTGTTCACGACGGCCATCGCGACGATCGGCACGGCCAGCGTGCAGACGCCGACGCCGACGGCGAACAGGACGACCGCGATCAGTTCCCGCCGCTCCGGCCGGAACAGCCCGAGCAGCCGGCGGAACGCCGACATCGTGACGTGGTCGAAGTGATCGTGGCCGGCGGCGTGTGGGGAGTGTGCCATGACGGTCGATTAATAGTACAGGGACTGTGCTATTTTCAACGCCCACAAAAAAAGCGGCGGTCCGTCGGACCGCCGCCGGAGGGTTGTCGCTACTCGCTCTCGCGGAGCTTGATGAGCAGCCGCACGATTTCCCAGTACAGCCAGACGAGCGTGACCAGGAGGCCGAACGCGCCGTACCACTCCATGTACTTCGGGGCCTGGTACCGCGCCCCCTGCTCGATCATGTCGAAGTCGAGCACGAGGTTGAGGGCGGCGATCACGACCACGAACACGGAGAACCCGATGCCGATCGGCCCGGCGGCGTGGATGTACGGGATGCCGACGCCGAACAGCCCGAGGAGGATTGTGGCGAGGTACACGAGGCAGATCGCGCCGGTCGCGGCGACGACGCCCATCTTGAACTTCTCGGTCGCCCGGATCAGCCCGGACGAGTACGCGAGCAGCATGACGGCCAGCACGCCGACGGTCAGGAGGGCGGCCTGGAGGACGATGCCCTGGTACTTCCCGGCGACGAGGCCGGAGAGCGCGCCGAACAGCAGCCCCTCGCACACGGCGTAGGCCGGGGCGGCGACCGGGGCGACCCGCGGGCTGAAGAACATCACGATGCTGGTGAGCAGGCCGCCGAACAGCCCGCCGAGGACGAACCCCATGGCGTAGTCCATCCGCGGGGCGGACCCGGTGACGCCGAGCGGGAAGACCATGTGCCACGCGAAGCCGCCGGCCGCGAGCAGGAGGGCGATCAGGAAGCCGGTCTTGGCGACGGCCCCGTTGACGGTCATGACGCCGCTGCGGTCGCGGCCGCGGGATTCTTCGAGGAACGTCCGCTCGCTGAGGGCGGGGTTCGAGGTTCTCATATGCATACTCCTTCGGAGTGGGTTGTGTGCGAGCTCTAATCGTTGGATTATACACCCATCTCGGTTCACCTTACAGGAAGTGATACGGCGAACCCAGGCGAAGATTTGAAACGCGAACCGCCCCGGCTAACTGCCGGGGCGGTCGGGGGTTACGGTGAACGTGCGTTAGTCGCGTTCCGGGTTCGGCCGCGGGCGGTCGCCCTCGGGCCGCCGCTCGCCGTCGGGCCGGCGGTCCGGGTTCGGCCGGCGGTCGCCTTCCGGCCGCCGTTCGCCTTCTGGCCGCCCCCCTTCGGGCCGGCGGTCGCCGTCCGGGCGGCGCTCCTCGCGGGGGCCGGCGTCCGGGCGGCCCGGCCCGCCGGGGAACCCGCCGCCCATCGGCCCGAACCCGCCGCTCCCGCGGCCGCCCGTCGGCGGGCCGTCCGGGCCGACGCGGTTGAACGCCCCGAACCCGCCGCCCATGCCGCCGGGGAAGCCGCCCATCGGCGGCCGGCCGGCCACCGTCCGGGTCGGCCGCGGGCCTTCGATGGCACGGATCAGCTTCTTCGCCGCCGTCGCTTTCGCCGCGTCGTCGCCGTCGGCCAGCCCCTTGAGCGTGGGCAGCGCGGCCTCGCCGACGGCCACGATCCCGGCCCGAGCGCTGTCGCGGATTTCGTCGTGCGGGTCGGTGATCTTCGCGGCCAGCGTCTTCACCCAGGCGTCCACCTGGTTGTCCGGGCGGCGCTCGCCGCGGCGGTCGCCGCCGCGCGGCTCGGGCGGGCGGTCGTTGCCGCGGGGCCGGTCGCCGCCCGGCGGTTGCGCGACGGCGAGGGTGACGCTGAGGGCCGTGCCGAGGACGGCCGCGGGCAGGAGCTGGAACAGGCGTGGCATGTGGGTTCCCTGGAAGAGGCCGCGGGATGGTCCGCGTACCAGGGAAAACGGCGGGCGTGAAATGTCAGGACAGGTGAAAAGTGAATGAGGGGCGAAAGCCCAGGCACGGCCGTGCCTGGGCTTTCGCCCGCGATCAATACCGCACGCCGAAATTCATGAGGAAGTTGATGCCGACGATGTCCGACCCGTTCGGCGGGACGACGTTCAAGAAGGAATACTCGAACTCGCCCCGGACCCCGGCGAAGAGAATCCAGTTCCCCATCGGCCGCTCCCAGTTCGTGTGCGAGGCGACGAGCACGCTATGGAAGACGCTCTGCTTCCGGTGGTAGCCGCCCTCCACGTCGGGGCGGAACGCATCGACGTGCGAGGTCCCCCACCGGCCGCCGACCTCGAACCCGCTCCGGCAGTTCCACGCCGACTCGCCGCCGACGTTGCCGGGGCCGTTGACCCACCAGTCCCGGCCGAAGCCGAAGTCGAAGCTCGTGCGGTGCAGCCCGCGGACGAGTTGGGACGTGAGAACGTCCGGCACGCCCGTTTGCAGCGTGGTGTGGACCAAGAGCGGCCCGCCGCGCTCCTGGCGGCCGCGGTTGTACGTGTAGCTGATGCCGGTCGTCAGCACCCACGCGGCGTCGCGGGTCGGGTTGAAGTACAGCGTCCGCGCCCCGCCGCCGACCTGCCAGCCGGTGTTCAGCCGGCCGCTCAGCTCGCTGCCGCCGACGACCAGCGACGGGCCGGTGCGGAAGTAAAGTTCGTACGTCAGCGGCCCGTGCGCGCCGACCGGGCCGCAACAACTGCCGTCCGGGCAGGCCGGGCTGAACACCGTCCCGGACGGGTAGACGGTCGTGGTGGTCGTCGTTCCGGGCGGGGCCGTCAGGACGGTCGTGGGCGTCGGGGCCGTTTCCGCCGCGGGCGGCGCGGCCGGGAGCTTCGGCAACGGCGAATCGTACTGCCCGAGCGCGGGCCACGCCATCGCCCCAACCGCCAACACGCCGGCCAAGAATCGAGCTGCGTTCATGCGTCCCTCACGGCGATCGCCCCTCGGTCGGGCGGCCCTCGGTGTGGTTCACCCGCTGCGGATACCCCGTCGTCATCGAGTATCGGCATCGACCGGGCAAAACTTAACGCCTGTGCCGGGCGTGCCGGTCGTAGGGGTTTGGCCGCCGGCAGCCGAGGCAGTATAAGTTGAATGGGAAACGATCCGACTTCCGAAGTCCGGCTTCGACTTCGGAAGTCGATGCGGAAGAGGCGCGAATGCGGGCACGGATTAGGCCCCTGAGTCGATCGACTTCCGAAGTCGAAGCCGGACGTCGGCAGTCTTGGGTAATCGAGGTAAACCGGATGGCCGTGGTGGAACTGCGCGACCTGGACGAGGCCCGCCGCTACCTGCTGCAAGGGCTGTGGCTGCAGCGGGCGGCCCGGCCGCACGCCGCCCGCGTCGGGGCGGTCCTGGAGTGGGCCATCGTCATCGCGGACAACGGCGACCCGCTCCCGCCGCCCGGCGTCCTCGCGGACCTCGGGCACATCGCGTTCGGGTTCGACCCGACCGGCGCGGCGAAGGAGCACCCCGTCATACCCGGCTGGCCGGCGAACCTCGGCGCGAACTACGAGGACCACTTCCTCGGCCACGTCTATCGGGACTGGACGTTCGAGCGGGCGACGGACGCGCTCCGCCGGTACGCGGCGAAAGACCGGCCGCGGGGCCTGGCGTTCGTGGTCAAGCAGCTCCGCGACCGGGCCGGCCTCGGCGGCGTCGAGTTGTCCCCGGCGGTCGTCCGCGAACTGGCCAAGTCGAACCCGAACGATCTGCTGGGCGAGGGGTACGACAGCTTCACGAGTGTCGGCCCGCACCCGCTGTTGGCGCGGCAGTACGAGGATCTGATCTCCGCGGCCCGGCGGGTGGCGGAAGTCCTCGGCCCGGAGGACGTGATCGCGCTCGAACACCGGACGGCCCTGGCGGACATGAGCCGGTTCGTGGCGCACCGGCAAATCCTCACGCTGACCGCGAAGCTGGAAGCGCAACTGCCGACCCGCCCGGTGCGGCCGCTGGTCGGCCGGAAGGAGGTCCCGACGCGGGTGCTGGACGAGGACCAGTACCCGGTCGGCGGGTACACGTCGATCGCCAACCGCGGCAGCATCGAGAGCCTGCTGCACTCGCAACTGGCGTACATGGAGCCGGTCGAATCGCCGGACCTGTTCGACGTGAAGTTCGTGCGGGACGAATTGTTCTTCTATTCCCGTGACGAGAACCAGTTCCTCCGGCGGCGGCGGACGTTCGCGTTCGTGTTCGCCCCGGACCTCTTGTCCGCCCGGTACAAGGACGAGGAGCTGCCCGTCCAGCGGATCGTGCTGGCGTGCTCGACCGTGCTGGCGCTCGTGCGGAAGCTGACCGCGTGGCTGAGCACGGACGCCCTGCACTTCGAGCTGCATTTCGTGAAGGCCGGGGCGACCGAGCCGCTGGCGCAGGAGGCGGACCTGTTCGCGATCCTGCTCCGCGAGCTGATCGAGACCGGCACGGCGTCGGTGCGGCACGCGGCGAGCGTCGAGGCAGTGGGGGCGGCGTGTTCGCAGTTGTCGCGGAAGTCGCAGGTACAAATCCTGCAGCTCGCCGCCGAACCGGCGATGGCCGAGCCGGACGGGACGCTGCTCACGTCGCTGGTCATCGCCGGCCCGCGGCCGACGCTGCTCGACGGGTTCGGGAAGCCGGTCGAACTGGACGCCGACGACGCGGCCGAGGCGTGGGCCATCGCCGTGCGGAAGGTGCTGGAATTGTGGGTGTAGTCGTCCGTCTCGCGGCAAATGTCAGGTGATGGTCCACCGGGTCGGAACCGGGGGGTCGTGCCCCGTCGGGTAGGAAAACTAACACCACTTGACGTGCGCGACCAAATCGAACTCGCGGACCAACGCGTCGAGCCGCGGCGAGAGGTGCGGGAGCGTCTTTGCATCGACTTCGATCGTGATCTCGACCTTGCCGGTCTCCGCGTCCTCCGGCCCGCCTTCGACGGGTGAGAGCTTGAGCGCGGCCAGCGTCGTGTCGTCGAACCCGGACAGGTCGCGGAGGTCGCCCAGTTCCTCCAGCACGACGAGCAGCTTCGTCGGGTCGTACCGGCCCTGTGCCTCCTGGTTGTTCAGCACGACGTTCAGTGCCCGCTCCCGGTCGGCGTCGAGATCGACGACCGACACGGGCACGGCTTCGTAGCCGAGTTCCCGCAGGATCGCGAGGCGGGCGTGCCCGCCGACGACGTGGCCGGTGCGGGCGTTCCACACCAGCGGCTCCACGAGGCCGAACTCGGCCAGACTCGCCTTCAGCTTGCGGTACGCGGGCTTCGTCAGCGGCCGCCGCGGGTTGTACGGCGCGGGGACGAGTCGGTCGATCGGCAATTCGCGGACGGTGACGCACGGCACGGAAAAACCCTCGGATTGTGTTCGTGTGTTCACTATTCGGAAAAGGCCGCAGGTTGTCAAACGAAGTAGGTGCAAAGCGAACCTGTTGTGGAACCCGGAGCGGTAGCGACGGGGTGTTGGTCGTACTACACCCCGGCGCTACCGCTCCGGGTTCCACGGGTTGCCGCAAGCGTTCCGCATCCGGGAAGGGGCCGACGTGTCGTTGTCGCTGTTCGCGGCCGGGCTGCCGCCGCTCGACGTGCCGGGCTGGGCGGCCGGGCCGTTCGCCCTGCTCCTCGCCGCCATCGCCATCCTGCCGCTCGCGGCCGAGCATTGGTGGCACCCGAACCGGAATAAGCTCGTCGTCGCCGCGGCCGTCGGCCTGCCGGTCGCGATCTTCCTGCTCACGCGGCCGCACGGCGCGGCCCACCTGTGGCACGCCGTCGAGGAGTACCTCTCGTTCATCGTCCTGCTCGGGGCGCTGTACGTCATCGCCGGCGGCATCGTCGTCACCGGCGACATCGCGGCCCGGCCGGCGACGAACACCGCGTTCCTCGCCGTCGGCGCGGTCCTCGCGAGCGTCATCGGCACGACCGGCGCGAGCATGGTCCTCATCCGCCCCGTCCTCCGCACGAACCGCGAGCGGAAGAACACGAAACACATCCCGATCTTCTTCATCTTCGTCGTGTCGAACTGCGGCGGGCTGCTGACGCCGCTCGGCGACCCGCCGCTGTTCCTCGGGTTCCTCAAGGGCGTCGATTTCTTCTGGACGTTGCGGCTCTGGCCGCAGTGGCTGTTCGTCAACGGCCTACTCTTGCTCGCGTTCCTCGTGTGGGACATCGTCGCGTACCGCGCGGAGAAGCCCGGCGACATCACGCGGGACGAGCGCGAGGTGTTCCCGCTCCGGGTCCGCGGGTTGAAGCTGAACGGCCCGCTCCTGCTCGGCGTGATCGCGGCCGTCCTGTTGAAGAAGGTCGTGCCGGTCTTCCCGGTCTGCGAACTCGCGATGGTCGCGCTGGCGGCGGTCTCGCTGTGGAAAACGCCGCGGACGAACCGCGAGCTGAACAAGTTCGCGTGGACGCCGATCCTCGAAGTGGCGGTCCTGTTCGCCGGCATCTTCGTCGCGATGGTCCCGGCGCTGGCCCTGTTGCGAACGCACGGCGCGGCCCTCGGCGTGACGCAGCCGTGGCAGTTCTTCTGGATCACCGGGCTGCTGTCGGCGTTCCTCGACAACGCGCCGACGTACATCACGATGGGCGAACTCGCCGTCGTGGTCGGCGGGCTGGAACAGTTCAAGGACCTGATGACGGCGACGCCGCGCATCCTGTCCGCGATCAGCTGCGGGGCCGTGTTCCTCGGCGCGATGACGTACATCGGAAACGGGCCGAACTTCATGGTGAAGGCGCTGGCGGAGGAGAACGGGTACAAGATGCCGTCGTTCTTCGGCTACCTCGGGTACGCGGCCGTGATTCTGCTGCCGGTCTTCGTCGCGACGACGCTGATCTCGTTTCGCTAAAATTTTCGCATGTCGCTCAGCGTCCTCGAACCGGGGCTGTACTCGCTGCTCGTCGATGCCGGACGGCCGGCGGCGCGGCACCTCGGCGTGCCGGTCGGCGGCGCGGCCGACCGCGCCGCCCTCGCCCTCGGCAACGGCCTCGTCGGCAACGACCCGACCACTCTCGCGCTCGAAATCACGATGAGCGGTCCGACGCTGCGGGCGGAACATCGCACGGCGTGCGTCGTCTTCGGCGCGCCGTTCTTCGCCGCCGTCGCGAACAAAAACCGGCTCGAACCCGGAACCACGTTCACGCTCGAACCCGGCGACGTGCTGAAGGTCGGCGGCACGCCGACCGGCGTTCGCGGCTACCTGTGCGTGGCCGGCGGCTTCGCCGGGACGCCGGTGTTGGGCAGTCGCTCCGCCCTCGAACCGATCCAGGTCGGCGACGTGCTGGCCGGCCCGGAGTCGCGGACCGGCGGGCGGTCGCTGCCGTTCGCGGGGCTGCCGAACGAGGAGGGGAACGTCCTCCGCGTGTTGCCCGGCCCGCAATTCGACTGGTTCCTCGAACCGGAACCGTTCTTTTCCACCGAGTACGAGGTGCTGCCCGCGAGCAACCGGATGGGCGTGCGGCTCCGCGGCGAGAAACTGGTGCGGCGGCCGGGCGAACTCGTCTCCGAGCCGGTCGCCCCCGGCGCGGTGCAGGTCACGAACGACGGCCAGCCGATCGTCCTCGGCGTGGACGGGCAGACGATCGGCGGCTACCCGAAGGTCGCGCACGTCGTCCGCGCCGACCTCGACCGGCTGGCGCAGCTGCGGCCCGGCGAGGCGGTGCGGTTCCGCAAGGTGTCGGCCGGGGAGGCCGCCCGCGCGGCGGCGGACCGGGCGGCCACAATTCGCGAGTGGTTGTTGCGGCTGCGGCTGGCGGCCGGGCTATAATCGCCCCTGTCGTTCCCACACACACGGAGAATCCAGATGCGTTCGTTCGTCGCGTTTCTGTTCGCGCTGGCCGCCGCCGGGGTCGCCGCGGCCGCGGACAAGGGCACGTCGGTGGAACTGGCCGGGATGAAGTCCACCACGCCCGCGGACTGGAAGGAAGAGAAGCCGTCGAACACGATGCGGCTGACGCAGTTCAAGCTGCCGAAGGCCGAGGGGGACAAGGAGGACGCGGAGTTGGCCGTGTTCTTCTTCCGCGGCGGCGGCAGCGGGTCGGTGGACGCGAACCTCAAGCGGCAGACGGCGAAGTTCGAGCCGGCGGCCGGCAAGGACAAGGTCGAGGAGGCGGTGGACAAGGAGTTCAAGGTCGGCGGGGTGAAGGCGACCTACCAGGACGTGAAGGGGACGTTCCTGTCGAAGTTCCCGCCGTTCGACCCGAACGCGAAGGTGACGAAGAAGGACGGCTACCGGCAGATCTACGTCGTGTTCGAGACGAAGGACGGCCAGTATTACATGACGCTGCTCGGCGGCGATAAGACCGTCGAGAAGCACAAGAAGGGGTTCGACGAGTTCTTGAAGAACTTCAAGTAAGGGGTTTCGCGCGGGATTGCCCACGGACGTTCGTCCGTGGGCTTTCTCGTTTTTTTACCATGCATCCGCTGTTCTTCGATTACGACCTGCCCGAGCGACTGATCGCGCAGCAGCCTGCCGAGCGGCGCGACGCGGCGCGGTTGCTCGTCGTGGACCGCGCCGCCGGCGCGCTCGCGCACCACCACGTGCGCGACTTGCCGTCGCTGCTTCGGCCAGGCGACCGGCTCGTACTGAACGACACGAAAGTCCTGCCGGCCCGGCTCGTCGGCGAGCGGGCGGCGACCGGCGGCAAGTGGGAGGGGCTGTTCGTCCGCGAACCCGGCCCCGGCGTGTGGGAGCTGCTCGCGAAGACGCGCGGCTACCCGTGCGTCGGCGAAACGATCGCGACCGACACCGGGCTGTCACTCGCGGTCGTCGGCCGCACGCCGGACAAGCACTGGCTGATGAAGCCGACCGTTCCCGGCCACGCGGTCGATCTCTTGGCGCGGTTCGGAACCATGCCGCTTCCGCCGTACATCCGCAGGGGCCGCGCGAGCGGGCCGGACGCGGAGCGGTACCAGACCGTGTACGCGAGGGCCGCCGGGTCCGTCGCCGCGCCGACGGCCGGGCTGCACTTCACGCCGGAACTGCTCGCGGAACTGACGGCGACGGGCGTGCCGCAGTCGGCCGTCACGCTGCACGTCGGCCTCGGCACGTTCCTGCCGATCAAGACGGACGAACCCACCCGGCACGACATCCACGCCGAGTGGTGCGCCGTCCCGGCGGCGACGGTCGAAGAGATTCAGCGAACGAAATCGGCCGGCGGGCGGGTGATCGCCGTCGGCACGACGACGACGCGAACGCTGGAATCGGCGGCCCGCGACGGCGAGCTGCGGCCGTTCGTCGGCGAGTCGAAGCTGTTCATCCACCCGCCGTTTTCCTTCCGCGTCCTCGACGGGCTGCTCACGAACTTTCACCTGCCGCGGACGACGCTGTTGCTCCTGGTGCAAGCGTTCGCCGGGAGCGAACTGCTGAAGCGGGCGTATGAGGAAGCGATCCGCGAAGGGTACCGGTTCTACAGCTACGGCGACGCGATGCTGATCTTGTAGGGCGGGCACGGCCCACCCTCTTTCACCCACCCTTTCTGTCGGAACCACGCCACCGCCTCCCGCAGGCTTTCGGTCACCGGCCGCGGCTTCAGCCCCAAGTCGGCGAGGCTGCGGGTCGCGTCGAACGCCATCGTCCGCTGGGTCAGTTTCACGCCGGTCACGCTCGCGGCCGGCATCTCGCCGGTGAACACGTCCGCCACGAACTCGCTGGCGTAGGCCGCGGCTAGGGCCAGCGGGTACGGCACGGCCCACGTCGGCGGCGGTACGCCGCACTCCGTCGCGAGGAGATCGAATACCCGCTTCACGGACCAGTTCTCGGCCCCGAGCAGGTAGCGGCGGCCGGGCACGCCCTTTTCCATCGCGAGCATCATCCCCTTCGCCACGTCCCGCACGTCGATCAGGTTCAGGTCCGCGTCGAGGTACGCGGCCCGCTTCCCGCGGCAGCAGTCGAGCACCATCCGCGTCGGCGGTGACAACCCGGTATCACCCGGCCCGACGGGGAGCGTCGGGTTCACGATCACGACCGGCTTCCCCTCCGCGGCCAGCCGCCGGGCGTGTTGCTCCGCGAAGAACTTCGACCGGCAGTACGGCCCGATCACGTCCTTCAGTCGAACCTCTTGGTCCTCGGCGATGGCCGTCGTCTGCGCGGCGCGGGTGAGGATGCTCTCCGTGCTGCAATGCAGGACGCGCTCCGCCCCGGCCGCGAGGGACTCGTCGAGGACGTTGACCGTGCCGTGGAAGTTGACCTGCGCGAAGTGCCCGCGGCGGCGGGTCCAGAGCTGCGGGTTCGCGGCGAGGTGGTAAACGTGCCGCGCCCCGCGGACGGCGTTCCGCACGGCGGCGCGGTCCCGAATGTCCGCGAACACGACCTCGGCCGTCGGCGGGTGATCGACGCCGCGGCCCGGCTTCTCGACGACGCGAACCCGCTCGCCGCGCTCGGCGAGGAAGTGGACGAGGAACCGCCCGATGAACCCGCCGCCGCCGGTGACGACCGTGCTCATGCCGCCTTCCGCGAGTACAGGTCGAGCTGCTTCTTCCCGGCGATCAGCGCGAACGCCCGGCGGACCTGCTCGTACCCGTCGCAGAGCAGGAAGCTCGACTTGCGGCCCGCGCTCTTCATGCCGAGGACGTAGTAGTTCGGCTCGCCCGTCAGGAAGTCGCCGGTCGGCTCGGCGACGCGCAGTTCCTGGCAGACCGTCAGGTCCGGGCGGTAGCCGACGTTCGCGATGACGCGGTCCACCTCCCAACTCATCGGCTTGCCGTTCACCGTGCCCGCGACGCGGAATCCCTTGTCCGGGCCGTGCGAGATCAGTTCCTCCACGTTCGTCTGCGGGTGGTATTCGAGGTTGCCGTCGCACCGGCACGCGAGGTTGTTCGCCCGCGCCGCCAACTTGTCGCGGTCCCTGAACGGGTCGTTCGGGACGCGCGGCAGCGGCCCGCCGCCGCGGTCGGCGTGCGTCAGCCAGATCGCCCACGTCGATTGTTCTTGTTCCGCGAGCGTCGCCAGGTTCGCGATCGTCGTCGCCGCGGAGTAGCCGCCGCCGATCAGGATGACGCTCTTGTTCGCGTAGTGTTGCTTCTTCGCGCCGAGGATGTCGTCGTTCCAGTACGAGAGCTGCGGGCGGGCCGCGATCTCGCCGGCGGCCGGGATGCCGGCGTCGCCGGCCCAGTTCGGCCGGGAGTAGCTGCCGGTGCAGTCGAGGATCACGTCCGCGGTGTCGAACCGCTCCTGCCCCTGGGCCGTCCGCACGAGCAGGCGGAACGGCGACAGCGGCTTCGCCGGGTCCGGCGAATCGGTCTTCCGCCACCCGGTCCGGCCGACGGTCAGGACCGTCGTTTGCAGTTGGAGGCTGTCCTTCAGCGCCGCGGACTCCGCGAGCGGGACGAGGTAGCACTCCCGCCACTCGCGGCCGGTGATGGTGTTGCCCTCGGCCGGGAAGTCCCGCTTCGGGTTCTCGCGGCGGAGCGTTTCGAGGCCGAGCGTCGTCGCGGTCTGGCCGAACGGCGTGAACATCGTGACGTGGCCCCACCGGTTGACGTGCTCCGCGACTTGGCCGGAGTCGTAGACGGTCACGGGCAGGTCGAGCGACCGGGCGTAGAGCGCCGCCTCCAGGCCGATCGGGCCGCAGCCGAGGATCGCGATTCGCGGCGGGGCAGGGGGTTTCGGCATCACGCACTCCGAACGAGGTCGCCGGGAGTGTAGCGTGGTCAACGGGTCGGGTGCAAGGCAACCACGGAGATGACCGGAACAATTCAAAATGCGAAATTAAAAAATGCAAAATGGAATCACGGCAGGGGGACGTTCTTGAACGAGAACTCGACCTCCCGCGGGGCGGTGATCCACTCGACGAGGACCAGCTTCGTCGGCTTGCCGAGCTTCCGGCCGGCCGGCGGCACGAACGGCAGCGTCATCGACACGGAGCCGGGGGCCTGGTTCATGTTCGTCGCCCCGGTCGTGACGAACTTCTCGCCGTCCTCGTCGTAGACTTCCAGCCGCTGGTAGACGGCGTTCGACCAGGCGTAGTCCTCGTGCGTCGCGTGCAGGTGCTTCGCCGTCAGCGTCACGGAGAAGCCCGCCTCGCTCGGCTCGGTCACGCTCTCGATCAGCAGCTCCGTCGTGCGGCTCACGAACGTCTTCTTCTTCACCGTCAACAGCTTCTCGACCGTGATCTCCGGCCGCGTCCCGGCCAGGAGCGTCAGTTGCACCTTGCCGCGGAGTTCCTTGATGAGCGTCGCCTCGCGGGCCGGCTTGCCGAGGTTCACGTACAGGTACTGGTTGTTGCCGCGGTAATTCGCCGAGTTGTAGTAGGAGACGCGGGTGTTCGGGTCGTCGCCGGCCAGGAGGCTCGCGCCGGTGTCGTCGGTCGCGGCCGTGACGACGACCGGCTGCGCGCCGAGCATCGGGTTCTTCGGCTCGGACAGCAGCATCAGATTCAAGGTCAGCGTGCCGTTGTTCACCACCGGGAGGCCCTTCCGCGGCAGCCCGGAGAGGAGGCGGTTCTGGTTCGACCCGATGTTCGTGGCGACGACGCGGAACGGCCCGGCGCGGTGGACGTGCGGGTCGAAGGAGTCGTTGGCGTGGACGCTCACGCCGCCCGCCTCCTCGCCGTAGTCGTTCGCCTGCACCGACAGCCCGGCGGCCTCGGCCACCTCGTCGAGCGCCTCCCAGAACGTGCGGTCCTTCCAGGCCACGGTCAGCCGCTGTTTCTCGTCGTCCGGGCCGCCGTTGACCTTGTACCCGGTCTGGTCGGCGATCTCCTTGAGCAGTTGGCCGATCGGCTTGTTGCCGGTGAACGTGACCCGCCGCGGGTTGTGCAACTCGGCGTGTTCGAGCTTCGCGATCAGCACTTCGAGGCGGCGCTCGACCTCCGGGTTGTCGGTCGTGGCGGCGACGCGCTTCATCACCGGCCGGGCGCGGTCGCCGAGGGCGGCGAGGTCGCGGGCGGCCGTCTCCCGCTCGCGGAAGTCGGCGGCGGCCAGCTTCTCGATCAGCGCGAGGGCCTTCTTCTCGGTCGGCGTCGGGCCGGACGACTTGAACGGGTTCTCGGCGACGGCGGCGGACGAGACGGCACAGATCGCCCAGGCGGCACAGGTCAATCGGCGGAGCATGTCGCGGGAACCCACGGGGCGGAATCGTTCAAGTCCGTTTCTAAAGGGTAAACGGCGGCCGGGCCGGTCACAAGGGCCGGGGCGCTGCGCGACGTGCGAATTCTGGCCGGAATTGTTGAAGTGGGGCGGTTGGTGGATTTGATATAGCCGCCGGCTTGCCGGCGGGGTTTTGGGCGTCGCAAAACCCCGCCGGCAAGCCGGCGGCTATCTAGTGGGGATCACTTCTTAAACATCGCGTGGTTGCGGTCGCCGCGGGACAGCAGGTAGCACATCAGGTCGAGGGCCTCGTCTTCTTTCAGCACGTCCAGCAGGCCGGCCGGCATCATCGACGTCTTCGACGGCTTCATCGACGCGACGTTGTTCCGGTTCACCGGCCGGAGGTCGTTCGGGTCGAGCATGTCCGTGTTCACCCGGTACGTGTCCCCTTGCAGGTTCGCGATCCGGCCGATCACCTGGCCGCCGTCCTCCAGCTCGAAGATCGTCGCCGCGTACTGGTCGCTGACCTCCTTGCTCGGGTCGAGGACGGACTCCAACAGGTCCTTCGGGCCGAACCGGCCGGCGACGCCGCTCAAGTCCGGGCCGAACGACGACCCGTCGTTGTCGTACCGGTGGCAGCCGAAGCACCGGGCCTCGCCGAACAGCTTCCGGCCGCGGTCGAAGTCGCGGCCGCCGGCCTTCACCGCCGCCTCCAGCTTCGGGGCGAGGTCGTCGAGCGTGTACTTCTTAACGACCGGCCGCGGCGGGCCGCTGGCCGCGGTCTTCGGCCCGGCGGCGGCTTCCTTGAGCAACCCGGCCACGGCCGCCTTCTCGTCGCCGTTCAGCGTCTTCTCGAAGTCGTCGCGGATCAGTTTCAGGAACCCGCCGAGGCTGTTGCCGCCGCGGAAGTAGTTCGCGCTCACCAGCCACTCGGCGTACTGCTTCCGCAGCGCCGGCGTCCACCCCGCCTTCAGCACCCGGAGGGCGCGGGCGTACTCCATCTGCTCCTCCTGCGTCGGCGCGTTCGCGAGGAGCTTCATCCCCTGCTCGGCCGCCTTCGGGGCGTCGAGGTAGACGAAGACCTGGAGCAATTCGCCGTCCACGTACCGGTTCTTCGTCGGGAACGCGGGCGAGAACTTCGTCAGCCACGCCTCCCTCTCGGCGTCCGTCGGCTTGCCGAGGCGGTTGAACAGGACGTGGTAGACGCGGACCATGTCGAGCTGCTGATCGACCGGCAGCTTCGCGAAGTCGATGCGGCCGAGGGCGTCGAGAATCTTGCCGCGCAGCGCCGGGTCCGCCTTCGGCGAGTCCGGTTTCGCGTGCTGCGGGCACGGGGCCGACACGCGGACGAGCGCGAGCAGGGTGATCAACGCAGAACCTGGATTCTTTCCGGAGTTCTTCGCGGAGAGCACCGCGTCCGCCCAGTATTTCGGGTTCTGGTGTTCAAGTACAGTGCGTGCCGCGAATGCGGTTGCGCGATCAGGCATGGCGAGAGCCGCGAGAGCTTCACTACAAGCCTTCTTGGCGGCAGCTTCGTCTGAAAATGGTTGTTGGTATTGAGACAACACTTTTGGGAACGATTCAAACTTCATCCCTTTCCACTTGTCATCCGGCTTCGCGGGCGCTGTCGGTTCCGCTCCCGCGTAGGTCACCCGGTACAGCCCGCTCTGCACGCCGCGGCCGCCGACCGTGAAGTACATCGCGCCGTCGGCCGGGTTGACGACCACGTCCGTCAGCGGCAGCGGCGTGCCGGTGACGAACTCCTCGGCCGTCCCTTCGTATGTGCTGCCGCTCGGCTTGAGATGTACGGCGTACATCTTGCCGTAGCTCCAGTCGCAGATGAAGAACGCGTCCTGGTACTTGGCCGGGAACTTCGCCCCGTACCCGAAGCACGTCCCGGTCGGCGAGCCGGGGCCGATGTTGCACACGCCCGGCAGGTTGTCCGCGTAGTACGCCGGGTACTTGCCCGCGCCGTTCCGCCAGCCGAACTCGCTGCCGCTGGTGACGTGGCACACGCGGGTGGGGCGATACCACGGCGTGTTCATGTCCCACTCCATGTCGGCGTCGTAGCTGAACAGCTCGCCGTCCCGGTTGTACCCGCCGTCGAACTGGTTGCGGAACCCGACGCTGAACAGCTCGACGTTCTTGCCGTCCTTGTCCACGTTCACCATGAACCCGCCGGGGCCGGGGACGCCGGCCATGAACCCGCGGCCGTCCGGCAGCCGGGGCAGCAGGTGGTCCTCGCCCCACACCGGGGGAACCTTCGTCGTGTCGTACTTCGGCAGCTTCGTCTGGTTGCCGCACACCAGCGTGAGCCGCTTGCCGTCCGGGTGCGGCAGGATCGCGTGCGTGCCGTGTTCGCCGCCAGCCCCCTGGAATTCGAGGAGCAGTTCCACCTTGTCGAGGACGTCGTCGTTCTTGCTGGACGTGACGCGGTAGAGGGCGGGCTTGAGCGTCGTGCCGCTCGGCATCTTCCGCCGGGTGTTCGGCATCACGTAAAGCGCGTCGAACGCCCAGAGGAGGCCCTGCGCGTCGCCGATGTCGGCCGGGATTTTTTCGACCTTCGTTCCCTCACCCGACCCGAGCGGCGGCGGCGTGATGCGGTACAGCGGCCCGCCCTGGTCCGACGTGATGAGCCGGCCCTTCGGGTCGACACACAGGTTGACCCACGACCCTTCCTTCTCCTTCGGCACGCTGTAGAGCAGCTCGACCTTGAACCCCTTCGCGACCTTCAACGTCGCCGGGTCGGTGGCCGCGGCCGGTTTCGTGGACTTCGGCGGGTCGGCCTTCTTCTTGGCCTTCTTGTCCTGCCCGTCGGACGTGGGGACGACCAGCAGCACTGCCAGGAACGGCAGCAGCATGAGGGTGCGGCGCATAGGCATCTCGTGAAGAGGTTGAAGGAAGGAGTGACAGTATAAGCGGTCCCGCGGGCCGCGGCGAGGATCGGTTTTCCGCCGCCCTACGGTAGCTTGCCCCACGCCTTCCGCTCGGCGGTGTCGAACGGGAAGAAGTCGTTGCGGCCGGGGTCGTCCTCGGTCGTCACGGCAGCTCCTTCGCGAACCGGGGCTTCGTCACGAGCTTGCTCAGCACCACGCACGCGGACAGGATGCCGGCGGAAAGGTAGAACGGCGTGTCGCTGCGGCCGGTCAGGTCCTTGATGTACCCGGCCGACAGCGGCACGAGGAACGCCAGCCCCCAGCCGAGGAACACGAGGCCGTAGTTCGTCCCCATGTTCTTCGGCCCGTAGAAGTCGGCCGTCATCGCCGGCAACAGCGACAGCCCGCCGCCGTACTGCCAGTAGGCCACGCCGAACACGAGGAAGAGAATCGCGACGTTCTTCGACTCGATCACCGTCGGCGTCAGGAATAAGCAGACCGCGGCGAGCGCCCCGTTCAGCGCGTAAGCGTTCGTCCGGCCGATGCGGTCCGAGTAGAACCCGGTCCCGACCCGGCCGACGGCGTTCACGACCCCGCCGAACGCGGCCAGCAGCCAGGCATTCTCGACGAAGAACGTCATCCCGGCTGCGGCCGCCGTGCCCTTGAGCGTGTCCGTCGCGTTCACGATCGCCAGCAGGCCGGACTGCGACGACCCGAACATGAGCGCCACCAACGCGACATACTGCCACGTGCCGAGTATCTCCTTCGGCGTGCGGTTCTCGACGGCGGCCGCGCCCGCCGTCGGCACTCCGGGCGGGACGTACCCCGGCGGCGGGGCCTTCAGTACCGTGCCCGCGATCACGATGACGACGGCGAACAGCACGCCCAGGCCGACGAAGCTGCCGGTGATGCCGTAGTCGGCGATGAGGTACTTCGCCAGCGGCGCGATGTAGATGGCCGCCCCGCCGTACCCGCCGACGACCAGACCCACGATCAGCCCGCGGCGGTGCGGGCCGAACCACTTCACGGCCGCCGGCGTCGCGGCGGCGTACCCGAGGCCCATGCCGACGCCGCCGAGCAGCCCGAACCCCAGCACCAGGCCGAGGTAGCTCTTCATCAGCCCGGCGACGACGCACCCGGCGGCCAGGCACAGCCCGCCGAGGGTGACGCCGAGCCGCGGGCCGTACCGGTCCTGGAGGCGGCCGCCGGGGATCATGAACAGGGCGAACGTCAGCCCGCACACGGCGTAGGCCCACGTCGCGTCGGCGTCGGAGAGGAACGTCCAGCCCGCGTTCGGGCCGGCGGAATCCATCGGCTGGTTGATTTGGTCGGGCGTCCTGGCGGTGAGGTTGGCCTTCCAGACGCTCCAGGCGTAGAGGATGCCGAGGCAGAGGTTGACGGCCATCCCGGCGGCGACGACGAGCCACCCGCGGGCGGGGGAGGGGGACGACATGCGCGGCCTTTCGCGGAGGGAGGTGCGTTCAATCTATGGGCCGCGGGGGGCGACGGGCCGCACGGCCCCGAACGAAACGCGAGCGGC